>Ga0082212_10002662_pt1 | contig 25830 bp, 21 predicted proteins | sample TergutNt197P3_FD_71548 | JGI IMG/M metagenome (GOLD analysis project Ga0082212, IMG submission 71548) | Neocapritermes taracua P3 segment gut microbial communities from Petit-Saut dam, French Guiana - Nt197 P3 | ecosystem: Host-associated > Arthropoda: Insects > Digestive system > Gut ...
CCGGCTGATGCACAAGTGCGAGGTGTTTGACATGGACGGCGACAGCTACAGACTGGCACATCAGGAAAGGATATTCAAGAAGTGATTTGAGTCGTCAGCAACAGGCCCCCAAGACTGGCGCTCTAGAAAACCTATATCGTTAACAATAGCAGAAAGGGGGTTATCACTATCAAAAATCATGGTGGCAAGTGCTGTACACTAAATGGCCGAAAATGCTGTATTTTATTTGGCCAAAAATGCCGTATTTCTATTGACCGTTCACAGCGTCATGGTGTATCTTTGCTGATCCCCGCGCGAGCGGGGGTGATCCCGTAAACACGCCGGAGCTTATAGCTTCCACCATCTGATCCCCGCTCTAGCGGGGGTGATCCCTATTTCTATGTTATAATAGAGTTGGTCTTTTCTGATCCCCGCGCGAGCGGGGGTGATCCCGTTAAGGATTTTCTCTTCTTCTTCACCAACATCTGATCCCCGCGCGAGCGGGGGTGATCCCATTCGAGGGCGCGTCTACAGCCGACGATTTTGCTGATCCCCGTGCGAGCAAGAAAAGGGAGAGGGGGTGCGTCAATCTCTCAGATGTGATAAAATCATCCTAATATCCCCAGAAATTGATTAGAGAAGAGACTTTAACTATGGCAAAAATGATCCCCTCAAACATTGCTAACAACACCCCCATCAGTGAAAAAATGCTCTTCGACTGGCTCTCCTCCGACGCTGTTCATGGCTTCGTCTTGCATTCACTGACTCAAAAAAATCACGCGAAGAAAAGTATTGCGGAAATCGATTTTTTGTACATCTCCAAACGTGGCTTGCTGTGTATCGAGATAAAAGGAGGACAATCTATTTTTCGTGAATCGGGTCAATGGTACTCGGTCGATCGTAATAACAATAAACATCTTATCAAAAACCCATTCCTTCAAGCCCAAGGCTGTTTTTACAGTCTCAGAAACTATTTAATTGACATATACGGATCAGCTTCACCCGAATCCAAAGCCACAATGGGTTTTGCGGTTGTTTTCCCGGAATGTATCTTTACAGGCAGAGGGAATGATCTGCTCACAGAAGTTATGTTTGATTGTTCTCAGAACATGAAGGACTTTAGCGCGTTCCTGGATAAATGTTTTAATTATTGGGACGGGGTCGTCCGAGAAAAACAGAGCAGACAACCGCAGCTTCTGACCGACATGCAGATAAAAAAGCTTCTTGATTTGCTTCGAGGGGATTTCGCGGTTGTCCCATCTATGAGTCTGGAAATGCAACACATTGACCAGCAGTTTCTGTCTTTAACTGAAGAACAATTTGACGCCCTGGAAACCATAAGCCTGAACGATAGAATCATCATTACTGGTGGAGCCGGTAGCGGAAAAACTCTTCTTGCCATTGAGATAGCCAGAAAAACTATCGCCATGAACAAAAAAGTTGCTTTCATCTGCTTCAACAGAAATATCGCGGAGAGCGTCAAACAGATTTTGAACGCGCCTGATAACATATGTTTTGCAGGAACTTATCATCAATTGATCGGACATTATCTGCCATCAGACTCTTCTGCCTGGTTGAATGCCGCCGAGCTTGCTGAGCAATTTTTACAGCACCCCTGTGATGTTGAAAAATATGACTTCCTTATTGTTGACGAAGCACAGGATCTTATGGTGGTAGCCATATGGGAAACCATGGACAGCTTTCTCAGAAACGGCATGGAAAAAGGGAAATGGGTTCTGTTCTTGGATCCTCATCAAAATATGTTTAACACCGCCGAGAATTACGATTTCGCCATGGAATACCTCAAAGAGATCTGTTCTCCAGCCATTATCCCTTTGACAATTAATTGCCGGAATACAGAACAGATTGGCAAACTGACCACAAAGATGACAAAGATATCGCCGGCTAAGCACCTGAAGATACTCGGCCCAGATGTAACCGTCAAGTCCTACGCTTCTCAAAAAGAATTGTTGAAATTGCTCAAAGCCGAATTAACACTTCTGTTGAGCGGCGGCTGTTCCCCGAATGATATTGTTATTCTGTCAAAGTATCGCATCGAAAACTCCGATCTAGCCAACGTTAAATCTCTTTGCAATCTGTCGCTAAATAACGCAGAAAACATTCATGATTTTCCGGTGAACTCCCTGAACTATTTTACCATACAGTCCTTCAAAGGTCTGGAATCCAAAATCGTCTTTCTTATCGACATAAACGGCTTCGAAGCGCTAAAGAATCGAATTCTGAACTATGTTGCTATGACAAGGGCGCAAATCCTTCTGTTTGTCTTTTACCGGGAAGATACCCAAAATGAGTTAACGAAATTGATGGAGGACAGATCGAATGCTATCCGCACACTATAAAGGAAAACGACATACTCTATACCCATGAAACAACCGAAAAGGAAAGGGGAAAAAGCTATATGTCTTATCACCACAACTACGGCGCCTGGGATCGCAATTTGTACGCCAGGCTGCACCCTGCTGTTCAGCACAGCATTCGCGAGGTGAATACCAGGGGGGTAGAGCACGCTCTTATGGAAAGCACGATGCTGGGTTACATGATGGGAAAAGGATACTCTTTTCACGATGCTTTGAGAATCGTTGAGTACGAATATCAAATGTGACGTCGTCGCGGGTCGCATAAACAATATAATCAAAGAACCTTGAATGGAATCGATGCCACCCTTTGGCTGCCAGGGGGTGGCTTCTGTTGCGGAAGCCGCCTGGTCGTCCTCGTACTTCCTCGTACCCTGTCCAACCAAAAACGCCTATATCGTGTTATTTTTGCGGGATTTTTGTCATATTAATAGAGTCGGGCCTTATCCACGACATATCTTATCCTGATCTCAAACATAAACGGGGGGAACTTTATGAAAAAGGTTCTGTTGGTCACTCTATTAATGATATCCCTTGTGTTGATGGTTCTCATGGTCGCTTGCAACTCGTCCAAGGGACGTCCCGATTTCGGCGGTTTTCCTGCCATTGTGATTGAGTCCAACGAACATAATAAGGTTTATTATGTGGAAGCCGCCGACTTGGCCGGCGATTTGGGGAACAATTCCAGACCCCTGGACAACGCGAAAACCGCTTGGAACGCCGCCAAACCTACCCTGGAGGATTACCCGGACGCAAAAAAGAATTTCTATATGACCTTAAGCGCCTTGGAACCCTACGGCTCGGATGACCTCTATATTTATGTCTTGGGCGCCGGCACAGAATTTGAGAAGGGCAATTACACCAAACTCTATGATTTGGCTGTGAATACCACGGGCGCCGTGTTGTTCATGTCTGACGACAGCGATGGGTGGATTCCTTGGGATGCCGAGAGAGCCAGGCGCGATCCTTTGAATGAACCAGCTAGGGGAGATAACGTTCATACGGATGGCGGCGCCAATATGGATGACGCCGGTACGGATAATAGCACCAATACAAACGATTGAAGAAAAGCGCGTTTCCCTGCAGGAAATCAAACCATGACAGAGAATTTTTATTAATATTATGAGTTTATTCAGTTTTGACAGGGGCTGTAATAGATGGATAAGTGCATTGGGTTGGATGTGGGAGGAACTTTCACAGATATCGCGCTTGTCGATGGTGAGATGATTGAATGCACCGGTAAAGTGAGAACTCAACCGGATGATATTCTTGGCAGTGTTCTGAACGCCCTGGATTCCCTGGCTGTTAAGGATGTTCAGAATGTGAAAAAGATTACTGTGAGCACGACGCTGGTGACCAACGCTATTATGGAGGAGCGGCTGCCGCGGGTGGAGACGATCCTGTTTCCGGGGTCGGGGCTGCTGCCGGAGTCTTTGCCGTGGCCTTTTGCTTTTCATCGTTTGAGCGGGGAGCTGGATTTTCGCGGCCGGATGGTTCGTGACGCGGATCGGCGGGAATGGCTGGCTCTTGTTGATACTCTCAGAAAACTGGATTTGCCCGATCCTCTGCTCTTTTGCGTGGTGGGCAAGTTTTCGCATATTAACAAGGTTTTTGAGGAGAATCTGACGGCTTTTTTGCGGGAGGAGTTCCCACGGGCTCGGTTTGCTTTGGGACACCGCTGGGGACAGATTAATTTTTTTCGCCGGGCTCAGACCAGTTATTTGAATCTGGCAGCCTCTTCGCTGTATGAGAATTTTGTCCGGGGGTTGCAGACCGCTGTGCGGGCACGAGGGTATAAGGCGCCTGTTTCGGTGCTGAAAGCTAATGGCGGGGTGTTGCCTATTGATAAGGCCAGCGCGGTGCAAACGATTTATTCGGGTCCGGCGGCCAGTGTGCTGGGGGCGCTGGCGCAGACGGGACACCGGGATTCGTTCTTTGTTGTGGATGTGGGCGGCACAACGACGGATATCGGCGCTGTGCTGGCGGGGGAACCCATGTTGGGCTCTCTGGGGGCGTGTATCGGAAAGTATAAGACCAATGTCCGGTCTCTGGCGGTGCGCTCTGTGCCTGTGGGCAGCGATTCGGCGGTTTCCGCCGCGGGAGGGCGGATCAAGCTGGCGGATTATCGTAGCGGCCCGGCTTTTTGTTTGGGTGGTCCGGCGCTGACGCCGACGGATGCTTTGTGCTATTTGGGGTTAGCGGATTATGGCAACCGGGAACGGGCCCGGGAAGCTTTGTTAGCGGCCTTGCCGCCGGAATCGGTTCTGCCGCCGAAACGGCGTTCCTCTAAGGCCGCCCTGGAGATGGCGGAAAACGCGGCCTTGACGACCTTCGCGGAACGTATTATTTCTGTTATGACGGCGAAGATCTCGGATGCCATGGGGAAATTGCGCCGGGATTGGGAGGATGAACCGGCGTACCGGGTGTGGGATGTGCTGCGGCAGGACTCCGATAGGCCTTTTTATATGCATTTGAGCGGCGGCAGCGCGCCGGCTTTGGCCACGGCTTTTGCGAAACGTATGCCTCTGCCTGTGGAACTGGCGAAGCACGCGGAGAGCACCAACGCTTTAGGAACGGCTTTGGCGCGGCCCTCTTTCACGTCGACGCTGCATCTGGACACCCGGGAGGGGGTTTACCGCATTGTGGAAACGGGGGAAACGGGTCCTTGGCGGGGCAGGGAACGGCGGCCTTATGATGAGGCGGAGGTTTTTTTGCGCGGTGTGATGATGAAGCGGGCCCGTGAGATGGGGTTGACGGTTCAGGAGATCGTGCAGGATGATTTTTCGTATTTCCCCCAGGTGGAGGATAACCGAACCGTGGGGCATATTGTCCGGGGGTCCATGCATTTGCCTGTGGGTGTTATGGGTAAGCTGAAAGGCGGCAGCCGGAATAGGGTACGGCAGTTGATTGTGAGAAACGATAAATCCGTGTGGAGAGAGATTTATGAGAAAAAAGGCGAAGGCTCCTGAGAAGGTTCCTGATAAGACGGGTATACTTTTTTTCCCTGCTTTTGACTGGTCTTTGGGTGAAACCCATCCGGAACGGGAGGAGCGGCTGCTGTATACCCAGGAACAGATGTTTGAGGAAGGAGTGCTTGATCTGCCCCGGGTGAGGCAGTTCGCGCCGGCTGTTTGTTCTTTGAACGCGGTGGCGCGAGCGCAAGCGGTTTTGCCTGAGCCTGGAGTGCACAGTCTGGAAGCTCATTTGATCGCGGCGGGCAGCGCTTTGGTTCTGGGGGAAGCTTGGCGCCGCAAGGAGATCGCCAACGGGTTTGCGCTGGTGCGGCCGCCGGGTCATCACGCCGGGGCGGTGGTCTGGGGCAACCGGGGGTTTTGTACGCTGAACAGCGAGGCTATTGTGGCCAATGATCTGCGGACGCGGGGTGTGCGCCGGATCGCTATTGTTGATACGGATGTTCATCATGGGGATGGAACCCAGGATATTTTCTACCACGATCCGAATGTGTTGTTTATTTCTCTGCATCAGGACGGGCGGACGATTTATCCGGGGTCGGGAGGCGTGGAGGAGCAGGGCGGCCCTAACGCTTGGGGGTCCTGCGTGAATATTCCGTTGCTGCCGGGTATGGGGGATGAGGGGTTTCTGTATGCTTTGGAGAATATTGTGCTGCCAAAAATCGCGGCTTTTGAACCGGATATGATTATTAACGCGGCAGGACAAGATAATCATTTCACTGATCCTCTGGCTGAAATGAATGTAACGGCGAAGGGGTACGGCAAAATCACCGAGGTCTTGCGCCCGGATTTGGCGGTGCTGGAAGGCGGATATTCGATTCAGGGAGCGTTGCCTTATGTCAATATGGCGATTTTCTTGGCTTTGTGCGGCGCCGATTATTCAGGGGTACGAGAGTATTATGCCCCGTCCTGTGAGGAAGTGAAAGGCGCGGCTGTGCGAGAGTATTTCCGTGACTTGGAGGAGGCCCGCAAGCAGGTTCATCATGAATGGCAGCGGGTAACGGAGAGCTTCTTGCCGTCACCGAATTGGTTCTACCGGGAAGTCGAGTTCTTCTATGATACGGATGATTTCATGGAGAAACGCCGGGAATATATCCGGCCTTGCCGGGATTGCGGCGGCACGGTGCTGATGATGACACGGAATTCTATGACGTTGGAAAGGGGCGTCATTGTGCGGATTCCTTTTGGGACTTGTGATGCGTGCCGGTTGGCCGCTGAAAGGATTTATGATTGCTTTATTGATGAGGATTCTCCTATGAACCGGGTTGTGCTTGTGGACAATGGACAATAAACTGTTTCACCCGAAGAAAAACGTCCTCCCGGCCAATATCATTGTGGAGCTCGTGGTACATATCCCAGGATTTGTATTCGATCCGGGTTCCGGCTTTATGCGCTAAGGCGTCTATGGCGGCGGGGGAGACAACCGTGTCAGCTTTTCCGCTCATGAGCAGGGTGGGTAGGTTGATTTTGTCTCCGTGGGCAAGGGCGTATTCTCCTGCTTGAATGATCTGGCAGATGATTTTGAGTCCTAACCGGCTGTGCAACAAGGATTCGGGGTCTATGTCGGTGAGATGCCGGGCGTCCCTGGATAAGCCGCTTATGCGCGCTTTGTAGGTGTAGTTGGGGAATATTCCGCCCAGGACCCGTAGGGGTTTGATAAGAAACCTGGGCGGCTGCCCGAACGCTTTGAGCCATGGACTGATGACCACGGCGCCGGTTATAGGAGGAAGAGAGGAGCCGTCGGCGCCGGTGTCGCCGGCGAATCCTTTAAGGATATAGTTGAGAACGATATTGCCACCCATGCTGTGGCCATGCAGAAATACGGGCAGTCCGGGGTGTTCTGCGGCGGCGGCGCGGCGCACACAGTCAATGTCTTTCAGAAAGAGATCGTATGAGGATACGATGCCTTGTTTCCCTGGGGTTTTGCCATGGCCACGCTGGTCGTGCACATAGAACGCCCATTGGTTTTCGACGAAATTCTCCGCCCACTTATGATAGCGCCCGCCGAATTCCCCAAGGCCATGGACCCCGAGGATAACCCGTGTTGGCGCATCAGGAAGGAATTTTGTCAAGTGGATTCTCTCGCCAAGGGCACCTTCGATGAATTCTTGTTGGACGTCAATAATTGTTCACACTCCTCACAGTTTGGACTAAAGAAGGAAAACAGACAATTTGTCGAGAATTATCTACATCCAAGTCTAAATGTTCCTTTCCCCATTGTCCATTGCTCATTGCCTCTTGTCCCCATTGTCCATTAGTCCACAGGCTGAAGGATATCAGCCTTGTCCATTGTCAATTGTTATTGTCCATTGCCTCTTGTCCCCATTGTCCATTGTCCATTGTCAATTGTCAATTGTCCTCGGAGGTATTATGTCGCGTATTCATTTCTTATCTGAGGGTTGTATCAACCAGATCGCAGCTGGGGAGGTCGTTGAACGGCCTTGTTCTGTGGTGAAGGAGCTGGTAGAAAATTCTATCGACGCCTTGGCGTCGCGCATAGATGTTGCGGTGGAAGCGGGGGGTGCGCCTTTTATCCGGGTGCGTGACAACGGCATGGGCATGACGGCTGGGGAGGTTGTTAAGGCGGTTTTGCCTCACGCCACGAGCAAGATTCAGGATTTTGAGGATTTGGTTACGCTGGATACGCTGGGGTTTCGCGGGGAAGCGCTGCCGAGTATTGCCAGTGTTGCTGAATTGGAGATTATCAGCCGACCCTCGGACAATGTGGCCGGAGCGCTTTGTCGTTGGGAGGCGGGTATTTGCGTTGAGCAAAAAACCTGCGGGAGCCCGATTGGAACAACGGTGACGGTTCGCCGGCTTTTTGAGCGTGTGCCGGCAAGGCTGAAGTTCTTGAAATCCAACGGGACCGAGTTTGGGCTCATTGCGGATATGATGGGTAAGCTGGCAATGACTCGGCCGGACATCGCTTTCACGCTGGCTCATCCCGAACGTGTGGTTTTTCAGACGTCGGGGAGCGGTGAACTGCGCGATGTTTTGGCGGAGATCCTGGATAAGGAATTGGCCAGAAACCTGATTCAGGTTGGAGGGATCTACGAGGGTCTGTCTGTCGGTGGGTTCATCGCGCCGCCGCATTTGGCGCGGTCCGCAAAAAACTTCCAAACCTTTATTATTAACAAGCGTGTTGTTCGCTCTAAGGTTCTGTCCCAGGCCCTGCGCGAAGGCTATCATACTTTTGTGCCGTCGGGCAGCCATCCCGCGGCGGTGCTTGTGCTTGCTCTTGACCAAGGGTCGGTTGATATTAACGTCCATCCGGCCAAGACAGAAATTAAGTTTCACGAGGAACGTCTCATCATTGAACGCCTGCGGGAAACCATTCGTCAGGCTCTGGGGAGAATGTGGCTTGGTACGGAAAGCCTGGCCTTGACTCCTGAAACGGCAGCACCTACCGGCACAGTGAATCCCGCTGAAACAATCGCGCCTGCCGAAGCAGATCCAGCGAAAACAAGCACGGCAGCCGAGAAGTCACCCGGCATAAGTCCAGCAAATCCCGGTCAGGCAAACGCACCCTCTGTAAGCTCAGACGCCACCGGCACAAACCCGGTAGATTCCGGGGAGGTCAACGCTACCTCCGACATGGCAAGCAGAGATGAGCCGGATATATCCTCGCCGCCTCCTGAAATGATTGCGGAAAATCCATCAGACTACCAGTCGTCTGGCGAATTACCTGTTTCCGATCAGTTGGCCAAAAAGATTAACAGCCTGACTAATAAAAAAAATCCGCGGGTTCATTTTGGCGAAGGAATTTCGATCACACAGTTTCTGACCGAGAGTTCAGATGGAGGCGCAGCCCGCAATCGCGCTCCCGGTGCCGGCAGGCAGGATTCCGGCACCGGCAAGCAGGATTCCGATTCCGTCAGACCGGGTTCCGCCAATGGGTCAGGTGATAATGAAACAGGAACGGCACATGGAACGGGCACCTTTGAAGCGGCTATGAATTGGACGGAACAGGAGCTTTTTTTGCCTGTCAACGAAAATGAAGTGTTTTTTCAAAGCTTACGTCCCTTGGCACAGCTGTTTTCGACCTATATTGTGGCTGAGGGACGCGACGCTCTCTATTTAATCGATCAACACGCCGCTCACGAAAGAATCCGTTATGAAGAATTCCTCGAACAAGCCAACAAGAGCGAATCAGCCAGCCAGATGCTGTTGACGCCGCTGGTTGTGCATCTAACGCTGCGGGAAGAACAAGCGATGCTTGAACACTTGCCCCAGCTGCGGGAGATGGGTTTTTTGGTGGAGGATTTCGGCGCCAAGACTTATCTTTTGCGCGGCGTACCTGTCGGTTCGGGCCAACCAGAGGCAGAAGAGGTTTTCCACCGCTTCTTAGACGAGGTTTTGACAAACGCGACAGCGCCGAGTCTGCCCGATCTCCTAGAAAAATGGATCTTCGTGTTGGCATGCCGCAACTCGGTTAAAGCTCACGACGCTCTCAGTCTGGCCGAAATGAGCGAACTGCTCCGCAAGCTCGGAAAGGTCAGCAATCCATACAGCTGCCCTCACGGCAGACCGCTGCTCATCCCTTTTCCCCGCCAAGAACTAGAGAAACGGTTTGGCAGGTAAGGGTGTCACTTCGAGGTGCCTTACCTTCCAAATCGTTTCTCTGGGGGCTAGGGGCTAGGGGCTAGGGGATAGGGGCTAGGGTGGTGAGAAATAAAAAGCCTTCATCTGAATCGTCAGTGGCCCATCGAAAGTATTCCCCAACATTTTTCCATAATGTCTGGGGCGTCTTCAGCGGGCAGAGGGTTGACTCCCAAGCCACACTCGATGGTGAAAGCCGGTTTGCCAAACCGCATGAGAAACCAGTCTTTGTAGCCGGCATCGCTGTCTACATTACGGATGGCGGTGTAACCGCTGGCTCTGGCCATTTTTTTTGCGAGACGCTTGGATTCGGGAGGTTCAAACTCCCTGTAACCCCAATAAATTTCTTCACCTTGACTGTGCCAGGCAATGGCCCTGTCAAACTCCTGCTCCAAGGTGAACTCGGCTAAAGCGACGGATTCGGGTTCGCTCAAGGGTTCGTATCCCGGATAATTGGCCGGACCGGGCCGAACAGCGCCTCGGCGCGCCACCTCTTCTTCCCAAAAAGCAGGGAACTGGTCGTTCAGATCAATACCCCGTATGTTGGCTTTCCACGTGTCAAAACAAGTATCTTGTTCATTGATTTCCAGCACTGTTTCCCGCCATTCCGGCGCAATGGCTTCCAGCCCGTGACAGACCAACTCAACGCCGTCAGGGTTCACCATAGGCACAATCCAAAGGGTCGCTTTGCGAAAGAAAGGAATCTTCCGGTCTGCGTCAGAAGGCCAGCCCAAAACCCTCTCTGCAAAAAGCATAAGCATTTTGGTGGTGACGGACTCGTTGGCATGCATGGCGCCACTGAAAAAAATTTGTTTCCTACCTTCTCCCAGCTTAAACATGTAGAGAGGGCTGCCCAAACAGCTGTTTCCTATGCTTCTGACTTGAAAACCAGAATATTGTTCGCTCAGTCGTTTCAAATCCTCTTGTAACTGGCAATAACAATAATGCATGGTATTCAGCCTCCTTTTAATCCATCCTATGTCCGGAGGAACGAAATATGATTGCCCCGATGCTCCCTACGACAACGCGCCCCACGGTAACGCTCCAGTACAAATTAACCCACAACGAACCCGCCCTCCGCTCCAGGCTTGATTGGTACACGCGGCAAGAGGGCATCCGTTTCGCGGGAGGAACGGATGGAGAAGAGCTTCTGAACCAACCGGCGAACAACGCCGAGGCGCCTCCTGTTCTCAAAATAGCGCGCAACCGCACAAGTGTGTTATGGCAAGGGGAAGAGCTTTTCTTTCATCCCGGCATGGCTCTGCTGCGCTTACTGGGGGAACTGCGGGGAGAGAAGGATCGATTCTTACAGGCGGCGGCATTGCCGGTCGGCGCCCAGTGCGTTGACGCCACTATGGGGCTGGCTGCCGACGCCCTCATGGCGGCTTGGCGGGCAGGTGAAGGCGGCCATGTACAAGCCTTGGAAGCGTCGCCGCTTATTGCGGCGCTGATTAAAGAAGGCCTGCTGAACCTGGCTCACTTAGCGCCTCCAGGCGTCCGGGGCCTGAAAGCCGAAGCTTGGCGCCAATTAATCCGAGCCGGGAGGCGCATCCATGTTGTCGCCTGCAATCATCTGGATTATTTACAGACCCAAGGCTCCGGCTCTCTGGATCTGGTGTATTTTGATCCCATGTTCCGGAACACCCGCGAGCAATCCGCATCTCTGCGACCGCTGAAGCCCTGGATATGCCAAGACCCTTTAAACGTGGCCTCTGTCCAAGAAGCTTGCCGGACAGCGCGTCGGGTCGTGCTAAAAGAAAGAAACGACAGCCCGGAATTTGCCCGGCTCGGCTTCAGGGTCTTGGATGGCGGACGTTATAGTTCTGTTGCTTTTGGGGCTTTGGAGAAGGGATCCTAAAAGGAGGTATCGATAAACATGCCGATGATCGTCATAGTCGGTCCCACAGCGGTAGGCAAAAGTGACCTGGGTCTCCTTTTGGCGCAAGCCGCGGGTGGCGAGATTGTTTCGGGAGATTCTGTCCAGGTTTATCGGGGATTCTCTGTTGGTTCGGCCAAGCCTACCCTGGCGGAACGGGCGGTTGCGCCTCACCATTTGATTGATATATTGGATCCGGATGAACCTTTCAGCGCCGCCCGGTTTCAGAGTCTGGCACGGGAGGCCGTGAAGGATATCCGCGCCAGAGGACATTTGCCTATTGTTGTGGGTGGTACGGGACTCTATATCCGGGCGCTGCTGGATCCTTTTGACTTTCCGCAGCCTGGCACGCCGGATCTTCAGGCCAAGTGGACGGATTTGGCCAGGCGTATGGGGACGCCGTATCTGCACGCCCGGCTCAGGGCCTGGGATCCTGAGTCTGCGTCTTTGCTGCATGTTAATGACAAAGCTCGGATTATCAGAGCTTTGGAGGTTTATGAGTCAACACGTATTCCTTTATCGCGGCAAAGGAGCTTTAATGAGCAAATCTATCCCCCTTTGGAGGACGTTATTCTTGTGGGCCTAGAGATGGATCGGCCTTTGCTTTACCAGCGTATTGAGGAGCGCTGCGAGTCTATGATCCGCCAAGGCCTTTTGGAGGAAACCGCGGAACTTTTGAACAGCGGTTGTTCTCCCGCGCTGAAGCCGATGGGGAGCATTGGCTACCGGCACGCGGTTGATTTTTTGCGCGGCTGCACGACCAAACCGGAGATGCTGCGGCTGTTCAAACGGGATACCCGGCGTTTTGCCAAGCGCCAGCTGACCTGGTTCAAGAGGGATCCCCGGGTGGTTTGGTATGATATAAATATTTTGTCGAAAAGAGAAATATTAAATATCCTTCTGAACGCTTGCATATATCGTAATTCTCCTGTAAAATTTTAAGATATAAAAGATTTGGTATCGGAGGGAAATTGATGAACAGCCAATCAGTTAAGTTGCAGGATCTTTTTCTTAATCACATTAGAAAAGAGAGCATCCCGGCGACGTTCTATCTCGTTAACGGATTTCAACTCAAGGGAATGGTAAAAGGGTTTGATAATTTTATCATTATTCTCGATTCCGAAGGAAAACAGATGATGATTTACAAACACGCGGTGTCGACGATTTCGCCTATGCGCCCCGTAAACCTCAATCCGCCTGTTGTTGAAGAAGAATAATTCTCTTGAATAGAAGAATCTTTCTGAAGTATAATTCCATAGAATCATAAGTATAATCTAAGGCGTTGATAAAGCAGCATAGCAAGCCCTGGATGGTTTTGTGCTTCTTTATATTAATCCTGTTAATCTTGATCCTCGATGAAGGAATACCTTGACAACCTTCGTGGTGAAGCGCTGGAAAGGTATTTGTTTTTTTGGCCGGTTCGGAGGAGGTTGACATGACGGTTCGAGTGATTTTTGATGAGTTTTCCTCTTCGAGAATTTGCCGCAAAGAGGATCAGGAAGACAGCGGCGTCATGAAGCAGCTGGATGATTTAATTGGGCTGCGTCCGGTTAAGACATTCGTTAAAGAGATCCGGGCTATGACTCTCATCCGCGCTCAACGCCAAGAAAACGGACTGGCTGTGGAACCTTTAGTTCTACATATGCTTTTCTCCGGGAATCCGGGTTCGGGCAAAAGCACAGTAGCTCGGATCATGGCGGATCTTTTTAAGGAGATGGGTATTCTGTGCAAGGGGCATCTGGTAGAGTGCGAGCGCGCGGATCTTGTGGGGGAATATGTCGGCCATACCGCGCAAAAAACACGGGGCATGGTGCAGAAGGCCGCGGGAGGCGTGCTTTTTGTAGACGAAGCTTATTCTTTGATGCGGGGAGGCGAGAAGGATTTCGGCAAAGAAGCTGTTGATGTTTTGGTTAAGGCAATGGAGGATCGCAAGAATGATTTTGTTCTTATTTTGGCCGGGTATAAGTCGGAGATGGAAGAATTCCTGCGAACCAATCCCGGACTGCGTTCCCGGTTCCCTTTGCACTTGGATTTTCCCGATTACACCATTAAGGAGCTGCTGTTGATTGCTGATGTTTTCCTAAAACAGCGGGATTATGTTTTTGACGCCGAGGCCCGGGCCGCTTTCGGCAAAACTCTTGATACCAAAAAAAACGAGCATTGTTACGCCGGCAACGCTCGTCTTGTCCGCAATTTGATTGAACAATCCATTCGCCGCCAAGCTGTTCGCCTCATCGGGCAAAGCCGAATGAATGCCCTAAGCCGCGAAGATCTAAAAATGATTTTGCCGCAAGACCTTAATGGCAGTTAACAATAGACGAGGCTGATATCCTTTAGCCTGTGGACCAATTGACAAACCCTTCCTCTCCTGTCTATAACCTCATATTTTTTTATAATGAAATTGTGAGGAGGATTTCTTCGGGTAGGGCAGAATAACAAAATGAAAGTCAATAGATATACGCCAATCAAGGAGCAACCATGAAAGCCGATTTTCATATTCACTCTACTTTTTCTGATGGATTGCTTTCTCCGGAGCTCCTCTTAGAGAGAGCGTATGAAAAGAATGTCGAATTGATGGCTTTTACGGATCACGAACATGTGACTGTAACTCCACGTTTGACGGCGTTGGCTGAGTCTCTTCATATCCGCCTGATTCCGGGGGTGGAGTTCCTGACCCGCTGTCAGGGTCGTGATGTTCATCTTTTGGCTTATTTCTCTGTTTGTCCGCGTAATTGCTTTTTGCGGAGGGTGCAGGAACTGCGTGAACAAAGGTCACAGGCCACTTATCATTTGGTTCAGCGATTGCGCCGGATGGGAGTTAATCTGGTTTGGCCGGATGAAGGGTCCTCGGATGAAGGGCCATCCCAATTGAGTTCAGCGACGAAGACGCATTCTCATGTTATGTATGGTTTGCGCAAAATTTACCCTCATTATTCGTCAGAGACTCTCAGGGAGATCGTTGCCTCGGCTTGCGATAGGGACTCTCTGGCTGTCTATGAGCCGCCGCTTTTTACGGATTTGGTTGATCTGATCAGCAGTGAGGGCGGTCTTCCGGTTATCGCTCATCCCGGTCTTTTGCAGGACTACATTTTTGTTGAGAAGTTGTTGACTCTGCGAAAGACGGCCCTTGAGGTTTATTACGGTTACTGGTATGATGCTGATGAGTTGATCCGGGTCTATGAGTGTTTGGGTCGCCGGCTGGCTCTGGCGGCGACGGGCGGAAGCGATTATCACGGCGGCTTCAGCCGCGTTGATATCGGTGATGTGGTTTTTCCGGAGAATGCGGTCCATGTTTTTTTGCGTGTGTTGAACGAATGCTGCGACAGAAACAGCAGCAAGTTTTCTGAGGGAGGGGAATGCCCTTGAGCAGGGTTTTTTTGCGGGTTTTAGCGGTTATTTATCTTGCTTTGTTTGTTGCTTGCATGCTCATGTCGCTGCGCATTCTGGAAATGATTCCTTTATATGAATTGTATATTCAGGCTTTTGGAAGCAAGGCGATTCTCGGTATTTTGCTTTTGCTGTTGTTTGCTGTTACCTGTTGGTTTGCCGCCAGGGCGCCAGGTGTTGAAGATGTCGAGGAGCAGAATCGCATTCAGATTCTGGATAAGCATAGCGAGAAATACAACGTTGACGACTCTCTTGTTGACGAACCGACTTGGATCATGAGAGGATCTTTGTTGGAGACATTAATGCTGGCTGAGGTCGCCGAGAAGGAAAAAGCGGCCATGACGGCTCAGGGAATGTCTCCGGAAGAAGCGTCTGCGGCCGGAAAAGCGGCGGCAGCGGCGGCAGCGGCAGCGGCGGCGGCGTCAATTGCGACGGTAGCGGCCAATATGCCGGCAGCAACGCCTGCGCCGGAAACAGCTGAACAGAATGGGAAGGCTCCTGATTTGATTGATTCGACAGATCGCGGCGCAAGGTTCGAGGGCCGAACCACCGAGCCGGTGAATTATGTGCCTTCAACTTTGACCGGCACAGTCCCTCCGCAGAAAGCTCCGGTTCATCAGAGAACCTCCGCTCATACCCAGGAGGAAAAGGCGCCAAAGGGTTTGCCGGAATCGGAACATAAGCAGAAAGGTTCAATACCGGATAATATTGGCGCGTTTATTGAGGAAGTTGCTACGCCGATGTTTCGGACGGTCTTTGAGAGGGGTTTTGTCAGAACCGGTTCCTTGATAGCAAATGGCGTTACCGCTATTGGCGGCAATATTCATGATAAGGTTGAGACGATATTAATCGGGTTTGACGCCAAAACCCGGGGTAAGGAGCCGGATTCTTCGACTGTTCCGCCTTATTTGTCCTGGAATGATATTTTACCGGACGCCGATTTGGGTCAGGTCTCTCAGCTGCGCGCACCGGATTGGTCGGTTGCGCAGGAGAACGCGGTGTACGATTCCGGCGGCGCCTCCGGACAAAGTAATACAACTATGGTATCGGAACAAGAGCAAGAAAGGGCAGCCGAAATACCTTTTCAAGATATTGATTCTTTGCTTTCCGGAGTTTTTGACGCTGATGATGATACAATCAATGAAATTGCGTTCATTGAATCGGTTTTCCAGAAGGCTGACACTTTATTGCCGGATAGTGATTCCCCGGACGCTGATGGTGTTCCCTCGGAGACTCCAGTCGCTGAAATTGCGGCTGCGCCCTCTGCCTTAACTGCGCCCGAAACGCCGGCGGAAAAGCCGGAGAAAACTGTCGAAATCCCCGAGGGGGCAGCTTTGCCCTTTGAGAAAACCGTGAGAATTTCGGAATCGGTTGCAACGAGTGTTCCTGAGCCGGAGCCGGAACCGGAACCGGATCCGGATATGGCGCCAGAACCAGGAGAGAAACCAGAAGCGGAAACAGAACCAGAAGTTGAGGCAGAACCGGAAGTGTTAATTGACCATGAGGTTGAGGCAGCGCCGGAAGTTGCGGCAGAACCAGACGCTGTGGTAGAACCGGAAGTTCAGGCAGAACCAGAAGCTGCGGCAGAACCGGAAGTTGCGGCAGAACCGGAAGCTGAATTAGAGATAGCGTACGAAGAGCCACTGGCAATGGAGTCATCCGTCGTGTTGGAAGCAGATGCGGCTGAGGCGCTGGAGAAGGATACCACTGCGGAGACGGATACAGTGCCGGAAATAGATATGATGGCTGTACCAGATGCGGATATGGATGTGGATGTGGCTCCAGAATCAGAAAGTATTATTGACGCCGGATCGGACGATGAGTCAATCGAACCGATTCTGGAAACAATAAATTGGCTTGCCGAAGACACCGCAACTCTGCTTGACGCTGCCAAAATGGACATAATCAGCGATGAGAGCATTTCTGATACTGGTGCTGAGAATTCATTTGAAGCAGAAATAGTGAGTTGGCTTAACGAAGATACAGCCTCTCTCCTCAATACTGCCAAAATAGACTCAGGTGATGTTGTTGAAACAAAAAGCGGCCTCGGCACGGTTCATGACGACGCGGCTGATGGCGGTTCGGGTGAAGACACAGCTGATGTTAGCGCCTCGGGTGAAAGCGCCTCGGGTGAAAGCAGTTCGGGTGAAAGCAGTTCGGGTGAAAGCGGCTCGGGTGAAAGCGGCTCGGATGAGAGCGGCTCGGATGAGAGCGGCTCGGATGACGACGAAGCGGATGAGGCTTCTGACGCTTATTCTGAAGACGAAAAAACGATTAGGATTGTACCTGAAAAAGCAATCACATTGTCCGCCCTCGAAGAGTCTTTGAATACTCAACACAGCCGACCCGGTAGTCCGAGCAAAAATTACGGCCATAACGCCAAGAGAAACTCTTCTAAAAATAGGAAAAGGAATACTAAGGGCAAAAGAAAATCTTGAACATGAAGAAACTCCTCTTGTTACTCATTGGGTTGATCATTCCTTGTCTGTTGGTCGGATTGTGGGTTTTGGCCGACCACATGAATTGGCTGAACACACTTATGTTTCCGAGTCCCCAGGCGGTTTGGTCTATGTTCGTCTCTATGCTGGCTGACGGCAGTTTGGGCCGGCATATGTCCGCGAGTTTTTTTCGTTTAGGCAGCGGGTTTTTGATGGCTCTGTGTTTGGCGATCCCGCTGGGGTTTTTGTTGGGACAGATTCGGTTTCTGCGCCGTTTGTTAATGCCGACGCTGGCCTTCTTTCAGCAGATTCCGCCGATTGCTTGGATTCCTTTTTTTATTCTCTGGCTGGGGTTCGAGGAGCCGGCAAAAATCGCCGTCATTACCTATTCGGCTTTTGCCCCTATTTTTTTAAATACTGTTCAAGGGGTGCAGAGTCTCGACCCGCTTTTGCGTGAGACGGCTCATTCTTTTAGGCTTTCTCGTTGGCAGATGATTTGGCGGGTGAATGTGCCTTCGGCTGCCGGTCCTCTGTTTGTTGGGTTTCGGTTGGGTCTGAGCAATTCGTGGCGCGCTTTGGTGGGGGCGGAGCTTATTCAGAAGTCTTCGGGGATCGGGGGACTTATCGCGGAAGGACGGCAGTATTCTCAGCCGGATAAGATCTTTTTGGCGATTTTTATTATTGGCTTGGCCGGGGCTCTGCTTGATAATGTGCTGCGTTATCTGGAAAAACGTTTGATGCCGTGGCAGGCAGCTGGAGGCCGCTCATGAATGCGCCGGGGGTGGATGTTCGTCGTCTTGATAAGACCTATGTGCGCAAGAAAGAAAGCCATGAGGTTCTGCGCGGTGTTTCTTTTGCCTGTTCCCGCGGGGCTTTTGTATCTATTGTGGGGGCCAGCGGCTGCGGTAAAACGACGCTTTTGCGGTGTCTGGCCGGGTTGGAGGATGTGAACGGGGGTGAGGTTTATGTTGAGGGTACCCTTGTGAGCGGTTCTGGTTTTGACCGGGCTATGGTGTTTCAGGAACCCCGTCTTTTTCCCTGGCTGACGGTGGCGGGCAATGTGGCTTTTGGGTTGACCGGGCGGAAACCGCGGGCGGAGGTTCGCGCCATTGTGAAAGAGAACCTGGATTTTGTTGGGTTGTCGGCCTATACGAAAGCTTATCCCCGTCATTTATCGGGCGGAATGGCCCAGCGGGTGGCTCTGGCACGGGCGCTGGCCTGGCAGGCGCCTGTGCTGCTGCTGGATGAGCCTTTTTCTTCGTTGGATGTCCGCACCCGAAGCAAGCTGCAGGAGGATGTGCTGGTGCTATGGCAGAAAACAGGAAAAACTGTTCTTATGGTGACTCATGACATCACGGAAGCTTTGCTTTTCAGCCAGAGGGTTTTGGTGTTGGGAGACCGTCCGGCACGGATTCTGCGGGAGCTGACTGTGGATTTGCCTTATCCCCGGGATCCCGGTTCGTCTGAGTTTGTTGAGTTGCTTCTGCAGGTGAAGGGCCTGTTGACAATGGAACAGCAGTTTGTGGAGTGTGGAATATGAGGCTTAATTCTTTTTTCTTAATTATGGTTTCGTTTTTGCTTGTTGTTGGCTTTTGTTTGGGGACAGGATGCGCGGGCAGTCAGGAGAAACCTTTGACTGAATTGCGTGTTTCTTTTGCCTCGCGGCCTATTAATGCGCCTAGTATTGTGGCGATTGAAAAGGGGATTCTGGAGGAGCGTTTTGCCCGGGAGGGGATTTCTGTTGTTTGGCACGAGCTGGCCGGGGCGGAGATTTCCGAGGCTTTGGCTTCGGGCAGGATTGATATTGCTACGTCTTTTAACTCTTTGAGTGTTCTGATTGCGAAGGCCGCCGGCATCGATATTAAAATTATGGCGGGGTTCTCTCAGTTTCCTGAAGCGATTGGGCTGGTGGCGGCGGAAAATGTCGGTTCTATGGAGGATTTGCGGGGCGGGAAAGTTGCCGTGACGAAAGGGACGATGCTGCACGAGATGATTGTTAAGGCTTTAGCGGAGGCGGGGATGACTGCGGACGATGTGGAGGTTGTAAATCTGGATTCTCCTGATGCTTTGGCGGCTCTTATTGGCGGCCATGTTGACGCTGCTGTTTTGCCGGAGCCCCTTTTGTCAAAGGCTTTAGCTTCAGGAAATGCTGCTCTGCTGAGAACGGCGGAGGGGCTTATTCTTGGACAAACGGTTATTGCCGCGCGGTCGGCGTTCTTGGAAAAGTATCCTGATTTGGCGGAGCTCTTTTTGCAGGCCCATGATGCGTGCCTGGATTATATGGCTGTCCATGAGGAGGAGGTTCTGATGTTGTGCGCGGCGGCTGTTGATATGCCGCCAGAAAGCGTGAGGGCTCTTTATCCGAAGTTTTCTTTCGCTGCAAGGCTGGAGGAGCGGGATATCTTGGCGATGAAAGCGTCGGTGGCGTTTTTGAAGGAACAGCATATTATTAATACTGACGTTTCGGCTGACGCCCTTTTGGAACAGTTGACTATGACAATGGACAATGGACAATGGACAATGGGGACAAGGGACAATGGACAAGGCTGATATCCTTCAGCCTGTGGACCAATGGACAATGGGGACAAGAGGCAATGGGCAATGGCAATGGGGACAAGAGGCAAGGGTATGATCGGTGGTATCAGTATGGGAAAAGGTGACAATTGTCAATTGGTCTTTCTTTCGGGCGTTGTTCAGGGCGTGGGTATGCGGCCTTTTATCTATCGTTTGGCCAGAGAGATGGGGATTTGTGGTTGGGTGAGCAATACGGGCGGCGGCGTACGGATTCATGCCGAGGGGGACGATCTTGATGGTTTTGTCCGGCGGGTTAGGGAGGAGAAACCGGCTTTGGCGGTGATTGACTGTGTTGTTGTGGAGCGCTCCCTTGGGCTGGGGTTCCAGGATTTTTCTATTGTGGCCAGTTGTGAGACGGAGACGCCGGATGTTTTGATTTCGCCGGATCTGGCGGTTTGTGCCGATTGTTTGAGGGAGATTCGTGACCGGAAGGATCGCCGGTTTGGGTATGCTTTTACCAATTGTACCAATTGTGGACCGCGCTATACGATTGTCCGGGATCGGCCTTATGACCGCGCCCGGACGACGATGGCGGCTTTTGCCATGTGCGGGGATTGCGCCGGGGAGTACCATGATCCTGAGGATAGGCGTTTCCATGCCCAGCCTGTGGCTTGCCGGTGTTGTGGACCGGAGTTGGTTTTTTGCGGTTCGGCTCAGGCAGCGGGGACGGCGAGGTTGCGGTTGTTCGGCAATGAGGCTTTGGCCCGGGTGGGGCGGGTGTTGCTGGATGGCGGGATTGTGGCTGTGAAGGGTCTGGGTGGGTTTCATTTGGCTTGTGACGCCGGCAATCAGGAGGCGGTGCGTTTGCTGCGGCGGCGCAAGGAGAGGGGAGCTAAGCCTTTTGCGGTGATGGCGGCCGATCTTGCGTTGGCGCGAAGTGTGGTTTATATGAATGATTTGGAGGCGGCTTGGCTGACGTCGGCGGCGGCCCCTATTGTTTTGTTGGAGCGCCGGCGGGATGAGCCACTGTTGCTGGAGAAAAGTCTGTTGGCTGATGATATTGCTCCGGGGTTGGATTCTTTGGGGGTTATGCTGCCTTATACGCCTCTGCATGTTTTGCTGATGCAGGAGGGGTTTTCTTTTCTTGTGCTGACGAGCGCCAATTTGAGCGGTCAGCCGCTGATTTATCACAATGAGGAAGCTTTTGATAAGCTTGATGGATTGGCAGATGGGTTTTTGCTGCATGATCGGGAGATTTTTCATCCTTGCGATGATTCTGTTGTGCGTCAGATTGGCGGGGAGATGACGTTCTATCGCCGGGCACGGGGATATGTGCCTTTGCCGTTGACCGTGGGTTCGGGGTTCGTGGGTTCGGGATCCGAGAGTTCGGGGTCTGAGAGTTCGGGATCCGAGAGATCGGGGTCTGAGAGTTCGGGGTTCGGGGAGACACGGGCGGCGGTGGTGGGCACGTTGCCGGAGTCTGGGTCTGGGTCTGAGTCGGCGTTTGAGGCTGCGCGGGTGGATGCCGTTGAGGACAGGGTGGTTCTGGCTGTGGGCGCGGATATGAAGAACGCTTTTTGTTTTTTTCAGCGGGGACAAGCTTTTCTGAGCCCTTATTTGGGGGAGATGTCCGATAAATTGAGTTTTGACCGTTTTGGTCAGGAGGTCGGTTCTTGGGGGGCTTTGCTGCATTTCCGTCCTGATCTGATTGTTCATGACGCTCATCCGGGTTATGCTACAACCCGCTGGGCTAAAGCACGGAGCCGGGAGAGCGGGGTTGAGATTCGGGAGGCTGCACATCATCACGCGCATTTGGTCAGTGTGATGGGAGAACATGGTTTGAAGGAGCCGACGCTGGGTCTTGTGGCTGACGGCACGGGTTATGGAACGGATGGCCGAATCTGGGGGTGCGAGGTTCTGTGGGGGGACGCTCGTTCCTTTGTCCGCCGGGCCCATTTGCAGTATTTACCGTTGCCGAGCGGGGATGCGGGCGTTAGGTTTCCGTTGAGAACAGCTTACGCTTATTTTCTGTGGCTGCAGCCGGATGCGGGTTGGGAGGATTTGGTTGTGTGGCGGAGGCTGAGTGAGGCGGAGAAAACGCTGCTGCGGGCTCAGGTTGCGGAAGATATCCGGATCGATCTGACTTCCAGCGCCGGGCGTTTGTTTGATGTGATGGCGGCTCTGTTGGGGGTGTGTTATGAGGTTACATATGAGGCTCAGGCGGCGATGGAGCTGGAGAATCTAGCCTGGCGGCGGGAATGGGAGCGACGTGAGGAGCGGGGGTTTGCCGGGGGGAATGGGCGGGATGATCATGATGGGCTAACGCATCTCGAGGTTTTCAGTGATTTATGGGAAGATGCAGAACATAACGATTATCGTCTCTATCCATTAAAACGCTACCGACAAGACGGGGAAGAAACGGATATCTTCGGGCTGCGGGATTTTTTCGCGGCCTTGTGGCGTGACATTTCGCGCGCTCATGAGGCGGAAGGGGCTGACGTTTCCCGTAGCCGTGACGCGTTAGCCTGGAAGTGTCACGCTTCTTTGGCTTGGGGTCTGGGGCGATACCTGGAACAGACGTGGACGGATAAAAGATTGGTTCTGGCTGGAGGTGTTTTTCAGAACAAACTGTTTACAGAAATGTTGGAGGCTTTTCTCGTCAGGAAAGGCTGGACGGTACATCGCGCGCGGCAGCTGCCGCCGGGGGACGGGGGAATCGCGTTGGGACAAAGCTTAATCAGTTGACAATTGGTATTTGATAGCTGAGAATAGGAAAGGCAGTAGGAAACGCTCTAACTGTTCCCCATTATCCATTGGTCCACAGGCTGAAGGATATCAGCCTTGTCCATTGTCTCTTGTCCCCATTGTCTCTTGTCCCCATTGTCCATTGTCCATTGTCCATTGTTATTGTCCATTGATTAAAAGGGGGGGTTCGTTGTAATGGCTGGGATTCTAGACGGCAAAAGCATGGCTTTGACCATTAAGGATGAATTGAGGCGGGAGGTCGTTGATTGGAGAGCCCGGGGATATACGCCGAAGCTGGCGGTTTTGCTGGCTGGGGCGGATCCGGCGTCCCAGGCTTATTTGGCAGCAAAACAGAGGGTTTGTCAGGATGTGGGCATGGTTTGTGATGTGCATGTTTTGGCCGATTTGAAGGATACGGTTGCTTTGCAGGCGGATTTGCTGGCGCTGATTGAGCGCCTTAATGCCGATGAGGCTGTGGGAGGCATTCTTGTAGAAATGCCTTTGCCGGCGGGTGTTGACAAGGGTCTGGTCTTGGCTGCTTTGGATCCGGATAAGGATGTGGATGGGATGTCTCCTGTTAATCGCAGCAGGATTCTTAGTGGTGAGGATGGACTTTTTCCGGCTACGCCGATGAGTTGCCTGGAGATGCTTCTCCGGGGCGGCGTGCGTTTGGCGGGTAAGCATGTTGTCGTGGTGGGGCGTGGGGAAACTGTGGGGAAACCTTTGGTTTTTATGCTTTTGCGTCACAATCCTACGGTAACGATCTGTCATTCTCATACGCGGGATTTGGGCACGGTAACGCGGCTGGGAGATGTTGTGATTACGGCTGTGGGGAGACCTGGGTTGTTGCGGGGGGATATGGTAAGATCCGGGGCTGTTGTGGTTGACGCGGGTACGACGCCCACAGACGAAGGGCTGCGGGGAGATGTTGTTTTTGACGAGGTGGCAGAGCGGGCTTCGCTGATTACGCCGGTTCCGGGCGGCGTGGGGACGCTGACGACGGTTTTGCTGCTTCAAAATGTTCTGAAAGGGATGCATAGGAGGTTTGGCTCATGAGTGTTATGCAGTGGACGCTTGAGGGATTTTTGCGGGAGGCGGCCGGCCCGGCGCCGACGCCTGGAGGCGGCAGCGCTTCGGCGTATAGCGGAGCTTTGGCGGCGGCGATGCTTTGCATGGCGGCGCGTTTGACCACCGGCGAGTCTGTGGGCGAGAAGGACTTACAGAGGGCGGCGTCTGTGGAGCGGGAAGCCGCGGCGTGTTTGCAGCGGCTGCAAGAGGGGGTATCTCGGGATATTGCTGTTTTTGACGCTTTTATGGAAACTATGCGTTTGCCGCGTGCCACTGAGACAGAAAAGCAAGAGCGTGCAGCGAAATTGCGTTTGGCTTATTTTGACGCGACTGAGTCGCCGCTGACGATTGCAGAAAACACGTTGCGGGTGATTGAACTGGCTTGCGTTCTGGCGCCGGTTTGCAATAAGAATGTCGTCAGCGATGTGGGCGTGGCGGCGTCTTTGGCTCTTGGTTCTTTTAACGCCGCTTTGTGGAGTGTGGAAATTAATCTGGCGTCTATGCTCCAGGACAAGGATTATGTGACTCAGGTTCGCGCCAAGTGCCGGGGATGGCAGGATACGGCGGTTAAGCGGAATGTTGAGGCAGCCACTCTGGTGTCAAGGAGGATTTAATCTTTGCGGGTTATTAACCGGGTTAGGAAAGCTTTTTCTTCCAGATTTCCAGCAATCCTCAAAAATATAATATCGTTTTTATTGAATTTATTGTCGAATTCTTGTGAATGGCCAAATGGCCATGGGAGACGTTTCATCGGAAGAATTGATTCCACTTATTTATATGGTTTATATTTATATTTTCCATCAGGTCGCCCTCCTTTTATATCAAGGGTTTGCTCTAATTTAACCGGGATTCTGGATTTTGATTAACCGAGCCTCTCAGACTTATAAATTCCATTAGTTCATTCATTGGTTTTTAATACTTATCTTATTCTTAATTTTATCTATACTATACTTGAAATTTATTGAATTTTGCTGTTATGGGAGAGTGTTGCATTTTTGCTTCAGTTATTGTTTAATTTAGCCAGGGTAAATTTTGTGGTCATTATGGCCCTATGAACCTGATTGATGAATTTCTTAACAAGTGCTATTGATATTTGAAAGGAGTGATGCTGACATTACAGTGAAAGAGTTCACTTTTCGGCAGCAGCCAAATGAGACGCCGACGTTGGTTCCCAAGAAGAACTGACAAGGCGGAACCAGGATCGCTACACAATATAGTCATAATATGATGACATGAGGAGAGGAAAAAGATTATGAAGAAATATTTAGCTATTATAACCTTACTGGCATTGCTGCTTACTTTGGTTATTCCTGCCAGCTTGTTTGCCTGCAGCGTAAAAGATTGCAAAATAGCTTCTCACAACCATCCCTGGAACAAGGTTGATACAGTTGTCAAAAACGCTGATAACTGTGGCGGCACTGTCTGCCATTGTAAAGAATGTAAAGCAGGGAAAGCATGCAGCTGTAAATTAGCTAATGGCAAAAAATGCAACGGCAATTGCGGCGGCGACGGCGGATGCACATGCGGACCGTGCAAATGCGATTGCAAAAACTGCAACGATGGCAAAGAATCAACATCGTGTACTTGCAAAGCAGCCGGTTCTAAGGTAACAAGGTGCAATGGTAACTGCGGCGGAAGCGGCGGATGCCTGTGCGGTTATGGCGCCACTGAAATCACCGGCACCAGCGACGATGGCGGATGCACATGCGGCGACAACTGCACATGCGGCACCGGCGGCACCGGCGGCGACAACGGATGCACCTGCGGCGACAACTGCAAGTGTAATGCTGATGATGACGCCCCCGCTGGCGTTGATCCCATCGGATTCTAAGATTATCCTTTTAAGTCAATTCACTTGTTAAGAAATGAACCCTTTA
>Ga0082212_10002663_pt1 | contig 25829 bp, 19 predicted proteins | sample TergutNt197P3_FD_71548 | JGI IMG/M metagenome (GOLD analysis project Ga0082212, IMG submission 71548) | Neocapritermes taracua P3 segment gut microbial communities from Petit-Saut dam, French Guiana - Nt197 P3 | ecosystem: Host-associated > Arthropoda: Insects > Digestive system > Gut ...
ACGCTCAGATAGGCATCCGGCAAAGAGACGTACTTACCCACCACGGCGATATCGACCTCACCCTGCAACTGCTGGCTTCTGTCGACATAGGCCTGCCACTCCTCAAGGTCGATGGTGGACGGCTCCAGCTGCAAGGCCTCAAGCACCTTGGTGTCGAAACCCTGCGCATACAGGTTCAACGGCACCTGGTAGATGCTCTGCGCGTCGATGCAATTGATCACCTTGTCCGTGCGCACGTCGCAGAACAGCGCGATCTTCTCGCGCACGTGGTCTGCCAGGTCATGGTCACAGCGGCAAACGATAAAATCAGGCTGCACGCCAATGGAACGCAGCTCCTTGACGGAATGCTGTGTGGGTTTGGTCTTCAGCTCATGGGCCGCGGGGATGTAAGGCACCAGCGTCACGTGGATGAACAGCACGTCGCCCAGGGGCTTGGACATCTTGAACTGCCGCGCGGCCTCAATGAAGGGCAGCGACTCGATGTCACCCACCGTGCCGCCTATCTCGGTGATGACTATGTCGGCGTTGCTCTGCTCAGCGATACGGGTCATGCGTTCCTTGATGGCGTTGGTCATATGCGGGATGACCTGCACGGTTCCCCCCGAGAAGTCACCCCGGCGCTCGCGCGCGATCAAGGACTGGTAGATCGATCCAGCGGTGAAGTTGGACTCGCGGCTGAGGTTCTCGTCAATGAAACGCTCGTAGTGGCCCAAGTCCAGGTCGCCCTCATGCCCGTCGTCGGTGACAAAGACCTCACCGTGCTGGAAGGGGCTCATATTGCCCGGATCCACGTTGAGGTACGGGTCGGCCTTCTGCATGGTCACCTTGTAACCACGCGCCTTGAGCAGATGCCCCAATGAGGCGGCTGTGATCCCCTTGCCTAGCGAAGAAACCACGCCCCCTGTCACAAAGATATGCTTTGCCATGCTGTTCTCCTGTTTCCTTCCTTCTGTCACCCCGGTAAGTATTCCTTCTGTCACCCCGGTAAACACTCCTTCTGTCACCCCGGGCTTCTTTTTGTCACCCCGGACTTGCGTTTGTCACCCCGGGCTTGCGTTTGTCACCCCGGGCTTGCGTTTGTCACCCCGGACTTGCGTTTGTCACCCCGGGCTTGACCCGGGGCCTACCGTCGTTTGTACGGGTCAGTGACGGTTGTCGTCCACACAACTCACAATTCCACCGCCCTACTCCTTCTTCCGCCCTAGATTATCCAAAGCCGTGAGCGCCCTGTTACGCTCTATGATCCTGCTGAAGGAGACCCGCTCGCTGAGTAGGTTGACCAGGGCCAACCCCACCACCGAGACAACCAGGCCCCACACCGGCAGTGAGGTGGCAAAGAGGAAGCCGAGAAAGACGCCCATGGAATTAGCCCCAGCATCCCCGATCATGCCCTTCTCGGCAAGGTCGAAACGCCAGACGGCCAGCAGGGGGCCCAGCGCGGCAAGCAGCAGCGCCAGCAAACCCCACCAACCTAACACTTCCAGCAATCCAAAGGCGATTATGCAGAGAAAGGCGATTACCAGGCCAAGCAGGTACATCTTCCCCGCCCTGCCCGGGCGCAGGTCAAAGAGGTTCATCAGATTGGCGGCCAGGGCGATGACACAGGTGACAAGAGCGACGCGCAGGATCGAAGCAACGCCGTCATAGTAGAGCGAGATCGCCAAGAACAGGCTCAGCAGGCCAATCCCCAGGAACTTGAGCCCACCGGTGGTAAGGTGGCCGTGCAGTAGGGCGGTGAGATGGCCTTTGAAGCCCTTGATCTGATTGCTGCCGGCCCAGTCATCAAACAGGCCAAAGGCGCAGGAGCCTGCCACAACCGGGAAGAGCCGCTCAAGATATCTTATCCAGGGCGGGAGGTCGAAATGCAGGACCACTAAAAGCTGTGCGCCCACCCAGAAGCTGATCAGCCAGATGAACCAGACTATGCCCAGCCCGTTGTACACCAGGACACCGCGATAATTACTTGTTTTAGGTGCGGTTTTGTCGAGTGAGGGAACAAGCATGGCCATGATGACCACGGGGATTACCACGCAGAATATGAGAGCAACCAAAACGCCGATCACAAACGTTTCAACCTTTCGCCAGCGGAAAAACCACTGGAAAAACAGTCTAACACAACCACCTTTTTTATGTTGCACATGCCACCCCACACTGCCACCCCACACTGCCGCTCCACACTGCCGTTCAACACTGCCACCCCACACGCACATGACACCCCACACGCACGTGCACACACCTATCCGTCATTGCGAGGAGCGCCCTTGGGCGCGACGTGGCAACCTAGGGCCGCAGATGTGTGGTTTGGGCAAGATGGCTGAAGTATGCCTCGCCTGCCTCGTTATGTGCACAATTTCCCTTTACCCTGCTGAATGCCGTATCATGGTGTGATGTTGATTCTCAGGCGCGTAGGGCGTTCTATCTGGGTCTTTTTGCTGCCATTGTTGCTGGGCGTGGTCTTGGTGCAGGCAGCAGTGGTCGCACCTGCACCGGCATATGCGCTCACGCCTGTCACCCCCCAGGATGACTACGCCATCACAGCAACCAGGGCGCTGCCCCCCGATGCTGAGACACCCGTGGTCATACTCTACCTCCCCAATCTCACCTGGGATCGACTGCAGGAGCTCTACGCCAAACAGTCGGACATGACCGGCCTGCAATGGCTGGATGATGTGGCCTTCGCGAACCTCAGCGCCCCCATGGACTGGGGTGTCTCGCAACTGGCTGAAAGCAGCGATGCAGGGCTTTATTACTGCTCAGAGAACGCAGAGTTCCCCCTTGTCCTCTACGCCATCCAGGGCTTCATCAACACCGAGCTGCCCAAGGATGCCACGCTGGTGATCGTCACGGCCCCGCTCTTCGACAGCAGGGCTCCGGCCGCCCCCTCAACAGAGCTGACCCCCGTCATCATCTACGGTGGCGGTTACGAGGGGCTCCTCACCTCTGACATCACGCGCCGGGACGGCCTCATCACCTCCGCAGACCTGGTGCTGCTGGCCCAGGGCAACAGCACCGCGCCCAACAGCCCCGCATCCGCAACCAACGGCCCCACATCCGCGCCCAACAGCCTCTACCTCAACGCCACCATGCGCAGTACCCAGGCAGACAGCAGCCCGCTTGAGCGCATCCAACGCCTCATCCACGAGAAAGCCACCACAGAAAGCGTGCTCGCTACCCGGGTGGCGGCCAACTTCGCCTTCCTCACCCTGGTCTTCATCGCCTTCGCCCTCTCCATTGTGCTCTTCTTCCTTGGCCGTCGCACCAAGCCCGGCTCGCGCGGCGCGCTCATCCCGGCAACGCGCATCCTCTGGCTCATTGTCCTGGCCTTCCCAATTGCGAGCTTCCTCATGTTCTCCTACCTGCCCGCACAGCCAACACCCGCCCATCTGGTCATCGCCATGGTTGTCTGGGTCACGGTCATCTCCCTGGTCGCCCTGCTCATCGGCCTCAAGACCAAGTGGGTGAACTCACTGATCGCGCTCTTCAGCCTGACCATCCTGGTCATCATCTCCGGACAGCTCTTTGGCGGCCCCATCAATTCGGCGGGCTATTTCACCTATGACATCACTGAGGGCTCACGCTACTACGGTTTAGGTAACGAGCAGGGCGCCATGCTCTTCGGCTCGTGGATCGCCCTTTCCGGTCTGTTGATAAATCGCTTTCCCACCGCCAGCTTCATCCCTTTGTTCAAGAAGTGGCTCTACCCGCTGGGTTCGCTGTTCTTGCTCTTCATCGCCACCAGCCCCTGGTTCGGCGCCAGCTTCGGGCCGCTGGTCTGGGGCTTCCTTGGCTGTTTTGTCAGCTGGTGGCTCTTCAACGGACGACGCCTGCACTGGTGGTTGGCCGTGCTGCTCTGCGCCGGGGCGGTCGGGTTGGCGCTTGGTACGCTCTATCTTGATGTCGCCCTCAATCCGGCCTCGCATATGAGTCAGGTCGCCCCCCTGATGGACCAGGGGCCATGGGCCATCATCTCCCGTCTTGCAGGGGATGTCTGGTACTACTCCTTCTCCCTCATGCGAGACAACGTGCCCCTGGTGCTGATCATCTTCCTGATCTTCCTCTTCATCCTCCTGGTGGTGCTGCGCGTCCTCCAACCCGGAGGCTATCGGGAGTTCTGGCAGCGCAACCAGGCCTTCCGCTCGACCTACTCCGTCTTCTGTGTGCTTGCACTCATCACCTTGCTTATTGAGGACTCCGGCGCCTTCACCCCTGCGGTCCTGCTCATCTTCCCTGTTGCCTGCCTGGTCTGGTTGGTCTGTGACCTGCACAGCTGGCACCTCCGCATCCTCGCCGGCGACGGCCCCGCCCTCTCGCTCCGCGAACTCCAACAACAGGCCCTCTCGTCACTACGGGGCTCCTCGCATGCGACCGCTGCAGACCTCCCGTCATTGCGAGCGGAGCCGCCAGAGGCGGAGCGTGGCAACCTAGGGCAGACGGGTGCAGAGTTGGGCGCGACGGCTGAAGAAAACCTCCCGTCATTGCGAGCGGAGCCGCCAGAGGCGGCGGAGCGTGGCAACCTAGGGCAGACGGGTGCAGAGTTGGGCGCGATGGCTGAAGCGCCCCCCACAGAACCCCCCGTCCCCACCACCTCAAACGGCGCCCCCACCGACGCCCAACCCTCAGTCGCGCGCTCCACTGCCACCATGTCGGTGGCAACCCTGCTCAGCCGCGTCACCGGCCTGGTGCGGTCGGTGGCTACGGCTATGGTCCTGGGAACCACACTCTTCGCCTCTGAGTACACCATAGCCAACAACCTGCCCAACATGATCTATGAGCTGGTAGGCGGAGGCATCCTCACCACCGCCTTCCTCCCCATCTACCTGGCACAACTCCAAAAACGCGGCAAAGAAGGCGCTGCCTCCTTCTCATCCAACATCCTCAGCATCAGCGGCATCGCCCTGGCGCTGGTCGCCCTGCTAGCCACCATCTTCGCACCCCAGGTCATCTTCACGCAAACCTTTGCCACCCCTGACCTCAACGTTGAGAACGCCATCTTCCTCTTCCGTTTCTTTGCCATCCAGATAGTCTTCTACGGCATCGGTGCCATCATCAACGGCCTGCTCAACGCCCATCGCAGATTCCTGTGGCCGGCGCTTGGCCCGGTGTTCAACAACCTTGTCCTCATAATCACGCTTTTTACCTACCCTCTCATTGTCAAGCTTGACCCTCAGGCGGCAAAAGTCTGGTTAGCTGTAGGCACCACCTTAGGTGTGGTAGCCATGTTCGCCGTCCAGCTGCCAGCCCTCATCAAGCTGAGGATCCCCCTGCGCTTCTACATCAACCTCAAGGACCCCGCCCTTGTCGACACACTCAAACTCGCCCTACCCGTTGTGGCCTTCATCATCATGAGTATCATCGGCGTCAGCGCCATGAACGCCTTTGGGCTGGCGGTAACCGATAGTGGCAGCTCTGTCTACTACTACGCCATGCTGTGGTTCCAGCTGCCCTATGGTGTGGTAGCCGTGGCCCTCTCCACTGCCCTGCTTACCGAGATGAGCAGGGCCTCGGCAGCTGAGGACTGGGACAGCTTCCGCAGCAATGTCCGCCTGGGCCTGCGCACCACGCTGTTTTTGATCATCCCGCTGGCTGCCATCTTCCTCACCCTGTCAACCCAGCTTGCCGGGCTGTACCACGCCGGTGCCTTTACTGCACAGGATGTCCAGACAGTAGCACGGGTGGTTGCTGTCTGGTGTACCGCCCTGCCCTTCTACGCGACCTACATGTTCATCTACCGCGTCTTCACCGCCAAGCGCGACCTCAAGCGCTTCATCATAATCGACGCCATGGGGCGCGTCCTTCTCGTCACCCTCTATGGCTTCTTCACCACCGGTTTTGGACTCTGGGAGGGTCTGGGCCTGGTGGGGGTGCCACTTGCGGACCTCTGCGTGTACACGCTGCTCTGCGCCATCATGCTCTTTGTGCTCCACAAGGAGCTTGGCAGCTTTGGCCTCACCGGCATTGTCAAGGACGGCGCTAAGACCCTTGTTGCCGCCGGCATCGCCATAGTGGTGCCGTTCACCATCCTCATGGGCAGCACGGTGCAGGGCCCGCTCATCTCGTTTGCCATGGTCGCCTTTTTTGGCATGTACGCGTTGATTGTCTTCTACCTGATGAGTCGCCTGCTGAAGATCCCGGAGATCAAGATGGTCGACAGTCTTCTCACCCGTGCCTTTGGTCTGTTACGGAGGAGGAAATGAACGTTTTCGCCCTGATACCCGCCTACAACGAGGCGGACCTGATAGGCCAGACGCTTGCGGCCGTGCAGTCGATTCCCAGCATCACCAAGGTGATAGTCATCGACGACGGCTCCACGGACGGCACGGACAAGATCGTCAAGCGCCAGGGCATCCGGCTCATTCGCAGCAACCAGAACCAGGGGAAGGGCGCTGCTCTTCAGGCAGGCGCCGAGGCGATCAGGAACTACGACTTTGACGCCGTCCTCCTTCTGGACGCGGACCTGGGGATCAGCGCCAGCGAGGCCGAGTACCTGTTGGGCCCGCTTGAGGATGACCTGGCCGACATGATCATCGGTGTACTGCCTAAGCCCGCTGAACCAGGAGGCTTTGGCGTGGTGCGTAACCTGGCCCGCAAGGCCATCCGCGACCTGGGCGGCGGCTACAGCGCCGAGGCGCCCCTCAGTGGACAACGTGCGTTGAACTGGAAGTGCTTCCAGGCTGTGCTCCCCTTCTCCGCAGGCTACGGCGTGGAGGTGGGCATGACCATCACGGCCCTCAAGAAGAACCTGCGCGTCTATGAGGTGATGGTGAACATGCACCACCGCGAGACAAGCCGCGACCTGCCCGGTTTCATCCACCGCGGCAGACAGTATCTTGACGTCCACCACACCATCCACCAGCTTACCAAGGAACCGTTCTTTGACACCAAGGACAGCAAGTGAAGGTCCCTTGGTCCAAGCGGATAATAGAAACGAGAAAGCGTTGTTGTTACCTGGTATAACGCGTGGTAGAGCCTGTGCAAGCGAGCAGATATGAGTGCGCGGCCTCAGCACTTTGTCCGCGGGGTCCTCTGCACGCTTCTTGGTGCAAGTCTCTGGGGCTTCAGCGGGGCTTGCTTCCAGCTACTTTTAGAGCGTTACCACATGCCGGTCCTCTTCATGACAAGCGTACGTATGCTCAGCGCAGGCCTGTTGTTCCTCGTCATTATCCTCATCCGCGAGCGCTCCGCGTTGATCGCCATCCTCAAAGACTGGAAGACCCTGGGTCAACTGGCGATCTATGGCATCTTTGGCCTCTTCCTGTGCCAGATAACCTATCTGATGACCATCAGCTACACCAACGCAGGCACTGCTACCATCCTGCAGTGCCTGGGTATAGTGCTGGTGATGATATACACCTGCACGGTGGGGCGGCGGCTCCCCCGCATCCATGAGACGATCGGCCTGGTGCTGGCCATCGGCGCAACGTTCATCCTTGCCACCCACGGCAACCCCCTGGCAATCGCGATGCCGCTTCTGGGGTTGTTATGGGGAATCGCAACAGGGGTCGCCTCGGCCTTCTATTCCATCTATCCAAAGAGGCTGCTCGAACGCCACAGCGCCCTCATCATAACCGGCCTCAGCATGCTCATCGGCGGCATCTTCATCACCGTGGTTGTGCGCCCGTGGACCATCCCGGTCACCTTTGAACTAGGCAGCGCGACAGCGCTCATCACCACCATCCTGGTTGGGTCCTTTGGGGCCTTCTACCTCTACATCCAGGGCATAGCCGACATAGGGCCGATGCGCGCCAGCCTGCTGGGCTCCGCCGAACCGGTCTCAGCCACCTTCTTTAGCTGGGTATGGCTGGGTACACGGTTCCCGCTTATCGACCTGGTTGGATTTGTGATGATGATCGCCATGGTCTTCTTTGTCACGAGAAGGAACGGTTCAAGACAGAATGGGGACGGTTCTATTTTGGCCTTGAAAAGGCCAAAATAGAACCGTCCCCATTCTGTCTTGAACCGTTCCTTCTGTCCTTACGCCAACGTCCCCTTTATGCGCCGAACGGCTTCCAGCAGTTGGTCATCCGGGGTGGTCAGCGAGATGCGGATGTACCCCTCGCCGTCCGGGCCGTAACCGCTGCCCGGCGTCACTATGACGTGGGCCTCCATCAGCACCTTCTCGGTGAACTCCGCAGAGGTATAACCCGCAGGCACCTTGGCCCACACGTAGATGGTCGCCCGAGGCGCCTCGCACTCAATGCCAATGGCAGTCAGCGCGCCCAACACCAGGTCACGGCGCCGCTGGTACAGAGCGCACATGTCGGCGATGCATTGCTGGTCACCCTCAAGCGCTACGATGGCGGCATCCTGGATGGCAGTGAACTGCCCGGAGTCCAGGTTGTTCTTCACCGTGCCCAGAGCGCGTATGGCCTGGGCATTGCCGCAGGCAAAAGCGATGCGCCAGCCGGTCATGTTGTAAGCCTTGGACAGGCTGAACAGCTCGATGGCCACCTCCTTGGCGCCGGGGCGCTCCAGGATGGACGGCGCCACATAGCCGTCAAAGCCAATCTCAGAATAGGCATTGTCATGCACCAGCAACAGGTCGTGCTCACGGCAAAACGCAATCGCCGCGTCAAAGTACTCCGGGGTGGCAACCGCACCGGTGGGGTTGTTGGGATACCCCAAGAAGAGGAGCTTGGCCTTGGCCAGCACCTCAGCCGGGACGTCTTCAAGCTCAGCCAGCCAGTTTGTCTCGGCACGCATCTTTAAGAAGTGCGTATGCGCATGCATCAGCGTGGCCCCGCCGGAATACACCGGGTAACCGATACTCGGCGCCAGCACATACTCGCCCGGGTTCACAAAGGCCGTGTGGATATGGGCAACGCCCTCTTTACTCCCGATAAGTGCGAGCACCTCGGTCTTTGGGTCCAACCCAGCTACCCCAAAACGCCGCTCCATCCACGCGGCGCAGGCCGTGCGATAGGCCAGGGAGCCGGCGTAGTCCGGATACTGGTGGTTCTTTGGGTTGCGGATAGCCGCAGCCATAGCGTCCACAATGTGGGTGGGCGTGGGGATGTCTGGGTCGCCTATGCCCAAAGAGATGACCTCGATGCCCTGGGAGCGTAACGTATCGCGCTTGGCGTCGATCTGGGCGAACAGGTAGGGTGGCAGGTGGTCTAAGTTGGTTGCGGTTCTCACAGTGTGATGGTCCCTTCATAGACGGTTACGGCTGGGCCGGTCATTCTAACGTGGTTGTTGGCAAGCCACTCGATGAGCAGGTCGCCGCCGGGCAGGTGTACCAGGGCCTTGCGGGTGGCAATGCGCCCGGTGACCACAGCGGCAACCACCGTAGCGCAGGTGCCGGTGCCGCAGGCCAGGGTCTCCCCCACACCGCGCTCACAGACGCGCAGGCGTATCTCTGCCGGCTCAGCCTCGCTGCCTTGCTGCAGCACCTGAGCGAACTCGATGTTCGCCTGCTTGGGGAAGGCCTCATGTTGTACCAGCAGCGGCCCAACGTCGCGGATATCCAACCCCGTGACCGTATCATCGGCTCCCCCAAAGAAGGTCACCGCATGGGGGTTACCCATATTCACGCAGGTGAAGGCCAGCTCACCCAAAGGCGTGTCCAGCATGGCATCAACCACTGCTGGCTCCTCAGCTTCCTCACCGTCCACCAAGGCAGCACGCACAACCACAGAGGTAGCCGCAAGCGTGGTGGGGATATCCTCAGGCGCAAAGGCCGGCTCGCCCATGTCAACGCTGGCCTCAAGCAGCAGACCCTCATCATCCATGGTGAAGCTGATGGAGCGTTTGCCAGCCAGCGTATCGGCAATAAAGCTGCCCTTGCCACAACTCTCGCAGGTCTCGACAAAACCCTTATCTACCAGGTACTTCGCAAAGCAGCGCACGCCATTGCCGCACATCTCGGCCAGAGAGCCGTCGTTGTTGATGTAGTGCATGTAGGCAACGCAGTCAGCATGCTCAGATGGCCGCACCAAAATAACGCCGTCCGCCCCAATGCCAAGGTTGCGGTCACATAATAACTGCACCTGCTTGGTGGACAGCTCTATCTCCTGGGACAGGTCGTCGATAAAGACAAAGTCATTGCCTGTTCCGTGCATCTTGGTAAAGAACAATTCCATACTACAAAAGCCCTTCTTCTTTTGACTCTATTTTAGCAGGTCGACTGTTTTTGCAAGCAACGCCTGCGCGAACTCCTCGCCCGAAAGCCTGCCGACAAGCGCCTGGCGGTGTAGGTCGGTCGCCTCTATCCATGCGATGCGTTCGTCGCGCTTGAACCAGGTACGCTGGCGCTTGGCGTAACGCCGCGTGCTCTGCTTGATCTCGGCCACTGCGTCCTCCAAGGTGCGCTCGCCAGCCAATACCGGCACCAGCTCTTTGTAGCCTATGGCCTGCTGGGCAGTCAGTGCGTCAGCAAAACCCGCTTCCAGCAACCCGCGCACCTCATCCAGCAATCCAGCGGCTATCATGCGGTCAACCCGGCGCTCGATCACCTCATACAGCACCTCATGCTCAACGGTAATACCCACAAATTGCGCAGGATACACGGCCTCAAAGCGGTCGAAGCCCTCATGTTGTTTCGCGTAGCTGGTACCCTGCTCCAGCAGCTCAAAGGCCCGGATCACCCGCCGCACGTTATGCGGATGGATCAGGGCCGCACTCTCCGCGTCAAGCAAGGCGAGCTCTGCATGGAAGGCTTCCGCTCCCAGTTCCTCAGCCCGGGCGAGCAGCTGCTCCCGGGATGTTTGGGGTGTGACAAAGGGGACGAGGCGCTTGGGTGTGACAAAGGGGACGGACTTGACAAAGGGGACGGGTGTGACAAAGGGACCGTCCCCTTTGTCAAGTCCGTCCCCTTTGTCACACCCGTCCTCTTCTCGTCCTTCATCCAGATGAAAGTCATCCAGAGCTACGCGCACATACAGTCCGGTGCCGCCACAGAGCACCGGCACCACGCCATCCGCAAGCAAGCGCTCGATAGCCGCCCGTGCCTCACGCTGATACAGCGCTGCGGTAAAGGGGAAACCCGGTTCAACCAGATCCACACAGTGATGGGGAACACGGCGCTCAGCAACGGGTGTCTTCGCGGTTCCTATATCCATGCTCTTATACACCTGCATGGAATCTGCCCCAACCACCTCGCCACCCAGCTTGACTGCAAGCGCCTCAGCCAGCGCCGACTTACCGGTGCCGGTCGCCCCTACAACAGCGATGACCTGATTTCCATGTGGCATGTCAGTCCGCCAGTAGGCGCCCGCGCAGATACCAGGTGCGGGCCTCTTCCACAACTACCTCACGGATCCGCCCGGCATAATCCTCCACAACGGCGCCCGAGGGCAGCTCCACGTGCACGGTCTGATTCTTGGGACTACGCCCGGACAAAACCAAGGAATCGCGCTTAGACGCACCTTCAAATAATACCGGCAGCACCGCTCCCAGCTCCTTTTGGTTCTGCGTATAGGCGCTGTCCTGCACAAGGGCAACCAGGGCGTCAAAACGCTCCTGGATCACCTCGCGTGGCGTGGGGTCATCAAGCAAAGCCGCGGGCGTTCCCTCACGTCGCGAGTAGATAAAGGTGAAGGCCTGCGAATAGCCCACTGTGCGCACCAGGTCCATTGTCGCCTCAAAGTCAGCCTCTGTCTCACCCGGGAAGCCCACTATCAGGTCGGTCGAGAAAGCCACGTCCTTGCCCAATCCACCAGTCCCACCACACGCAGAGCGCACTGCTTCAACCAGCCCCACGTACTTCTCAGCGGTATAACCGCGGTTCATGGCAGCCAGCACCACATCAGAGCCAGACTGTGCAGGCAGATGCAGTTGCGGCATCACCGCAGGTGTCTCAGCAAAGGCAGCGATGGTCTCGGGGCTCAGGTCCTTGGGGTGGCTCGTGGCAAAGCGCAGGCGCTCCACGCCAACCGCACCCACCGCCCGCAGCATCTCGGCAAAGCGCAGCGACCCATACAGGTCGCGCCCATAGGAGTTCACATTCTGCCCCAGCAGGGTTATCTCCACAACGCCCTCGGCAACCAGGCGCCTGGCCTCCTCCACAACCTCTTCAAACGGCCGGCTCTTCTCGCGGCCCCGCACGTAAGGCACCACGCAATAGGAACAGAAGTTGTTGCAGCCGGTCATGATGGGCACCCAGGCGTGCCAGTTGTGCTCGCGGTGGCTGGGTAAATCGGTGGCCGCCTCCACAGAGGCAGGCCGCTCAAGGGCCCCCACGTCATCCAACACCTCAACCTGCGCCGTTCCCTGCTCCAAGGCATCAAAAACAAGCGCGGGCAGGCGGGCGATGTTGTGGGTGCCAAAGACCACGTCGATATGCGGGAGCTGCTCAACCAGCTTTGCCCCGTCGCGCTGCCCAATGCAGCCACCCACCGCGATGATAGGCGCTCGCTCCAAACACTTCAGCGAGGCGACCTGGCCCAGCAGGCGCACATCCGCGGCCTCACGCACGCAGCAGGTCATGAAGACCACAATATCGGCAGACTCGACCTTATCGTCATACTGGGCGCCCAGGGCCTCAAGCATGCCAGCAACGCGCTCGGAGTCATGCTTGTTCATCTGGCACCCAAAGGTACGCAGATGGTAATGCAGGCCTTGAAAGCTGTCTGTCCTTAACACGTTTGGGGGTTTATGATTCCGAGAAGTTCGCGCCATACGCGGTCCAGGCATGCCTGGTATCCTCGCTGTGATCCAGTTTCTTGGTTCCCCGCAGATAGCGGGGCTCCACGGTGAAGCGGATAGCCGTGCGATTCTCGCCATTGATGGAGATGTCGGCAAAGGAGGGCGCGCAGACTATCTCAATACCAACAGGACTCAGAAAGCCGCGGGCGATGGCGATGGCCTTGACCGCCTGGTTGACTGCGCCGGCTCCCACACTCTGGATCTCAACAGGAACGCCATCTTTTATCATGCCGGCAATGGCGCCAGCGACCGAAGAGGGGGATGATTTAGAGGATACTTTTAGGAACTCCATTGACCGGTCTGCTTTCTCTGCTGCGTTAGTGCTCTGACTTCTGCTTTGTTTCTACTGCGTTTGTTGCGCATCTGGCCCTGTGGTTATAATGTTTTTTCTTACATTCCTGCCCGGCTACTCGTTTTTGAGCTGGGCTGCATAGTATCTCATACAGACAACGATGATGGCAATAGAAAATGTCGTAAGTGTTGAGCAGTTTCCTCTTGCAGTATTGTCCCCATTTCAGGCCATAAAGGCAGCCATTATGTCTTGTTGGTCCGCCTGCTACTCTCTACCAGTTGCCTCAATACCAGGTTCAGCTCTTTCTGGCGTTTCTTAAGGGTCTTTTTCAACCTCTGTTGCTCGTCGTGTCGTTCCCTGACGTTCACCATCAAAGACAGGGTGTCGGTCCCATCTCCTACTGTCTTTGAGATCAGCGGTTTGGTGATGAGCGCAACGCCTCCATACTTCTCCGCAACCAGGCCCATCCACTGATCATAAAGGACTATCTGCTTGGGAAAAGGCAGGAAGAACTGTTGCAGGGCCAAGCGGAAGGCAATGCAGCTACCCACATAGGAATCCCTGATCTGCTGCTCGGAGAGGTCACCTTGGGCTCCAAAGATGGCAAATAGCGAGGGATAGCTTCGGTTGTTCTGCCTGGGCATATACAGCGTGGCATCATGTAGGACCAGCGCCACCCCACTGGTTGAGAACGTGCTCAATACGGTCGAGACCTTGTCGGGCATCCAATAATCCCCTGGTTCCGCCAAAAAGACAGTCGTCCCCCTGCAGGAGCGGATAGCCAGCTCATAACACGCATTGCGGCTGCGCAACAAACTGGTATAGACGGTCACCAGGGGAACCTGCCTGGCGATCTCCTCTGCAATCTCAAAGGTCATATCACTGGGAGCGCCCACCCTGGGCGGCCCTACCACAATGATTATCTCGTCCTTTGTGTTGAGTTGGGGGATTATCGAGGCAACCAGGTCGATCAGTTTGTCGGCCTTCTCCAAGGCTACTATGGCAATCGAAACCATCTCATGGCGATTTTTAGATAGCAAGGAACCCCTCCATTGGCCAGCCGGAATGCTATTGCCGCATGCTCTTATGTTGAATGTGGAAGCCCTGATACTGAGTTTACTATACAATAGACGCCTATTTCTTTTACTTGGCTCAATAATTGCACTTTATTTAGAGGCAACAGGAGCCAGGAAGACCTTTGAAAGGCCTGCATTTGAGTTCGCTTTGGTATCTTCTAGTCTTCGCCCTCGCTGTGGTAGTTACCATGGTAGTTACACCGTTTGTCATCAAGCTGGCGAATCGTTTCAGCATCATCGACTACCCAGACGGTAGGAGGATCAACGAGAAACCCACCCCTAGACCGGGTGGCATCGCCTTATTCCTAGGTATTCTGGTTCCCCTACTTGTCTTCATGGTTTTCAATGTGTCGGGAGATTCCGGCGTTCGCTACAGCCTCACAAGCAATATCAACTATCTTGGCGTTATCCTTTCGGCAACCGTGGTGTTCGCCATTGGGCTTATAGACGACATCCGCACCATCCGTGTACGATACAAGCTGATTGGCCAGATCGTCGCTGCCATCATCGCCTGTTTCTCTGGCGTCTTGCTCAGTCAGATCGACAATCCGTTCAGTAGCAGCTTCATCAACCTGGGGCTCTTCGCCTATCCCATCACCATCTTCTACCTGGTGGCCTTTGCCAATATCATCAACCTTATCGACGGCCTTGATGGTTTGGCCGCCGGTGTCACAGCCATCTCCTCAGTCACCTTGTTCATTGTCTCCCTGGGCAAAGGCGGCATCGACGCAGCCTTGGTCAACATGGCGATTATCGGCGCCTGTCTCGCCTTTCTCAGGTATAACTGGAACCCAGCACGCATCTTCATGGGCGACTCCGGCGCTCTTCTGCTTGGCTTTCTACTGGGACTTGTCTCACTTTTTGGTGTTGTCCGTACTCCTGCGCTCATTACGCTTGCAGTACCACTGGTCATCGCTGGCATCCCCATACTGGACACCTTCGCGGCTATTATCCGTCGCCTGCGACAGCGTAGGTCCATCGTAGACGCAGATACAGACCACATACACCACCGTTTGCTCGCGATTGGCTATGACCAAAAGACCACGGTCTACATCATCTACGTGCTCTGCGGTCTGCTGTCGGTCTGCGCATTATTGCTCACCCGTTATATCAACTGGGCGCGCTGGGTGATCCTGGGTGTGGTTCTCATTACCATTGCCTTGCTCATCTGGCGTTTGAAGTTAACCCATCCCATCCTCAAGCACCACTACAACAAACGGGCAAAAACCCCTGACGATAAGGATGAGGTTTAAAAGGGAAGAAAGAGTATCCCTGAATCATTTATGCTGGGTTATTCGACGTTAGCCTTTTTTTACTCCAAGTTTTCTTAGTACCTTGCCAACCGAACGACGAGCATTCTTATAGACTTTTGTTTTTGGTTTGCCCTTTGGTTGCTTTATTTGCGGCTTACTCTTTGGCTGCTCTGCTTTTGGCTTACTTTTTGCTTGCCCCTTTTTCATTTCTGCTCGTTTTATGCGCTTCTTCTCATATTTTGCCAGTTCCTGGTGCATCTTTTTACTCAATGGCTGCCACTCTTTCAATGCTTTCTTCATCAATTGGTTCTGCCAGAGTATCTTCTCTTCCTCTGTATATGTGGTAATAACAGGCGGGTTTTCTAAGTTTTTTACCTCTTCTACAAAGTCTCTCATTTGTTTCGCAAGCTTTTCCCTTGTTTCTATATACACTTCTTTATTAGGCTTAGGATTCAAGAGATCGTAATCAAACTTCCCACTAATAAAATTCTTCACTCTCACAAAATGCAACCAATCAATATAAGGTTCGAGCCTATCAGTTCTTGATTTATCGGGAAATACGCATAACACAGGTACGCCCATAGCCAGACAGGGCAAACTCACATGCAGTCGCCTTGTCACAACACATTTTGCATTCTGATAGGCCGTCAGCAATTCCTCAACTTCTTTCTTCCTAAACTCCCAATCACTTGCTTCAGCTTCAGTTCTAGCAGTTGGCCTGAAGTGTGTCATCACTCGAATATCTACTCCGCTGTCCTTCAGGTCTTCCTGGATTTTCTTTTCCACTTCAGGGGCAACATCGACTAAGCATATGTATTCATTCTTAGGCTTGATCCTTCTTTGTTCGGGTAAAGTCAGTGTTACACAGCCCGAAAAATATGCCGGTATTCCATATCGTTCAAAAGCTTCCATGGTTTTAATATCTCTTGCACCTACGGGACCATATTGTTTGAAATACTCTCCACCTACTCCACTAAGCCACTCATCTCTAATAGGTGATCGTCCTGGGTGCCCCCCATATACTTGTAGCCTTTCAAGATTGACGTGAATTGCTGTCAGCAGAGGATAAATACAATTGGGTGGTGGGAAGTTCCACTTGCGCCCTGACCACCATGCGCCCAGTATCACAGCCACTCTCTCGTCGTCCTTTGATTTAAAACTATCGATTTCTTCACGATCAACAAGATAGTCCACTCTTGGTAGAAAATGCGCTTCTGCGTACGACTGCACATCATCACCTAAGTTTCTACAATACTTATTAACTAGCAATCCATATTTCATGTTGTCTTCCTTCTACCAGTTCCATCGTTTCGAAAAGACAGCATCATTCACATAGTCTGAGAATCTCGTCAACTATTCTTTTTGCTGCTGTACCATTTTCATAGGACCCACGTTCAAGCAAGAACCTCTCACAGTCCTCTTTATATTTTACCTCGTTAAAAGTAGCGATAACTTGCGCTAAACCATCATTATCCTCCGCGATGGGGAAAGGGGTAGTTTCGAGTGGATAATACATGCCTCGCTCATTGTTATACTCCTCTAAATCGCGAGCATAAATGAAAGCGGGCTTCTGAGTTAAGACAAAATCGCAAATCCAACTGGAATAATCTGTTATTCCTACATCAGCAATTAATAGCAAATCTTGTATGTCTGAATACTTCGTAACGTTAATAACACTCTGTTCTTCTGTGTCTGAGCTTTGGTCTACTTTCGCTTTCCTGTTGTGGAAATGGTGACGTGCCAACACCAACCATTTTCCGCCAAAGCGCGACGATAGGCTTTCACAAAGCAAATCGAAGTCGATATCAAAACAGTCAATTGTTTCATTGTCTCTGAATGTCGGAGCATAGAGCGCAAGTCTTGTCTCGTAATCAAAACCGTAGCGTTCACTGATCTCCTTCTTTAGAGTTTCTGCTAGTTCCTGATCATAATTCACTAGATGGTCATTTCGGGCATGCCCATACGGTAGTATTCTAGTCTTGTGCCAATACGTCTCCCTGAAAACCGCATCTTCGAAAACGCTGTTTGAGATGCAGTAGTCGGTTATTCTTCCTACTTTCTTTGCTATTCTTACCCATCTCTTGTTAGGCACGTTACCGGCGCCAATCCGCTTCAAGCCCATTGAGCCATGCCAAGTTTGAAAATATACCTGTTTTCTTTTCTTTGGAAACCATGACCACATAAAACAAAGTGCGTTATCTACCCAAATCTTTGATGAAGCCTGCTCACGATAAAATGCTGCAGAGTTCCTAATGACAAGCCTTGCATTTTCTGGGAACTTACTATAGTCACCGTCTTTCTTTACAGCCCAAACGATTGAGTGGTCAGTATTCCTCCTAACAAGCTCTTCACAAATGTATTTTGGGTTACAAAAGTAGTTGTTAGAGTAAGTCATAAACATTATTTTCTTAGGATCAACTTTTATTCCATAGGAAAAGATATATCGCGAAGGAAACACCAATAGAAACCCTAGCACTTTCAGTATTTTGTTCCATACACGTTTTGGAAAGTCTCCCACAAGCAAACTGTCTACAAGCTTTCCGAGTAGCGATCTTTTGGGTTTGTAAGGCTTGTTCATTTAATTCCTCTCCACATTACTTAAGGTATACTTTAGTAGCTACCGCTAGAAGTTCGATTCATAGAAAGCAATTGCTTCGCTAATAGGACCATCAAATACCTTTTTCCCCTGATCAAGTACAATGCCACGAGTGCAGAATTCTCTTGCTATTTCAGATGCATGGGTGACAAAGAGAACAGTCACGTTCTCATCGGTTATTATTTCCCTCATTCTCCTAACACATTTCTTTTTAAAACGCCTATCGCCAACTGACAAAGTCTCGTCGACGATTAGGATTTCCGGATTAATGGACACAGCAAAAGCAAATCCTAAGCGGGCTTTCATCCCTTTTGAATAGGTACGCATTGGCTGATCAATGTACAAACCTAAATCTGCAAACTTGATTATTGTTGGCTCAAGATCTTTTATTTGAGCTCGCGTTAGTCCGAGCGCTTGCCCACGTAGACTTATGTTTTCTCTTCCAGTCAACCTTCCGTCAAAACCGGCTTTTAAATCAAGCAAAGCACTAACTCGTCCTTTGATGTGCACTGTACCTGAAGTGGGATGGCTAACTCCTGCAATGATTTTTAGGGCTGTTGATTTTCCAGCACCATTTTGACCTAGGAAGGCTACAGCTTCACCTCTTCTAATTATAAAAGAAAGCTCATCATTAGCGTTGACTACTCCAACTGTCGTGCCTTTTCTTCTTATTCCAATCAAGCTCAAAAAACGACTTCGCTCATTCTTATAAAGGCGATAGACCTTGGATACTTGGCTGAATTCGATTATTGCATCGCTATCAGCTTCTTCAACTGAAATGTTTTGGGTTCTTGTTTCTGAACTCTTTTTTAGATTTCCATTGTGCTGTTGACGATTAAAGAGCATCGGAAACCTCCTTATGGAGGCGCTTGTACACCACTAGCATGATAACTAGCGTCAACACAAAAACAAAAAGAAAGACTAACAAGGCACTTGGATTCTCCCATACCCAGCTCTTTGTATACAGAGCATCTCTATATGCTGTTGCAAAGAAGGTAACGGGATTAAAAAGAAGAAGAGTGTGTATCCAATCGATGTTTACCTGATAAATATCAAAAATAATCCCTGATAGCCAGAATAGTGGAGTAACAATAGACTTCAACAAATTTGAAAAATCTTTGCTAAGTGCGCTTAATTGAGAGGTAAGAACAGAGAATATATTAAAGAAGATGAACATGACTACGATAATAAAGGGAATCTGCAGTAAATAGAGATCTAGGGGCATCCCAAAAGAGAAATATACTATTAACACGATCACCATTAACCCTAAATGGACTATCAGTGCTGAGAGACTGTTAATAGTAGAGATTCCACTTAGGGGGAACCTTACTTTAACAACTAGATAAGAGAAACGATGGTAGACATTTGATCCAATATTCAGTATTTCTCGCATAAAGAACCAGGGGATTATTCCTGAAAGCAGCCAAAGAAAATAAGGAGGATAGGAATTCGTTCCACCTGCCTTCAAACCTATGTCAAGAGCAAACCAAAACACCAGCATATAAATACCAGGCTTAATAAACAACCATGCCCAATTCAGTATTGCACCACGCGTCTTCTTTATCAGTTCAAATACGGCAAGATGACCTATTTGTTTTCGCCATTTCCAGTTATCCTTCAGTATGGTTGCCAGTGTTTTCAACACCTTGTCGAATCCCTTTCTCTCTAATTAATTAGAAGATACATGCAATTGAAATAATAAATTGTATCGCACTAATGATTATTATATTCTTTGCGTTTCGACTAATCGTTGATAATACGCATTATATCTTTCGCAAGCTTTCCTGCGTTGCTGTCTTTACAATAAGCAACATATTTAGTCAAGAAAGCCCTTTGCTCTTTCTGTAAGCTCTCGTCATGTGAAAGAGCTTGCGCCAAGCCTTTCGTGTCTTTGTGAATTTCACCAGGTATTTCTTTTTGATAATCAATGAACAACCCTCGTGCCTGCTCGTATTCATCCAGGTCAAATGCAAAGAAATAGGTTGGCTTCTCCATGATCATGAACTCATAGATGAGCGAAGAGTAGTCAGATACACAAGCATCTGCAATCATCCCTACATCTACAGTCGAGAATACTTGGTCAAAGAGCACATGACTCTCACACTTGTGTGCCAGGGATCCATCCTGTAAGGGATGGAGCTTGACTAATAATATGTAATTGCCATCCTGTCCATTAAGCGCTTGTATCGCATCAGCAAGTTGCTGGATTCTTGCATTCAGTTCGGCATTGTCTTTCCTGGAAGTAGGAGCATAAAGGACTACTTTCCTGCCCTTGAGATAGGGATAGGTTTCATAGATCCTTGCGCTTGTCTCTGCTCTTATGGCCTCATCGATAAGTCGATCGACTCTGGGTAGGGCTCCTATAATCACTTCCTGCAGAGTCTTTTCGTTTCCTGAGGAATCAGCATTTGCATAGCCAAAGACCTCGAGCATGGCTTCCTTGCATTCTGGCGAACTCGCCAGGATATGTGTATAGCCCCTATGCATATGAAGCAACGAAGCAAGCTCTCTATCACGTCCTTCTACGGAACCTAAGGCAGCATAGCCGGCTTTCTTCATAAGGCCCATAGCGTGCCACATCTGCAATACTTTCAGGTTGTGCTTGTGTTTAAGAATACTGATTGGAATACAATAGGAATCGAGTATCACCAGCTTCGAAGTAGCGATGTGATGCATCTGGGATATCATCGACGGTAAATAGCCCAATGTGGCGCCCACCCCTTCTGTGAGGATTCTGCATTTAGTTACAAACTCATAGTCTGGTAGGTTGCTTTTCAGCTCCCCTTCCAACAAGGTTATATCCAAAGTAGGCTCATTGCTTTGTCTGCTGATGAACGTGATCTTATTCCTCGTAGGTAGCAACTTCATAAAGAAGTAGATAATACGTGCCAGCAAACAGAATATTTTTATACTGAACTCAAGCATGCTCACCAAAAGGATAGAATGGTGCGTTTTATCCCCTCTTCCAAGGAGATGTGTGGCTTCCAACCCAGGGATTCTATTCTTCCTGTATCGAGTTGGATGAGCGGTAACGGGTTATAGCCTCCTTTGAAGGCGCCCTCTGTTTCGTTTGAGAATGTCACTTTTAAACCTAACTCGGGAAAACTGTCGACTGCCATTTGGGCTACTTCTCTTACCATGTATGGCTCTGTCTCATTTGCTAGATTGAAAACCCTGTATTCGCATTCAGTAAGCGTAGCTCGCAGAATCCCATCGATACAATCGGTGATGTAGCAGAAGCTTCGCCGTGCATGACCGTCACTGTTGAGTACTATATCCTCTTTTCGGGCGACTGCTCCAATGAAGTCAGCCATGACACGGCCATCATTCTCTATCTCCATCCCAGGTCCGTAGGTATGTGCTATCCGTAGGATGGTGTGAGGAACTCCAAACTGCTTTTCATAAGCAACCAGAAGGGCTTCGGCCATCCTCTTGCTTTCGGGATATGAATTACGTGGATGCAGGGTGTCAAGCGCCCCAACATCGGTTTCCTTAATGTAGGTAATATCATCAGGTAGTTTTCCATAGATCTCTCTGGTAGAGGCAAAAGCAATGTTCTTGGCTCGCATTCTACGGGCAATGTCAAGAAGCCTCATTGTCCCCAGGGTATTCGCTCTGATGATTCCTGTCGGATCCTCAGTGATGAAGCGAGCGCTTGCTGATCCAGCAAAATGAAAGATGTAGTCGATTCCCTTTTCCTCATCGATCAGAACCGAATCAATTGGGTCGCAGATATCCTGATGGATGAAATGGAAGTAATCCTGATCAGCCCATTCTCCGAAAATCACCTGAGCTTTCTTCAGGTTCCTAACCAATACATAAAGTGTGATATTGAAGTCTTCAAATCGATTCAGATGACAGATCAACCAAACGATGTATTTCCCCAGTAAGGAATTCCCTCCTGCAACAAGAATCGCAGTGTTCTTCAGTTTCGATACGTCAAGATTCGGACGCCTGACAAGCTCCTCGATATCCTGAGCAATGATGTGTTCCATCGCACATACTCCTTACCTGCGCCATGAAGCAGCATTCTCTCTCAGTAATAAACGAGAGAAAAATGACTAAGTATCAAGTAAGGATAACCCAAAGAGACCCTCGTTTTCACGATATTTCATAAGTCCTCTGAGAATGAAGACGTCTTCAGGCCTCGTGATCTTAATATTTCCGATATTACCGCGTACCAGATTGACCCCTTTTCCTAACATATCGAAAAGAGTACATGCATCGACAATATCCTCATAGTTAGGATTGATCTTCCGTATCTCATCATGTGCAGCGATGATGTCATCGATGAAGAATACTTGAGGAGCTTGAACGGAGTGTGTGTGGCGACGTATTGGCACGCTGTTCACTTTTGCCCCATCTTCACTTACTACTATGGTCTCCTGGCAGGGGGTATAGGTGATTGCATTGCCCTTCTCTGCTGCAGTCTCAATGAGTTTGGTGATGAGCTTCTCAGTAATGAAGGGACGGACGCCGTCATGGATCAGTACTATGGTGTCCTCGGTACTATTCGAGCGTGCTTCGAGTAAAGCATTGTAGATAGAGTGTTGTGCAGTAAGCCCGCCAGGGATAACAGCTTTGATTTTCTCTACCTTGAAATCTGCAAGAAGTACAGTCGCGTGGTCGATCCACTCTTCTTTACATGCGATGTAGATCTCATCGATTAGGTCATGGTTGCTGAAGTACTCAAGTGTCCAGATGAGTATGGGCTTGTCGTTTACTTCGATGAACTGTTTGGGTAGCACGGTCTCACCCATTCGGCTTCCCACACCACCAGCAAATATTATTGCCACATTTTTAGTCACAGGTACTCCTCTTCATGCTACTTACATAAACCATCTGCCAAAGAAATCTCGTACATGTAACCTCTGTTGTTTTGCCTATCATTACAAGAGCGAATCATACCTAATGATTCCTACTAGATTAACGTGAGTGCTTAGAAATACATCCATATTATCTAGTGTTCTCAAGATAATAGTACTAATAATGAACAGTACTCCTGAATGCGATTGTACATCTTCGCTAGAATTTCTGCCATCTTTGAGTGTTTGTGACAATGAAAACTATGCTGATGAAGTATTTCGGATTCTTAGTAACTATTTACAGTAAATAGAGTACAAGTAATGCCGCTCTCCGTAGCACCCATAGCACCGCTCTTCAATTCTCTTTAGTGCTTATAGTAGAATAGTCCGGGTTTTTATTTCAGGCGAAGAAGAATGATAAATAATGCAGGAATTGACATTTTCACATCTTTCTAATAATGACGGTAGTTACAAAAACACGTGGGAAGAAGACTTTCGCTATACAAAGAGCATGAAAATCCGTGGGCTAAAAATGTTAAAAATAGCGAGTAAGGTTTGTAAATGGAAAAGCATTGTTGATGTTGGCTGTGGAAATCAACAGCTAAAACCACTTGTCTTTCGATTAAACCCAGAAGCAGAGTATATCGGGATAGATCGCCTTAATCATTGTAGCGATACTATAATAGCCGACTTTAATAAGGGAGAGTATCCTAAAGTAACTGCAGATTTAGCTATTCTTAGTGGTGTTGTTGAGTATATTTATCCAGAGATGATTGATAGATTCTTTAGTTGGGTTTGTGATACTTCCCCAATAATTGTTCTTTCATACTGGCCAATTGATTTTGGGCAAAAAGAAATAATGAAAGCAGCAAAGAGAAGAAGGCGGCCTGATTCATGGGTGAATCACTTCACAATTAGTGAGGTCATTACAATCTTCAGTAGAAGAGGGTTCTTTCCTGAAATGATTCATAGGTACCAAAAATCTTCCCAATACATAATGCTGTTTGGGAGAATTATTGAATGATATTGCTTTCTCTACCTACATCCATTAGTACAATGGCAAGAGAATCAAAGAGAGAATGAACTGGATGAGGCCCCACTGGAATACCGGAAAAGCCTTGGACTGGCAGCTTTGGCGGCCCAGAAAAAGTGTCAGCATGCCCAAGGGGTCAGTTTTCAACCGTTGTCGACAATAATGCTTTTCTCTTAATCAAATAATCTAATGTGCTTGGTGGTACAAGTTTTTCAATAGAATCGAAGTCATTTTTCACAAGCAGATTTCGTACGCGAGAAGCACTGATTGGCTCACCGTTTTCCTCAATGCGTGGAATAACCTCAAACTCAATCCCAAAGCTCGGTAAAATATCCTCCATGGCCTGGTTGTATTGCAGAGTTACCTTATCAAGAGGCTCTTCACCTGCAAAGCGTATCTTTATGCCAAGAGCAGGAGCTATATGTTTTCCAAAGAGCTCAATATCGTTGGAGGGGTTTATTATTGCTTCTTGTAAGTCATCTTTTTCAAAATACTCTGGGAACGTTAGAGTTGAAATAATGAAATTTCCGCTCGGAAGTACTTCAACATTATCAAGGTGCTTTACTCCGGCCTTGATTAATTCAAAACGATCTACAAAAGAGAAAATACTCCTATCTTCCTCTACAGCAAATATAAAGAGTCTATCTACTTTCCTTGCACAGGTTTCTACTAGATACTGGTGTCCTCTTGTAAAGGGATTGCAGTTCATAACAATTGCACCATTTTTGTTGGTCTTTTCGATATCTAAGGAATTTAGCCTTTCAATGTACTGACGAAATTCTGAGCTTTGAACAATGGCATCTATGGCATATTCTTCGAGGGTAGGTATTTCTAGTTGTAGTCGGTTCCATGAGCTGAATAAGGAAACCGGGGCTGATTTCTTCTCTTCTTCTTTCCCTTTGTCTATTCTATAAGCCTCTTGCTCAGCAAGAACCCTAAAGACTATCTGTGCCATTTTCTGAGTCCCTCGATAATTAAAATGATTACGATCTCTGAAGACTTCACCGTTACTATGTGGTCTCTCGAAATCGGGCTGTGTATCATAGTAGAAAAGATGATTCTTCGACATTAGCCGACTAAACACACTTGTCAAAGCACCGTTTCTCCTTACAACGACCACTGTATCTCTGGAATCTATTTTTGTATCTGCTATCCTGTTTGCAAGAATACGTGTGTTCGCTGCCCCCATACTGTAATCAATTACTCTTACCCCACCTCCAGTTTTTTCTCTTTCTCTTTCATTAACAAGTCTTTGTAAGGTATTAGCAACAGTGAAACGATCCTCGATTGCAAAACCTAAAGTAGTAGAATCCCCAAAAAGGTGAATTACACGACTATTACAATCAGGCGCATCTGTGTTTAAACGCTTGAAGTTTGCAATGTTTGCTATATCGCTTTGTTTGTTAACATAGTGCCAATAATTCCTGTATGGCAGTGGCTGAAAAGTAGCTTTTAGAGTATTAAAGTATTCTTCAAAGCTATACTGCTCTTTAGCTTTATAGAAACGATAGAAGATTTCTGGTTGCTCGCGCTCTTTTAATCCGGACAGAATAAGCTGCTCGAATTCTGAAGGATTCTTGATTCTATCAACATATGCTGAACCCAACGTCAATACCTGCACGCCACGTTCTTTGAGCTCAACTAGCTTTCTTATTAAACACATATCGTTGATTTCTGTGCAGAACAGTGTATATATAATTCTATCTAGAGCAATTACAGGATAATTCTTTGAAAACTGTTTCTTTACTTTTCGGTAGTAGTGAGGTGTTGGCACGATTATTGCATCGATGTTTACATCGGAAGAAAGCTCCGAGGGTTTTATAGTTGTAATCCTATCAAGTGTCCGTTGGCTATCACTGATAATACATGAAAGCGTTATTTCCGTATCGCTATTAAGCTCCTGAATTAAAAGAGTATCAACAGCGTCTCTCAGGGAAAACTTCTTCTTACTTGAAGGAGGAGCTGAGTAAACAGCAATATTCTGATACCCAAAGAAACGTAAATACGAACCGATTGCGAATAGTCCTTTTTGATAAAGGAACATCCATCGGATAAGCATAGTATTGAGATTCTTTTCCTGCCTAAGCTTAAGAGTTAAACGCTCTTCCTTAAGCAATTCTGAATCCTCTCTT
>Ga0082212_10002664_pt1 | contig 25829 bp, 24 predicted proteins | sample TergutNt197P3_FD_71548 | JGI IMG/M metagenome (GOLD analysis project Ga0082212, IMG submission 71548) | Neocapritermes taracua P3 segment gut microbial communities from Petit-Saut dam, French Guiana - Nt197 P3 | ecosystem: Host-associated > Arthropoda: Insects > Digestive system > Gut ...
TGCGGGCCAGACCGCCTTCGTACATGAGATCCACGATGAGCTTCACTTCGTGCAGACACTCGAAGTATGCGACCTCGGGCTGGTAACCAGCATTGACCAGGGTCTCAAAACCAGCCTGAATCAGGTGAGACAGACCGCCACACAACACAGCCTGTTCACCGAACAAATCCGTTTCGCATTCCTCAGTGAACGTCGTTTCGATACCACCGGCACGCAAGCCACCAATAGCTTTCGCGTACGCCAGCGCCAAAGGCCATCCTTGACCGGTTTCATCTTTCTCGACAGCCACAATCACCGGCACACCACGACCAGCGGCATATTCGCGGCGCACCAGATGGCCAGGACCCTTCGGTGCGACCATACAAACATCCACACCAGCAGGGGGTTGGATATACCCGAAGCGGATATTGAAACCGTGAGCGAAAAACAAAGCGTCCCCTGGCTTCAAGTACGGTGCGATCTCCTCGGCATAGAGGTGACGCTGAACCTGATCAGGGGCCAGGATCATGATCAAATCAGCTTCCTGGGCAGCGGTCGCCGTCGGCACCACCCGCAAACCTTCCGCCTCAGCTTTATCGCGCGAGGCAGACCCGGCGCGCAAACCCACGCGTACGTCCACCCCGGAATCCCGCAGTGATAGTGCATGGGCGTGACCCTGGGAACCGTACCCAATAACCGCAACCTTGCGGGATTGGATGAGACTCAGATCCGCATCATTGTCATAGAACATTCTTGCCATTTCTTCTCCTTAGTGGTGGTACGTGGTGGTCACGAAACCTTGGCTTTGTCGGTGATAGCTTTCGATCCTCGGGCTAGGGCCACCGAACCGGACTGTACCAGTTCAGCAATCCCATAGGGAGCAACCATCTCCAGGAAAGCCTGGATCTTGCCGTACTTTCCTGTCACCTCAACCATCACGGTGTCGGCTGCCACATCAACAACCTTGCCGCGGAAGGTATCGGCCAACGACAGGATATCAGCACGAGTGGTGGAATCCGCCTTGATTTTCACCAGGACTATTTCACGGCGAACAGTCTTGCCCTTCTCCATCTCGGTGATCTTGATCACCTCAACAAGCTTGTTGAGCTGTTTAGTGATCTGCTCCAAGGTGGCCTCATCGGGGGTGACCGCAACAATGGTCATCCTTGAGGTGTCCTCCCGCTCGGTGGGTCCGACCGAGAGCGATTCGATATTGTATCCTCGCCTGGCAAACAGTCCGGCGATGCGCGCCAAAACACCAGGGTTATTTTGAACGAGAACACTCAAAGTTGTGATCGTCATCTCCTACACCTCATCCCACTCGGGCGCCATATCTCGGGCGTACTTAATATCATCATTACTCATTCCGGCAGCAACCATCGGCCACACTTGGGCATCCTTGGACACGACAATCTCCACCACCACGGGTTTGTCGTTGATCGCTAGAGCCTGCTCAATGACAGAATCGACCTCGTCAGGGGTGGTGGCTCTCAGCCCCACACATCCCATCGCTTCAGCTAGTTTCACAAAGTCTGGTATGCGATCGGTGTGCAGTTCCGTGTTGGAATACCGCTGGTCATAGAACAAGGTCTGCCATTGGCGTACCATCCCCAACACCTGGTTGTTGATAATCGCAATCTTGACCGGAATATTATTCAGCGCACAGGTCACCAGTTCCTGGTTGGTCATCTGGAAACAACCATCACCATCAATCCCCCACACCACCTTGTCGGGGTTGCCCACCTTGGCACCCATGGTGGCGGGAACACAGAAACCCATGGTTCCAGCACCACCAGAAGTCAACCACTGGTTGGGTCTTTCGTGGGGAAGGAAATGGGCGGACCACATTTGATGCTGGCCCACACCGGTGACAAAGATCGTGTCATCGGGTGAGAGTTCACCAATGCGCGCAATGATCTCCTGAGGTTGAATAATGTTGTCAGTGTCATCCCCAGCCCAGGTGGGATACTTGGTCTGAAGATTCGTGAGGTACGACACCCAGTTGCTGATTTCGGGGAGTTTCGTTTCGCGAAGGTGATGTTCCAAATCACTGAGCATCAGTTTGGCATCACCCACGATGGGGAGATCCACAGCCTTGTTCTTGCCGATCTCAGCAGGATCAATATCGCAGTGGATAATCTTGGCTTTGGTGGCGAAAGAATCCTTCGCCCCTGTGACGCGATCATCAAATCGAACACCCACCGAAACGATGAGATCAGCTCGTTGAAGAGCACCGACGGCAGCCACAGTTCCATGCATCCCAGGCATCCCGAAGTTGAGTGGGTGAGAATCGGGGAAGGACCCTCGACCCATCAGCGTGGTCACCACCGGCATGGGTGCGGTTTTTATCAGGGCAGCAACTTCACTGGCCGCACCAGAACGCTGGATCCCACCACCGATGAACAAGACAGGCTGCTGAGCTTCGGCAATCATCGAGGCGGCTTCACGGACCTGGCGACTGTGCGGTTTGGTGGTTGGCTTGTATCCGGGAAGATCCATCTCCACTGGCCACACCCATGGTGTGGTCGAGGTGAAGGCATCCTTGGCCACATCCACCAGGACAGGCCCTGGTCGACCTGTCGCAGCAATATGGAAGGCTTCCACCACAGCGGGCACTATGTCTTCAGCTTTGGTGATGAGGAACGAGTGCTTCGTGATCGGGAAGGTCATTCCTCGAATGTCGGCTTCCTGAAAAGCGTCGGTCCCGATCATAGATGAACCAACCTGTCCAGTGATAGCCACAATCGGTGTGGAGTCCATGTAGGCATTCGATAACCCTGTGACCAGGTTGGCTGCACCTGGACCCGAGGTGGCCATGCACACACCGACTCGCCCGGTGGAGGTGGCATACCCTTCAGCCGCATGGGCGGCCCCTTGCTCATGGCGGACAAGAATATGACGGACAGTTGAATCAAACAGGGGGTCGTACAAGGGAAGAATCGTTCCCCCGGGAATACCGAAAGCTACCTCAACACCCAGTTTCTCTAAGGCTTTGACCATCGCTTGTGCACCGGTCACCGTGGTTGTCACCATGAACTCCTTTCCTTTGGTGCATTCTCCAACAAAAAACCCCCGTTGCCTTTCCGGCAGACGAGGGAGCGCGTACTAATCAATACGCGCTGTTAGAGTACTACGACCTTTCTGGACATGGCGCTTACTCTTCCCTACCAGTACGCCCCGTGTCAACTTCAGGCTCGCATGATGGACACCCGCCCCCGTCTTTCTGCACTCTCACCCCCGTCTTTCTGCACTCTCACCCCGTCTTTCTGCACTTTCACCCCCGTCTTTCTGCGCGAAGTCGCAGAATCCATTGACTCATCAACAGTTGTTGAGACTATGGACCCTGCGACTTCGCGCAGGGTGACGGGTTGGGGGTGTGCAGGGAGACGGGGAGTACTAGCCCATGATTTGGGTAAATAACCCATCGAGGTCGTCGTCGGCTCCATCATCGCGTTGGGCGAGGGCGCCCATACCGGGGTTGGAGGGATAACGCGGAAGAATGTGCACATGGAAGTGGAAGATTTCTTGACCAGCGACAGCTCCGGCATTCGACAGGATATTGACACCAGTGGCACCCAGTTTCTCCTTGAGCAAGGTTGAAACAGTGGTGATCCCTTCAGCCACCTCGTTCCAACTGGCAGGATCCATGGTTCCGCTTTCAATGTGGCGCCGCGGAATGACCAAGGAATGCCCACGGTGGTAGGGAGCAATATCGAGAAAAGCAATCGCAGTGTCGTCAGAATAGATCACCCGCGAAGGAATCTCACCAGCGACAATACGACAGAACAGACAGTCGGTCATGCCCACCAGCCTACTAGACCACAGTGGTGGATATGACAAACCCGGGAAATGGGGACGGTACTGTTTTGTCACACACTGTGAGATACTAACTTTCTGCGAGAACGGGACAAAACAGTACCGTCCCCATTTGTCACGCGTCGCGTACTGGGTATCCGGCTTCGCACAAGGCAGTCTTTACCTCGGCGATACTCAGCGTACCGAAATGGAAAACACTTGCTGCTAAGACAGCGTCAGCACCGGCAGCAACAGCCTCCACAAAGTGTTCGACTTTTCCTGCACCACCAGAGGCGATGAGGGGGCACGTCACTTGTGCGCGTACTGCCTGAATCATCTCGATGTCGAAACCATCCTGGGTTCCATCTGCATCCATAGAATTGAGAAGAATCTCCCCCACTCCACGGGCTTGGGCTTCCTTGACCCAGGCTAAGGCGTCCACACCAGCGCTCGTCCTTCCCCCATGGGTGGTCACACCAAAACCTGAAGGCATCCCAGTTTCGCGGCGGGCATCCACACTCAACACGAGAACCTGATTCCCAAACCGAGCTACGGTTCGATCAATGAGCGATGGGTCCTTCAAAGCTGCTGTGTTGATCCCCACCTTGTCTGCACCAGCACGAAGCAGTAGGTCGACATCCTCGACACTGCGTACCCCTCCGCCCACAGTCAAAGGAATAAACACTGTTTCGGCGGTGGCGCTCACCGTGGCCAAGGTGGTTGCCCTGCCCTCCACTGAAGCTGAAATATCCAGGAACGTGAGCTCATCGGCTCCCTGCTGGCCATAGACCTTCCCCAGTTCAACAGGGTCCCCCGCATCGCGGAGGTTAGTGAAGTTGATTCCCTTCACCACCCGTCCAGCATCAACATCCAAACAGGGGATCACACGAATAGCTACCGTCATGCCTTCAGTCTAGCCACCAGGTGCTATTTCGAAGACGCAGGGTACGCCACTGGTCATCGTGGGTGGGCCATTGGGTTCTGCGACTTCGCGCAGAAAGACGGCGGTGGGTGCAGAAAGACGGAGGCGGACGTGTGACAAAGGACCCGTCCCCTTGTGACAAAGGACCCGTCCCCTTGTGACAAAGGGTCCGTCCCCTTAGGTGGTGTCGACGTCGACGACTCCGCGTTTCATGGTGTGGAGTAACTCTCGACAGGTGTGAGCCAGGTCACTGCCAGCAGCGGCCTCGGCGATCTGCCCGGCACAGTCCATGCACTGGCGTACCCAGCGAACGAAGTCGCCAGCTGCCATGGAGCTGAGGTCAATGATTTCCCCCAAGGTGGCTCCCTCGGCCCACGCATAAGCTGGTGAAGCAAAACCCAGATCAAGGGCGGGTGCAGAGTCAAGATGGAAGTCTTTCTCCAGCCTCGCCAGTTGGCGCGACACCTTGCGCAGGGCCTCGACGCTATGAGCACTAGCCTGGTCGGGCATACGGTGATGGTTTTTACGATCCACCAACCGTGATTCATAGACCAAGCATGACAGTGTCGCTGCCAACGAAGGAACCGATAGACCAGTGAAGATACCCTCGCGGATTCCTTCGGCGATAAGCAGGTCGTGAACCCCGTAGAGCCGAGCAAGCCTCTTGCCGGATGGGGTCACCTCTTGGGCATCATTGCTGATATATCCTAAGGATTCCAAGACCCCACACAGGGAATCGAATTTGTCGACGAGCCGTTGCGAGCGAGCCTTGGACGACTTTGATCGTACTAGGTCCAAGGAAAACTGGGCAAAGCTATCCTGGAGTATCGAGGTGGCTCGCTCTTTGCCAACCGAGGAGATGAGGTTGACTGCCATGTTGTAGGTGGGGGTGAAGGCCGACTTCAAAGGATAGGTACGCCGCGAAGCTAGACCAGCAAGCGCACGAGGATCAAGCCCCGCCTGCCAGGTGACCACGCCATGGCCTTCAACATCGATCCCCCGGCGACCTGCACGCCCAGTGAGCTGTGTATACTCCCCGGGCGTGATATCAGCGTGACTGATCCCGTTGTATTTCACCAACTTGTCGAGCACGACTGTTCGCGCAGGCATGTTGATCCCCAAGGCGAGAGTCTCGGTGGCAAACACTACTTTGATCAGCCCCAAGGAAAAAGCCTCTTCGACCGCCATCTTGAACATGGGCAACAACCCTGCGTGGTGGGCAGAGATCCCACGGGTGAAAGCATCAAGCCAGTCATGATATCGAAGCGCTTCGAGGTCAGTGTCTGACAGTCCCGTGATCCAGCTCGAAGCAATCTGACCCAGGTGGTCTCGTTCGCCTTTGTTGGTCAGCCACACTTCATCATCGACAGTATTTCGCACTGCTTGATCGCATCCTTGGCGAGAAAAAATGAAGAAGATCGCAGGCAACAGATCAAGACGATTCAGTTCATTCACCACAGCAGTACGCCGGGGTACAAGATGTGATTTCGCCGAATATCGGCCATGGGGACGAGAGCCCAAACCCGACTGTGTGCCACGTTTGCCCTTCCCGCTGCGCCCTCTCATCCTGCGCGAATCATCCCTCATGGTTGTGTTCTCTTTGGCAGCAAGCCTCATTAGTTCACTATTAACCTTGGGGACACTCCCTGGTCCTGCCAGCGGGTTCTCATAGAGATCAACGAGTCGTCTTCCTGCGAAAACATGCTGAAACAGTGGTACGGGCCGATTCTCGGAAACCACAATGGCAACATCACCTCGCACCTTCTGCATCCAGGCACCAAACTGTTCAATATTGCTCACTGTTGCTGATAGGCCAATGATTTTCACGCTTGGGTCTAGTCCCAGAATCACTTCCTCCCAGACCGGCCCTCGCAGAGGATCAGCGAGATAATGGACCTCGTCCATGACCACGTACTCCAATCCTTGCAAGGTGGGTGAGCCAGCGTAAATCATGTTGCGCAGAACCTCAGTGGTCATCACAGCGATATCGGCTTCAGAATTGATGACCTGATCTCCGGTCAGTAATCCCACCTGGTCGTGTCCATACACCTCAACAAGGTCGTGGTATTTCTGGTTGGATAGCGCTTTAATCGGTGTGGTGTAGAAACACTTGGAGCCCATGTGGTGTGCAAGATGAACCGCGAACTCCCCCACCACAGTCTTACCTGCACCCGTTGGTGCAGCGACGAGAACACCTGATCCGGCTTCCAGATGGTGGCAGGCTTGCACCTGATAATCATCGAGAGTGAAATCGAGTCGTGAGGTGAACTCAGTCAAAGACACAGCTCTACTTCTTTCTCCGCTTCGTCAACGGATCAGTTTGGGGAACAAAGACAGTCATCGCTTCAGGTTCGATGCGCACTCCCAAGGGTGGCTGCCCGAGAGCTTCCCCATCAGCTAAACCCACTAGTCGATCGCCATCGACAATAACCTCTTTGGCTTGGAATCTTTCAATGGCAGGGTCAGAAACAAAGGAACCATTGAACATGGCCGGCAGGAGGCGAAGAAGGGTCATCTTGGACACCGGATGAGCTATGGTCACTTCGAGCAACCCATCAGTCACTGATGCTGTGGGGGCCACATGCATTCCTCCCCCATAGAAACCTCCATTGGCCACGGCAACAAACATTGCTGGCAAGGCGCGTTCAACCCCATCAATGTGGAGGCGATAATTCACAGGTTCAAATTTCCGCAATTCGACCAGGGCTGCCACCGCATAAGCCAAAGAACCCCACATCTTGGACATTTGCCCACCACGAACACCCACACGAGCGTCGTACCCTGTGGCAACAACAGTGCCCACATATCGTTGTGTTCCGCCATGAGCTAGTTGACCCACCACGGAGGTGAGGTCCATTTTCATGGTGTGACCACCAGTAATGACATGAGCAGCTTTGACAGGGTCGAGGGGAATACCCACACTGCGACACAGATCATTGCCTGTTCCTGCAGGGATCATTCCTAAGGGAACCTCGGTCCCACCGGCAGCATTGATGCCCAGGTGCATGATGCCATCACCACCCATGACCACCAGGCAGTCTCGGGTCGCAGGGTGTTTCTGTGCAGAGACTATTGCTTCACGGCAGAAACTCTGGGCTTCAGGGTAGCTTTTCGCTTGGAGAACCTTCAAACTTCCTTCAGGTAACCCGCGCAACAACTCGTTGAGAACCTTAGGCAATATCTTGAGGGCTCGGCCTCGCCCTGCCGTGGGGTTGACGACCAGAGTTGTTGTTGCATTGTCAATGCTCATGGATCATCCTTACTCCCTGCGCGAAACCGATCGTACTGCACCTGCGGGCAACTATTGATAGGCATCCAAAGTCTGGCGGGCGATCTGGCAGGCAGACTCCCTATAGGAAGCAGGTTCGACCTTTTTCACTGCCGGGCCCAAGGCCAGTAGGAGTCGAATAAACCATGCGGGAGTGACCACAGGGATGTCTATGCGATACAGTCCCTGCGATGGGCCAATCAGCTCCCCGTGGTGATATTCCGCCAACCACAACGTGTCTTCCTCCACCCACACAGAGGCCTTGTCGCTGTGGGCCACACTGGTTTGCCACATCTCATCTGGTGGCTCATGCGCCTGCGCTGTTTCGCCCAGTGGACTCACTTGTGTGATCCGATCGACCCGATATCGACGCCAACCTGGATTCGCGTCATCGATCGAAGAGTTGTCCGCTTGTCGCGAGCGTAAACAAAACCCGTGCAGGAACAGAGCACCGTCAACCACCACGAGTGAACCTGGATCAACCACAGGGTACGTGGTGATCCCGCGAGCTTGTCCCTCATAGGTGAGTTCGATCCGCTGTGCACCGTGAATGGCTCGATGGATGTCTTGACGAATCTTGGCCTCCCCTTCACACACCTTCACTTCGAGGGGCTCAGGAGCGCCCTGGGAAACCTTCGATAGAACGGAGTCGATCGTGATTCTTGTTTTGTCGTCTACCCCTGCCCTCAGGGTCGCCAGAGCCAAATGCAGACTCATAGCCTCAGCTAAACTCAACCGTAGTGGACGTTTCAAGGGAACATTGCTCAAGTAGACAAAACCCTCGTCCAAGGCATCATAATCCACATCCATGAGATCTCCTGGGAATCCACCAGGAAGACCACACAAGGCAATCACGTGTACGTCCTTGGAGGCCTCCTCGGGTGTGATGTCAAACTCTTGAGCCATCTGGTCCAAGGTAATACCCTGATGAGACAGCAGATAGGGTATCTCTTCGAGAAGCCTGGCTGTTCGTGATGCTGACTTACTCATGGCAACCTCCTGCGATGGCATGTAATTGTTGAAGGACACCGTCACGAACCTCACCAGGTTCCATCACCAAGGCATGAGGGCCTACCTCACACAGGGCGGACACGATTTCGTCGAGCCTCCCGTAGCGAATCTCGACCAACTCGTAGCCCTGCGGGGCCTGGCCTTCAACGATTTCCCCTCGTCGGCGCAGATGTCCAGCAGTGAACTCCTTCAAGGCCACTCGTACGCTGTGGGTGGGTTCTGGACCTTCCAAGGATGCTGCGAGATCAGATATGGCCTTCGGGGAGACAGGATCATAAGCACCAGCTTCACCTACCTTGGTAACCGAGCCTTGGATCCGCGAGATTTTGTAGGTACGCTGACCAGCGGTGGTGTCATAGCCCAGAAGGTAGGAGAACCCAGATCTCTGCGTGATTTTCCATCCGTGAACCTTTCTGGGGGTGTCGTTATATGTGAATTCCACGCAAGTACGTGTAGCGATAGCATCATGCAGCACATCAAAGTTGGGGCCATCGGTGGTCACTTCAGCAACCATGTAAGACGGCACATCAGCGACACCCTGGTCGCCCACTGCACGCAATTTGGTCAGTGCATGTTTGACCCCATCAGTGATCAATGGTTCAGCAATGATGGAGGTAGCCAAGGCTACAATGCGGGATTCTTCAGCAGTGAGGTCCATCTCAGGCAGGTAATAATCTTGGGCAAGGATTCGATATCCTTCTTTGATCGTCGACTCCTTCCCACCACCTGAACTGTCCCAATCATCTTCGCCATCTTCACCACGTGGTTTCTTCTTTGCTTTCGCTTTGTTTCCCCCTCCCGTACTCTGGATCGTAATCCCCATATCCCTGAGATCCTTTTTGTCTCTTTCAAACTTCCGGCTAATAGCCTCGTCATCTCCTTGGGAGTAACCTTCGACTTGGTCAAATATCTCTTCTTTAGTCAGAGGTCTGGTGGTTTCCAGCAAAGCAATGGTGAGATTGAGTAGTCGTTCTTCAACGCGTGCAGACATAACACCTCTTAACGATAGTCTGGGTCTAGTAAACCATCACATCGACAAGAAAGTGCGCAGATGTTTGGTCGTTTCGCCCCAACACCCTCGGCCGACTTGCATGTGGGAAATCTGCGTACAGCTCTGGTTGCCTGGTTGGCTGCTCGTAGCACTGGGCGAGAGTTTCTGATTCGAATTGAAGATCTCGACCAACCACGGATGAAGAAGGCAGATTTCTTTCTCACTCGCCAGCTCGCAGATCTTGGGGAACTAGGGATCACCCACGATGGTGAGGTCTTACGACAAAGCGAGCGTACCCACCTCTACGAAGATGCTCTTGAATCGGTCAAAGACCTGGTCTATGAATGTTTCTGCTCTCGCAAAGACATCAGTCGTGCTAGCCAAGCGCCACACGATCAGGTGGCCCATTACCCGGGCACCTGTCTCCACTTGAGTGACCAGGAAAAAACCAAACTCAGAGCCATACGCCCTCCTGCGCTGAGAATCCGCGCATCAGCGGTGTCGATGACTATCACCGATGTCCTGCATGGTGAGTTCACCTCCATGGTTGATGACTTTGTGGTACGCCGTGGTGATGGGGTCTTTTCCTATCATTTCGCTGTGGTTGTTGACGATGGACTTCAAGGAGTCGATCAGGTGGTCAGAGGAGTCGACTTACTTGATTCCTCACCACGGCAACAATGGCTGGCCACCCGACTTGGTTTTCTGGTTCCGGAATATCTCCATGTTCCGCTGGTCTGCGACGCCGAGGGACGCCTAGCGAAAAGAGATGGAGGGACCACGCTGTCACGCCTGGCAGACCAGGGCATCACTACTGCACGGGTGCTCAACATCCTGGCTGAATCCTTGAACCTGATCACACCAGGTGAACAGGCTACACCCGATCTTCTTGTCGAGCGGTTTACTATCGACTCACTGCCTCGTAAGCCGTGGACAATCCAGGGATTCTAACTGGCGGCAGCATAGAGAATATCCACCACATAGACCATGGTGGAACCCTCCGGTACGCCAAGTTTGGGATTGCCTTGAGGATAGGCCTGTTCTGGGGGTACGACCAGCAGGACTCTCGACCCAGTGGTCTGACCTTGGAGAGCTCTTTGCCATCCGGGGATGGCATTCATGAGGTAACTCGACACGGGGGCATATCCATAGGTTTGGCGGACGAAAGTTCCACCAGCCCAGATGTATTCAGTGTAGTGAACAGTGACCAAATCCATGATGGTGACCTCAGGGCCTGGACCAATAATGAGAGGTTGAACCACCAACCCTTCGGGAGGTTCCCCACTAGGGATAGTGACCACTGGTTGATCGAGATCTCCGGAGACCTGAGGTAGTCCTTCTGCCGGGTCGGTGACGGTTTCACCCATAGGAGAATCGGCTTGGGTGTTAGTGATATCCACAACAAAGATCAAGGTGTCACCGTATTCGATTCCAGCTTCTTCCTTGCCTCCACTTCCGTCATACCCATCAGCCCCAGTCATTGCGATCAGGACACGCGAACCAACCTTCTTGCCTGCCAGTCCTTTCTGGAAACCGGGAACCACCCCACCAGCGAGGACAAAGGTCGGTGGCGATTCTTGCTCCCAAGAGCTGTCGAATACTTCCCCAGTTCGTGCGTTAACGCCGACGTAGTTGGCTTGGACTAATCCTCGGGGGGTGACAGTCATCCCCTCACCTTCCACAAGGATTCTTGCCGAGGTGGTCTTGGTCGACCAGGGCGCCTCGACGGTGACTCCCGGCTTCTGCCCCTCAACGCCGGTGACCGTGATGGCATCCAACTCTGGGGAATCCGAGGCTAAGACAAGATCACTCTCACCAGGTAAGTCTGTTGTCGGGCCGTCAGGGTCAGTCTTCGTGCACGACACCAAACTCAAAGCCAGCCCGATGGCCACAGCGCACCCAGTGATTCGCCTTGATAGCTTCCTGGTCATTATTTACCCAACTTTCCCGTCATATTGTCTACCTCAATGGAATTCACCGCAGTAGTCTACAGCCCCGCAGAGTCCAGCAGTTGACCTATCTCCTGAATGGTCAGTGGGCGAGTTTCCCCGCTGGGCAGATTTCCAAGCCGAATAGGCCCCACTCTCGTACGCGCTAAGCGGTGGATCTCGAAACCAACGGCACCGAGCATTCGGCGTACCACACGGTTTTTCCCCGAGTGTAAGGTGATCTCAATCATCGTTTTTGATCCCGAGCGACTCACGAGTTTCACCTTGTCAGGCTTGATAAAACCATCTTCTAGTTTCACACCTTGAGCCAGTTTCTTCAGTTCGTGATTCCCCATGACGCTATCGACCTCGACGAGATAGACCTTATCTATTTCGAAGGATGGGTGTGACAGGCGTTGAGCAAAATCACCATCATTGGTCAACACGATCAGGCCTTCAGTGTCCACATCAAGTCGACCCACATGGAACAGTCGCGGCGATTTCCGTGGAAGGTAGTCGTGCAGTGTCGCTCGGCCTTGGGGGTCCTCCATCGTGGAGACCACTCCCCTGGGTTTGTTCAAGACCAGATACACATGGCGACGTGCGGTGGGTATCCGAGATCCATCCACGCGGATCACGTCAGTATCGGGATTGACCCGTGTGCCTAATTCAGTGACCAGCTGTCCATTGACTTCGATGCGACGATCAACAATCATCTGCTCAGCTTCGCGGCGGGAAGCAAGCCCTGCTTGCGCAATGACTTTCTGTAGTCTGATGCCCTCGTCGTCCGTGGTTGTGTCCGGGTTCATGAATCCTCCTGTGGGACCTCTCTAGCCACCACAATATCCTGATCTGCTAGTCGCCTGAGTTCTTCATCAACTCCACGAGCATCAGGTAGGTGCGGGGCTAGAGGGGGAAGATCATCGAGGCTCGTCAGACCCATTCTTTCCAGGAAGTACGAGGTTGTCCCCAAGAGCCCGGCTCCGGTGGATTCTTCGCGATCCACTTCACTGACCAAACCACGACTGATGAGGGTGCGAACAACCCCATCGACGTTCACCCCACGCACTGCTGAGATGCGAGCCCGGGAAATAGGTTGAAGATAAGTGATCACTGCAAGGGTTTCCAAACTGGCTTGAGTCAGGCGCCCATGTTGGCCTTGCAGAACACTGCGGGCGATAGTGTCCGCATGCTCAGGGCGGGTGTAATACCTCCACCCGTCACCCACGTGGCGCAACTCAAATCCTCGGGCTGTCTCCTCATAGAAGGCGCTGAGCCTCTTCAAGGACATGGCCACTTCTTCCACAGAAACTTCAAGTGTCGCTGCGAGTTCGCTGTCGGCCACAGGGTCAGTTGCGAGAATCAACAGAGCCTCAATTTCACCGTCGAGTGCCATAGCCTCACTCATCATTCTCCTTGTCATTTTCTTCGATGTGATCGTACTCGTCACTGATGGTGACCTCATCGGTTTCCGCTCCCACCCAGCGAATCACCAGATCGCCAAAGGAGTCTAGCTGTTCGAATGTCACCATATCTCCACGATAAAGCTCAAGGACAGCCAAAAATCGAGCCACTGTCACTGGTAAAGACTCAGCGTCGGCCACCAGTGCACGAAAGGTCATTGTTTCGTTTTTCTGAAGCCTGCCAGCAACAAGGTTGGCTTGTTCCCCCACACTGACCGTGGGCACATAGATGTGCTCCATACTGACTTCTGCTTGAGCGGTCACGGTCATGGCGCTCAGAGCAAGCCCAGCGAATTCTTCAGCACTGACAGTGATCTCCACCTCGGGCAGCAACACGGCAAATTGTTCTTCCAATCCGCCTGGTCGTGGGATCCTTTTTCCTTCTTCTGTGAGGACCATTTCCACCCAGGAGGCGACCTCTTTGAAGGCGCGATATTGCAGGAGACGGGCAAAGAGAAGGTCGCGGGCCTCCAACAGCGCCAGATCTTCTTCGTTTTCGATTTCTCCTTGGGGAAGAAGGCGAGCAGTTTTCAAATCCAACAGTGTGGCAGCAACGACCACGAAGGAACTAGTTTGGTCGAGGTCCCACCCGGGCCCCTGTTGCTTGATATAGGAGATGAATTCATCGGTGACCTGGGAGAGCGCCACTTCGGTAATATCGAGTTTGTGGCGCGATATCAGTGATAGGAGTAGGTCGAAGGGCCCCTCAAAGTTATCGAGTTTGAGAGAGAACCCAAGATTCTCTTCAAGATCAAGTCCCACCACCTAGGCTCCTAACCGAGCCACAATCTCAGCTTTCTCACCTTGTTGGTCGAAGTCTGCCAAAGCGGAAGCGATAGCTGCACGGACTATTCGTCCACGATCCACACTGATCCCAACCTTTCTCAAAGCAAGACGAGTTTGCTCCAGAGCGATCAGTTCATCAGAGGAAACATACACTGTGATTTTCTCGTCATGGCGTACCCGCCCTGAAGCCTCGGTTTGCCCGGATGTCTTCTTCCGGGCAGGTTCTGATGGTGCAGAAACCCCGGTGGTGGGGCGAAAAAGCTCCTCGGCTCCTGGAAGGTTCACACGGCTGGGCATCGATCGATCACCTCTCTTGCCAGTTCACGATATTGCATTGCTCCACTCGAGGTTGGAGCATAAGTGGTGATCGGTTCACCGGCGACGGTTGTTTCCGGGAATTTGACCGTACGGCGAATCATCGTCGAAAAGACCAAGTCACCGAAGGCATCGCGAACCCTATCAACAACCTCCCGATTGTGGACTGTTCTTCCGTCATACATGGTTCCAACGATGCCAACCAGTTCAAGTTTGGAGTTGAGTCGTTCCTGGACCTTCGAAATCGTTTCAGTGAGCAGAGCCACACCTCGCAGTGCGAAGAACTCACTTTCGAGGGGAATCAGCACACCATCAGCACTGGTTAAAGCATTAACAGTGAGTAACCCCAAGGAGGGGGAACAATCAATGAGGATGACGTCATAGTTTGGTTTCAGTGGTTCAAGCACGCGGGTGAGGGTGTGTTCTCTGGCCACCTCGGAGACCAGTTGAACCTCAGCAGCTGATAGGTGGATATTAGCCGGTAGAAGATCAAGATGGGGTGTCTTTGTCGTGATAATGATGTCGTTGGCGTTGGCGTGAGGATCCATGAGAAGGTCATAGACCGAAGCGTGGAGATCCTGGGGACTTACCCCGAGCCCCACCGACAGTGAGCCTTGGGGATCAAGGTCAACCAAGAGCACCTTGCGTCCTAATTCGCCCAGCGCAGCACCCAGATTAATGGCGGTGGTTGTTTTACCCACCCCGCCTTTTTGGTTGCACATCGCCATAACGAAAGCGCTGGTGTACCCAGGATCACGCGGTCGTACTGAGGGAAGATCGAAATCAATGAAGTCCTGGGTCACACCATCCTCTATTCACGTTGGGGTTCTGGGATCATTCTACCGATGCGGAGTCGGTGTCTTTTTCCTTGGTCGCGGTGGTTTTTGCCTGGGCGAGAGCCTCAGCTTTGAGTTCTGCTAGTTCGACAGCGAGTTCTTCAGCTAATTCGTCGCTGATCTGATCTGTTTCCCCTTCTTTAGTCTCACCAGCAGGATCACGTTGCTCATAGGTGTAATAGTAGTTCGAATGGCGTCCACCATGGCGACGTGCCTGGTTGAGCACCACTCCCATGATGGGGGTTGAGGTACGTTCGACTGATTCCACTGCTTGAGTCAGTTCTGGCAAAGTCACCTTTTCTGCTGCTGCCACCATGACCACTCCACTCAGATTCGGAATGAGCGACAGAGTATCAGCAACCGGCAGCAGTGGAGCTGAGTCCACCACCACAGCCTGGTAATGCTCACTGGCCTGCTCTAGCAACATTTTCATGCGTTGAGATCCCACCAGCTCCACAGGATTGGGTGGAACAGGGCCAGAGGTCAACACATCGGGATAACCCGGACCCAGGGACTGAGCCACTTCCCCAAATCGCGCGCGATTGAGAAGTACGGTGGTCAGACCTGCTTCACCTTCCAACTGGAGGTAGGAGGCGACCTTGGGGCGACGAAGGTCGGCATCAATGAGCAAAACACGATCCCCTTGCTCAGCCAGGGCATAGGCAATATTGATGGCTACAGAGGTTTTCCCCTCCCCTTCTAGGGAGGACGTCACAACAAAAGAAAATGGCTTATCTTCTTCAATATTGAAAAAGAGCAGACTGGTGCGTAGTTGGCGGAATCTTTCAGCCAAGGCAGAGGTGGGGGAACTCACCATGACCACTGGATTGGCGTCGAGCTCCTGATTCTTCGGTATGGTCCCCATGACCGGGTAGGCCAATTCGGCAGTGATATCTGCAGCCGTGTGGATTCGAACATCCAGGGTTTTACGAAGAAGAGCAAGACCAACACCGAGGGCCAGACCAGCCAGCACTCCCAAAATGAGCGTCTGTGCAAGTCGAGGACTGGTCGGAGATAACGGAACAATGGCAGGGGTGACAATTGTTCCCACCACCACAGGTTGATCCTTGTCATCGCGTGGTGACAGTCGAGTGATTGCTTCACGCAGGGACAGGGCAACTTGTTGAGCAAGGGCTGCGCTGAGTTGTGGATCAACATCGCGAGCACTGATGGTGATCAATGGGGTATTGGTATGTGTGGTGGCAGTGATTTTCCCACCAAGTCTCTCCGCAGTGATACCTAGGTCCAGCTGACGGATGACAGGGTCCAACACGGCATGGGTTGTGGTCAGCGGAGCAAAATTCCGCGCTTGATTAGTGGCGTAATTTGACCCTTGGGCATATTCAGAAACAGAACTGCCCATGTTGACGGTGAGGTACACCTCACACTTGGCTGTGTAGACTGGTGGTGTCACCAGGATGTAACCGCCAGCAGCGATTGCTCCCATCACGGTGATTGCCACGATGCTGATCCAGTATTTGCGAAGAACGCCAAGATATTCCCGAAACTCCACGAACCCCTCTTCTCTAATCCGATCAATGCACTGTCCGTGAAGCTCTACAGTACACGATACAATGACCCAGACAGGAATCATCTTGGATGAAGGAACACCCCATGGGTTCACACTCCCCTGCTTTTCTCATGGTCTGCACGGGCAATATCTGTCGCTCCCCAGCGATGGAGAAACTTTTAGCCTCTGGTCTGAAGGATCAAGCACAGGTCAGTAGTGCGGGGACCCACGCCGTTGTTGACTCAGAGATCCACCCACCCATGGCCAAACTCTTGGACCAGTTGGGCCTTGGTGATCCTTCCTTTCTTGCTCGGCAACTCACGAAGTCTCTCATCGGTGCCTCGGACCTCATTTTGACCGCCACCACCAAGCACAGATCACAGGTGGTTCTTCTTGATCCACGGGCAGTGAACAAGACCTTCACCCTGCTGGAATACGCTATTCCACTTTCGACCATGGATCTCACTCAGCTCACTGGTTTAAGTCTCGCAGATCGTCTACCGGTGTTGACCGATCATGTTCAAGCTTCACGAACAGGGCTCCAGCTCCCCGCAGAAAAACTGGACATCATTGATCCTTATGGTTTTTCCTTAGATGTGTACGAGGTCGCCCTTGCCTTGATCCATCAAGCGGTCACTACGGTGACCCACGCTCTCACCTGCCAGAGTACTCCTGGCTGAGGTGTTGGATATGACCGACCCGTAGAACAACTACGGTAACCTTGAAGGTTGAACTACCCAAGTTGGAGGGACCATGTCAGACCAGGTAAGGATCAGACCACGCCCGCGTGGTCTGGCTGTCGTACTGATCGTTTTGATCGCCATTTTGCTGGTCCTGGTAGGGATCTACCTCGCCAGGCGCTCGTCACCTGTTCAACAAGTGACTCCACACCCAACCAGTAGCAACACTGTCTCAGATCCTTTTGTCAGTTTCGCCCAGCGCTGGACTTTTTCCAACCCCTACACCGGCATGGATGACAATGTCGAGTCACACTGGTTGGTGGGGTTTACCCAGTCAGGCAAAGAAATTGAGATCTATGATGCTGGTGAACAAGATAGTCGCTACCTTGACTATCTGGTCAGTGGCGAGAATATCTATATCCTTCAGTGCGATGATGGGGGGTATTCTCAAGTCATATCCATCAACTACGCGAATGAGTCAGGAGAGTTCGTGGATGTTGTTCGGGCCACCTTTGACCGATGCATCGACCAATTCACCGTGATGAATGACCACCTGTTTTACGTCAACAATGATCCGTACTCAGATATCTGGAGCAATGAACTGATCGACATGGACCTCGCTACTGGGCAGACGAGCCCACCGTTCATCATCGATTTCTCTCAGGCCATGGACGACTTCGCTCCAGGGATAGACTTTCTTTACACCACCCGAGATTCATTGTTTTATTCACTTAACGATGAGACCATTCGTCTTCTTGATCTGTCCACTGGTCAAGGAACACTCCTGTGCGAGCGGTGTGCGATCCATTATGCCCTGGGCGAGGCGATTCTCTATGCCCAAGAAGACGAAGACCTCACCAATAACATCACTTTTTACCGATACGACCCTGCCACGGGTCAATCCCAGATCCTTGCGCAGGAGGTGATCCTCTTCCGCTCCATGGTGGGGAGCTATATCATTCCCACTGGCCAGGGCTACGTTTATACCGACCAGAGAAATGACTACGAGTTCATTTACACCGATGAGCACGGTGAGGCAACAGTTCTGAAGAAATTCTCCGAAGGTTACTACGAGGTCGTAGTCCCGGTTTCTGCTGACAGGATCATGGTGTGCGGATATTCCGGGGACCTCGACGAAGACTCCCTGATTCACCACCAAAGAATTCTAGATCTCCAGGGAAATCTTCTCGAAGGCTCCGACTCCCAAGAGACCTACGACGACATTCGTCTCCCCCGATACGGGAGCTGACCTCAACCCTGGGACAACTACAGTCGTGGATCGACTGGTTCGCTTTCAAGGGCGAGCACACCGAAGACACAACCAGTGTCGAGACAGAAGGTATTGTTGACATCCTCCACGATAGGCGTAGGGGTGTGGCCATACACCACCATCGCTTTTCCACGATAGTCATTGGCCCAGGGAAGACGGACAGGTAAACCATACTCATCGGTTTCACCGGTGGTGTCACCATAGAGACAGAAGTTCCGCACTCGCTGACTAGCTCGTCCCTGATATTTTTCGATCAAACCCGCGTGGGCGATAACGAGGTTCCCTGAATCAAAAACATAGTGGCTGATGAGGGAATCAAGGAAAGCCTTCACCTGCTCAATAAACTCTTCGCCTTGTGTGGCAAGCTGTTCAATCGTGGTGCCCAAACCATGGCTGACCTTCACCTTAGCTCCACGTAAATATCTGAGCAGTTTGACATCATGGTTACCAGCCACACACCAAGCGTGCCCCTGCTTCACCATCGCCATGACGAGGCGAAGAACCTCAACATTCTTGGGGCCTCGATCACAGAGGTCACCAACGAAAACCACTTGATGACCCTGGGGTGGCTGCACCACATAGGTGTTAGTGTCCACCGAGTAACCCAGGTATCGTAAACGCACTCACGTCCGGTTATGCGCGGCTGCGCGATGACAGTCTACCTTTGCTTGGTGTGAGCCGTTTGGCATCCTGGTCTGCTGCCGGGCAAAATGCCCGCGTCGAGTGGCCTTCGTTGCGGGCTAAGTCAGGCTGTCTTGTGCCAAGTCGATTTCGCGGAGGAGTTGCTGGACTCGCTCCCGGATGTCGTCGCGGATACGGCGGACGGTGTCGATGTCCTGTCCGGCGGGGTCGTCGAGTTCCCAGGTCTCGTGGCGGGTGCCGGGATAGTAAGGGCAGGCGTCGCCGCAGCCCATGCTGACCACGATGTCGGAATGGGCGTCGGTGTCGGTCAGGACGCGGGGCTGGTGGCCCGTAATGTCGATGCCGACTTCGGCCATGGCTTGGACGGCGACGGGGTTGATCTGGTCGGCGGGTGTCGACCCGGCTGAGCGAACCTCGATACTCTCGCCTGCGAGATGCCGAAGAAATGCAGCTGCCATTTGCGAGCGTCCCGCGTTGTGGACGCACATGAACAGCACTGATGGGCGCAAGGCTAGCCCGTTGGCGTCTGTGCTCATCGCTGCTGGTCTCCTAACGCCAAGAGCGGTTGGGTGGCGGGGTCTTGGGCGAGCATCGCTACAACGGCCAGGCGCGGGGTTTGGCGCTGGACGCGCTGGATCAGCGGCGGCTCGGCGGCGGCCCTCATCGCCAACAAGCCCGTGGCCGGATGGGCGGCGGCCAGCGATTGGTTGACGACCCACGCCCACGGGTGGATGTCGGCGCGGGCCAGGTCGGCGGTCAACTGCTCGGCCTCCAGCACCGGGGTGGTCTCAGGCAAAGCCACGACGATGACCCGCGTGGTGTCGCCGTCTTGTAGCCGCAGCAACGGCGTGACCGCCTGCTCACCCTCGGCCAAGTGGCGGACCATTTCGCGGTGGTAGGAGCCGGTGGCATCCATCAGCAAAACGGTGTGGCCGGTCGGCGCGGTGTCCATGACGACGATCCGGGTGTCGGACTGGGCCACCGCATCGGCGAACCGTTCGAAGACGGCGATTTCCTCGGTGCAGGGGCTCATCAGGTCTTCGGCGAGGACGGCCCGGCCCGGCTCGTCCAGGGTCGCACCCTTGGTCGCCATGACCCGCTCCCGGTACTCGCGCACGGCCTGCTCCGGGTCGATCCGCGACACCGTCAGATTGCCTGCGTCCATTGTCTCGTCGAAGTGTCCGGCGGGGTCGGTGGTTGTCAAATGGACGTCCTTGCCGCGCGCGGCCAACGCCAACGCGACGGCCACAGCGACGGTGGTTTTCCCGACGCCTCCTTTGCCCATGCACATGACCAGCCCGTGGTCCACGCCGGACAATTCGTCGACGAGAGCCGACAGGGAGGGCCACTCGGTCGCCGCATCCACGGTCGCTGCCGTGTGGTTCGTGGCGACTGGTTGCCCGCTCGCCGTCGCCAGCAGCGAGCGCAGGGCTGGCACCCCGACCATGTTGGCCGGGTTGAGCGGGATCGTGAGTGTCTCCAAACCGGCCAGCGCGGCGGGGATGTTGGCGATGGCCTTCTGCTCCCTCGCCCGGATCGCCACAGCCAGCGGCTCGCTCGTCTCGGTGGCGGGCATGACAGCGTTGACGATCAGATGGGTGGCGTCGATGCCGATGTCGGCCAGTTCGGCTACGGTACGGGCGGCCTCACCCAACGCGCCAGGCTGAGCGCGGGCGACCAGCACCAGGGCGGTGTGCTCCGGGTCGGTCAGGGCTTTGACGGCGGCGGTGTAGGTCTCGTGGTGCTTCTCCAGCCCGGCCAGCGGCCCCAGGCACGAGGCGTCGCCCTTCCCGTCATCTAGGAACTTCGTCCAGCTACCCGGCAGGGACAGCATCCGCAGGGTGTGGCCGGTTGGGGCGGTGTCGAAGACTACATGGTCATAGCCCGCCGTCGCCGCCGGGTCGGCCAGCAAGGCGGTGAACTCGTCGAAGGCGGCGATCTCCGTGGTGCATGAGCCCGACAGTTGCTCGGTCATCGAGGCGATCTCCGCCTCCGGCAGCAGACCACGTACCGGGGTGATGATCCGTTGGCGGTATTCCTCGGCGGCGGCCTGTGGGTCTATCTCCAAGGCGTCCAGCCCGTTCACGTTGTTGATCGGGGTGATCTGGTTGCCGATGGCGGTGTCGAACACCTGGCCGATGTTGGACGCGGGGTCGGTGGAGACCAGCAGCACACGCTTGCCCTGGTCGGTCAAGGACACGGCGGTGGCGCAGGCCAGCGACGTCTTGCCGACACCCCCCTTGCCCGTAAAGAACACAAACCGGGGCATCACCCCATCCGTCAAGAACATGACCGGTTCCCTCATGCCCTCTCAGCAGCCGGACGAGCCGCAACCGCAGCCGCTCGACGCTGCGACGGCGACAGGTTCGGCAGCCTTCGACCCGCAACACGACGATTCCGCCTGGTCGCCTGAGCCGCAGCCACAGGAGTCGGTCGTCTTGTCCTTGCCGCCGCAACACGACGAGTCCGCCGCGTCGGCCTGCCCGCCGCAGCATCCCGCCTCAGCGGTTGGTGCGTCCGCCAAACCGGCGTAGCGGGCCAGCTCGTCGCGGGACGGGTAGCGGCCCGTCAACACGACCGCGCCGTCGACCGTCGTCAACGGCAGGCCAGCCGAACCTGCCGCCTGCATGAACGCCCGCACCGGCTCGGCCTGCGTGAACGCCAGCGCGTCATTGGCCAGGTTGTGCCGGGTGATGTCCGCGCCGAGGCCCTTCAGGGCCGCGAGGTCGGAGGTGAACTGGACGAGTTCCTGCGCCGGGTCCGGCCCGCACACTCCGGTGTTGCAGCACATCGCCGGTTCGTACACATGGATGGTTGACATTTTGGTTCCTTTTGCTTGTTTGGTTTCGACGCCGGAGAAGAACTGCTCCAGGTTGCTGGGAAGAACATAGGGGGTGGTGTCGGGCTGCTTGCCGCCGTAAAGGACGCGCAGGATGCCGTCGACGATCATCGCGGTGGGCGGCTGCTCGTAGTCCTGGCCGTCGTAGGTGAACACTCGGCAGTCAGTCGAGCAGCCGGACAGGCTGCCGCAGTCGGCGCAGTCAGACTCCTTCAGGGTCGTTTCGATGTCGACGCCGTTGACGCGGATCGTCGGCGACGACAAGAACCGGTACTGCTCGGCGAGTTCCCGCGACGTGATGTTGACCTCGTTCAGTCTGGCGTCGTAGCCGAGTGTGCCGAACACGTCCGACAGCACCGCCAGGGCTTCTTTCGTCGCCGAGTCGGTGGCCTGGCAGCGGGTACAAGTGGTGAGATCCAGGTACAGGTAGTCGACGTCCAACGCCTTGGCGTGCTCCGGCTGCGTCGAGGCCCGCGAGGTACCGCAACAAGACTGCTGTGCGGCGGTTGATGTGCCGCAGCACGACTGCTGCGGGCTGGTGACGGCGTCCATGAGGTCTTCTTTCCGAAAAGCGACACCCGGTCATATCGACGAGCGTGGTTATGATCCTAGGCGTCGTATCGACTTATGTCAATGTGACGCTATGATGGGTGCATGACCGCCATCCAGGAGATCCCGCTCGGGGAGTGCTGCCCGGCGTCGTTGGCGCTGATGGACCCCGCCGACGCCGAGGAGCTGGCCGACATCCTCAAGGCCGTGGCCGACCCGGTGCGGTTGCGGCTGCTGCACCACATCGCCGCCGCCCCCGACACGACTGTGTGCGCCTGCCACCTGCCCGGCGCGCTCGGTATCACCCAATCCACCCTGTCCCACCACCTGAAGCGGCTGACCGACGCGAACCTGGTCATCCGCGAGCAACGCGGCAAATGGGCGCACTACCGCCTCAACGCGCCGGTCGTCGCACGCCTCATCCACACCCTTCAGGGAGCGGTCGCTTGACCCCTCTACCCTGCCCGCCTGTCCGCCTGCTCGTATCGTCGGGCGTCGATATGTATGCTGGAGTGCGCAACAACACTTGCTAGCGCGGAAGGCGTCACATGCCCGCTGTCCCAGCCACCCCACCTGGCGACGAGTCGCCCGGTATCGGCTTCTTCGACCGTTTCCTGACCATCTGGGTGATTTTGTGCATGGGGCTGGGCCTGCTGATCGGACGCTTCCTCCCGGCGATCCCCGACTGGCTCGGCAAGCTCCAGTACTCAGAAGTGTCGATCCCCATCGCCGTGCTGATCTGGGTGATGATCTACCCGATGATGCTGAAGGTCGACTTCGCGTCCATCAAGAATGTGGGCCGAAACCCGAAGGGCCTGTTTCTCACCTGGGCGGTGAACTGGCTGGTCAAGCCGTTCACCATGTTCGCGCTGACCGGCCTGTTCTTCTACGTGGTATTCGCCCAGTGGATAGCCCATGACCTGGCCCGCGACTATGTCGCCGGAGCCGTCATCCTGGGGGCAGCGCCGTGCACGGCGATGGTGTTCGTGTGGAGCCACCTGACCAAGGGCGACCCCGGCTACACCGTCGTCCAAGTCGCCACCAACGACCTGATCATCCTGGTCGCCTTCACCCCGATTGTCGGCCTGCTGCTCGGCATCAGCGGCATCGCCATCCCTTGGGGCACGCTGCTGTTGTCGGTGGTGCTGTTCGTTGTGGTGCCCATCGCCGCCGGGGTGCTCACCCGTCGCGCCGTCACCGCCCGCCGGGGCCAGGCGTACTTCCAAGACGGGTTCGTGCCGAAGTTCGGCAAGGCCACCGTCGTCGGTTTGCTGCTCACCTTGGTGTTGATCTTCTCCTTCCAGGCCCACGTCATCTTGAGCAACCCGTTGCATATCGTCCTGATCGCCGTGCCGCTGATCATCCAAACCGGCCTGATGTTCACCCTCACCTACGGCGGCGGGAAGCTGCTACGCCTGCCGCACAACGTCGCCGCACCCGCAGCGATGATCGGCGGCTCCAACTTCTTCGAACTGGCCGTCGCCGTGGCGGTCGCCCTGTTCGGAGCCAATAGCCCTGTCGCCCTGGCCACCACCGTCGGCGTGCTCGTCGAGGTGCCCGTCATGCTCGGCCTGGTCCACATCGCCAACCGAACCGCTGGGTGGTTCGGCCCTGCCCATGCTCGTGGAAGCGAGGTCTGATCGGACTCGGCGGCCTGACCTCGGTAGTGCCGGGACTCACAATCCGAGACTGGGGCCGTGCTCCCACGGCAAAGGCCGATGTGGCTGCGGCTGCTGGTCTGGGACCAGTCGGATGGCGGCTCTGGACGCTTCCCTGCTTGTCCGTGCTTGGGTGCGCCCAGCTTTGTTCTGTTCGATTAGCTGGGCGGCTTCCGTTAGGGGAATGGTGGTGATGTTGGCGAGTTCGGCGCGAGCACTCTCGGCTTGTTTGCGCCAGTCGCGGGCATGCTGAGCGGCGGTGCGGCTCGGGGCACGGAGTGTCGCGGCGGTGCCGTACACCTGGCCATAGGCGGACTGCCGCTCGTGCGCCTGCTCGCGGGCCAGTACGTGGAGGGCTGCTTTCGCCTGATCGTGGTCGGCGCGGGCGGCGGTGACCTGCGGTGTGGTCTCGACGGCCTCGGCGGCGATCGTCGCAACCCAGGCTGTCATGTCGTCGCCGTTCGGGGCGCTTCCCCAGTGTCGGCGTGACTGCGCCAGCACGTCTCGGTAGGTGGCTTGCGCCATGTCGGCGGCGCGTAGGGCGGACTTGCGTCCGAACAGGCTCGCGCGCCGAGCAGCGTCGGCGGCGGTTTCCATCGTCTGGCGGGCTGCGGCGAGGCCTTGCGCGTCGGCAGCGGCTAGAGCGGTGATCTGGCCCAGCGCGGCGATGCGGGTTTGCCGCAACTGCTCCTGTGCAGCGTTGAGCCTGCTTTGGTGCTGGTCGCGGGCATGTTTGTGTTGGTCGGCTTGGCGTGCGAGTATGTCGGCGGCTTGCTGCCAGCGTTCGGCGTTCGCGTCGGCTTTCTCGGCCAGGGCGCGTAGCCGCGCCTTCTCTTGGTTGACGATCCGGGCGGTGTCAGGCTCAACCAATCCCGCCACGTCTTGGATGGCTTGACGGGTCGCGGCATCCAGGCCACGGTCAGCGCGGTCGCGTGCCATCGCGTCGGTGTACTGCTGTCTGGCGTCGGCCATGCTGGCGGCGATGATGTGGAGCAAGTTCGATGAGCGTCCTCGGGTCATGCCGACATACAGGCCCGCAGCGGTGGTCGCCTCCGAAAGGATGGTGTGTGAGGCGGGGGCAGTGACACCTTGGACGCCGTAAGCGGTGGCCGCATACGACAGGTGCGCCCACTGGTTCACATAGTCGGCGGGCAGGCGCACCAGGCTGGCTGTGGCGCGGCTGGCCTCGGCGGGGCGTGCCCACACTGCGCCGTCTTGGATATGGGCGACGGTCCAGGTTTGCCGGTTCGCCACGCCGAGGGCGTTGTCGTTGCGGCGGGCTTGGATGAGGTCGCCCTCACCGACGGGCAGCCCGTCGGCTCCGGCCACGGTGGGCGGGTTATCCACCAAGCCGGCGACGACACGGCGGGCGGGGGCCGCGTGGGTG
>Ga0082212_10002665_pt1 | contig 25805 bp, 13 predicted proteins | sample TergutNt197P3_FD_71548 | JGI IMG/M metagenome (GOLD analysis project Ga0082212, IMG submission 71548) | Neocapritermes taracua P3 segment gut microbial communities from Petit-Saut dam, French Guiana - Nt197 P3 | ecosystem: Host-associated > Arthropoda: Insects > Digestive system > Gut ...
ATCCGTCACGGCGCTTTTCATGTCATTGTTGCTGTGCTCTCCGGTACCGGCACAGAACAGAAGTGCAAAAATAGCAATCATTCAAGCGAGCGGGCTTCCCGTTCAGGACCCGTTCATGGCAAATTATGATCCGGCGCAGGTACGCCCTCAAATGATGGCGCATTTCAACAAATTACTCGGATTATTTGAAGAAGCAGGCAAGATGGGCGCCGACTTGGTATGCGGACCCGAAGATATGCAGCATATCGGATCGTATGGATTGCATATCGATAAGAAAGATATCGAAACAGGCAAAATATTGTTTAGCGGCTTGGCAGTACCGGTGCCAGGTCCGATAACCGACAGGGTGGCTGATATTGCGCGACGGTATAAGATGTATGTGATTGCCCCCGTCTATGAAATAGAGGGCGAGCATGTATATAACACGGCCATTCTTTTTGATAGACAGGGAGCGATCATCGGCAAACACCGGAAGACAGTGATGCCTGTGCTGGAAACATGGCTTGTCACAAGAGGTGACGGGTACGAAGTTTTCAGAACAGACTTCGCATCGGTTGCCATTGCAACCTGTTGGGAAATAAATTTCCCCGAGATAGCGTCGATTTATGCCTTACAAGGCGCTGATATCATCTTCAACCCGACGATGGCGAAAGAGAATATACCCGGTAAAGGGATGGAAACAGCCCACTTGCCTATCACCAGGGCGAAAGATAATTCGGTTTATGTCGTGCCCGTCGTACTCGGACAGGAAGGAAACGGGATCATCGACTTCGACGGCAAAGTGTTGGCGGAAGCATTGGGGAAAAAAGATGCGGTCATCATGACGGAGATTGATTTTTCCAAAGAACGGATTGCGAAAAGCGAATGGTGGAAGGCTATTAATGGAACCGATAATGTCAGGGCTTTGTACCTTAAATCGCGCCGTCCGGATATTTTCAAAATTTTAGCCGATCCGAACCCTCCGTTGATGGAAAAGTATGATGATGTCCGGTTAACTACCGGCGATAGGGATCGCCAACTGGATGCCGTCCGCAAAGTGGATTACGGGTCACAATAAAGATTGATGTGCCTCATCTGTCTTTCAGGTTGTTTTCCCTGACTTCTATCTCGCCGATGCTGTACCACCCGTCGCCGGTTCTGCCTTCGATAGCCAGTTTGACGCGCGGTTCATGCGAAACGGGCGCTATGATGGCTAACTCTAATTGATATTTTCCTAAGGGCATGTCATGCGGGATGTACAGATTGTCATCGCAGACAATACCGCCGGGCAGCCATTCCCGTATGTCGACTGATACAGGCAATATCAGGGACTTTTGCGCATTGCGAAGTCTGACGGCCAACTTGTAATCCTTGTAGATGGGGGCGCACCCGATGTTCTCCCACAACGAGTTAAACGACAGTTGTCCTTGCCTGTAAACATAGGAGGGATAGGTGAACTGCCGGACTGCAAAACGGTATCCCATGCGGTTCAGCCACTTGTCGACAAGCGGACTCCATGCTTCCGGCACAGGCGAACTTTTGGCGTTGAACGATGAGATATGCCATTTTATTGCTTCGTCGAAGATATAGGCGACCGCCTCTTCATTCCATTTAAATTCCTGGAGCCAGTGCATGAATGTCCAGCATATTTCCATCGAGACGGGGGCTTTCTTCCATGAATCGACCATCCCGCTTCTGATGATTTCGCGGGGATAGAAGTCGCGCATGTGGCTCCAGTCGCCATTGCTTCCAAAGTTATTGGGTACTTTCAGTCCGAAATTGTAATCGCCCCAGCAATCGAACCGGTAACCCACATAACGCATCTCCGGTCCGGTGCCGGTGTTGGTACCGTCGGGCCAGGAAGCGGCGATACGGGTACCTTTCAGCTGTGATGCCGGATCGGTCGAACTGCTGTTGGGCATGTAATGAAGCGGTGTGTCTTTCAGGTTGTCCAGATAACTGTTTAACAGCGCGCTACGTGTCTGCTCCTGCAAGATGCCCGTCCCTTCGCCTTCGCCCCACGGGCCGACAATCGAAATATCAACCGATTCCAGGTCGGGATGACCGTTGTAGCGTTGTCCGAAGGCGGCAATCGCCCCTCCAAAATACTGTACAAAGCGCGGATCGTCGGGGTCGACGCGCCAGTTACGCGATTTCTCCGGTTTTTCCTTGCCGACCATTTTACGGTACCATTCCGGGACATCGGTTCTGTCGCCGGTACCGTAAGGCGCCAGACGGAACATGAGCGTTTGACCCCGTTCCGCCGCCGTTCGTAAAGCCTTGTCGATCATGGGCCAGTTGTATTTCCCCTGTTCTGGCTCGAAAAACTTCCAGTAAACCCTGAAATAGGCAATGGTGGTTTGCGGATAATGCTGGTTGGTGAGGTCGCCGTCGAACGACTGGTATTCGATGGGAAAGCCCTCCGTCCAGCGGACGGCATTCAAAGTATCGCCGTTAAAGCGTTGAAACGTGGTGAATCCGATACCCGGATTGTTCAGTACATCGAATATCTCTTTCGGATACACCTTGATAAGTGATGGAGATTCCTGCGCTATGACTGCATTGCCTGTCAGTAAAACGAGGATCAAAGAAATAAAATTTTTTTTCATTATGATAGATTTTTGGTGAATATACGGAATAGTGTGATAATATGATACAAACCATGCTGTCTGTAAATTACTTCATCCACAAAAGGCTTGCGTCAGGCGGCAAAATTATTAATAATTTTTGATTTCTTTTAAAAAAAGAACTTATATTTGCAGAATTAAAAAAAACAAACAATTATGAAAAAATTAATTTTTGGTACGGTGCTGATCATTTGGCTATGTATCAGCGCTGTTAGTAGCGCGCAACAGTCAGATGGCTGGATCAGGGGTCTGGATTTGCCCGGTGTAACGGTAACAGTAGTTGAAAATATTGCAGCGGGCGATTATACGGTTCCGGGACATCGCACCGCGATGACCGCGATGCCGGCTTTTGTCCGGGTAGCGATGGTAGCGAAGCCAACCCCACAATCGTTCATTCGCATTGAGGTGTGGTTGCCGGAAGCGTGGAACGGACGTTATTTAGGTACCGGAAACGGCGGCGGTGGAGGAGGTATCGTTTACAGTTCGTTAGAGTCGGGCGTCAGGTATGGTTTTGCCGTAGCCAGTACCGATCTGGGTACGTGGCCCAGAACCGACAGTCTGGTGGGTAAACCTGAACGGTGGGCTGACTTCGGCTGGCGCGCCACACACGAGATGACGGTAGCAGCCAGGGCGGTGATCGAAAAATATTACGGACGGTCGCCGCAGTATTCCTATTTCTTCGGTTCGTCAACGGGTGGTCAACAGGCATTGATGACGGCGCAGCGTTTTCCGGGCGATTATGATGGCATCCTGTGCGGAGCGCCTGCTAACAACCGCACGCATCTCTATGCCATGTTACTCTGGAACTATCAGCAACTCAATAAAAAACCCGGCGCTTATTTGACAAAACAGCAGGCCGAAGCGATAACGGAAGCTGTTTTGAAAAGAAATGCGGGAAAGGATGGCGGCCATGCGGACGACAAATTCCTGACCGATCCGCGCATGGCGATCCTCAACCCCGATGAGCTGGATTTCCTGACACGCGATCAAAAAACGGCCATGAAGCAAATTTATGCGGGTCCGGTTAATCCCGCAACTGGGGAACCAATTTATACGCCCATCTCGTTGGGCACCGAATACATCGGCGTTATCGGATTGGTAAACCAGCAGGACAGCCTGAATGATTTGGAATTACTGTTTCCCTTCCGCTGGCTGTACGGATTGGACTTCGACCCCATGAAATTTGATTTTGACAGGGATATGGATCATGTGGATGCCATACTTGCGCCCATGCTCAACGCCAATGATCCGAATTTGTCCCCATTAAAGGAAAAAGGCGGTAAACTGCTGATGTACGCCGGTGCGTCCGATCCCTTAGTTCCGTATGAGGATGCAGTTAACTATTACGACCGGGTCATCGACCATTTTGGCGGACTGGAAAATGTGCAGGATTTTTTCCGTTTTTTCCTGATACCGGGTTTGTGGCATAATAATGGCGGACCGGGTCCCTGCAACATCGGTCAGCGTATCTCCGATTTATCGACGCCCGCCGAATCCAATGTCTTCACCATGCTGATACGCTGGGTTGAAAACGATGAAGCGCCCGAACAGCTAATCGGATCAAACTGGGAAATGACGCTTCAGATGCCCGTATATCTTTACCCTAAATTTCCGCATCTCCTACCCGGTCAAAAGCCCGGAATTCCTTCCAGTTATGAAGGTGTAATCCATGAACGCGGTAAGGTGGTCGTACCGGCGCCAAGGTATTTGAAGTGATTGTGAAGAAGAAAAGCAATCATTCAACTTTATGGAATCAAAGTTTTTTTGTGTCTTGCCTGTTAATGGCAACGCTGTAATATGCTAAAAAATGATTAAAATTGAAAAAAAACGATAAAAAATTTGGAGGTATTAAAAAATGTTATTATTTTTGGAGCGATTTTTTCAAAGACATTAAATCTATCCCTATGAGAATGAAATATTTTTTCCTGTTGATCGCTTTTTGTTGCTTTGGAAGACCTGTATTTTCGCAGTCCGGGTTTGCCGACCCGCTCCATACGCCTTTTGCCGACAATGAAATAAAAACCGTACCTGCCTTTAACAGTTGCAGTTACTACTATTTGCCATCGGATGGCGCGGCATTTCGCACGGAATACAAAAGCACCGGCGAAACCGTGTGGCATGAAGCACATGCCACGGTCTGCGACCAGCCCGAAAACATACACAAGGGCAGCCTCTTCAACCTCGAAGAGGATACTGAATATCAGGTTCGGATGCTTGCCGGAAGCCGTGTCATGGCGCAAACCGCCTTCCGCACCTGGACGAGCGCTCCGCGAATTGCCAAAACCATCGACCTCAGCACGTTGCCATATACTGCTAATGACGGCATTGTCATTACGGAACAGGGAACACCCGACGGATGGATCAGATACACCGCCCCTGACGGATGGACGGTCAGACGCACATCGCGCGATGCCGACCCGCAGGCAGCTGTTATTGTACTGAAAGAAGCCCGGTACATCATCCTCGAAAACCTTGTTGTGGAAGGCGGCAAAAACAGCTCCATTCTTGTGCTTGACTGCGATTTTGTTCGCATCCTCAACTGTGACATTTCCGGATGGGGTCGCGCGGGCGTACAGCAATATAATAATAGTGAGGAGCTCGGCAAATACAAAGACGACGAAGGTAAGCTGATAAACTACGACGGCGGCATCCATATTCGCAGAAGCGCCGCTACAGTTGTTGAACGCTGTTACATTCACGATCCGCGCGGCAGAGCCAACTCATGGGTGTTCTCGCATCCGGCAGGTCCGCAAGCCATTATGGCTGATTTTACAAGGGGCGGAAACGTAATCCGCTGGAACGATTTCGTGGGCAGTGACGAACACCGCTGGAACGACATCATAGAGGGTCTTTCGAATGATTCCCCGACAGGCGGTCTCTACCGCGATAGCGACATCACGGGGAATTACTTAGCTTTCGGCAACGACGACGGCATCGAACTGGAAGGTGGTGGCATCAACCTGCGTTTCACCGGGAATAAAATTGAAGGTACCCTCGCCGGCGTCAGCACCGGAGCCAATATGGTCGGTCCACAATATGTCGTTGGCAACCTCATCGTGAATCCCGGCGACGAAGACGGTCTCACCCTTATGTTTTTCAAAAACAGCCATGGGACACGACAAAAAGGAAAACGGTTCATGTACAACAATACGTTACACGGATTTGATCGCAGTTCGGGTTTCTATACACCTTATGGCAATGCTACTCCCGTGAATGCCGGTTTGGGCACGATGCGCAACAACATCTTTGTTTGCAACAGTTCCTACAATGCTTCCGAATGGATGCGTGCCGAGAACTTCGACAATGATCTTTACTGGGTCAATCATGAACTCCCGGCTTCAGAGCGGTATGTCGCTTCCTTCCGTAACTACGGTCAGGAAACGAACGCCCTCGTTAGCGATCCGCTTTTAGTCGATCCTGTCGCAGGCGATTATCGCCTCTCATCCGGCAGTCCTGCCGGCAGCAAAGCAGCAGAAGTAACCGGCATTATACACAAAGGTGACGACCTCGGCGCCTTCTTCAACGGTGTCACGGATATTCCCCTTCGACCCCTTACCCTCACTGCCGCGCCTGCACATGTAAATTTTCAGGCGACGGGTGGCGTTACTGCCGTTACGCTCAGCCTGCCTGCCGATGCCGTTGCGCCTGTCACGTTTCAAATCCGGCAAAACAGCGTTTTCGACTGGTTTACCGTCACACCGGCAAGCGGTACAATAGCGCCTGGCGAGACCCTGCAACTCACTGTCGCCGCCGATCCCGCCAGACTGACCGGACGACCCGTTTTCCGCGGCGCCTTTCTGGTGCGCACGCCCAACGGGTTGTCGCGACCCGTCACCGTGTATGCCAAGGGCGACTATGTCGAGGACAAACGCCCTGCATCCGCTCCAAACACCGTTTACCTTGAAGCCGTGTCAGGCGAAGCGGATAGACAAATCAAGATACCCGATGATGGCGACTATTCCCTGCTTGCCCGCGTTTCACCCAATCCTGCGTCGCGAGGCGGGTCGCCGCGATTTGACATAAAGATAAACGGCGAAAGTTTGCCTTCAGCCGCACAATCCGGTTACTGGTACTTAAGAAATGATGTCGGGCGCGTTCTTTATCTCAGTTCGTTCGGACAACTCAAAGCAGGCGCTCATCGCGTCGAGTTAAAATGCGTCAATCAGAATGTGACAGTTGTCGAGTATATCATCACCGACAACCCTGCAACATTCTTTATTCAGGAAACATATAAGAGACAGTGAAAATAGAATGATAAACTTTTAAAAATCTTTATGCCTATGGAAAAATTTATAAGGTAAGTATCTGATACCTTGAAAAAAAAGCAAGCTAAGTTATAAAACTTGAAAAGAAAAAATTGCCGATATTGTAGAGATGTCGGCGTATGACACAAAACGAATTACTATTAATCAAAAAAAGTTTTTATGAAAAAATTATTAAAAAATGTTTTTTATGAAATGCAAAAGTAACTTATTAATTATTCAATGTTTTTTATCGGTCGCGTTATTGATGACGTCCTTTTCCCTGTATGGGCAACAAACGCGTCAAATAACCGGTGTAGTGCGTGATTCCGAAGGACCGTTGCCCGGCGTCACAATACGCGAAAAAGGAACAAACAATGGGACGGCAACGAATATGGATGGGCAATATACCATCCGGATTGCCGACAACAATGCAGCCGTGCTGGTTTTTTCGTATATCGGTTATGAGGAACAGGAAGTTACCGTAGCCGGAAACAGAACAGTCAGCGTGGTACTGAAAGAGGCAAGCCGGCAACTTGAAGAAGTGGTCGTGGTTGCCTTCGGCGTACAGAAAAAAGAAACGGTTGTGGGCGCTATTTCGCAGGTGAAAGGCGACGAATTGGTGCGCAGTGGCACGGGTAATGTAAGTCAGACATTGGTAGGCCGCGTTCCGGGTATGACATCCATGGCTCAAACCGGTATGCCAGGCGACGCCGACCCTCAACTTTTTATTCGTGGTCTGGCATCTCCAATAGGTAATAACCAGCCTTTGGTGATGGTGGACGGGATTGAACGTTCATTAACACAAATCGACCCTTCTGAAGTGGAGTCTATCTCCATATTGAAAGATGCGTCGGCCACATCGGTTTATGGTGTGAAAGGCGGTAACGGCGTTGTGCTGATCACCACCAAACGCGGACAGGAAGGCCGTATGCAGGTTTCGGTGTCATTCGATGGTACGTTGAAACAATCATTGACAAAGAGCAATCAGGAAAATTCCTATACGACGCTGGCACATCGCAATATACTTTTCCGGAACGAACAGAACTGGTCGCGAATCATGGACGATTCTGTGTTGGAACGTTATCGTACCCGACAAGGTCCATGGGATGAATATCTGTATCCTGATAACGACCACTGGGCTATCAACACGAAAGAATTTGCATGGGATTATCGCGCATCCGTCTCCGCACGCGGTGGAACGAAATTTGCAAAATATTACCTGATGCTGGGTTTCAACTCCGAGAGCGATATCTACAAAACGGTTCAGGATCAGTACGATGCAGGTTTTTACTTCCAACGTATTAACTTCCGTATGAATTATGACTTTAATTTTACCAAAAGTACTGTTTTTTCGATAAACGCATCCGGCTTGATTAGTCATCGAGACATGCCCAGTTTTACGCCACAACAAATTTTCAGGGAGTTTTTTACTACGCCTCCCCATACACCGTATTATTATCCGGCAGAATTTGTTGCAGCATTTCCTGATTACAGGCATCCCGAAATAACCGGCGATCGCACCAGTATCGACCCCTATTTCAGAGGTTTCTACAGCGGGTATCAACTTTTAAATCAATTGGGACAAAACCGTATCTATCAGGACAGGTTGACATCCGATATCATGTTGAATCAAAAATTGGATTTCATCACACCTGGTTTGTCGTTTTTAGCCAAGTTTTCCTATAATAATTTTGCGCAATACCGTAACAATTATTGGGGATATACGCCGGAAGCATGGCTTTTTGAATTTTCCGATCCGGATGGAAAAGATTATACATGGACCCGCTATTATAATCTGGCGGTAAATGATTATTCAACGGTTTCTCCTCCTTTCCGCCGACCGGCAAGTGTGTATGGTACGAACTGGTATGATTACGTTTATAGCGGACTGTTGAATTACAGCCACGCGTTTGGTAACCATTCGTTATCTGCACTGGCACGTTTTGAACGGCGTTTTCAACAAATACAAGCAAACTTCCCAACCTATGAAGAAAACTGGGCGGGTCGTGCCAGTTATGATTATGATAATAAATATATGCTGGAAGCGTCAATCGGCATCGCCGGTTCGGCGCGATTTGCTCCCTCTAACCGTTTCGGATATTTTCCTGCGTTGGCATTTGGATGGAACATTGCCCGTGAAAAATTTTTCACGAATATCATGCCGAAAGAGATCAGTACGTTAAAAGCCCGATATACGTGGGGGATTACGGGATTTGATAATGTAGCCGGCTACCTGTACATATCCGAATATACCAATGTTTCGCCGTCGACCAATTCGCCAAGTCATTACTTTTGGGGAGGATTCGGCGAAACAACAACGTTCCAGCAACCACTTGTACGCGAGGGATCGGTACCCAATATCAATGCGCAATGGGAACGCGCTACAAAACAAAACCTGGCGTTCGATCTGGGCTTGTTTAATAATACATTGAATTTCAGCGTTGACTTTTTTGATGAACAAAGAGATAGAATTTTGATGACCCGTAGAGCGGTAAGCTATATGTTTGGCCAATCCATGCGCGAACAGAATCTCGGTAAAACGAAACGTCACGGTATGGAATTAGAAGCGAGTTATTTTGGAGGTCAAGGTGATTGGACCTGGTTTGCATCGGCTAATTATAGCTTCAACGAAAATCGAATCGTTAATTGGGACTCCCCACTGGGAACGCTTGATTATATGCGTGACGAAGGAAAACCAATCAATTGGTTACGGCAACCTGTCGGTCTCGGATATTATGAAAACATGGATCAATGGATGAACTATTCGTTAGGAACAACCGCCAATCGATCTTACGGTTGGGAAATGGTGCTCGATTACGATGCAAATGGCATCTATAGCGGCGACGACAACGTGCCCACGAGTTACAATACGCGTCCTTCCACCAACTACGGATGGTCGGGCGGTTTGACCTACAAGCAGTTCGAATTTAATTTCATGTTTCAGGGTGTTACTAACATGTGGCGCAACTGGAGTTCTTACGGCACGCCGATGATCATGTTGAACAATGACGAACGGTATGTCCTGTGGAAAGGCTATAAAGACGACTTGTGGTCGCCAACAAACCCCGATGCTCGCTGGGGGGCGTTAAAAGATGAAGACTGGCCTACTGGTGGTAAAGGATGGCGAAGCGGAAACTATTTACGGTTGAAAAATATGGAAATAGCGTACAGGTTCGAAAAAGCAATGTTGAAAAAGATTGGCATCCGGTCGGCCCGTATTGCGCTTCAAGGCTACAATGTGTGGACTTGGGTGCCGGAACCCTACAAATTCGGAGACCCTGAAAATGAACCTTCCGGCAGAGACAGTTTCGGTAACATGTTCCAGCTGTATCCTATTCCCCGACGTTTCACTTGTGCTTTAAGATTTGATTTTTAAACTTTTAATAGATTATGATCATGAAAAAATATTTCAAATATTTATTAATTACAGTTTTAGCGCTAGGGTACAGTTCATGCGTCGAATACCTGGATCGCACGCCCGATTCGGTGGCATTAAGCGATAATGATGTTTTTACAGACGTCGATCTGTATAAAAATTTCATCAATCAATTGACGGTCAGGTGCGCATTTTTTGACGATATTTCATGGGGGGGGCTCAGTACGCAAGGGCTTGGTCAAAGTCTTCATGGAAAAGACTGTTACGGTACCCGCGAGGTATGTTCCGACAATATGTTTCCCTATTTAGCAAATACGTGGGTTAGCATCTACGGTTATCGAGGCGACTTTGGCACTGGCGGCGATACCCAATATTTCGGCGAAGGTTCGGAGACAAGATACCAGTCGATGTGGAAAGGCATCCGAATCGCTAATATTGCCATTCAGAATATCGATATGTTGGAGAATGGCACCCAAGCCGATAAGAATGAAATTTTGGGATTGGCTTATTTCTGTCGTGCCCACTTCTATTTTATGTTGTGTCAGGGGTGGGGCGGTATGCCTTACATCACCGAGCCGATGGATCCTGCGGGTGAAATGGATTTCGAACGTTTATCCTATGTTGAAACCTGCCGGTTGATTGCCGAGGATTTTGAAACGTCAGTACAATATCTCCCGAGTACGGTAGAAAGGAAAATGCTGGGTTTTCCTACGAAAATTGGTGCCAAAGCGCTCAAAGCGAAAGCACTCGTCTGGGCGGCCAGTCCGTTTGCCAATCCGGGCAACGATACCCAACTGTGGACAGCTGCCGCGCAGGCCTGCGGCGAAGTTCTTAATATGGCTTCAAGTTTAGGCATGGATTTAGTACCCATTGAGGATTGGAAGCGGCTGTTTGTTGATTGTGAATACGATATTGTTACGAAAGAAGCGCTGTTCGCACGATATTTCGACCGCATGACAGGCAGAGCGGCAAACGCTGGTATTCCGGCAACCGACAACGCCTGGGGTAGCGGAGGCGGTGTGAATGTGCCTTCCGAAAATTTAGCAATGTGTTTTTCATGGAGTAACGGCGAACCCATTAATCCGAACAGCGCCGAATACCAAAGCGAACCATTTGAAGGTTGGGGTTCAGCCAACGGAGGACATGAAGGACGCGACCCGCGTTTTTACCATACGTTCATTTATAATGGCGCTGTCAATCTGCGTACCACCATGATGAATCGGAATGTTGAAATCTGGCATACGTCCGACTTGGAGCAGATACCGAGGGATATGCCCGCTCAGAATGTTGTTTCAGGCGCGTTACAGAATGGCACTGCCACGACCGGATACTATGAGTATAAGATTAATTCGACTTCGTTCGGTACAGGTTATTATCGCGTTGACCATATTGCGCGCTTAACCGAGGTGTACTTGTGGTATGCCGAAGCGGCTAACCGCGCATGGGGCCCGACAGGAGCGCCACAAGGCGCCGGCGTTTCGCTTACGGCATTAGATGCGCTGAACAAAGTGCGTGTACGCGCTGAATTACCGCCAATCAGCCCCGACGCAACAGATCCATGGTTGAGGCTTGGTTCAACGGCAGAATTTGAACAATTGGTACGGAATGAAATCCGCATCGAAACTGCAATGGAGGAGCGGCGTTTTTACGATTTGAGGCGCTGGCGATTGATGCAGGACCCCTTCGTTCAAAAGACCTTGGGATTGAGAATTCACCAGAACGCAGACGGTTCGTTTACCTACAGGCAAACAGAAATGCCTTTAGCCAATCAAAACGTCTATTGGGTTGAACGTCACTATCTGTTTAGAATCAGACCGGCGGATACGCGAATCGGCGAAAAATTCAAACAGAACCCCGGCTGGTAATAAATATATGTATAAATATAAAAAAAATTTAATATGAAACATAACATTTTATTAAGTATATTTTTGCTTGCATTGTTCTTTTCCTTTGTGCTTCAGGCTCAGGAAGTTCAGAAAGAACAGGAGGTTCAGGATGAGATAAAGGAAACCTCGGCGCTGGTTCAGGCAGAAGACGAAGTGAACATCCTGTTCGGAACGCAAAAGTACCGTCGTTTTGTCGGAAACGCTTCTGCGGTGAAAAGCGAAGATTTACAGAAATACCCTGCCATGCTGGTGATGGAATCGTTAACGGGGAGGTTACCCGGCGTATTCATTCAACAACTCAACGGCGTGCCCGGCGGTATTCCGAATTATAATTTTCAGAGCGGACAACCTGGCATTCATGAAGATTTCAATATCTATGTGCGCGGAAACATCGGCACCGTCGACAATAACACGAATACGAATTATCTCATTTTGATTGACGGGGTCGAACGTAATGTGACGTTCTACGATTTGGAGCAGATCGAAGAAATTCGCGTATTGAAAGACCCTGTTTCCAAAGCCTTTTTTGGCGGAAGGATGAGCAATGGCGTCATCATGATAACGACTAAAACAGGAGATCTCAGCAAACGGAAAGGTTTCAGGGTTAACCTGCAGCAGGGATGGAAAGCGCCCACCCGTTTGCCTAAGTACCTCAATTCGTACGATTTTGCCACAAGGTATAACGAGGCGTCGATAAATGACGGGTTAGCCCCCCGTTACAGCGATGAGGAATTGCAAGGCTACAAAGCCGGTAATAAACCGATCCAGTATCCCGATGTGGACTTCTATGGCGAAATTTTGAACAATATGATGCAGATAACACGCGCCAATGCCGAATATACCGGCGGAGATCAACGCACATCGTACTTCGTACACGGCGGTTTCCAGACCGAAGGTGGACTGGAAAAATACGGCGAACATAAAACGGATAACAGCATGTTTAATTTGCAGGGAAATATCACTTCGCATTATTCGGAATTTATCACGTTAACGGCTAATGTCACAGGTATGTACAAGATGCGCGATTATCCTGGCGACGGGTTGAATTTCAATGAATTTTCGCAGCGCCGTCCGAACGCCTATCCCATTTATGCGGATGCTGAAAAGACACGGTTTGGAGGCGTTTCGGGGATGTTGGCTAACCCGATGGCATTGACGACCATTGGTGGCTATACGCGTGAAAACAATATCATACTGAATACCGATATCGGACTGGAATTCAAATTAGACAAACTGATTGAAGGTCTTTCCATTAAACCAAGGTATTCGTACGACGCCTATCACCGGCAGGACCTCAATAAACGCAACACAGCTGCCATCTGGGCCGTTTCCAATTTCAATGATCAGGGAATACCGCAAACTGTCAATCCGCTACGGGTCGAACAGATTGCCACCGCACAATCGCGCGGACTCGAAGTGTTTCAATACCGGTGGTCGTTTAACAATTTAGTATCTCTTGAGCGTCAGTTTGGCAAGCATGAACTCAGCGCCGATTATCAGTATTACATGTCCATGCAATTTTTTCATATCCGCGCAAATGATTACAAACGCCTGAATAATGCGTTACGGCTCAACTATACATATGATAAGCGCTATACCGTGGAGGGAGCGCTCGTATATGCCGGCTCCGATCGTTTTGTGGAGAACAACAAGTTTAAAGCTTTCCCGTCATTTGGAGCAGGTTGGCTTCTTTCCGAAGAATCGTTTTTGAAAGATGCGAAATGGCTCAATTTCCTGAAGTTGAACGCTTCGTGGGGTATCATTGGCGACGGCGATTATTACAATTTCCGATGGCGGCAGGAATGGGAATGGTATGATCGAAACTATACGTGGAGTCCGGGAAATTCAAACGCAATCGTTGCAATAAGCCGAATTGATAATTATGCGCTCGACTGGCAGAAAAACCGGCAAATCGACGTGAATCTGGAAGCAGTTGTTGCCGAAAAGATATCCGGAAAATTTACTTATTTTAATTTTCTACAATACGATTTAATCAACCAGATGTATGAAATTCTTCCGCATCCCATCGGCTGGTCAAGGTACTATCCCTTCCAAAACTATTCACAACTCGCATTACGGGGAACGGAAATCGAACTGAGGTATACCGAAACGTTTAATAACTTGAAACTGAATGTCGGCGGACATCTCACCTACGCCAAGTCTGAACGTATCAAATGGGACGAAAACCCCGATCCGAACTATTCGACGATTGGTACGCCTACCGATGCTATTCGGGGATACCGGTGGGATGGGTATTATACGCAGGCGGAAATTGATCAGTTAAAAGCGGGCACGAGCAATCTGCCGCTTCCCACCTATATGGATTACAAAGGGCTGAAAGCCGGCGACATCAAGTATAAAGACCTCAACGGCGACGGTAAATTAGACAAGTACGATTACGAAATCATCGGCAATTCATCGCCGCGCATGATGTACGGCATTGATGTGAATTTGCAATACGGAACCGCGAATATTGGAAAAATAGAACTGAGTTTGCTGATTTCGGGTATGGGCGCTTACAAACGGTATGCCGACAATCTCTATTACCGTAACTTCTCCACGCGTAAATATTCGAATGTATTGATCGACGGACTACCCAACGGCAATCCGCATCCCACGCTCACAACCGGATCGATGACGAATGATGTGCAAGGCTCCGATTACTGGATCGTGAACGGCGGTTATATGAAACTGAAGAACACGGTGTTGGCCTATTCGTTGCCCGACCGCATCACGCAGGGCTGGAAAATGAAGGACCTGAAAATTTCGCTGTACGGAACGAACCTGCTGACATTCTCGCAAATTAAGGAATTGGATCCCGAATCATTGAACGCAGGAATCGACAGATGGCCTTTGTTCAAGACGTTTGCTATCGGCTTATCCGCTAATTTTTAATCATTAAAAAATTATCATTATGAAAATTATAAAATTTATATTCCTCATACTGTTAACGGTGTTTAGCTATTCGTGCGAAGGATTTATAGAGCCGACTCCGAATGAACACATGCGCGAGTGGCAAGTATTGCAGAACCGCGACAATTTCAGGGGCGCGCTGTATGAAACGTATTCATACTTGCCTATCCGTCAAAATTTCATATTTGAGGCTGCCACCGATAACGCAGTTACCAATAACGATAATACCGTTTCGTCGCGGATGGCGCGCGGCGGTATTTCGGCTGTCAGTAACGAGTTGGATAATATGAACCAAAACGGTATAAACGGCACGATATGGGTGTACAATTTCACGAATATCAACATGATCAATTATGTGCTCGACAAGTTGTTGTCAGGCGACATTCAAACGAGGTTCAATATTGACGATCCGTCGGTGAACGACGCATGGATCAAACTCCTCAAAGGCGAAGGGTATTTTCTGAGGGCATGGTATGAATTCGAGCAGCTGAAAACGTATGGAGGTCCGGGTCCCGATGGCGTCATGTACGGCTTTCCGATTATGACTAAGTATACGACGTATAAGGACGAGTTGGATCTTCCGCGTAATACCTATCAGCAATGCGTCGATCAGATCTTATCCGATTGCGACCAGGCCATTGCCAATTTGGCGTTTCATTACGATCGATTGGGTGGAGCCATATGGGACGGAGGAACTTCCGGTATCGGACGCGCTTCCGGTCTTGCCGCGATGGCTTTGAAAACCAAAACGCTGCTGTATGCGGCAAGTCCCGCTTTTAATCCGGGTAACGACGTCGAAAAATGGAGAAAAGCGGCTACGATGGCTAAAGACCTCATCGACCGTACCGGTTTTGATGATTTAATGTCGCTGGAAGCCTATTATGTTAATCACCGTTTATCGCTGAATAACGATGCCAACGCTTTGAATAATAATCCCGACATGTTTTTCCGCGGACGGCTTACGAATGGTTCGCGCACCATGGAAACAGAAAACTTTTATCCACGGGCAAGCGGTGATGCGCTTTATCAACCCTCTCAAAACTTAGTGGATGCCTTCCCGATGAGTGACGGATACCCCATCAGCGCCGCTTCGGCGGATTTTCCGTACAACATCAACGACATGTATGCCAATCGCGATCCGCGCTTGGAAACGTTTATCCTGTATGACGGTCAACCGACTACTTTCGGTGCGACAGGCCTCGATCCGGCTGTCGTTCAAACCAAACCCGGCGGCGCCGACGCATTCGGTTCGCACGATAATGCTACCCGTACCGGCTATTATCTAAAGAAATGGTTGTATGGAGGCGTAAGGAATATTGGTAGTGTAGTCAGCACTGATTATACAGCGATTATTTTTTCGCGTCCCGAATTGTATCTGACCTTTGCAGAAGCCGCCCTTCAGGCAACGGGCAATCCCGATGACAAGTCGTTTGGCTATTCGCCGCGCGAGGTGCTTGCAAAAGTGAGAGACCGCGCGTTGGGCGAAGATAACGATAAATACCTGCCCACCGTAACCGGAAAAGACCAATTCCTTGAAGTGATAAAAAATGAACGTCGCGTCGAACTTTGTTTCGAAAGTCACCGTTTTTGGGATTTGCGCAGATGGGCGGCCGGGAAAAATGATATGGCGGCTATCAACGCCCCTGTTTACGGCATGTACTCTACTACGCCGGTTGAAACGCGGCAGTTTAACTCGCCCTACTTTCCCATACCCTATGGAGAACTGCTGACAGCGAAAAATATAGTTAATAACGACGGTTGGTAATCATCTTAAAATTATATGAAAATGAAAAAAATACAATTTTTATGCACAATTGCAATCGTATTGGTTTTACTCGCCGGATGTAAATATGACGACGATTATTTGCGCCCGACTGAAATAAGACCCACCGTTTATTTTGCATCGGACCTCTCCTATGAACGAACCGTACTGCCCGGCGAAGGTCTCCAATTCGGTATCGGTCCGGCTTTGGGAGGAGTTGTTGATAATAAAAAGGACTGGACTGTCGATTTGCAAATATTGAAAAGCGAGGAATTAGCTTCAAACCGGGTACTGCTGCCCAACGATTACTATAATTCGTCGGAGCTGGGCGGTAACATTAAAGTGACTATTCCCAAAGGGAAGTACTTAGATTTCTTCTATGTGAAATTGGATTCGGCCAAATTCCTGAACGACGCCAATACGATGATTGGTAGCAGTCCGCTCTATGCGTTACCCGTAAAGATTGTCGGCACATCGGCCGAAGTAATCAAGGAGGGTAGGGATCAGGTTTTGGTGGCGGTTAAGTATCAGGCATCCTTCGACGGCTGGTATTTGCACGAAACTACCATCGAACGCGAACATGGAGGACAGATGATTCCTGGCCGTACCACATCGGAAAAGTCGTATGCCGAAGATACCCCTGTCACCTGGCGATTAGCCACATGCGGACCATTTTCGGTGACAGCGTCAGCGCCTTCGGGAGCTAACCTTAACCAGGGGTTGCGATTTAATTTTACCGTATCGGGTAATGCCATCCGTTATGATGAGCCGGTTGACGGTCAGCCGACAGTCGAACCGATACCCGGCAAACCCAACACCTATGACTGGCATACGCGCGATTTTGAAATGAATTTCAAATATGTGAAGCCGGAAAATAATGACACGACTTATCATGTATCAACGAAGTGGACTTTCCGCAACCGGTTAGTCGATGGCGTCAATCATCCGCGCCATGTGCTGGTATATTGATTTGTAACAATGAAGATCGCAAAAGCGTTTTATTAACGTCATTGCGAGGAATGTAGTGACGAAGCAATCCATTGAAAACAATTCTCTGGATTGCTTCACTATGTTCGCAAACACAGGACGAACTATTAATTTTAAAAGCATCATGAACAAAGTTTTTCTTTCTCTTTTATGTGCCTTGTCGCTCGGACTGTCAGGCTGTATGAAATCGTCCCAAAATATACAATATTTCACCGATGTGCCGGCAGTCATTGCATACGACCGCGTTTTCGGACAGCCGGTACTGATCACCGTCACTGAAACGTTTATGGCTCCCGAATTGCGGGAATATTTTCAATACGCCATTCTTCGGGAAGGAGAAGCAATTTTAGCCTTTTTTAATTTGGACATGAATCAGGAGCCTGTTCAGGGATACCGTACCATAACCGATTTTGACTGTTATCAGGTTGGAATTACGACGGTAGTCGAAGAAAAGGAAGAAGTAGATAAAGACGACTGTCTGCCAATAGACGAAGTTCAGCCCTTTGCCTTAATAATGCATGAAAAGATGCTTGTCATGTATGTTGCATTCAGACAAAACACAAACTTCCGAAGTTATACATACACCATGACATACGACGCCGGAGATACCGATGGCGTACCGACCCTGTCCGTCCGGTCAAAAGGTACAGGGGAGCCATACGCAACTCCGGCGGAGTTTCTGACGCCCTACGTATTTGAAATGTACGATTATATCATGTCGCTGCCCAGAGATGCGCAAAATCAGGTGAAAGTCAATCTTCGCTACAGGAAAGGCGTGGATAATTCCGGAAATGAAATTTGGGCATACTGCGCCGACAACCCGTTATCCATTCCGCTACCATGATTGTTGTTCTGGTAATTGTTTTATTACTGTGTGTCGGGTCGTTGTCGGCACAGGAACGCCCAATCGCAGCCGATAGCGTTTCAATTGACTATTTAATTGACGCAAGCGCCGCTGCGACACTGTATTATGGCGTAGAATATGAAGGTTATCCGCAAGTTAAAAATCCTCCTTACCTGATAAAGGCGACTTGTTCGAAAGCGCGATTGTCGTACCGCAACGTGCTTTATCCCGAAGTCTGTCTGCGACTGGATTTATGGAAGGACGAGCTAACCGTCCTTTCACCCGATTCGCGTTATATCGTTTTATTCCCCGAAGATGTGGAGTTTGCGGAAATTCTTGATAAACATGTTATTTATCATACAAAAGACGCTTTCCCGAACAGTCCTTCAACAGGTTACTATATCCTTTTACATGACGGCGCCTGCAAGGTTCTTGAAAAGCAATACGCCAACATCATACAAAGAGACAAAACGGTTCGTACAGAATGGACTGTGCTGGATTTTAATATAAAGACGCGTTATTACCTGTTTAAGGATGGCGTATATTATGCGGTAAAGAATAAGAACACTTTGTTGAATACGCTTTATCCCTATAAAAAAGAACTCAAGCAGTTCATTTCGTCCAACCGGTTATCTTTCAGAAAGAATGTAGCCGAATTGTTGATACGGACGACCGGCGAATACGAAAGATTAGTTGATAAACCTTCAAAAAACCGGGCGCCCTGATGAGAAAGTCATACCTTATAGCATTTGTTTTGTTATTTTTTGGTTTTACCGGTTGGGCGCAGCAACGTGTAGCCGTCCGGTTGAACGACCGTCCGATGGCTGAATTATTCGAAGCCATCGTCAAACAGACCGGTTATCGGATTTATTGTATGCCCGAAGTAGCGGATTCGTTGCGTGTTACCATGAATGTATCGGAAGCAGAACCGGTGGATTTGATACGGCAGGCATTAACCGGATTGCCTTTCCAGATGTCGGTTTTTCAAAATGAGGTTTATATCATCAAGGATAAAACGCTGATCACGACCTTGCCGGATAATTTTTACGGTAAAAGGGTAACCGAATCCGTCAGTATCACCCCTCAATTTGTGCAGGAAAGGAAAGCCGTATCCGAAACGGTCGTATATGCAATAGGCAATCCGAATACGCCTTCCGTCACTGTGGTAACAATCACTGGCACGGTTACCAATTTTAGGAACGACGAACCGATGCCGGGGATCACGTTGATTTCGGAAGACCCTTCAGTTGGAACTGTTACCGATGCTAACGGGTATTATTCCCTGCGATTGCCTCCGGGGCGGCGCGAGTTGCTGATTCGCAGCACAGGCATGAAAGAATCCAAAAGGCAACTGATGGTTTTCTCGGACGGCAGGCTGGATATTGAAGTCGAAGAGCTGGTTTATTCGTTGGGAGAAGTTGCTGTCAGAGGCAGCCGTACCGACAATGTGCGGTCGATAAGCGGCGGTATGGAACGGCTTCAGATGAAAAGCATCCGGAACATACCTACCGTCATGGGGCAAGCCGACGTCCTTCGTATCATCATGACACTGCCGGGCGTCAAATCGGCCGGCGAAATAGCCAGCGGATTCAATGTGCGGGGTGGCGCTACCGACCAGAACCTGATCCTTTTCAACGACGGTACCATCTATATGCCTAACCATCTGTTCGGACTTTTTTCGGCGTTGAACCCCGATATGGTCGAAAACATGGAACTGTATAAAGGCGTTTTCCCCGCCAAGTATGGAGGCAGGATTTCGTCTGTGCTGGAGATTAACGCCAAAGAAGGAAACCGGAAAGCGTTGCAGGGTACGGCAAGTATCGGACTGCTGACAAGTGGCTTGACACTTGACGGACCTTTCTCTAACGGAAAAGGATCGTTTATTGCAGGCGGACGTACAACCTATTCGGATTGGTTATTGAAGCTGATACCTGAAAAGAGCGGGTATAAAAATGGAACGGCCGGTTTTTACGACCTGAACGCTGCACTCAATTATCAATTCAACGAGAACAACAACTTGAATGTGAGCGGTTATTTCAGTCGTGACCGTTTCAGTTTCACCAACGAAAATGAATACAGCTATCAAAACGCCAACTTTTCTGCCAAATGGCGGAAAAGTTTCAATCAGAAAGTAATCGGGTCGTTCATTGTCGGAACCGACCATTACAGTTACAGTAACCGTGATAAAAGCGAACAGTTAAATGCCTATCAATTAGATTATGCCATCAATCAGCAATTCGGGAAAATTGATTTTTCATATTATGCCAACAACAATCACACGTTAAATTTCGGAATCAACACGCTTCATTACCTTCTGACGCCCGGAAATTACAGTCCATACGGCGACAAATCCACCATCAGGAAAGAAGTCCTGCAAACCGAAAAAGCATTGGAATCGGCTATCTATCTTTCCGACGAATGGAGGATGTCCGATAAATGGACGGCCAGCGCCGGCATCCGGTATTCACTGTTCAATGCGTTAGGTCCGCGCGATTATACTGTTTATTCGCCGGATTATCTGCCATCCTTAGAAACGGCTATCGGCGACGAGACAGTGGGCGCCGGGACGTTCAAGACTTATCATGGACCTGAATACCGTCTTTCCATCCGTTATATACTCGACCAAAACACCTCCATCAAAGCGGGCGTCAATTCAGCATATCAATATATTCACAAGATATCGAATACCACCCTCATGTCACCTACGGATACCTGGAAGTTGAGCGACGTCAATATTTTACCACAGTATGGAACCCATTATGCCATCGGACTGTTCCGCAATCTGGCCAATAATGCGATCGAAACCTCCATTGAAGCGTATTACAAAGATATTCGGGATTATTTAGACTATCGCGGAGGCGCTCAGTTAGTGATGAACCCGCACATCGAAACCGAGGTGGCAGGCACAAAAGGGAAAGCTTACGGTATGGAGCTGATGATAAAAAAAACACAGGGGAAGTTGAACGGATGGGTCAGCTATGTCTATTCGCGCACCCTGATGCAATTGCACGACGAGCTGAAAACCTCGTCGCGTTCGCCCCGGTGGTATCCGACCGATTACGACAAACCGCACGAAATGAAATTTGTCGGGAACTATAAGTTTACGCAACGTTACAGTTTATCCCTGAACTGCGATTACAGTACCGGTAGGCCGATCACCGTTCCTGTTTCCAAATATGTCTATGAGGATCGCCAATATGTCTTTTATACGGAAAGAAACCAATACCGGATACCCGATTATTTTCGGATAGATCTCTCTTTCAATATCGAAGCAGGCCATCGTCTCACAAAGTTAACGCACAGTTATTTCACCTTCGGCGTATATAACCTGACCGGTCGAAAAAATGCTTATTCCGTTTATTATCAAATGGATGATTTTGGACGTATCAGGGGTTACCAACTATCTGTCTTCGGCGTCCCGATCCCCTATGTCTCTTATAATATTAAATTCGAAAACAGAAGAAAATGAAAGGATTGGTTTATTTGGCAGTATGCTGTGCATGTTTGATACCGTTTGGCTGTATTACCGAATACGAGGCGAAGGGAATCAACAGTGTGGCGGAAATATTGGTGGTGGACGGTAATATCACAGACGGCGAAACAGTTATAAAATTGAATCGGAGTATCCAGCTGACAAGTCACAATCCGTTTTATAATCCGGTTGTCGACGACGCAACCGTCTATGTGGAATGTGATGACGGGGCACGGATGAATGTAGCATCATCTTCGGATTTCGATCATGGTTACTATACCATTGTTACCGGTAATCTTGATCCGGAGAAAAAATACCGGATCGTCATTGAGATCGAAGAAGTCGATGTAAACAGCAAAGACTGCAAATGGATCGACGGTAAGGAGTGGGTGTGCCCGATGAAAAAGTTTGTGTACTGCTCCGATTATGCGTATCCGGAGAAAACGCCTGAAATCGACGATCTCTACTGGACAAAGGAGGGCGGGGGGCAACCGGTAAAAATATATGTTTCGACGCATGATCCGTTAAACAGAACGCTTTATTATCGCTGGTCATACCTCGAGGAATGGGAATTTCATTCCGACATCCAATCGGGAGCATACGATACGATCCGGTATCCATATGTCGATCGGGAAGCGGCACCTTTCATTTATCCTTACCGGTGTTGGGCAAGTGAAAGAAAAGCCATACTTTTCGATGGAGGCGAGAAAACGTCTTTCGGCCAGTTGACGGATGTGATCATGGAAATGTCGCCCATGAACGAAAAGTTTGAATTAACGTATCGGTTAACCGTCAAACAGAATGTCATCAGTAAACGGGCATTCGATTACTTCAAAAGGATAAAGGAAAACGCCACAACCGGAGGACTTTTTGCGCCGATGCCTGTGGAATTGAGAGGAAATATCCATTGTATCACCGACGCCGACCGACCGGCCATAGGTTATGTGGAAGTTTCGCTTACCACGCAAAAAAGTATGTATATTACGCCCGACGACGGCATATACGAGACTTCTCCCGTTTCGTCCCTCTGTACAGGCGATGTTTATACGATGAGCCAGTTAATCGCTTTGAACACGCCGCCGCCACCTGGAGAAGCTGCTCCAATCGAATCGTGGATAGACGCATGGTTGCCGTATTTCTGGGGTTTTGAAAGAAATAACCGCGAGATTTTCTATATTTACAGCCGGTGCGTCGATTGTACAAGCAGAGGGACGGCGGTCAAACCGGACGACTGGCCGGAATAAAGTAGATTTTAGTGTTTAGATATGAAACGATTATATATAGCCTTGTTTTTATCATGCGTGATGTTTCACGTTTTCGGAAATACCGGAAACGAATTGTTGCGCGAGCGGATTTATGTGCAAACCGACAAAAAAGTCTATCTTTCAGGAGAGCCAATCCGGCTGAAAATGCTGACACTCGACGCCGAACACCTGCCGCTCATTTTGAGTAAAATAGCTTATGCGGAATTAGTTGACGATTCGATTGGACGCGTCCAGACCATCGTCACACTGTCAAAAGGAGTAGGGGAGGGGATGATGCAATTGCCGATCGACTTGCCGTCGGGCGTATACCGCCTGATAGCCTATACCCGATTCATGCGAAACGAAGGGGCTGAAGTATTTTTCGAGACTGCAATCGGGGTGATCAATCCGTTTCAACAGGATTATTATCCGCAACTCGTAAATACAGGCGCCGGCATCACCCCTATTAACGCCATGAAGAATCAGTCCGGTTCGATTGCATTACAGACGGATAAATCAGTCTATGCTATACGGGAACAAGGCGAATTATCGATTACCGGATTGCCTGAAAACCTTCATACGCTATCCGTCGCCATTGCAGGCAAAGATTTGATTGATCTACGTTCGGACGAAGAGACAGTAACCGTCAATGGACAACTGTTCGACTTTGCTGGCGGATCAACGGAAAACGGTGCTGTTACGGGGAAATATATCCCTGAATTTGAGGGACATATACTGACTGGAAAGTTAGTCGACAACCAAACCGGGCAATCGGTTTCCGACCGGTCAGTGAAAACCGGATTGACTTTCGCGGGCAAGGGGATACATTTCTTTCCGGGACAAATCACGGAAACCGGCGAAATACGGTTTCTGACAGCCGGAATGGCAGCAACTGAAAACATATCTACCGTTGTGTACGATGCAGACGATAAGTATCGTGTTGATATTGTATCGCCATTCGTTTCCCGTTTTTCTCCCAAAACGATGCCTGTTTTATCGATTGATTCGTCGTGCTACAATCAGTTGTTGGCGAGAAGCGTAGCGATGCAAGCCTCCCGTTATTTTTTGGAAGCCCCCCCCGACAAACGTGTCATTGACGGGTCTATTTTCAAAATCAAACCCGCAAACAGTTATCTGTTAGACGAATATACCCGTTTTCCTACTATGCGTGAGGTGTTTACCGAATTTGTTTCCAATGCCCGCTTTGAACGGCAAAATGGAAAGTGGGTGCTGTCGGTAGCCGTTACCACAGACTTAAAATCGTTTTTTGGAACGAAAACGCTTGTTTTATTGGACGGAATACATGTCTACAATCACGAAATCATTTTAAATATCGACCCGGCCCTGATTGAGCGAATCAATATTTACACAAAACGCTGTAATTTTGGTGGTGAACTGTTCGATGGGATGATAGAACTTATCTCGTATCCTGAACACATCCATGAAACGGACTTCGGTAAAGCCGTTCAAATAATCCCCTATGCGGGACTGCAGGCTTTTGAACCGTTAGCCGTTCCGGATTATGCCGATGAAAAAAACCGTAACAGCTGGTTGCCCGACACGCGACATACGCTGTTATGGGAACACGATGTGCAGACGAAAGGTCAATCAGCCATCCACATTCCCTTCGACACCTCCGACCTGAAAGGCGAATATCAGGTAACGGTCGAAGGCCTGACAACCGGCGGCGTCCTCATCCACACAACCGCCGTCTTTTCCGTTGAGGGATTTTAACCGGCCATGAGATTACCAAAGTACATCAAAGCGTTTTGTGTTTGCTTTATCTTAAGTAGTTGCATCACAGAGTATACGGCAAAGGGGATAATTGAATTGCGGAACATTCTGGTGGTGGAAGGCGCTATCACCGATCCCGAAACGGTCATTAAACTTAGCCGAAGTATCAATGTGAACGATAAAAGTTGGGTAAAGAATACAATTGTAGACAATGCTACTGTGTATGTAGAGTGTAACGACGGTACGAAGATGTATGCGGCATCCAATCCGGAGGACTGCCTTGAAGGTATTTATACAATTCCAAACGGAACGCTTCATCCGGAAAAACAATACCGTTTGTATATTTCCATCTATGAGCCGGGTGATAAAACGTACGAGTACAGGTCTGATTATACATATCCGGTCATAACACCCGAAATCGACAGTATTTACTGGACAAAAGCCGGCTTGGGACAAACGGTAAAAATATATGTTACAACGCATGATCCGTCGGACAGGGCGATTTATTATCGGTGGTCATACCTTGAGGAATATGAATTTTATTCCGACATCATATCGGGACAATACGACACGGTTCAGTATCCCTTTATTGACAGGGAAGCGGCGCCTTTCCTTTATCCGTACCATTGCTGGGGTAGCGATAGCCGTTCATTCATTTTTGATGCAAGCCGGAAATCAGTGTCAGGCCGATTGACGGATGTAATCACCGAACTGGGTCCGGAAGACCGGAAACTTGA
>Ga0082212_10002666_pt1 | contig 25797 bp, 28 predicted proteins | sample TergutNt197P3_FD_71548 | JGI IMG/M metagenome (GOLD analysis project Ga0082212, IMG submission 71548) | Neocapritermes taracua P3 segment gut microbial communities from Petit-Saut dam, French Guiana - Nt197 P3 | ecosystem: Host-associated > Arthropoda: Insects > Digestive system > Gut ...
TCGTCAAATTTTCCTGCCGATGCTACAGCTATTATTTTACCATGCTTTTTCAAAGTATATAACCAGTTGTTTTTAATATCTTCTTCCGCTGTTTCTTCATTCGGGTAATCCAAACCCCACGTACACCCCGGCGTACCAACCAAACTATGATATATGCTGACTATTTCCGTAATCATCATGATTCGCTAATCCAAATGTATAACTATCCATTTTATCCCTCTATCTATTATTTATTTTGAGCGCGCAACCCTGAAACCCTGATGGTGTGTTCTGGCGTTTACGCCGCGATGGACACGCCTGTTCAAGTCGCTCGTTGACGCTCCATTTACCCAGTTATTCCCCCTTACGACTTTCATTGCTCCGGTCACCGGTCCTATTGGATTATCCATATAATCGCAATCGAACTTGTCCCACCAATCCCAACACCACTCGAATACATTGCCGCACATATCGTACAACCCCAATTCATTCGGCAATTTCTGTTCTCGCGGGTGCGTTGTCTTGCCCGCGTTTTTCGCGTACCACGCCACTTCGTCAAGTTTGTCGCTGCCTGCGTAACGATAACCCTTGCTCTTATTGCCGCCTATCGCCGCAAACTCCCATTCTGCTTCCGTCGGTAAACGATACCCTGTTGCCGTAAAATCGCATTCTACATGTTCGCCGTCAATAGTATAACAATGTTTCAACCCGTCTTTTTTGCTTTTCTTATTGCAGAACAAAACCGCTTCGTGCCAGCCTACACATTCAACCGGCAATTCGTCATTCTTAAAATAAGATGGGTTATAATCCATGACCTGATTCCAGTCGCCTTGTGTGACAACGAAATCATCTATGTAAAAATCATCGACTTTGACCGTTATTTCCGTGAACGTCAGACCTTTCTCAACTTGATAATCGCCTTTACGGACGAATATCCCGCCGTCTACTTTTATAAAGTTATTCACGCTTAACCCTCCGAAATATATTCTTTAAAGTTCTAAAATCCGTGTAATATGGTTGTTTTTATAATTGCGTAAAATTCGTTTGGCGGTCTGATAACAATATACCGGAAATTTCGGTTCGTGATAATAAACATTCTTTTAATTTCCCGATTATATATTTATCTGCGTCGAATTCTAATTCCGGCAATGTGCCTGTAATATCAAACCAATTCGCATCAGTAACTTCAACGCCGTCGGCAATTAGTTCAAGAGATAACGGCGTTGATATTATTACAATCGCAAGAGAACTGCCGATATTAGCTATAGAACTACTCGAAGTCCAAGTATTAGACACAACATTAACGATTTTTAACGGTTCGGAGTCTATACCGATTTCTTCTTTAACTTCTCTGACAGCGGCATTAACAAAATTCTCGCCGTATTCGATACACCCGCAGGGTATGCTCCATTTTCCGCTGCCGTTGCGTTTCACAAGAGCCATCTTTACTCCGTCCATTACCATAACGGCAACACCCGGAATAGGATTGTGATAATAAACAAAACCGCAATTCGGACAATTTTCCCGCATTTCCCCGTATATCATTGATGTTGTACATTTTGTCGCGCATTTACAGCAAAATAAATTATCCATGTTCCATTTTCCCCCTCACATAATATAAAAATTTATATTTTTTGCGTTAAATAAAGTTCGCAAGTATAACGCCGTTTTATACCGTTATACTTATCAGATAATTGCGTCAATTCCTCGTAACACGCTTGTTTTTTCTTGTCAGGCTTTTTAGCAAAACAGTCAGAGCTCAGATAATTAAAATAGTCGTCTGCCGTATAATTTTTATCTGAATATGTATGAATTATCTCAGGTTTTGAAAACAAGCCGCTCGAAACAATCTTAGAAGTAACGGATTCCATTCGGTTAGCATAATTTGCTACCTGCATACAGGACACATATCCATCGTATTTCTTTATAATAGCCCAAAGCTCCCTGTCTAAATCAACATCGCGGTCGTGGAAAAGTTCTATATACCAGAACGGGGCTAAATATCCGCCTTTTTTTAATGTTTTTGAACATTTTTCATAGCCAAGCGGCTGAGAAATCCAATGAAACGCCTGCGCAGAAATAATCGCGTCAAAATATTCAGACGGCGCAGAATATTCCTCAAACCGCGAAGCAATAAATTTTATATCTTTATCTTTTAATTTTGCTTTTGCTTTCTCAATCAAGTCAATACCGGGTTCAACACATACTATCTCGAACTCAAAGCTCGCAAATTGCGCGGTGGCTCTACCAGTCCCCGAACCTATTTCAAGCAGTTTTGAACCGGCGGTCAAATTCACTTTATTTATAATTATTTGTATAAGTTCCTCCGGGTAATCGGGTTTGTTATCATAAGTTTCCGCTATTTCGTTAAATCCTTGAACTGCCCCCTGCCTTTCGCTCTCTGTTTTCATGTTCAAATCCATGATTTCACCTCGTTTATTCCATACTTCCCGCATAACTCCGCGTTATTTGCGGAATATGCAGAATACCATGCTCACTATATTCGTTGAACAGCTCGTTCAACTCTTTCACGAACCCGTGATATTGCTCCGGTTCGCTATCCTCTCGCGGAGCATACGACGCTGATAAATTCCCACCGAGAAAATTTTCGCGGCTCTCGTAGAAATCGTTCCTGAAAGTTTTATATTCGTACACGCCATTTGCATAAAAATCAGAATAATCGTAGAGATTGCCGCTCCGTTGCTGACCGCTTTTGTTGTGGATACGGTATCTTTCGATTATATCGCTGCTTTTGCATGTTACATCGCAATCACTATCTATGTTATTCCATATGATAATAACTTTACCGCCGGGTCTTAAAATCCGTCGGCATTCTTGCTTGAATAATTCTCTGTCAAAATAATGAAACGCCTGCGCCACCGTGACAAAATCGATGCTCGCATCGCCAAGCCCTGTATTTTCCGCAGCTGCATTGAACGAAACATATTTTATATATTCAGATAAATCTTTCTTAGACGTTTCACGCATATCTTCGTTCGGTTCTACCGCATAAACTTTGCTGCCGCGTTCCAATAAGAGCCGCGTGAAAATACCGGTTCCCGCGCCAACATCTGCGATTACGCTTTCTTCGGTAAATCCGATTTTTGAATATAAATAATCCAGTAACTCTTTCGGATATGACGGGCGGAACTTTTTGTATAGAGCCGCTTTGCCTGTGAATAGTTTTTCGTTCATTTTTTAATACTCCTTAAAATTCACGCAATTTTACACTATCGTATTTCGTAATAAATTGCTTTTCGCCTTTTTTGATTCTGTCATTTACATGAGATAAAATTTTATTGCACCAAACCTCTGTTTTGGGAATATCAGAACAATATTCCTCAAGAATTAAATCGCCCTCTTTTAATGCTGAATCATACTGTTCTTTTGATATATCGCCGGTTTGAAACGCTTCATCGAGTTCATGGCGGTCGTCAACGCTGACGTCGCCTTGCGGAGTAAACGTTACATCAAGATATTTGTCGATAAAAACAGCTACGCCGTCTGAATCGTATTCTATGTTTTCTATAATATCCGCATACCATATAGATACCGAGTTATCCGGCAGATATTTTGCGGTCAGCACATGAGACTTATCATCGGGTATTAATTGCAGCCACTTCATTCCTTTGCCGATTACCGCTAATTTCTGATTTGTCGGATGTTCCCAATAATGAGTCTTTCCGTCAAGCCATTTAATATAGCATACTAAACCATGAAAACCATCTGTATCAACGCGCATTTGGTAATATTCAATATTTTCTATTTTGTTATGTATTTTCCATCCGTCTCGGTCAAGGCGTTTTCGTTTCAATTTTTTTCACCACACTTAATATAAATTTCCTGTAATACAAATATAACCTATAATTATTCCCGTTCTTCCCATTCTTTCGCCGTGCCGTAAAATAAAATTTCGGCGTTCATTTCGATTATATGTTTCGCGTATTTCTCAACGTCGTGCAAATCATGCGTAATCATTAAAACCGTGACGTTGTTTTTATTGTTCAAGTCATATAAAAGCTCATAAAAACTGTCAACGGTATTATTGTCAAGCCCCGCGCACGGTTCGTCCAAAATCAACAGCTTCGGGTTTTTGCATAAAGCCCGCGCAAGCAAAACTTTCTGCTGCTGACCACCCGAAAGTTCCCCGAATCTTTTTTTCGCGAGTCCCGTTATTTTTAAACGCTCCATGGCGTAATTCATTGATTTCACGTCGTCTTTTGAATAAAACGCAGAAAATAAACCCTTTGAATTTTTCGCATTTTTCTGCGCTCCCGTCAAAACAATCTCTTTCACAGTCGCGGGAAAATCCAACGGTATGCTGTTGATTTGCGGCAGATAAGAAATATCCCCCAAATCCACGCCGTAATCTATATGACCCGACGAAAGCGGCGCAAGTTTAAGTATCCCTTTGATAAGGGAGCTTTTCCCTGAGCCGTTCATTCCCACGATACAGCAGTAATCCCCTATCTCAACATTAAAACTTACGTTTTTTACCGCAATATTTACTTTTGAATCGTTTGAATTATAATTAGACGAATATTTTATCGTCACTCCGTTTACTTTTAACGCATGATTCATCAGTTCAACCCTTTTTTAAGATTTTCCAAATTCTTGTACATTATATCAAGAAAAGTTATCCCGTTGTCAAACTCGCTTTTCGTGACGTTGTGAGCGGTAGAAAACAGATGAGATTTCCTGCCTGTTTCTTTCGCAATAGCCTTCGCGACTCGATGCTCGGAAAGTTCTTCGTAATACACGCACGGTATATCATTCTCTATCATAAAAGTAACGACAGATAATATTTTCGACATACTCGGCTCTGCGTTAGTCGAGCATGAATCATAAGCCGTGACATAATCGAGATTATAACGCCTTAAAAAATAAATATACGAAAACCGTCCCCCGAAAACTATGACGTTGCGTTTTGCGTTATTTACGACTTCGAATATATCGTCGTCTAATTCTACAAGTTGTTCTATATAAGCCGCGGCATTTTGTCTGTAAAATTCAGCGTTTTCGGGGTCTTTTTCACATAAAGCGTCGGCTATATTCTCAACCATTTTTATAGCTTTCATCGGGTCAAGCCAGATATGAGGGTCTGCGCCGTGTCCGTGTTCATCGTGACTATCTTCATCTTCGTCAATAAGTTCTATATCTTTTGAGCAGTCAACAATCGTAAGATTCGGGGCGGATTCTTTCGCGCCTTTTATTATAGTTTCAGCCCACGGCTCCATATTTTCCCCCGTGTATATAAACAAATCAGCGTTATATATATCGAGCATATCGCTTGGTTTAGGGTCAAAAGTATGGCTCTCCACTCCGGGAGGGAGCAGGAGTTTTATATTGGCTTTATCCCCTGCGATTTGCCGCGCGAAATCATACTGGGGGAAAAGCGTCGCGATTATTTTTATTTTCCCGTCGTCTTCATGGCTGGATTCGGCTTCGGCGACATTGCATGACGGCAGAAACAGAACAACAGCGAAAATTATAAGTAATAAAATAATAAAATTTTTATTTTTTAAGTATCTCAAGCAATCACCTCAATTTCCCGTACAAGTTTTGCACGTTCCGTAAAACACGGTCTTGCGCCCGTCGATAAAAAATCCGTCGTTGATTTTTATGTCGCCGAACATTTTTTGAAGATTATCGTTTTCAAAATGCTCTATCTGACCGCATACCTGACACATCAGATGAAAATGCGACATGCACGGCTCGTTGCCTCCAAGATACTGATAACACGCCGGCTGTTGTTCTGATATAATATATTTCTTGACCAGACCGCTTTCTTCAAGGCGGGCAAGATACCTGTAAACCGTAGCTTTCGCGACGGGCATTTTTTTCTTTTTAAGAAAATCAATTATATCGTCGGCAGTCATATGCTCCCCGCTTTTTTCCTGCAAGCACTTCAAAATAACAGATTTCTGTTTTGTATTTCTTTCGCTCAATTTAAGTTTACACCTTCTTCCGTGTCGAATAATATCAAATATTTCAAATATCCCGAATATTATTGAAATTAAGTCTCAATATCATTAACGGTATAATAATAACAGATAATTTAATTTTTGTCAACATATTTTTGCAAAATTTATCATTTTTTCTTTATATAATAAATTAACCATAAATTTTATATCAAAGAATCAAAAGGAGAATTGAAAATGAAACTTAAAATAACGGCATTGCTTTTATGCATCGTTATGATACTGCCAATGCTTTTCGCATGCGGTGAAAAAGCCGAAGAAGCCGACAAAGGCACAGAAGCGGCAAATAATGTGGCTGCTAATGATAACAACGACAATAACAAAGAAACTCCCGACCCAACCCCCGCGCCTGAGCCCGACCCTACTCCTGAACCTGAAACCGAAGAACCCACCGAACCTATTGACCCGAACCTGCCGTATTACGAATATCTGGACGAAGAATTTGCGCGTTTCGGATTTTCCGGCGGGGACAGAATCATGGGCGATACGGAAGAAGAAGTCAACGCCAATTCGTTCAGGGCAAAAGAATGCTCAAGAACCGTGATAGACGTTTCGGACGACGGCGTGCCTTTCGAGTATGCTTACAGATATGAAATCACTTCTCTCCCCAATCCGGAGAGCGAGTTCTGGCAGAAAGCGTGCGAAGCGAATTTCGACAAAGAGAAAACTCTTACGGAGGGCGACATAATCGCGGGCTGCGTATATGTCAGAGACGGCGGCGGCGAAAATCCCGCGCAATTCTATTTCGCTATAAAAACCCCGACTAACGACTGGGGCTCGGAGGGCAACATGAATCTTTCTCTGGTAGAGCTTGAACCCGGCGGCGGCTGGCAGAAGATATATTTCTACGGCGAATCAGTTGTCGATGAAGACCCCGCCTCAGCCGCCCTGTTTGAATTTTTCCTCGGATATGATTTGCATAATATCGACATCGGCGGGATTTATATGATGCGTTATCCCGACACAAACGAAAATATGAAAGCGACGATGAAACTCGACAAAGCAAATACTTTTTAGATAGAATTTTATAATAAAATACGCAAAATCATGTGTAAGGGGCGGTTTCCATGCCGCCCCGTGTTTTTTTATCCAATTAAAATTTGCCGCCCCGTTGTAATTTAATCAAAATTATACGGGCGGGCCATGGAAACCCGCCCCTACGATTTTATTTATATAAAATTATATTGATTTTCAATATTGACAAAAAATTAACAATATTTTTCGTTTACCCGATTGACATAATAAAAAAAATGTTGTATAATTTAATTTATGTAGGGGCAAACGCCCCTATAAAATAATTTAATTTTATATAAGGAGTAAAAAAAGTATGAACAGAGTTTACAATTTTTCAGCCGGACCGTCTTGTCTCCCTTTGAAAGTTCTCGAAACAGCCGCGCGCGAGATGACTAACTATAACAACAGCGGCATGTCAGTTATGGAGATGAGCCACCGATCGTCCGTCTATGAGGAGATAATCGCAGAGGCTCAGGCTATCCTGCGCGAGGTCATGAATATCCCCTCGAATTATAAAGTTCTGTTTTTACAGGGAGGGGCAACCCTGCAATTCGCCGGTATTCCCATGAATCTTATGAACGGCTCGAAAAAAGCCGATTATATACTCACAGGTCAGTTTTCGACCGGAGCTTTTCAGGAAGCCCAGAAATACGGCGAAGCTAAAGCCATAGCGTCGTCAAAAGACGAAAACTTCACGTATATTCCCGAAATCACAAAAGACATGATAACCCCCGACGCGGATTACGTTTATATATGCGAGAATAATACTATATTCGGCACAAAATATAAATCTTTGCCCGAAACCGGGAATATCCCGCTGGTCGCCGATATATCGTCATGCATTCTGTCAGAGCCGATAGATATTACAAAATACGGTCTCGCTTATGCAGGGGCGCAGAAAAACATGGGACCGGGCGGCTTGACCGTCGTTATAGTCCGCGACGATTTAACCGGCAAGTCAAGACCCGAAACGCCGAAAATCATGGATTATAAATTACAGGCCGAAAACGATTCTATGATAAACACCCCTCCGTGCTACGCCATATATATCGCAATGCTCGTGGCAAAATGGCTCAGGGACGATATAGGCGGGCTTGAGGCTATACAAAAAATAAACGTTGACAAAGCAAATTTATTATATGATTTTATAGACAATTCTAAATTATATAAAAACCCGGTCAGAAAAGAATACAGGTCAATCATGAACGTGACTTTTGTAACAGGCGATAACGACTTAGACAGCAAATTCGCGAAAGAAGCCGAAAAAGCCGGATTCGTCAACATAAAAGGTCACAGGTCGGTCGGCGGCATGAGGGCGTCGATATACAACGCAATGCCGACAGAGGGAATAAAAGATTTGATAGAATTCATGAAAAAATTCGAGATTGATAATAAATAAGTTAAGGAGAAATAAATATATGTTTAAAATAAAAACCCAAAATAAAATATCAAAACACGGCATTGATATATTCGACAAGGAAAAATATATAATATCAGACGGCGAAACAAATCCGGACGCGATAATCGTGCGTTCAGCGAATATGCTCGATTATGAATTTAACCCCGAACTTAAAGCAATCGCGAGAGCGGGGGCGGGCTATAATAACATACCCGTCGATAAATGCGCCGAAGCCGGGATTGTCGTATTTAACACCCCCGGAGCAAACGCCAACGCAGTTAAAGAACTCGCCGTTGCCGCGCTTGTTTTAGCTTCAAGAAATGTCTGCGAGGGCGTTGAATGGGCGAAAACCTTGACTGAAAACGTCGCGAAATCTGTCGAGGCGGGCAAAGGTCAGTTTGCGGGAGTAGAACTTGCGGATAAAACTTTAGGGATAATCGGCATGGGCAAAATCGGCGCGCCGGTGGCAAACGTCGGAATCGCGCTCGGAATGAAAGTTATCGGAAACGACCCGTATATGACGATAGAATCCGCTTTATCCCTTTCACGTTCGGTCAAAATAGCGAAAGACCAGAACGAAATATTTGAAAAGAGCGATTATATCGCGCTCCACGCCCTTGTCACCCCCGAAACGAAAAACATGATAAACGCCGAAACTATCGCGAAAATGAGGGACGGCGTGAGAATTATAAATTGTTCGAGGGCGGATTTAGTGGACGACGACGCTATGACGGCGGCTCTTGAAAGCGGCAAAGTGGCGAAATACGTCACGGATTTCCCCAACGAAAAAGTGCTGAAAATGAAAAACACGGTAGCGATACCCCATTTGGGCGCGTCATCTGAAGAATCCGAGGAAAAATGCGCGTTTATGGCTGTGAATCAAATCATAGATTTCTTAGAGAACGGCAATATAAGAAACAGCGTTAATTATCCCGATTTGGTAATGGACAGAACCGCGCAGACAAGAATATGCATATTCCACAAGAACGTTTCTGGGATAATCTCAAAGATTTCTTCAGCCGTGTCCGAGTTCGGGATAAACATAGAGGATTTCACAAACAGGTCAAAAGGCGATTACGCCTACAGTATCTGCGAAATAAACGCTGAAATACCCGGTAATCTTGTTGATAAACTGTCGTCTGACAAAGACATAATTAAAATAACTGTGTTTTAGTAATATCGGGTTAAATAAAAATTAAAAACAACTCCCCCCGTCACTGCGTGACACCCCCCTCAAACCGCCGCTTTGCGGCTGAGGGAGGCTTTCCGGCTCCCTCTCCGAGGGGGCTGTCGTCCGCAGACGACTGGGGGAGTTAAAATTTGAAATTTCTTCATTAATATATCTAATTTCAATATTTGTCTTGACATCTTGTTAATAAACATGTATAATTTATTAAACAGGCAAATATAAGACATGATGCTTGCTGGAGGTATGCATATTATGCAAAAAACTATTTACGTAGTGGACGATAACGACACTAATTTGGCGGCGGCAAAAGAGGCGTTGAAAGACCAGTACCGGGTTATGACGCTGCCGTCGGCGGCAAAAATGTTCGCGCTTCTGGATAAAATAACGCCGGATTTGATTCTGCTCGATATTGAAATGCCGGAAATGGACGGCTTTGAAGCTATAAAACGCTTGAAAGAAAACGATTCGCACGCGGATATACCGGTTATATTCCTGACAAGCATGACCGACGCGACAGTCGAAGTCAAAGGGTTTGAGCTTGGGGTCATAGACTTTATCACAAAGCCTTTTTCAGAACCTGTTTTATTAAACCGCATAAAAACGCATTTACATATAGACGATATAATCAGGGAACGCACGGCACAGATACAGCAGCTTAAAAACGCAATAGTGTTCAGTTTCGCGGATATTGTAGAAAAACGCGACCAGGAAACAGGGGGGCACGTTGAACGCACGTCGAAATATATCGAAATACTGGTTAACGCGATGATAAAACAAAAAGTCTGCGAAGAAGAACTTAAAGGTCTTGATTTGGACTCTATTATATCGTCCGCGAGACTTCACGATGTCGGCAAAATCGCGATACCTGACAGCATATTAAACAAACCCGGCAGGCTGGATAAGGAAGAATTCGAAAACATGAAAACCCACGCCGCCGAGGGCGAGCAGATAATAAACCAGATGGCGTCGAGAACGGACGACAACGAATTTTTACGAAACGCGAGATTATTCGCGGGTTATCATCATGAACGCTGGGACGGCACAGGTTATCCTCACGGACTGAAAGGCACGGAGATTCCGTTGCAGGGGAGAATCATGGCAATAGTCGATGTTTACGACGCGCTCGTTTCAGAGCGTCCGTATAAAAAACCGTTCACCGAAGAAGAAACTCTCAAAATTATAATGGAAAATGCGGGAACACAGTTTGACCCGTATATAGCGGAAGTGTTTTTATCGGTCAGAGACCAGTTCAGCGAAGTCAAAAAAAGCTACGACGACAAAGATTATGAATAGGGGAGGCGGAAAAATAAATAATGAAAAGCATTATCGAAACAAAACGGGAGCTATGCATAGGATGCAACCGGTGCGTCAGGGAATGCCCTATGGAAATGGCGAACATAACTTATCAGGACGACAGCGGCAACATCAAAGTCAAGTCCGACAATACAAAATGTATAGCCTGCGGACGGTGCGTCTCGGCGTGCAAGCATAAAGCGAGATATTATATAGACGACACGGAAAGGTTCTTTGAGGATTTGGCGAACGGGACAGAAATATCGCTTATCGCGGCTCCCTCGGTCAGGACAAACATACCGGGCTGGAAAAGGCTGTTTACATATCTTAAAAAACTCGGCGTAAGAAAAATATACGACGTGTCTCTGGGAGCCGATATTTGCATATGGGCGCATATCAGATATATCGAAAAAAACGGGAAACAAAACTTTATAACCCAGCCGTGCCCGGCAATCGTCACATACTGCGAGATATACCGTCCGGAACTGCTTCTTGAGCACGTATCTCCGGTTCAAAGCCCCATGGGGTGTATATCTGTTTACATGAAAGAATACGAAAATATAAAAGACAATATCGCCGCAATATCTCCGTGTATCGCAAAATCCAACGAGTTTGAATCCACCGGATTAGCCGATTATAACATCACGTTCAGCAGGCTTACGGAGTATATAATAAAAAATAATATCGAACTGCCCGAAGAAGAAACGGGGTTCGACCATTATAACAGCGGCATAGGCTCTTTGTTCCCGATGCCGGGGGGATTAAAAGAAAATATCGAGTTTTATACAGGCAAAACGCTTGATATATCCAAATCCGAGGGCGTTGAGGTATATGAAAGACTGGACGAATACGCAACCACGCCGAAAGAATTATTGCCCGATATATTCGACGTACTGAACTGCCACGACGGCTGCAACATAGGACCTGCGTGTTCTTACGGGGGCAATATATTTAAAATTGACAAAACAATGAACGAAGCGAGAAAAACCGCGACGGATAACCGTGATAAAGAATATTTCGAGAATTTATATAAAACATACGACGATAAATTTGATTTGCCGCGTTTTTTGAGGGATTACAAACCGGCGGTTTTTGAATTTCCGGCGATAACCGAGGACGATATAAACAGGGCTTTTGAGCTTCTGGGCAAAACCGACGCGGACAGCCAGACTGTGGACTGCGGGGCGTGCGGGAGCGACACATGCCGCAGCATGGCGAGAAAAATCGCGCTGGGCGTAAATATCCCGATGAACTGCATGGTAAAAGCGATGAATGCCGCAAAAGCCGAGCATGAGATTAATCTCAATACCGTCGAACAGCTTGAAATGATATGGGGGCACGTCGAAAGCGGCATAGTAATAATAAACATGAAAACCCGAAAAATAATGGACGCGAATCCTGCCGCCGTGCGTATGTACGGCGCGGGGCGCGAAGATATAATCGGGAAAGTGTGCTATGACTTTTTCGGTCAGCACGAATGCCCGATTATGGACCTGCACCAGAACCTGGACAGGGCTGAACGCAGCTTCTATAATAAAGACGGAGCGATTATCCCCGTTTTGAAATCGGTTTCGCAGATATATTATAAAGGCGAACACGCCCTGCTTGAGACTTTTACGGATATATCTTCGATAAAAGACGCCGAGGATAAAAACAGAAAGCTTGAGATAGCCGAACAGGCAAACAAAGCCAAGTCTTCGTTCCTGGCAAACATGAGCCACGAGATAAGAACCCCTATGAACGCTATTCTCGGAATCACCGAGATACAGCTGCAAAACGACGGTCTTGAATCAAATACCAGAGAAGCGTTCGGCAAGATTTACAACTCCGGGGATTTATTGCTTGGCATCATAAACGACATACTCGATTTATCCAAAATCGAGGCAGGCAAACTTGAACTGGTCATCGACGATTACGATACCCCAAGTTTAATCAACGATACCGTGCAGCTTAATATCATGCGTATCGGCAGCAAACAGATTGAGTTTATGCTTGAAGTCGCCGAAAACACTTTGTCTAATCTGAACGGAGACGAGCTGAGAATCAAGCAAATCATGAATAATTTGCTCTCGAACGCGTTTAAATATACCGACAGCGGCAAAGTGACCCTTTCGGTGTCTTCAGAAAACGGATACGACGGGGATTTAAGCGACCCGGAAATTGCGACGCTTATCTTAAAAGTCAGGGACACGGGTCAGGGAATGACAGAAGAACAGGTCGCGAAACTCTTTGACGAATATTCCAGATTTAACGAGCAGGCAAACAAAACGACCGAAGGCACGGGTCTTGGCATGAGCATTACGCGCAATCTGATAAAAATGATGAACGGCAAAATCTCGGTCGAGAGCGAACCCGGCAAGGGTTCGGAGTTTACGGTTAAGATACCGCAGAAAAAAATCGGGACTGACGTACTGGGCAGGGATTTAGTAGAAAATTTGAAACAGTTCAGGAAAAACAGCAGGGCACAGATGAAAAGGGTGCAGATTTCAAGAGAGCCCATGCCATACGGCAGCGTGCTTATCGTTGACGACGTCGAGACTAATATATACGTCGCAAAAGGGCTTCTTGCCCCGTATGAATTAAAAACCGACTCAGCAGACAGCGGATTTGCCGCAATCGAAAAAATCAAAAAAGGCAATGTTTACGATATTGTGTTCATGGACCATATGATGCCGAAAATGGACGGGATAGAGGCGACGAAAATAATACGCGAAATGGGATATTCCCAGCCTATCGTAGCTTTGACCGCGAACGCGGTCATAGGACAGTCCGATATGTTTTTAGAGAACGGGTTTGACGATTTTATATCAAAACCCATAGACGTAAGACAAATGAACGTTGTGTTAAACAAGCTCATACGCGACAAACAGCCCCCCGAAGTCATAGAAGAAACACGCAGGCAGGCTCAGGAGAAAAAAGAACAGCAAGAACAAAAAGCGGCGCAAAAACAGCAGTCCGAACGTTCCGCGAAAACAGAAAAAGATAAGGCAGATAAGACAGGGAAACCGGAAAAAACAGAGAAATTTAATATCGACCCGCAGTTCGCGGAGATTTTCCTCAGGGACGCAAATAAATCCGTCGAGGTTCTGGAGGAAATTCTTGAAAAAGGCATAGTGTTTAATTCATACAGCGACGAAGACATACGGACGTATATTATTAATGTCCACGGAATGAAAAGCGCGCTCGCCAATATCGGGAAAAACGATTTGTCGGCTATCGCGCTCAAACTTGAACAAGCGGGCAGGGACGGCGACACAGATACTGTATCGGCTGATACTCCGGGATTTTTAAGTTTATTAAAATATTTTATCGGGAAAATCACGCCCGAAAAAAAAGACTCCGGGGTCAACGTTGCCGACGAGGACAGGACATACCTGCACGAAAAACTTCTCGAAATCAAAGCCGCGTGTGAAGATTACGACGAAAACGCGGCGGAAAGCGCGTTGACCGCGCTGAAGAAAAAGACATGGTCGCCGTCTACGAATAAACTGATGAGCGAAATCGCGGAGCATATGCTGCACAGCGATTTTGATGAAATCGTGGATTCTGTCGGCAGATTCATGGAAGGGGAATAGAGGATAAATCCGGGGCAACCGCAAGGGTTGCCCCTATATGTTAAACAAATCAAGTTTGAGACGGCAAAAAAAGAAAAAGCGTGATAATTCGCATATTATCAGGCTTTTTTACTGTTTTCGATTAAAGCTTGTGGACGGATTCGAACCCCCGACCTGCTGATTACAAATCAGCTGCTCTACCAACTGAGCTACACCAGCGTTACCGCAACAAATAGTATTATATCAGATTGAAATGCGTTTGTCAAGGGGTTTGTTGAAGTTTTTTTAATTCAAATTTTGGCTGTATATCGAGGAAATTCCAGTATTAGAGCCAGAGAAATGATATTTGGTGTAGATTGGAAATTGAAGAAATTATTTTGATTTTGGTATCTTTTTTATTCGATGTATGGAGTTGTAGTTGCTGTAATTTGTTGTAGTTTATCTTAATTTTGCATAACTTTTGAGGTTTCTGCTCCCAAATTGCTCCCAATTCTGCTCCCAACAGGAACGATGATTAGTCTTGATTTTAAGCCAAAATTTCAATGTATGAATGATGACTTTTATAGTGTACTGCTCCCAATTAACGTTTTGATTTTCTCTATTGATAATCCTGAAGATTTTGCTATTACCTCAATGGATACTCCATTTTTCAATAATTCTACTGCCATTTCATATTTAGCTTCTTCTACCGCCTGTCGGATTCTTCCTCGCTGGTCGGCTTGAAATATGAGTTCGCTTTCATAATATGCACGAGCTTCTTCGTCTTTACTGACGTTGAGTAGTATATTCGTTGCCATTCTTATCCCTGCCTCTCTCTAAAATCTTATTAAGTATATCTCTCTTGCTGTCGTCAGTTACATATTTAAAGAATATTGACCATTTCTCCACGTTCGTCATTTTATCAATATTTTTCTTTAGCACATCATCTATCTTCGATAAATCCAAGAAAACTATTGTTTCATCATTTTAAATAATTTTATTACTTCTGGTCAAGTTGAACTATATTTACTCTGCGATAAATAGTATTTCTTTCGATGTTTTATTCGATAATACATACTTATATTCTTTGCTTTTGATTTCATAGACTTTTCTTTTATAGTTCTTTATGATTTCCAGAAGTTGAGTTTCAGAGGGAATACCGTCATTTCTATATGATATTACTATAATAGAATCCCTATATTTCTTTATCAAAGAATCAAAAGAATTAAATATTTCTTTTTTATCAATCCATGTATTCTTTTGGTTGTTGGTCAAAGGGTGATGTTTGCATTTTTGAGATATGCGATTCTCCCAATTACTATAATCAACCATGCCTTCTAAAAAATGATAGAAGTTAAAATAATCAACGCCTACTCCACTATTATTAATATATGGGGTATCAATATAGACCAAATCATAGTTTATATCTTCAATATCCAATGCGTCATAATTTATTGAAGTACATACATTTTCACTGTCAAATATGGCATTATTAGCCTCTCTGACAAAATGTATAAAGTGTTCTTCAAATGATTTGTCCCATGTAGTTTTATTCCCAAAACTTCGTTCAACATCAGATGTCCGCACATATAAATTGGCTCTGTGAAACAGATTGTATGGTCGTTTGATTATACATGACTGAAATAAAGCAAACCAAGCTAACGCCTGTTTATATTCGTCTTTTATATTGTTAATGTTGGTTATTACTGTGTCCAGCCAGATATTTTCTTCGTCCAAATAAAATATATCCTGAAAGTTATCCTGAATTATTGTAGGATATTGAATATAGCTGTCTTTGTATAATATAAACTCTATATCTTCATTTGTCAGAGTTACGTTACTATTTTCTATCAAGGCTTTTCCAATGATATGATTAAATTTAAGAATATCGTTATATGTCACACTTTTACTTTTTGACTTTAACAAATATGAAACGCTTCCAGTTCCACCAAATGCGTCTAATGCGGTATTAAAGGAAAGCGATTTGATATTATCCCAAATCCAGTCAACAATTTTAGATTTCGACCCTTGATAACGGGTTGACGGAAAGGTAGTATTATATTCGTCATATAAGTAATTATCTTCTTTAACTGTCTTTTCGTCTGTAATTACTTGACACAGCCCATTTGTTGACATTCTTATATTAATCTCCCTTTAATGTTTCTATTTCTTTTGCTGTTAATTTGAATTTTTCAGCAATAACGTCAATATCAAGGACATCTAATAAACTTTTGGCATTTTTAATTCTTTTTTCTTCAATCTATCTATACCGTAAATCATTTTATTTTCCTTTTCTTAAAGTTTCAATCTCGGATATTTCCATTTTCATGGCTTTGGATATTTGACTGTCAGATAATCCTATTTCAATAAGATTTTTAACTGATTCTATTTTTTCTTTATGAGCTTTCTTTTCGGCTTTCTTTTCGGTTCTCTTTTCAGCCCTCTTTTCGGCTCTCTTTTCAACTTCTTTTCTGTCATTTTCCAATTCTTTTCTGTCATTTTCTAATTCTTTCCTACCCTTTTCTAATTCTTCATTAATATACCTATCTATACCGTACATCATGCTCGTTATTTCCCCTTTCTCGAATTTATGTAATATTTCTGTTTTGGTGTCCTCATTTGGAATATAGTTTAAATAAATATACTTTATCCAACCAAGTATATCAGTCTTATCATCGTCGCTCATATTGTCCAAGTTTTCAAATGCTATCGTCAACATTCGTTCCATATTCTTCCTGTTAGGATTTTGGTCTAACGCAAATATCATATCTAACAGTTGATTCGTTGACAGTATTGTTTCTTCCGTAGTTCTGTTCAAATCGAATAATAAATATTTGAAATCAATTATATAGTCTCCGAACTTTTCATATCCCTGCAAGTATTCTTTGAAGTTTCTGACAGCAGTCCAGTTGTCAGAGCCATTATACAGTATAATAGGCACTACGGCAGGTAATCTGTAATCCGTTAATTTGCGTTCGTTTTCAGGAGTATTGTCAAACTCCCGTTTCATCAGTTCGACCATGTATTTCAACAATCTAAATGGCATTGTGCGGTCAACTGTCGATTGAAGTTCAAGAAGCACATAAAATATGATTTCGCTGTCCTGAAACTTTATTTTGTATATTATATCGGATTCTTTATCTTTGTAGTCGGCTTCAACAAATGATTTATCAATCAGGATAAGGTCGTTTTCATCTATATTATTGACCCAATCAACTTGTATATATTTTCTTATGAAATGCAGAAAATTGCGTTTCTTTGAAAATACTTTCTTATATCCTACATCGTGTTCGTGTTCTATTATTTTTATCACCCTTTCTCAACTGTAATAATTATACCACACATCACAGAATAATTCAAGAGAAATCAGAATATTAAAATTTTTTATTACTCTCTAACTATTATTTTAATATGTATATATGAGGGGAATTATAAACATGGAAAAATACGAAGAAACAAATCAATCACAACATTTATTAGTTGATGACGCTATTAAAGGAGCAATAGATTTTAAAATACTTAAATCTCATGATGAAAATAAGGATAGCAAATATACCCTGAATGAATCAGTCAAAAAAGCTCTGGAAGTAATTCAGTCAGACGTTGACAATATTAACGATATTGATGAACTCAAGGAGTATCATAATAAATTGGCTGACGAGATAGAAGATTATAATAAATTGCTTGGTGATTTTGTAGAATTGTTAGATAAAAGCAAATCAAACATTATTACAAAAGAAGAATTAGGCGAGTATCTTAAAACGCCAATTAAAGAGATTAAACTGAAATGTGCCAAGTATAGCCTTATTGAGTTCGTTGAAAACGACTATATTTTAACCGATGATGAAATCGGCAAACTAAAAGCTGTATTTTTAGGAGCTTTGGAGATAATCAGAAGAAGAAATATAATAGAACATAAGTAATATCCTGTCGGGACTTCCATAGCTTGGAAGTCCTATTTTTTTATTTAATGTATTCATAATACCGATATTACCAACCATTTGAGGTATATATTATTTTTCTGAATAACCAAAATCAAATAAAATTCAGGAGGATTTATATTATGGCACATCAAATCGAAACAATGTTCTATACAAGACAACCTGCATGGCATGGACTTGGAGTTCGTGTCACAGAGGCACTTACATCACAGGAAGCGTTGACTATATCAGGATTGGACTGGTCTGTCGGTCAGCAACCCATTTACACAGAACAAGGTCAGCTTATACCCAATTACAAAGCAAACGTCAGAAATAACGACAATTCGATACTCGGCGTAGTCTCGGACAGATACACTATAGTCCAGAACAACGAGGCGTTTGAGTTCACAGACAATTTACTCGGAGAGGGTGTCCGATACGAGACAGCAGGGAGCTTACAGAGTGGTCGGAGAGTATGGCTATTGGCTAAACTGCCGGAGAAGTATATCATCAATGGAGAAAAAATCGAGCCTTATCTTGTCTTTTCAAATTCACATGACGGTAGCACCGCAATTAATGTTGCTATGACACCTATTAGGGTCGTTTGTCAGAATACTCTTAATTTGGCACTTCGACAGGCAAAGCGGTCATGGTCAGCCAAACACGTAGGCAATATGCAATCGAAGTTACATGAGGCACAGGAGACCCTCGAATTGGCTCATGGTTACATGGCTGAACTCGGCAAAGAAATTGACAGTCTGAATAAAATTAAGCTGTCGGATTCAAAGGTCATGGACTTCATTCATAACGAGCTTGCTCCTATGCCGGATAATGCGACAGCAATCCAAAAGAGAAATGTCAGCCAAATCCGTGAAGATATGGTTGTACGTTTCTTTGAAGCTCCAGACTTGCGATTGTTACCCAAAACGGCATATAGGTTAATCAATGCTATAAGTGACAGCGTTACCCATGCAACTCCTATCAGGAATACAGCGAATTATCAGGAAAATCTGTTTATTAAGACCCTCGAAGGACACCCTCTGATAGACAAAGCTCACAATTTAGTTAGAACGGCGGCATAAGTAAATTTAAAATAATCTCTTGTTACTATCTAACAGGAGATTATTTTTCTATTATCTTCGATATTTTAACTGGAAAGGAGCATTAGGGTCTGTATGAATGACAAAACAATTAGCATTCGGATTTCACAAAATTTATCTGATAAACTTGCTGATATTTCAAAAGAATACTCTTTGGATTCGGAAATATTAATAACTGCCGCAATACAAAAGTTACTTGACGATATAGAGTTCATCAGAGATTTAAGGTCTGGCAAATTCAATTCATTATGATTTGTTGTTAATGTGCGAGAACATTGTTTTCAGTATATCTATCGCCATGTGTTTGTCGGCAGTGCTTTGATTGTCGATTATCTGCTTGAACTGATTGACAATGTTTTCGTCCGTTTCTTCTATGTAATCCTGTAATAAATAGTCCACAGATACATGAAATCTGTTCACGAGCCGAATAAGAGTACCGAGCGTCAGACTGCGTTCGCCTCTCTCGATATGTCCCATATAAGCGTCTGAAATATCTACATCTTCAGCCAATTTCGATTGTGTAATCCCAAGTTTTAGTCTTTCCTGACGGATTCGTTCTCCTAATTTTACATAATCCACTACATCACCCCCACTACTATGATTGTATAATTTTTTTCTCTAAATTATAATAAATCCAATGTAGTATTCTATTGACTAATCGTAGTATTTGTGCTATAATAGACTAAATTGTCGAAATGTGTAAAATTTATTAAATAAAACCATATTTTTTTGGGAGGAATCATTTATGAAAAAACGCATTACTTCTTTTGTATTGGCAATTATCATGTTAGTGTCGGTAGGAGCATTATTGTTCAGTTGTTCTGATGAATCTGTTGATTATATCGCTTCGGTGAAAGCTATAAAGCCATATGAGGATTATGGAATATCAGCTACATACGGCACTGTTCTGAACAAATATATTTCGTCATGTAAGTGGCAGGAACGGATTCAATCGAAAAATTTGACTTATGTTGATGTGAGCGGTAAAATAGCCGACATAGACGGTAGTCAAATCGAAGTGGCAATAACATTTAAGGTGACACCATACGAGGGTAAAACAGAGGGTATGGTATGGGTTGAAGCATATTTAGTTGAGATTGACGGTAATAGTTATCAAAGCGATAGAGCTTCTGCGGTGATAGAAGAATTATTTGATGCCTATAACGAAGGGTTTGAAAGTTATGCCGCATATCTCATAGCATATGGAGAAGATTGGTAGTGATATATGAAAATCCAAGAAAAATCGTTATTCTCAAGTAAATGTTAAAGAGGTGAAACTATGTTCTGTAAGCATTGTGGGAAAACTATTGATGACGATTCAAAATTTTGTAATATCTGTGGAGGCACTATTCCGCAGAAACAAAACGATGATGATATTAAACAAGAAACAAGTGAAAATTTAGAAGTTATCTCTGAAAATAATAATCAAATTGAAGTGGCTGAAGAAAATCAAGAAGATAACCAATCAGAATTAATTGAAGTTGAACTTTTACAAACTATACCAGATGTAGTACCAGAGGTTAAAAAATTTGTCATTTGTAAACTATGTGGGAATGAAGTAGATATAAACCGGGAATATTGTAATAAATGTGGAACTGATATAGATAAAAATGATAATAAAATTGCAGAGAATAACGAAAGTCAAGAAGTTCCAAAAGAAGCTGTTGAGGTAAATGCAAACATAAACCCAGCAAAAGCAAGTGGAGGTTTTCGTAATATTGTCGCAAATTTTGGTCGTGTACTCATTGGCATTTCGTTGCTACTGTTATTTGTCAGTTCGTTCTTAAATTTATCAATAAATCCGATAATCCTTGTTGTTGGAGTGGCAATCGGTATCATTTTATCGGCATTAAATATAAAACGACCTTTGAGAATATCGAAGATAATTGAATTAGGGGTTGCTGTCATTTTATTAATTGTCGTTATTGTATATGCTATATTATTATTCGGTGGAACTGATAGTAATAATTTAAAAAATGAATCAGTTATCCTTTCACAAACTTATACAAATGATGATATAGGATTTATATTTAATTATCCAAGCGACTGGTGGATTGCTGAACCAACGACGATTCTTGATATTATCGAAATTCGTTCTTCTGATGGCTCAGCAGGATTTAAGATTATAGAAACTTATTATGACCCATTTGGTGTTTTTACCGATAGTAAATCGGCTATTGAGCAATCTGTAAATGAATGGCATAATTTCCTTGACCTTTGGGATATGAGTATAAGTGGAATCCCTGTAAAAGCAATAAAATATCAGACACAAGGATTAAGAGGAGATAATATATCAAAAAACTATTGGTATATTATAAACGATAATATTTATCAAATAATTTCCACATTTCCTATAAATGAGACTGACTCATACGAACCTGTTCTCAACACCATAATGGATAGTTATAGGATAACCAGTAAAGAAAATGTAAACGAATTGAATATTAATCCTAACATTACTGAACATTCACCTACTACTGCACAGCCTGCACCAACAGAAGCTCCTACTGCCAAACCAACAGAACTACCTACTATAAAACCTACAAACCCGCCAACAGAGCCTCCTACCCAACCGCCAACAGAAGCAAAATTGAATGGGTATCATGTTCAAAATTATACCAATGGAGACAAATATGCTGGGAACTTCGTAAATGGAATAAGGTCTGGTCATGGGACTTATACATGGTCAAATGGTACTGTATATGAAGGCGAATGGAAAAATGGTAATCGACATGGTTCTGGAATATTTACAGACCGTAATGGTGTTCAATGGCAACAAGATTGGACAAATGGAGAATTAAATTGGGAAGAAAAAATTTCAACTGGTAATAATTCAACGAATGGTGAATATTTGCAAATTACAGATTATGAAATATGGGATTATGGGGGTAATACAACAATATCAATCTATGTATATTATTTGCAAAATGGAGTTCAAAAATATGTAGATTTAGATGATACTATAGCTGGTTTTTCAGAAATTATTGATATTAACTCTGATGGAATAAATGAAATTGTTATATATAAGAGGGCATATAACCTTGATGTTCCGAGAAGCAGTATGCCGTACTATGCTCAAATATATAATGTTAATTCACAGGGTAAAACAATAAATACAAGCGATTTATATCCCGAATATTATTCACGTGAACTTGATAAGAAGATTGATGAATATAATAATTATCCTGACGATGTTACACTCGCAGAAATATATGCACTACAAGATGTAGTAGATGGAACGATAAAACCAACATCATTTGAAGAAAGAATTTACTATTATTATGATAATATAGTTTCTGGTCATACATTTAATGCAATAGCAATCATGAAAAATTTATATGTAGAACCAACTGAATTAGGTATTACATATTCTGATTTATTTGAATTTCACTGTACCAGTACGAGATGGGAAATATCTGAAGATGATAATGGAGATGACACGATTCAAATAAATGCTAATATGAATAATGGTGATTTTGCTGTTTTTGATTTTAAATTATATTTAACAGATAATGGGCAATTTGGTGTGTATCCAAGATGGGTATCTATTAGTGGGTATGTTATGTTTAGTTTAGAAGCAAGTGAATATCTTCAAGGCTTAGTGAATACTTATTTTAACTATTAAGCAAATATTTACATACTTACAAGTATTCTCATGAACATCAAAAAAATCAGACAAACAAAATGTCTGATTTTTCCATGCAACTTATCGACTACATTTGCTCCGTCGATTTGCCTCTGATACAAGCTATGAGTCCCCAAATAAACGTCACAATCGCAGTGCCGACGGTAATAATAAGCCGCATTGTTTCAGGTGTAAAGAATGTACTCATATAATCTCTCCCCCTCTCTATCGTAATATATAAAAACCTACATCAATATTGATATAATCTCCTGATGTAAGCGATTATTCCTGTATTGGTGCTATTTGTCAGTATTCGTGGTTTAGAAGCATAGTAACATAGGATATATCGTCTATCACGAATATCTTTGCATATACAGGATTACTGCTGTTGACAGTAACTGTATTCTTCCGACGAGGTTGCTCCTGCTGGTGAATAATTTTCTGTTCCAGTTCTCCATTTTCATGTGTAGCTTTCAAATCGAATATTTGCAGATAGTCCATTTGTAGCCCCTTATTGATATTCTCGTCTATCATATTCCATAAAATTATTTGCATTTCAGGAAGTATTTCGTTCTGGATACCGATGGTAGTGTGTTTGATTCCTGAAAATGTAGCCATATAGTCACCCCCTTTCGCTGAAATATATAAAAAGACCACAGGGACATATATTCTATGCTCCCTATGGTCTGTTTTATTTGATAAAATCAATTTTGCCATACACATCATCGACATAATATCTATTGACAAAAGGATTGAAAATCGCAGTACATTTAAGTCCTTGATACTCGGCTATTACGCTATTATTGTTATTGTGTTGCAAGATTTGAACTTCTCCCAAGACATTTTCTCCAGTCTCTTTATTTTTTAGACTGTGAATATATGCCATAATTTTTTCACTCATATTTTTCCCTTCCTATTGATTTTTTCGTGATTGTATGATACAATAATCATGCAGAAATCTTCTGTTTCATGGCTTCTAATTGTTCACAAATAAAATCATATTCAACTCTGGTGAGTTCTTCGGTAGATGATTTTTGGTAGTGTTTGAATATAATTCTCTTTAATGTCTCCTCGTCCATGTTCACAGAACTGCGGATTGCATATAATCTCTTGAGTTGTTTTGCCGTCGGTTTCTTGTCAGGAGTAGTATCATCGACTGGCTCATTTGGCTGATTCTTTTTGTCATTACTCTCAATATCGCCGCCTTTTTCATCTTTACCACTATTTGCGTCAAACATATCGTTTTCAGTTATATCCAAAGCCGACATATAAAGATACCGTCTCTGATAGGTCTCTGCACCACCCAATGCCTGCATAGAGTTTGCTCCTTTAATTTCTAAAATTTTCATCGGCGAAGTGTATTGCTCCTGTTCTGTGGGATTCTCTGCGTTTATTATACTTAACATCGCCAGTTCGTTGGTAAATGCGACTTTGGAAAATAATTTGAGTTCATTAAATATTTTAATTATACTCGGCATAAAATCCGACAATTCGTAATATTGGAAATTTGAATAAGTGTTTATCCCGGATTTCTTTATATTTTCCTCTGCTAACAATTTCTTGGCTATCTGTATTTTTTCATAGATATTTATAGCCGATTTTTCTTCGTCAGGAGTATCTCCCAACTTTTTGTCAGATAATGCCAAATTTGCATTTTCGCCGTCTGTATCAATCGTGATTCCTTCATCGTCAGCAATATGATTTTTTTCAGTTTTGTTATTCATAATTATTTTATCCCTCTCTTTTATTTGATTTGAATATTATTTTTGTAAACCAGTTCAGCACCATTTACTACGATACCGTCTTTGATAGCTTTCTTGATGTCTGATTTGCTGATACTGATTTCAACTTTTTCCGTCTTGTATTCATCAGGAATTTTATTCTCGTCAGTTATGCAAACCTCGTCAGATTTTCGCCATGAGATACAGTTCCGACTGCTCTCGAACTTTGCTCCATACAGTATATCTACAAGCCATTGTTTTAAGCTCTCGAATTTATTACTCTTTTGGGTTTGCCTCTCTTTTAATGTTTTGATTTCATTATCTATTGCCGTTGCTTCTGCATGGAGCTGTTTATACCAAGAAATTATATTGTCGATTTTAGTATGTCGGTCAATAGTAAGTTGATTCAATTTGTCAAAGTCGATAATTTCTCCCGTTTCTCCGTCTATACAGTCAAGTATCGCTTGTTCGATTTCATACAGTTTCATGTGAGTTCACCTCTTTTCTATATATTATTTTGGCAGATATTCTACCTATGGAAATAATATATATTCGAGATTATTAAAGTTGCCTCGCTCCCTGCACTATAAATACGCTCATTCAGAAGATTACAATAAAAAATAACTTTTGCTTGATTTTCTTATTCCGACAAGAACACCTACGTAACACACAAAACTGGAGGAATTATAATATGATACTTGAAGATTTCCCAGATATTTTATGTTCATCTGAAGTAATGTGCATTTTAAATGTAAAAAAAGAGCAGTTATATAATCTCATCAGACGCAAGCAAATTCCGGCGTTTAAACTCGCAGAAAACTCAAAATCATGGCTCTTTAATAAGGACACTCTAATAGAACACTTGCATACTCTTGAAAAATAGAGAAGAAAAATTTTGTTCCTATTATCAGTAATATCAAATTCACATCTGGTTAAACTTGACCAGACAACCGGAGATTAAAACAATACAGAAACTTATAGAAAGTCGCTGTATTGTTTTAATTTATATTGTATTTATTTTAACTTTTCGCCATGATAGCAAA
>Ga0082212_10002667_pt1 | contig 25789 bp, 18 predicted proteins | sample TergutNt197P3_FD_71548 | JGI IMG/M metagenome (GOLD analysis project Ga0082212, IMG submission 71548) | Neocapritermes taracua P3 segment gut microbial communities from Petit-Saut dam, French Guiana - Nt197 P3 | ecosystem: Host-associated > Arthropoda: Insects > Digestive system > Gut ...
AGGCACCCAGTTGAAACTTGAAGGCATGGTAGACGTGCAAACTGAAACTTTGAAAGTATTAAACTTAATTCGGAGCAACACTCACTCTTATACTCTTAGTTTTTTATGCGATGCTAATAACACTTGGGGCTTTGCAGCATTGGATTATTTCCGCGAAATTAGTAAATCTTGGTGCGAAATTACTTGCTCAACCTGCCAGTGCAACAATGCTTGGCGGGGGTATACTAGATCGAATGAAATATTTGGAATTTATGAAATTGATTATGCAACAAGCAGTTTTCGCTTTATTAGAGGTACGGGTGGTACATCTCTAGTGAATGATGGCGAGGAAGCACGTTTATACTATAACACGTTATATGATGTACATTCCTTTTTCTTAGGGAAAAAGGAACTCCGTCTGTACTATGACAGTGAAAATAATTATTTACTTTATAAACCTTTTTAAACCTAATAGAACAATGAAAAAGTTAACAACAGTTATTATTACAGTCCTCACATGCTACTTTGTAGCATACGGACAACTTAGTACGCGGGAAGAACCAGTAAGTTTCAAGATGGACATTCCCGAGATGATGTCGAGTGAGCGGACAAAAAAATTACTGCCTCGCCTCGATATGGAAAAAATAAGACTTGAAGACAGGGAAGACGAGGCAAACGGAAAACCGCCCCGTTTTGGCTACAAACACGAGGTGAGTTACAATTTGGATAACTCGGGCGAGTGGGCTAAATTGAAGGATGGCGGGAAGTTATGGCGTTTGGAAATATCCTGTCCAGGAGCGCTGTCAATAAACTTGCTGTACGATAAATTTTGGCTACCCGATGGCGCAAAATTTTTTATTTATTCTGAGGATATGGAGCAACATATCGGAGCGTTTACTTCTGAAAATAATAAAGGTGATAATGATAATATTATGGGATTTGCGACCGGTTTTTTATATACAAAAAGTATAGTTTTGGAATATTTTGAACCGGAAGGCACAAAAGAGAGCGGCATAATTTCAATATCTCAAGTAGTGAGCGGATACCGTTATGTGTATGATATTGTAAACAGAGCAAATGATCCTGATTTGTTGACTTGCCACAATGACGTTACGTGTCCTGCAGGTAATGGTTATGCAAACGAAAGAAATGCTGTCGCTTGTATGGTAATGGGTAATTCTGCATGTACCGGGGCTCTTCTTAACACAACTGCTAATGATAATAGTCCTGTATTCCTTTCTGCAGATCATTGTTTTAACGCAACACCAACTACTCAATGGGTTTTTTATTGGCATTATGAAGCTCCGTGTAATGGTAATGCAAATTGGGACTTCAATAGAGCTACGACAGGAGCTACTTTATTGGCACGAAGTGCAAATACTGATTTTATGTTATTACGTTTAAATGAACATCCTGCAATGAATTCCAATATAACTCCTTATTTTTTAGGTTGGGATAGAGCGAACACACCTGCCTCAAGCGGCGCTGGTATTCACCACCCTAGACGCTCGCCGAAAAAAATATCACTCACTAATAAAGTCGAGAATAATTCCGGTTCTTATTTATCGGGTACCCATTGGAAAGCTACATGGAATTCCGGAGCAACAGAAGTAGGATCTTCAGGATCGCCATTACTTAATCAAAGTAATAGAGTTGTAGGTCAGTTACATGGCGGAGTAACTGATTGTCCTCCTAAAGCTTATGACTACTATGGTCGTTTGGATGTTTCTTGGACTGGAGGCGGAGCATCAAGTTCAAGGCTAAAAGAACACTTAGATCCTTTAGATACTAATCCGTCATCATTGGATGGAAAAAACTGTAACATTACAATTAACAATCAGACTTATGGCGCTGGTACGCATGTATTGGCAGGATGCGGCGACGTTACAATTTACAACACTGTTTTTAGCTCCAATGCCACTGTGAGGATACACGGACAAAACAGTGTAATCCTAAATCCCGGTTTTGAAGCGCAATTGGGCTCAAATGTAACAATTACTGTCGGACCTTGAGTTATACCCAGTAAAGATAATGAGTTAACTAACACTGGTGTTTATGGGAATATTTATAAAGCAATTCATTATTTATTTAACAATACTGACGCTATTACAGTCATGTTCGTCAATGTACATACCGGCAGTCAGGTCTATTCCATTGCTTGAAAACAAAGGCGAGTTTCTGGGGGAAGCAGGCGCCAGCACAAACAGCGTTTATGTGAACGGCAGTTATGCGTTTTCAGACAAAGTTGCCGCTTCAGTCAATGGAAACTTGTCATATCGAAATTTCACAGACTTTTACGATGTATTTACTCGTAAGGATGACAATGGTGGCAGATATTTTTCACCATCAGAGCGTAGAGGTCACTTTGCGCATCGCTATGGCGAAGTAAGCGTAGGAAAAATCAATATGTTGCCGCGCTCCGGTTCGCGAAAATTAGAACTGTTTGGCGGATTTGGTATGGGAAATGCAACAGATTATGGCGATCGTTATCACGCTGATTACTCTTCTATTTTTGGACAGATGAACTATGGCATAAAAAAGCGGGTTGTTGAAGCTGGCGCTTCTTTGCGTTTTGCCAGTACTAATTTAAATTATTGAGTCAATTTTAACGAGGTTTTATATAGAAGAAATTTTCCAACTTATCACCTTGAACCTATGGGGTTTATCCGTCTTGGAGGAGAAAATTTGAAACTTGTTATCATTTACGGCATTAGCTGTCCGTTAAATGAGAATATTTATGTAAAGGACCTAGTTTATCATTTTGATGCTCCTAATGGCTTTGATGGTTGGGGGCAACCATTTTTTCATTTTTCTATTGGCGTGAGTTACAGAATAAAAGGTAAATCGAAGTCGAAGTATAGTTACTGAGCGAAGTCGAAGTATGGTGGTAGCGGTACTTTTATATTTGCCGGCTGTCGGTAATCTGCTTTTGATACATATCTTATTCTTATTTTGCCCATGCTAACTGTTTAGGTTATGTTCTTTTTCTTTACCTGTAAGCGCATCCTTCGGTTTGCCGCTTCGTTTGTTTTACGTGTAGCCGTAAACCAGACCGGTCAAAAAATCAGGATCGCAGTATCCGTTGATAAGCGCTTCAACTATCAACATATAACTTTTGGACGTTATGCGGCTCAAACGAATTTTTGTCGGTCTGTGAATATGTCAAGACTTTTATGTACCTTTGTTCGATTTTTAGGAATTTTGAACGAAGGATAAAAACAATGAATATTAAAAAACAAAAAGAAGGAAAGCAAAAAGGAGATAAAAGCAGTAAGTCGAAGAGTAGAAGGCTGAAAAAGGAGGTAATGAAACGCGCTATCATCAACCTCGGACCGATTATCACCGGCTCTTTTCAACGCAGAAGCAACGGCAATCATACCTTTATTCCTGAGGATGGCAGCGTTTCCATACAGGTTGCCGAATGTAATGCTGCCCATGCCATGGATGGCGATACCGTCCGTGTACAGTTATTTGCACACCGTAAAAGAAACGAACCTGAAGCCGAAGTAATTGAAATAATCGCATCGAAAAACAGGACGTATGTAGGGACTTTACAAATAAGACACGACTATGCTTTTTTAGTAACCGAAGACCGCAGCCTTGCCCATGATATTTTTATTCCGAAAAACAATCTCAATGGCGCTAAAAACGGTGAAAAAGCCCTCGTTAAAATCACTGAATGGCCTGAAAATACGAAGAATCCCATTGGCGAGGTTTTAGATGTCTTAGGCGTTGCCGGCGATAACAACACCGAAATGCACGCGATACTCGCAGAATTTGGTCTTCCCTACAAATACCCGGAACGGGTAGAAAACGCCGCTAACCAAATACCGGATGTCATCGCGGAGGATGCCATTTCCTCACGTGAGGACTTACGGGCCGTAACGACCTTTACTATCGACCCGAAAGATGCAAAAGATTTCGATGATGCGCTTTCTATACGCCCGATGTCGGAAGGCCGTTGGGAGATCGGCGTACATATTGCCGATGTTACTCATTACGTAAAACCCGATGACATCATCGACCAGGAAGCGGCGACACGCGCAACATCTGTCTATCTTGTCGATAGAACTATCCCCATGCTGCCCGAACGCCTGTCAAACAACCTTTGTTCACTTCGACAGAATGAAGATAAACTATGCTTTTCGGTAATCTTCAATCTTAATGACAAAGCGAAGATTATAGCTTCAAGGGTTGCACGCACCATCATTCGAAGTAACCGCCGCTTTACCTACGAAGAAGCGCAAGAGGTAATCGAAACAGGAACGGGCGATTATAAAGATGAACTGCTGAAACTGAACGAACTGGCTATCATCTTACGAAATAATAGATTTGAAAACGGCGCCATCGACTTTGACAGATATGAGGTAAAGTTTGAAATTGACGAGAAAGGAAAACCGGTAAGCGTCTTTTTCAAAGAATCGAACGAATCACATCATCTCATAGAAGAGTTTATGTTGCTTGCCAACCGTTATGTGGCCGAACTCATCGGGAAAACAGCCAAAGGTAAAGCAAAAAAGACCTTCGTGTATCGCATTCATGAGCAGCCTGATTTGGATAAAATACAAAATTTCAGCGATTTCATCGGGCGTTTTGGATACCGGTTGAAAATAACAGGCAACCAGAGCGTTCTTAAAAAGAGCATCAACACGCTATTAGACAAATCCAAAGGAAAACCCGAGCAGAATTTGATAGAAACGCTGGCCGTCCGCTCTATGCAAAAAGCTAAATATTCGGTAAATAACATTGGCCATTATGGCCTTTCTTTCCCCTATTACACACACTTCACCTCGCCCATCCGCAGGTATCCCGATATGATGGTACACCGTTTGCTAGAACGATATATTGGCGGCGGCAGAAGCGTAAATGCCAATGAGTATGAAGAATGTTGCGACCACTGTTCGTCGATGGAACAACTGGCAGCAAACGCCGAGCGCGCTTCTATCAAATATAAACAGGTGGAATTTATGAGCGACAAGATAGGTCAGGTTTTCAATGGCGTAATTTCCGGCGTCACCGAGTGGGGACTGTATGTCGAACTGAACGCTAATAAGTGTGAAGGACTTGTTCCGATACGCTCCCTGAATGACGATTTTTATGAATTTGATGAGAAAAATTACTGCCTGTTCGGCAAACGGCACAAACAAATCTACCGACTGGGAGACGCCATCACCGTTAAGATCGCTCATGCCAACCTGCAACGCAAGCAACTCGATTTCATGCCTGTAGGTTAATTGTTTTACACAGACGACACAAATTAGACTGATTTTAAACCAAAAACTGAAAACTAAATGCTATGAAACGAGCATGTACCTTAATACACCCATGTAAATGAACATGTGAGTTCCATACGACCGAAATATAAAAAATAAAAAATGTACGTATGAAACGAGCATGTACCTTAATACACCCAAGTAAATGAACATGCGAGTTCCATACGACCGAAAGATAAAAAATAATAAATGTACGTATGAAAAGGATCACATTATTTTATTTAAAACACTGTCCATTTTGCAAAAAGGCATTTGTCTATATGGATAAGCTAAAACAACAGGATGTTTACAAAGTTATTGAGATTGAACTGATCGAAGAAAGCGAACAGACTGAGTTCGCCGATCAGTACGACTATTATTACGTCCCTACCTTCTATATCGACGGCGAGAAAGTACACGAAGGCGGCATCTTTGAAAATGAAGTCGAAGATGTTTTCAAAAAAGCGCTCGGCTAACTCATCCTAAAAATATTGGTAGAAAAATGAAATTTGGTTAATCTAACAAATAAACGTTATCTTTGCGCACGTAATTGCGACAAGATATGTTTAATTAATTTATATATTACCATGTTAAATAATGTTTCCATTGGGCTGTTTATCGACGGCGGATATTTTGATAAGGTTTACCATGAAGCGAATAATCAGGGATATACGCTTTATCTGAGTAAACTGATGAAATTTTGTGTGCAGTATCTTTCAACCCATTATGGCATCAACATGGAAGATTGCCACATGACAGAAAAACATTACTATAGAGGGAGATACAGAGTGGAGGAGGCTATTGCTAATAATGTTCTTGAAAGAGAAAGGCGCTTCGAAGACGGGCTGATCGAACATGACGTAGTGTTTCATTACAAGCATCTTCAAAATATTGTAAATGAATTTGGCTATGAAATAGAGCGCGAGAAAGGCATTGATGTGTGGTTTGCGTTGGATGCTTATCAACTTTCAATCGCACGGAACCTCGATATTGTTGTCCTCTTTACCGGCGATGGCGATCATGAAATGTTACTACACAAGATTAAGATGTTAAAAAAGAAAGCGGTCTTACTTACTTGGCATTTGAATGCATATACCAGTGTATCAAAGCGTCTCATCGACGAGGCTTCAATACACATCGATTTAAAAAAATTATTAATAGAACATAGGGAATATCTGCCTTTTTTCTTAAAAAACAATTAGTGACATGACAACTTCAATTTTAATAATATGGGTAAATTATTTGTAAAACTGTGTACTTTTCTGGGGTTAATAGTCAGGAAAGATTTGAATGGAAACTGGACTTTAGTAGCAGTCCGTTTCCTGCCATTCAATTGGATGATTTTCGTTTTTGTGATAGTAGTTATCCATGGTTTCCTCAATGGTTCCTGGTTCATCTTAGACAAAACGGAAAAGGCAGCTATCGAATATTTCGGCGCTTATTCGCACGAAGTAGGGCCTGGGGGCATACATTGGAAAATCCCTTTTATATCGGAGGTTCGCAAAGTGCCGACCGAGATGCGACATCGCTGGGAATTAGGATTCAGGTCAAATGATAGAGGCCGTGAAACAGAGGTGCCAGCGGAGGCAACGATGCTTACCAAAGGGGGACATATTGGGTCGATCTATTGGATATTCCAATATACGATCAATGATGTCTATACATGGGTTTATACGGTGAAAGACCCAGTAGCTGTTTTGGATAAACTCGGGCAGGGGAGTATGCGATTAATATCCGGACAGACTTTATTAGATGACTTCCTGACTACGCAAAAAATTGAGATTCAGGAAAATAACAAAATGCTATTTCAAAATTATTGTAAGACTATTGGCCTCAATGTCACCATTAACGAGGTAAAACTGCAAGACTGCGACCTGCCGGATGCCGCTGTAAAAGCAGCCTACAGCGATGTGATGAACGCCGAAAAAGATAAGGACGCCATGCAGCAAAAGGCGCAGGAATATCACAATAAAGTAGTACCGGAAGCCAATGGTAAAGCGGCTGTAAAAATCAACGAAGCAAACGCTTATTTCACGCAGCAAGTGAACGGAGCAAAAGGAGAAATCGCTTTATTTATGGGCGTCTTGGAAGAATATCGTAAAGACCCCCTTACAACCGAACGAAAGTTGTGGTATGAGGCTATGAAAGAGGTACTGCCGGAAGCGAAAATAACGGTAATTGAAAATCAAGGTTTATTAAATTTAAAACAATATTAAAATGAAAAATATATTTACAAGTCAGAAAGCCAACACCTTAGCAGCTTTCATAGTAATTATAGTCTGGATTCTCGGCTCTTCTGTATTTTTTACAGTTAAAGAGTACGAAAAAGCAGCCGCATTTCGTTTCGGTGAATATATGCGCGAATACAATACGCCGGGTTTGAAAATAAAATGGCCATGGCCGTATGAAATAGTTTATAAAGTGGATGTACGCCTTCAATTGTACTCTCCAAAGGAGATGGTTCTCCAAGAAAGAACAAAAAAGAAATTACTGATCGATTTTTTTACCTTGTACAAGGTCGAGAGTCCCATGATTTTCTTCACCAAAGTCGGAGGCAGTATGACCAAGGCTACACATCGGTTAGATGATAATATCACTTCCGATATAGCAGCCGTTATTGGAGAAAGTACGTTTGATGAAATCGTGACCTCCAGCCGACAGACGTTGTTGGACAATATTCAGGAAAAGTCGAATCGCGGATTAGAAGATATAAAGCTGAAGGTATGTTTCTTATCGTTCAACCGCGTAGAGTTGCCCGACGAAAATAAAGCAGCTGTTTTCCGCGACATGATTAACAACAGAAACAAAATTTCCAGCCAATACCGGTCGGAAGGACAGATGATCTCGGATTCCATTACTTCTAATGCCGACTTTCTGGTTGCCGACATATTAGCGAAAGCCGAGATGCAAGCCAACACTATCAAAGGCCAAGCCGACCAGGAACGGATTTCCATTTTGAATAAAGGATATGCTCAAAGCGCCCCTTTGTTTAGAATTTACAACGAGATCGAAACATTCAAAAAAGCATATAGCAAAAATACCGAATGGATTCTGGATAGAAAAAATATTCTAAACCCTCCAAAGTAACTTCTTCCTTTCATTCGGATTCGCAGTCCGTCTTGAATTACCAAATAACACATCATCCAGTTTGCTTTTATTTGATAAAAGTATATGAATAGACAACTATTATTTGCAATGACACTCCTTATGCTGACAGGGTTGTTTTTGTCAGGTTGCGTCCAAAGTGATTTGTCTTTATTGAGAGTGGCGCTATTGTGCGACCCACAACTGGGTTTTATAACAGAAAAAGATGGCGCTAAAAGTTATGAAAATCAAGTAGCGCGATTGAAACAAGCTGTCAGCCAAATAAACGATATAGCTCCTGATATGGTGTTAATTGCTGGTGATTTGGTGGATGATGTCAATAACGATGCTGCTGTAGCCACATTTAAAAATATTATCGGCCAGCTCAAAGCGCCAGTTTTACTGACGCCGGGCAACCACGACCTGCCGGATCCTATAACCGTTGAGGGCTTGCAGCGTTATCGTTCCCGCTATGGCGAGGATTTCAGGGTTGTAGTTTGTAAGGGACGCTGTATTATTTCTGCCAATTCACAATTTTGGAGAGGCTCTCCTTCCGATGACAGCATCAGGCACGAACGGCTATTACTTGACGCACTCGCCAAGGCTAAAAATAAAAAGCAACCGATTGTAATGCTGACGCATATTCCGCCCTATAAATCGTCAATAGACGAGGCTGACGAATATTTCAATATCCCGCAAAAGATACGCAAAGATATCCTCAGGCTTTGTGAGGAAAATGGGGTCATCCTGTGGCTCGCCGGACACACGCACATCACTGCCCGACGCAATTATGAACATCTCACCATCCTGAACGGCGAAACAACAAGTGTGAACTTCGATGATCATCCGTGTGGGTTCAGATTGCTCACCATCCACCCTGATCAACATTTCGACTGGGATTTTGTTGCATTATAAGCCTCTATATAAGACCTCTCGACTATGATATAGTCAATGATAAGCATAGAGACATCGTATTCATTTGTGATCAGAATGTTAAACCGAAGACCAAAAATGCATTATCCTGAGCGGGCGTCAGTATCAGTTCGACAAATACAGGCAGAGCATATTCGGACGCAAAGCGAAGGCTTCTGGATGCTTTTACTCTGATTACTGCGACATTAAATTTATCTGTATATACGCCTTTCCAAGGGGATATGGCAACGCCTGCCTCGCAATCTACCTGCCTTACGGCAAACGAATAATCGGCAGAAATATAGGTTGAGTACAATCGTTTGCCTTTTTCATCTTTTTCATCATCTCCCGTAAACATGGTATTTACTTCGAGCCTTAAGGGAAATTTTTCCGAGAAAGAATAACCCAGATTTAGTTCAAGGCTATGGCTTTTACGGTCTTTGAAAAAAGACGTCCCTTCTGGCCTGCTCCAAAAGTCAAATATACCTATTGAAAATCTCTTTATTTCGTACGAGAAATAAAAGTCTAACTCTTTTATAAATGCCGAAAAGTCAGCGCTTGCCCAACTGCCAAAAGTAAACCCTTTTGCAGAGAGGCTAAATGAGGGCTGAAAACTTGTGCCAGCTTGATAAAGGCCGCGCCACACGTATGAACTAACCAGATCAGCGCCTGCATCAATCTTCAGTTTCCCGTCGTCTTCCTCTTCCTGTCCGTAAGCCGTAGTCAATACGGCCAGAAGGGCTACTATTAACGAATTTTTATTAATATGCTTCATATAACATAAGAAGGCATCCTGCCGTCGATAACCAGTACTCGACGGCAGGAATACCGTCGTTACTTTAACTCTTTGATTCTCAGATTACGGAAAGCTACCCACGAGCCGTGACCAAGGAAACCTATATGCCCGCTTTTGTTGGACAGGCCAGGATGCCGTCTGCCGTCAATGGTTTGGGTGAAGTTCTTACTCGCTTCGGCGATGTCACCGTCAAGGATAACTGTGCCGTTGAGCGTTACTTTGATATGGTTTCCGTCTGCTACGATCTCTTCTGTGTTCCACTCGCCAACAGGTTTCAGGAAGCCGCGTTTGGCGGGGATAACGCCATAGACCGACCCGTGATACTGGTAGGGTTGCAAATCGCGATATACTTCGGCTTCGTTATCAAGTACCTGTATCTCCATGCCGCCGTAGGCTGCATCGCCATTCAGCGGGGCGCGGATACCGATGCCGTTATTTGCAGCAGGGGTCAAGAGAAACTCAAAACGCATGATGAAGTTCGAATATTCTTTTTCTGTAAAGCAGTCGCCGCTGCCGCCTTTTGAAGGATCGCATACTATCATGCCGTCTTGCGGGATGTAATCTCTCAGGTTGCCTGTCCATCCCGTCATGTCGATACCGTTGAACATAGGAACGAACCCTTCAGCCTTTTCTTTATCTGAAACCTTGTAGGGGTCGGGTCGAGGTATCTCGCGCACATAGATGCTACGGTATTCTGTCCGGTCGCCATGCGCCTGCAATTCAATAGAACCTTTCTCAAATATTGGTTGCTCCCGAAACCAGTAGTTTTCGAGTGTCACATTATCCACCACTAACTGCCCATTAAGGAGTACCGTCACCTTTTCGCCTATCATCTTGATATAAAAAGAGTTCCATTCATTGACGGGGTTATCGGCTACTACAAGCGGGTTTGCCGGATGCTTCTGATTGTTGAACAGCCCTCCCGAACCGACCGAAGCGCCACGATTAGCGATGTCCCAGATTTGAACTTGAGGCGAACCGCGTAAATAGATGCCGGCATCGCCTTTGGCTGCTATCCGCCAGTCAACATACATCTCAAAATCGGCATAATCATTTACCGAACAGAGGTTGTCATATCCTTTTCCTTCGAAAACGAGTAATCCATCTATAACTTTCCAGTCACGACGCATTATTTCATCTTTTTTAACCTGTTCATCAGCTAATTGCTTAGGGGTCTTCAACTTTAAACGTTCTTTGGGATCAATCAATCCTTTCCATCCGGCGAGGTCTTTTCCGTTGAACATCGACACGAACCCTTCATCCTTGGGTTGTTCTGACATAAGTTTCAGGATAGCCTGTTTCTGATAATCTGCTTCTGGGTCTTTGTTTATGGCCATAGCTTTGTTTAGTAGCGCTGTTATTTCAGTACCATAAAATTCTGGGTGCGCTAGCGCAATGGTACGGACAGCCTGCACGGCAGCTTGTTGCACTGCGCTATTGCTGTCATCTAAATATTTACCGGCTGTGAGCAATCCTATGAAGGTACCTGTACGGGATATTTGTCTCAGGAGGTTTTGTTTTTGATCTGCCGACTTGGCTATGTCTATGGCATTGCGTAGCATGAGCAGTCTTTGTTCAGGTGTGCTGCGTGCTGCGCCAATTTTTGTGATATACGCGTTCAGCGCTTTCTCAAAATAGGGACCTGAAGGATTTTCTGCTGCTATCTTATACAGTTGAGAAACAGCCGAACCGTCGCTCCAGTTCTGTAATGCCTCGAAAGCCAAGTCTTTCATGTTTGCATCCCCGCTGTTAAAACCATATTCCATCACTAAGTCCAGCGCAGCTTTTCCGCCTACCATCGCTAATATATTGCCATACGCGGCAATGTTGGTACTTTCGGCTGCTTGTTCCGCAACCATTTCGGTTTGTTTGTCTTGGCTTTCTGATGATATTGCCGCGAAGAACGCCTGTTGTAATGCAGCAATCTCATTTTTGTTCGATGCGGTGTTCAGTAACTTTGCGATACGCGGTACATCCTTTACTTCTACTATCGGCAATAACGCTTTAAAAGCAGCGAGGCGCACATTGGCATCCGTCGATGATGTTTGCGAAAAAATAGTTTCGGAATGTGATAGCGCCTTGCGTGATTCCAGTATTTCCAAGAATCCTGCTATTGCCTGTGGCGTTGATTGCGGTATAGCTGCGGCAACCTCGTTGACTACCTGGTCGCCTTCAATAGCCATTAATGTGATTTTACAGGTGTCGACAACCTGTTTTACATCTGTATTCATCGCTTTTACAATGGCAGCCACAGCCTCTGTGCCTGCCAGCCTTCCTGCAGCAACAACAGCTGCCACGCGCACATCGTTATTTTTATCAGCCAGATAACCCTTCACCAATGGCCATGCCGTCTTGACGCCGCGCTCTCCAAAGGAAGCAATGATCTCCGCTTTCACTTCCGGTCGTTTTTCCGATTTGACAGCCTTTGTTAAGGCCTCATCCATCTTAGGTGATTGGATGTTTGCGGAATACTTCAACGCCGCTCGGCGATATTGCTTATTACTACTTTTCAACGCATTCATGACTTCCGAAACGGCTTGTTTCTCTGCCGTGAAAGTAAGGAGTTCCAATGCAGCGCTTTTAGCTGCTATCTGCTCGCTTTCATTCGTGGCTTTCAATAATTTACGGGCTGCTTCTTTGACAATGACGAAGTTTGAATTGGGGATGATAATGGGAGTTGGAAAAGGCGTTGTATTATCAAAAAAAAGTACTTCGTGCCTTTTCTTATCAGGTAGGATGTTATTCAAAAACAGCAAGTATGAACCCAAAGCATCTGCAGGGTCATATACATAACCTGCTTTTGCAGCAGCATCGGCCAATATTTTAATGGATGACAGGTCGGCAATCATTGCGAGACTGTAAAGCGCTGTTTTGCGCAGTGGTACATCGTCAGAAGTCGCAACAGCGCTAATCGTTTTTATAGCAGGCAGGTAGCGTATATCTCCCAAAGCCTCTACATACGTTTTTCGTAGCGCGTCTGTGTTTGTATCGAGCGCTTGGAGTAGCGCTTTCCCCGCTGCTTCATTGCCAATGCGCACCAGCACGCGGGCTGCGGCATCGGCCAAACGTGCATTATTCAAGTACTGCGCTGCCGTTTCTATCGATTCCGACCCAGCTACATACTGTAACTGGATAAGCAAAAAGTCGCGAATCTCGTCCGACTTTGCCTTAGAAAGCGCATTACAAAGCGATTGAGCCACGCGCGCTTTCTTACTGGCCTCTTTCGAGGCATACATGGCTAATCCGCTGATGGCGGAGCGTAACTGTTTATCGCTATCGCCCGAATCCGTCAAACGGGGCGTCATATCTGAGATGACATCACCTAATTCGATCAATTCGCCCATCAACTTATTAAAAGTCGCTGTGTTGTTTGCCGGTAACAGCATCACTATATCCGCGATCTTCGTTTCACGGCTGCGACTATCGTTCTGAGCAAATAATGCAGAATAGAAGCCGACTACTATTATTAATGATATTATTATTTTTTTCATACGTACATTTTTTATTTTTTATATTTCGGTCGTATGGAACTCGCATGTTCATTTATATGGGTGTATTATGGTACATGCTCGTTTCATTGTAATTTTCAATTTTAATTGTTTAAATGCTCCATGGCGCTCTCATCGGTTGATTGATTAATGCGTTAGCCCCGTCATCATCAATAAACCGAAATGTTTCGGGGTTGAATTTCAACGACCGCCCCAGCCGGACAGCAATAATTGCCAGATTGACTATCGTTGCTGATCGGAAGCCGTTTTGTTCGTTCAGCGCAAAGGTAGTACGGGTACGTACAGCTTTGGCAAAATCGGTCATTTGAGGTTCTGGATCGGGGAAAGCCGCTAATTTCTTTTCCAGATCGGGTATATCCGAACGGAAGCCAGGAAAAAGTTTCCCGTTAGGGCCTTCAATGTAAGCGGCGCGCCGGTCGCTGTTATCACCATCAAGGACAATCCGGCATCCATCGGCATATACTAATTCTACCCTTTTCCATGTGCCGCACGCATCCGAATCCTGTTGCTCGCCATCGACAATGATTTCCACAGGGCTTTCATTGTCCTTTTCGAGAAAATATTGCACCGGGTCAAGGTAATGTTGTCCCATATCGCCCAGTCCGCCGCCGTCATAATCCCAATAACCGCGGAAAGTGCCGTGCGTGCGGTGCACATGATAGGGTTTGAATGGCGCAGGGCCAAGCCAGAGGTCATAATCCAGCTCAGGAGGTACGGGTTGCACTTCCAGACCGGTTTTGCCTACCCAGAAAAACTTCCAGTCGAAACCGGTTGTGGCGCTTACGGTCACTTTTAATGGCCAGCCCAGCAACCTGCTTTGCACGAGTTTCTTTATAGGCTTCACAGTCGTTCCCATGCCATAAAAGCCATCTGCGAAACGAAACCAGGTATTCAGCCTGAAGATACGTCCGTGCTGTTGTACGGCTTCCCTTACGCGGAGGCCTTCGCCGATGGTTCGTGTCATGGGTTTTTCACACCAGATGTCCTTCCCTGCTTTTGCGGCTTCGGCAGCCATGATGCCATGCCAGTGCGGGGGTGTGGCAATATGCACGATGTCGATGGAAGGGTCTTGCAGTATTTCGCGATAGTCGCGATAAGTCTTTACTCCCGATGGACAACTTCTATCGGCAAGAGCTAGTTCAAGATGACGCTTGTCCACGTCGCATATGGCAACGAGACGAGCGCCCGGATATGGAATGTGTCCGCGACCCATTCCGCCCACGCCAATGATGGCTTTGGTCAGCTCATCGCTGGGCGCTAAAAATGATGTCCCGCCCAAGACGCGGCGCGGAACAATCGTAAACGCTGCTATCCCTAAAGCCGTCGACTTTAGAAACTGGCGTCTGTTTTGCATTGTTTGTGTCATAATTTATTATAGTTAAAGTAAAATATTTTTTCCTCCGTTCGGTGTAGCAGGACGCTACGTCATTGCAAAAGCACGCCTCTTGGCTTACAATCGCGGCTATGCTGTCAAAGCTGGTGCTTTGTCTTCTATCAACAGCGAAGCGTGAACGCTTCGCCGAACTATGGACGCGATTAACGACTGATACCATTTCTATGGGATGTAAGCGTTACTGGGCCAAGCAGGCCGCTTTCCCTAAGCGCTTCATCTTTTGAAGGGCCGTTGATAGTCCATGTCTTGCGATTTTCTTCGGGCAAGCCAGCATCATATACGAGACGGTTGAACCACGTACCGGTCACTTCCACTTTCAAGGTATTCGTCCCGGATCGGACATCATCCGTCAGCTCTACGCGGTACGGAGCAGTCCATAGCGTTCGGAGCGGTTTGCCGTTAAGCGAAACGGCGGCAATCATCTCCACACGTCCCAGATCGAGTGTATAGCACATTCCCTTTTTAAAATCGACGACATCGAAGGTGGTCGTATAGGTAACGGAACCGGCAAACGCTTTGCCCTCGTCCGAAATATCTAAGTCTTTCCATGCTTGTAGGGTTGTGACTTTGAGCGTAGTAGGCGCTCCCCATCCTTCCGGGAATGAAAGCGTCCACAGCGATTGAAGCGTTAGGGCGCGCGTTGTCTGATTACGCTCATCCTTCTTCATAACTTGCTGTAAACCGCCTTTTTCACGGAAAACAACAAAACAGGAACCGGCCTGCGGCAGGTCAAGCGTAACTAAGGTGCGGTCGCCTTCAAGCTGGGCAGCAGCCGGTGTTATATCTCCGGTCACAGGGTCCCATATTTCCGCTTTGCCGCTCTTATTCCGAAAATTGAGCGTCCCCCTGAAACCGCTTCCTTTGGGGGAAGTCACATAATACCAGTCGGTGCCATCAATACTGCGGTGGCTCCACAGCGCTTTTTCGCCTGAGGCATCCTGTTTGTTATTCGACATATTCGCCGTAGTTACATCGGGTTTGATATTCAATTCGTTCAATGCTTCATCCAGCAACATACCGGAAAGCACGGCGCCTGCGCCTACTTTTCGTACTTCGCGTTTGGGTTTCACCTCCCTTTGCTGCATGGAATTACCCGATTGTTGTTGAGCAGAAGCGTCGGATTGTATGTAGGCAGAAGCGGTCGTCCCCCAAAGGTTCTGCACGGCTGCATCAAAGCGCCGCTGGGCTTTGTCTGCATCCGCGAGCGTAGCCAGTCCGTACGGGGCATTGCCAACGATAGTAGCGCCTTCCGATACCAGCGCAACCAACTTCTCCAACGTTTGCGGCAACATACGCTTGTTATCGGGTAGCCACAACAGGCGATAGCGGATACCTTCGGGCGTGACGAGCATACCATCGCGTACCGAGAGCCGGTTCAACAGAACGTCGGGGTTGCAGTAATCGTATTTATAACCTTCCGGGAAAGGCGCTTCCTGGTCGGGCTTGTGGTTGATTTCATCGCCCAGATACCAAAGCACGTCAGAGACAGGATTCCCGCGTTCAAGCAGATAAGTGCAGCGTGACAGGTAGTTAGTGAACTCCGGCATATACTTCCACCACGTTTGTCCGCGCAGGAAAGGCGTCCCTATACGTGAGCCGAAGGAGGTGCCGGGCGGCAGAAAATCTGTCCGCGGATTGTGTGTATACGTATGGAACACAAAATGCGTTACCCCTTCTATACAATTGATATTAGCCACTTCTTTCAGCATATCCCAATGCTCGTCCCAAGTCAGGTTAAACGAGGTAAATGCTTCGGCGGCGACACGCGGTTTGCCATACAGACGTGCAGCTGAAGCAGTAGGTTTTATCGGTTTAAAATTCAACGAACCTACATATCCTTCGGAAAAGGGATGCCAAAACTCGCACATCGGTACGTCGGCATATTTGAAATATTCGAGGATATCTGCGGGAAAGATGTCGCCTGCCGCCGTTTCATAAGCAATTGTTAAGCCATTGTCATGCGCCAGTTTTGCCATACGGCCATAAAACTTATTAGCGAAAAGGTCGCCGATGACGCTACGCCAGTCGCGCAGAAAGCGTGCGGTCGTCTCTTGATCGCTTATTACATAGCCAAATACAGCCGGAAGCCATCGTCGCAGCGGATAACCGGATATGCGACCGAACTCCGCCTCCATATCGGTTGTCCAAGTCTGTGTTTTACATTCCCAGCTATCTAACAGCATCCCGTTCAACAAGCCGTTAGCGAGCGCGCCATCTTTACCGGAAAGACGTCCGATATATCCTGCAAAATGCGCGTCGGGGCCTGCTTCCGATAGTTTGTCACATTCCCATCCTGTTCCTTCAGGCGGGGCGGGCGAATTACGCATCCCGGTATTGACATGCCCGATACGCAGTACCGTCCACTTGCCGTTAGGCGCTTGCCATTTCAGGTTACCCTGCGCATCCATTGTGGACGCAATATCGAGTATCTGAGACGGGTCGATATATGATGCCTTCGATTGTTCGGCGTTTTCACCTGCGCGGACGATACTGCGTAAAGTCCATCCTGCTTCCGATTCCCAGTTGTTTTTCCGGGCAGCCGAAAATAACCGCAGCGCCCGAAGCGCCATATTTTGCTTGTTTAATATCGTAATACGGTAAGTACGTACGCCTGCTATTTCGTTGCAGGCAAGCGTTAGCGGTCGGTCGTCCTGCCAACTGCTTTGCGGCATAGCTGTTTGAAGCGCCTCTTGGAGCGTGCCGTCAGGTAAAATGGCCTGAATTGCCACCGTCACCCCCGGCTCGTAACACCATGCATGATTAAAACCCTCTACATTTGAAAACTCAACCGTGCGGATAGTCGTAACTTCCGGAAACGTAACCTCAACCCAATAGACATCGCCATCAGTGACAGGCGAAAGCGTAAAACTCCTGCTCAACGTTCCCGCCAGACAATCCAACCACGGCAAATCAGGTCTGTTACTTTTCACAGATAACGGCTTTAGGGGCATTCCACTGTCCTCAAACGGCGTCGGAAAAGCGAGTACGGTAATATCACGATAGTCGCGCCAATCCTCTTTATTAGGCTGTGGTTTTTCTAAAGTAATGTCGGTTGTCCCGCTTTCTATATCGGTACGGCTCCACACAAGATGACGCATGGCATTGGAAGGTTCAATCCATGGGCCGCCCGACATAGCCCAGCCGGGGCAGTTCTGCATGGTGAAACGCAGTCCTAATCTTTTACTTTCTTTGGCGGTATGCTTCACTGCATCCTCCCATAATTCGCTCAGACAGACGATCTGGGGCGTTACGCCTGGCCATGGGCCTCCAAACTGCCCATGAAACAGTTGTACGCCCGAAATCCCGGCTCCGGCAATCGCCTCTAAGTCGGCAGTAATTCCTGCATGCGCAACATTACCTCCGATAAAATGGAACCATGTCTGCGGATGAAATACTTTGGCAGGCGACCGGAAGGAGGCCTCGTCATGTTTCCCAAACGGACGGTTCAGCTCTTTAGCGGAAGGTAAAGCCGGCGTCTGGCAATGGCATCCTACTAATATACAGAGTAAGGGAAAAGTAAATACAATAGTTGCTCCTTTTTTCATGCCTCCAATGATCACACTAACAATCACGAATGTTTGTAATTTATACTTGCGTCCACTTAAATTGCTTCAGGTAGTCAAAATCGACTTTGCAAGCGGCAAAGATGTCGCCACCCGTTTCTTGTTCAACGGTCAGTTGGTCGATGCTTAAATTGCGCAATGCGAACAAATCCTTGTAGGGTACGCTTCCTTTGCCAACCTCGGTATATTTCCGGGCTGTAGCATCAAAGTCGGATGCATGCCACAGCTTGATACGTGTCGGAAAATCACGCATGTAGCGCATACAATCGCCGCCGCCGTTCACTGTATGTCCTAAATCCAGTTGAAAAGCAACAAACTTGGCATCGGTATTTTTGATTAGATAGTCGAGAATCACCTCATTGTCTATCTTTCCTAATTCAGCATGGTGATTATGGTAGGCAAATTTAATTCCAACTTTTTGGCATACCTCGCCTACCCGATTGAAATGAGCAGCGATACGTTTCAGGTCGTCCAGCGTGTTGTGTGGGTCTGGGAAACCGGCCTGTACAGCATAGAGCGCGCCACCCGACTTTAGTTGTTCCGAACATTTCTTCCAGAAATCCCATTTCGGGTCGGTCATATCTTCCGGTAAAAGACCCGAGCCTGTGTGCGTGCCGGATACTGTCATGCCCATATCTTTCACAATATCGCTCAGTTCTTTCATGGTACGTCCAAAAAATTTATCTCCATTAAATCCATAAGGTTCCACTGCTGAATAACCTATTTCTGAAAGTTTCTTCAAAGTACCTAAAAAATCTTTAGGCAACTCGTCCTTCACGCTATATAGCTGAATACCGATGCGACCTTTGTTGGGCGCCGCCGCCGTTGCCGCTAACATCTTTTGGCCTGCAAAACCGCTAACTGCCAACACAGCAGCGCTTCTCTTAATAAAATTACGTCTGTTCATGATTTCCTTTTTAAATGGTTATTAATAATTTTGAGTACAAAAGTAGGTAATATTTTTCATTTTTACAATTTATATACGATTTGCGACGAAGACATCTCTCAGGCTAAATACATTGTCGCCATCAAGGGTGTATTCACCTTTCAGCAAATAATTACCGGCCTTTTCGGGAATCGTGATTTCGACAGGCACTGTCAATACCTCGTAGGGCTTTACTTGAACCTCTTTTTTATAGGTAGAAACGGCCTTTCCTTCCTGAGTGACGTTCAATTGAATTTCATGATGGAAAGGTTGTCCGGTATCATTAATCACAAAGACCTGAACGATGATTCTATCGCCGGCTATGTATTGTTTTTCCCAGATGTCGAGCATCAAGCCCACAGGTGCAAAAGCCGGTTTTACATATTTGTAAAAGGCCGGTTCATAGGTCAGGCGGCGTATATCCGTCCAATGGTCAGAAGTCTGCCCGCGTGGTTCTGTCGACCGCGAATAGGCTAAACCGCAAAAATGCAGCACGCCGGTCACCCCCGTCTCTCGGCTATGAGCGCGCCAATATTCGGTTAATTCGGCCAGTCGACGGCCATATATTTCTAAACGTTGTGCGGATGACAGGTTTTTGCCGTCCCACAGGTTTTCATACACGCGGTCGGTAAGCGTCGTAGTCGTCCCGTCGCGGTTCAGCCATATCCATCCGTATTCGTTGATGAGCAATGGATTATCGATTTTTTTTCCGGCCTCTCTATCTTGTCGGGGAAGGTGGTCCTGCGCATCATTCCCTGCGCGTCGAACCTCGCCAAAAAACTCCTTCTTATACCCCTGTTCAGGTTCTGCGATATTTTCTCTGTTATATTTCGAGTACAGATAAGGATGCGCCTCCATCGGGTCGGCTTTATCCATCGGGGGCGACCAGCCGTTCTCCCACGGGCGTCCCGAAAGGTCTAACCCGCGAACCATCTGTATGGCTTTACCGACCTCTTCGTAAACCGATTCATTTTGTGCATCCCAGATCGCCACGCTCGGATGATTCCATCGTTCCCGCATCCATCGACGATATTCTTCCGCTAATTGGGGCGCTTTCACATTAGGCCGACTAACACGGGCGCCTCCGCCGATCCAATAAGGGTACTCGTCCTGTAACATAAAACCCATGCTGTCGCATATCTCATACCAGCGCTCGGGAGGGAATCCAATGCAGTAACGCATCACTTGCCAGTTCATGTCTTTGAAACGTTCATGCAACGTCACCGGCCATTGCTGGTTCCAAGGCAACCGATCCCGCTCGGGGTCTTCAAAAAAACGAAAGATACAAACATTCGTACCGCGCATGAAATACGGCTTCTCGTTCAATAGCGCCACCTTTTTTTCGGTATCGAAACGAAAACTACGCATCCCGAACTTCACCCGCTTGTCATCAGCGCCTGTACTCAACTTCAACTCATACAAAAACGGCGTTTCGGGACTCCATAATTTGGCGCCTTTCATGTTTACTTCGAAATCGGCTTTGACCACCCCGTCTTCCGACGTGATCTTAGGCGTTAAACTGCGGAATACGACGATTTCACCGGAGGCAGCCTCCGCTACTTGAACCTTCAAACGTAATTTTTTCGGTGAATTAGTCTCCACTTCGGCTACCACGCGCAGTTTTTCATTGACCACATCGGGAACGCACTGGATATTATTGATATACGGTTTGTTGGAAAGCGTTATTTCTACATGGTCGTAAATGCCCGGTATGTATTTGATCTTCTCAAAATCGTTTCCATCCGGGATAGAATCGGGAAGTTGCGCTTTACAACCTACGCCAATGATAATCTCATTATTCAAACCTTTTGGCAATAAAAACGCCTTGATGTCGAAATAGGAAGGCGTAAAACAATACGGGTTTTCGCCGACAAATTTTCCATTTATAAACACTTTCGTATGATATTTCGCTTTAAAGATTTTGAGTTCAATCTTCTCGAAATCAGTATCATCCAAAATAAATTGACGTTTATGCCAATACCAACCCTCCGGATAAAGCGTTCCTGCGGTGTCGAGCGCCGGTGTTGCCAGATCGACAAGTCCGGGTACAGGCGCGGTCGATGAATACGCGCCTGAAGGAAGCGCTCCGTCAGTTTTGGCAATCATCCAATCGCCATCCAAACGTATTGTTTGCCTTTTCTCCGGTTCGTGTATTCGTGAAACGCAGGAAACAAAGCAAAAAAGGCACATTACTATAAAAATTTTTCCTCTCCAACTCATAGCTATCTTTTTTATTAGAATTATTTTTTTAGCGCAGCGACACAGTATTTCACGGAGACGTATTGCTCTTATATATAAGCTCAAGACGTCGGACAATTTCGTCGTAGGCTTCAAGCTGCTCGACGCTCATCTGCGCTTTTTTCATCCAAGCGTCGCTACCATAAACGCCTGCTTTACTGTAATCGAAAGGTTTGAATCCGATTTTTTTGGCCACAGAGGCGTTTTTAAAACGAAAATCGAATTGCTGCGGATTGACAAACAACGGGTCGGCAATGATCGAGTGTTGGTCGCGCCCCATTTTCTTCCAATCGGCAAATACTAAATTACCATGAAATTTCGGATTTGTCGTTCGCGTATCCCAAAAACAGTTGTTGTCGGTTGTCATCTGTCCCTTTAACCATCCATCCCACTGACAAATAATGCCTTCGTTATAATAAACGATATTATTTGTAAAAATAAACGACAGATGCTCTTCCGGTCTTGTACATTGAAGTTGCGAGCGGAGGTTAAAGGCGAAGATGTTGTTACTGATGGTATTTTCTTTACCGTAATGCTGGTGAAAGCCGGCATCTTTGCATGCATACACAAGATTATTCTCCATACGAATTTTGTAGGAACCCTCGTCGGTATATAAGCCCCACCCTCCATAACGATAGGAATAGATATGGTGAATGACGTTGTTGCTGACGGTAGTCCCTTCGGATGCGCCCAAAGTATAAACGCCGCCCATATCGCACATTTCGCCCCATCCAAGGTGGTGTATGTGGTTAAATTCTATCTTATTACGTTTGGAAGGACTGGGAGCGTATCCCCAGATCCACCCGACTGAAATACCGGTATAGCGAAAATCAGATATCTCGTTGTGGGTGATTTCATTATCGCTGGCGTGAAAGATTATCAGCCCGACAGAACAAGGAAAAACATATCCGCCGTGATGCAAAATATTATTATGTACGGTGATATGATTTGTCAAAAGGTTTATTTCGGAACTGTTCAATCCCGTTCCCGGCAGGGTCATATCGCCAATCTTTACCGCTCCGCCCCCTAAATCGTACAGATGGCAATGCTCCACTTTTGAAAAAGAACAGGCTTTTCTAAACCATATCCCATGCAAGCCGGTATGTGCGATTTCGCAATTCAGGAAGTCGATGTTTTTGGCAAAATCAAGCATGACGGTTGCTTCTTCAGGAGCGGCAGCCTGCCGTGCATCATTCCCTTTGAGCGGGGTATGATAGGCTGTTACTTCAAATGATAAATGCTCGAAGCGGATATGTTCAACCACTTTGTCTTCAGCGCCTGCAATGGTTATAAAACGTTCGTTCACCGGAAAAATACAACGTGTATTTTCGGGCGTTTCACCCGGTTTGGGGATGTATAATAAATAACCATCGCGCTGCAGAAACCATTCCCCAGGCGCATCCAGCGCCATGCGGTAATTTTCGACCACATAACGACTATTATTGTCAATCTTGTTCCATGGTTGCATGGCGCGTCCGGTAAAATATAGAGCGGTATCCCTTATGCTCATGTAGTTGATCCTTTTTCGCGTATTATCCCAACTGTGGTAAAACACCACTAATACATCATTTAAATCATCAGGCGTCAATTCTGACATTATCTTAGCGCCATCCGTATGAAGCGCTATTTTAAGAGAAGCATACGCAGCCATTCGACCGCCAATAGAGTCAAGGACGGTTTCATTCACCCGTTTTACCATATTAAACTCCCCATGATTAGGCGTTTGTGCGCGAAAACGGCGTTCGCCGTTGATATACAACTGCTCGAAATAAAGCCCGTAACGCGCTACTTCGGGAATAAACACCCGCCACAATCCCGGACTGACGACCTCGAAACGGTCGGCCTCTATGCCACCATAAAAAACAGTGCGCGCATTCGGCTGCCCTCTGAAAATAATCGGCGATTGCTGGGTACCGGCATCCAACGGCGACAAGTATAGCGCTTCTCGCATGAAATATTCGCCGGGAAATACTTCCACATAAACGGTATCGTTCAATAACCTCTGTTGACGCATCGACCGGACTAAATCGCGCGCCCCGTTTAATGAGGCAAGCGGCTGTTCACGGCTGCCCGTGTTTTTATCATTCCCCGAAGGAGATACAAACACGCGTATGGCTGCGCCTTCAACAGAAAAAACGACAGCTGTCATTAACAAACAAAAAAACAATTTTTTCATACGTACATTTATTATTTTTTATATTTCGGTCGTATGGAATTCGCATGTTCATTTACTTGGGTGTATTAAGGTACATGCTCGTTTCATACTAATTCAAGTAATAATCCCTGATGGGATATGCAAGAATACTATTTACTTTCTATTTCGAGCAGTTCGAGCTCATAAATTAAGGTCGCATACGGAGGTATAGCGTTAGGTTGTCCCATTGGTCCATACGCTAAGTCATGCGGGATATATAATTCCCATTTCGAGCCTACAGGCATCATCTTAAGGGCTTCTGTCCATCCTTTGAACGAACCGCTAACATAATGAAACGTTTGCGTAACGCTTTTATAAGAACTGTCAAATTCCTTTCCGTTCACCAGCGTACCGCGATAGTTCACTTTCACGCTTGCCCTGTCGTCGGGTATAGGGCCAGAACCTTCTTTTATGATCTTATATTGTAATCCGCTTTCCGTCGTTTTTACCCCCGGTTTATTTTTATTTTCTTCCAGAAATTTCTCGCTTTCGGCAATGATGTCGGCATATTTTTCTCTTATAAAACTCTCTTTTAGCACATCCAATTTAACCTGACTGTACGATTGGGCATTCATTATGCTCATATCATTGCCGTTTTTCACGCCTTGATAAAAACCGCTTAATATAGCAAAGCGATTGACAGTGCGGGTTGAATCTCCCAGAAATATTTCTTCGTTAAGACTGTTGAACCACTGATTGTTAATCAAATGAGCAATTCGCATACCTTCATGATAGGCTACATCTTGCAGGCTGTAATGCTTCATTCCTTCCCGAAAACCCTTGTAAAAGGCGTCCATATTATTCGTATCAATCCCTGCCTGCATTGTAAGATAATCCATAGCGCCATCCGCGCGAGCCATACCATAAAAGTACGACAATGAGTCCACATCCGTTTTCAATTCCAATTTACGTGAAAACGACGTACATGATCCTGTACCTAACATCGCAATAATGACTAAAAAAACAATTGTTCGTTTCATATTTGTCTGTTTATAACTATTAATTATTTATTGTTTAATTGTTTACATTTATAAATAATGTTTATTTCGCTGCAAAATTATAAAAAAAATGTTTTTGTATCCTATAAAAAAATGATTAACAACTCAAATAATTCAAAACAAACCGTTTTTTTGGGTACTTTTGCGCTTGAGATTACTTTTTTTACAATTATGAGCGCAATAAAGATTTAGAAAAAATGATACGATTTGAATGTGACTATGCCGAAGGCGCGCACCCAAAAATATTAGAGCGATTGGCTCAGACAAACTTTGAACAGACAAAAGGATACGGCGAAGATGAATACTGCGCAAACGCCCGCCGTATCATTCGCCGAATCTGCCAAACCGAATCGGCGGACGTCCATTTTTTAGTGGGTGGCACGCAAACCAATACAACAGTGATCGCTTCCGTGCTCCGTCCTCACCAGGGAGTGATTTCGGCAGTATCGGGGCATATCAACGTCCATGAAACGGGTGCGATCGAAGCAACCGGACATAAAATACTTGCCTTGCCGTCCGGCGACAGTAAACTGTCGGCTTTGCAGGTCGAGCAGGTATACCTGGATCATTGGAACGACGTCAACCACGAACACATTGTCCAACCAGGAATGGTTTATATTTCAAACCCGACCGAGGGAGGCGTCATATACGCGAAGCGGGAATTGCAGGCGATTAGCAATGTTTGCCGCAAGTACAACCTGCCCCTATTTCTGGACGGCGCGCGACTCGGGTACGGATTGGCAGCCGAAAACAACGACCTGACCTTGTCGGATATTACCAATTTGTGCGATGTGTTTTATATCGGCGGCACCAAAGTAGGCGCCCTGTTCGGCGAAGCGCTGGTCATCGTAAACGATGCCATCAAAAAAGACTTTCGCTATTTCATCAAACAACGCGGCGGCATGTTGGCAAAAGGACGTTTACTCGGTGTTCAATTTGAAACATT
>Ga0082212_10002668_pt1 | contig 25788 bp, 17 predicted proteins | sample TergutNt197P3_FD_71548 | JGI IMG/M metagenome (GOLD analysis project Ga0082212, IMG submission 71548) | Neocapritermes taracua P3 segment gut microbial communities from Petit-Saut dam, French Guiana - Nt197 P3 | ecosystem: Host-associated > Arthropoda: Insects > Digestive system > Gut ...
AGCACCATCAAATTGAACGCGGTTGTCCATCCAAAATTTGTAGCCTTTTTCGGGGTTTTCAAGTACTAAGATGGAGTTTTGACCTTCTGCCCTAAGGGGAAAATAGTCCACTTTTACCCCGTACTGGTTGTAACGGGCGTCCTGCTCTTTTTCTACAAACTGAGCAAGGAGCGGAGTCAGTCCTGCCGTGTATAGCAAAAGCAGGAAACAGACATTTGCAATAATTGCCTGATTTTTCATTGATTATGTGATTAGATAATGAGTTGTCAGTCGTTAGTTATGGCGACAAATGTACAAAAAGATTTTACGATAAAAACTGCGCTGCTTGATTAAAAACCATAAGGAACGATTGGGTTACCATATCGTTTAATCTCTGATTATGTACCGGAAAAGGGACTTCGTGGCTATACTCAAATGGGAAATCCATAATATCAACTTCAAAACGGCGATTGTCGAACATTTTTCCAAAAGTATCCTTAATGGCATGACCCGGAACAATAAAATCTCCTTTTAATCCAATTGCTTTAATCCTATTTATCAAACATTTAAACGCATTTTCTCTATGCGTAACGTATTTTTTGATGCCGCTCATGGCCAAAAAAGCCTGCCATCCATCTATTAATAAACGTGCTTGCTGTTCCGGTATTTTTATCTTTTTATCCAACAAAGCGGGATGGTTGAGCGTGTGATTTCTCAAAGATGCAAACGCCTGACTGTCCATGATGGAACGGGAACATCCGTTGATTTTATCGAAAGTGGAACCTCCACAAAAGAAGAACGCCCTGCTGCCCGAAAACAACTGTGCCGGATTGGATATTAAAAGCGTTTCTGTTAATAGAGCCCCTATTGAATAGGCAAAAAAATCAATATGGCAGTCATTTTGAAAGAATTCCAAATGTCCTGCTTTGATAGCGGACGCCAATTTAACAATGTCAAAATAGGTTTGAATTCCCGACAGGGCAAAATATTCGGGATGACGATCCATTCTCAGGCTCAAAGCGGCATTGGCAAATGAACTGTTTTCAATGGAAGGAATGGTCGTTTTTCGAAAAATGGAGTGTTGGTCCATCAATCGAGGAGACCTCCAAGTCTGGGGCGAGCGGTTTATATGGTGGGCTATCGGAAACAAAATCACCGGTTTTTGGGTTTGCATCACCAACTGATAAGCCCATGGCAAATATTTCTCCCAACTGCGTTCGTTTAGCCCATGAAGCAATACAATGGCTTTTGAAAACTTTTTATTTTGGCGAGGCGCAAAAGTCGCATAACGGAAACACTGATTTTCCCTCTCTCCGCTGTCAAGGGGGATATCATTATCATCCAAGCCAAAGGAAACATCTGACAGAAAATCGAAAGTATGGCAAAGTGTCCGGTCATCCAAAGCATAGCAGGAATCTTCCAAGGTAAATCTGTCCGACAGATATTTTGATAAATCGTGTAATAGCATAGCGATTTTTTTCGAGGGCAAAGAAAAACAATCATTTCTTTAATCTACTGAAAATGTAGTGTATGACCATCTAATAGGGTGAATAACATTTTGCGTGGGGTGAAAATTTTGCCTGTGGGGTGAAAATTTTGCCATCTCTTCAATCGTCTTTTAAAAATCCAATTCTTTGATTACTTTTGCAGCACCATGGGCAAAGCGATACCTCCGTACTACGTAAATACAAAAAACACCGTCATACAGATTGTTTTTACTACTGTATTCGCGTATATATTTATCAACCTGTATAAGCCTTTTGGAGCCGGAGAGTGGTACGACGTCAGTTGGTGGGTTTTTTCCTTTGCTTCGGGTGTATTGGTGGTGTCCGGAATGTTGGTGGTGCTGGCAAGCAGATTGTTTATGTTTTGGATCAAGCGCACACGTCCGGTTTCCATACTCTATTATGTGCTGATGACAGCAGGAGAAATTATTTTTATGGCACTGCTCTATGCGTTGCTTGAGCAGTGGGTTTTAAACGACATTCGCCCTTTTGCCGTTCTGCTCTATTTTGCCCTGCAAAATACCGCTTTGATTCTTTTGATCCCATACTTGATTTCCGTACTCTTCTTTGAATGGCAGGAGAAGAAGATGAGTTTGGAAAAACTCATCAGACAACTCAGTTATAAAGCCCACTTTATCCCTTTTAAGGATGAAAAAGGGACCTTGAGGCTCACCATAAAGGCAAACGATTTGATTTTTTTGGAATCGTCCGACAACTACGTAACGATTCATTACGAATCGTCTGGAAAAATGAAATCATACCTGATTAGAAATACCTTAAAGCAATTTGAAAAAGATCTGACCGTATTTCCCCTGTTACGCTGCCACCGTTCCTATATGGTGAATATTCATCATGTAAAATTGATGAAACGGGAAAAGGGGCTGGTGCAACTTTTGATGGACGATACAGGACAACACACCATCCCTGTATCCAAAACTTACGATGCTCACGTTTCCAAAGTGCTCCATGCTTCCTGTTAAGCCTGTTTGCCATACATTTCCCTCTTTGCTCAAATTTTGCCAATTAGTCGTAAGCCCCCGATAAAGTACTTGTTTTATCGTGTCCAAGAAGGGTTCTGCCGATTATAAAACAACCCCCACAATACGTCCTCCGGTATGGGCGCTACCACTTTGATGGGTATTTTTTTCACCGGGTGAACAAAGGAGATACTGCGGGCGTGCAGACTGATTCCTGCGTCCGGATTGGAACGTGGAGCGCCATACTTCAAGTCTCCTTTGATGGGGCATCCTATTGCCGCCAATTGTGCCCGAATTTGGTGATGCCTTCCTGTAAGTAGATTGATTTCAATAAAATAATATCTATTACTTTGCCCAACACATCTATAGTGCAGGAGCGCCTCTTTGGCGCCTTGCTTGAGGTAGTCGTAGGCATATGTTTTGTTTTGCCTTTCGTTGCGCAAAAGGTAGTGTTTTAGTTCTCCTCTCTCTTGTTCGGGTCTTTGCGCGGTGATTGCCCAATAGGTTTTTTGGATATTTTTGGTACGAAACAATTCGTTGAATCGCTCAAGCGCCTTTCCTGTTTTGGCAAAGAGTACCGCGCCGCTCACTGGTCGGTCTATTCTGTGCACCACCCCCAAAAAGACGTTTCCAGACTTTTGGTCGCGCTCCTTAATAAATGTCTTTAGGGCATCCTCCAACGCTTGCTCGCCAAACTTATCCGCCTGAACCAACTCTCCCGGCAATTTGTTGAACACTAATATATGGTTGTCTTCGTAGAGAATACGCTTGTATAACGATTCAAAAGTCATCGTTGGAGGCTGTTGAGGGTGCAAAGTTAGATGAAATTTTTGGAAACCCTATCGGCTGAGATAAAAATATAGAGAATCCATCCAAACCCTTTTTGCCACATTGCGTTCTTTAAAACTGTCAGACAAAGTGTTTCCCTCTGTAGATAAAATAAACAGCCAAATTAGATGAGATTTTTTGAAATTCCAAGCGGCTGTAATAAAAATCAAGACCACAGCGGCTTTAGCGGACTACCCCCCAATGCCATAAAAACTTCCGGCAGGATTATGGGCGCCTTTGGGGGGTTTATAACGGAGGGCGGATGCTAAGGCTTCTTCATAACCCAAACTGCGGATGTTATACTCCAAATGGCTGAACAGGCAAGGCTTTATCATGCCGTTAGCAGTCAGTCTGAGTCGGTTACATTGGGGGCAATCTCCTCCCGAACCCCCTTCGACAATGGAAAAATCTCCCTGAGCCAACGACATTCGGCGGATAAAACGCAACTCCAATCCCTCCCGTTGGGCAAATCGTTTTAACGCCTCTTTATGCGGCTCCGAATCTTCCTTCTCTATCACGCAATTGATTTTGACGGGTGTAAGCCCGACCTCCTGTGCGGCGCGAATCCCCAGAAGTACGTTTTGGAGGTTGCCTCCTCGCGTAATGATTCGGTATTGTTCCGCATCCAAGGTGTCCAAACTGATATTGACCCTGTGCAGTCCGGCTGATTTGAGCAGGGCGGCTTTCTCTTGGAGTAATTGCCCGTTGGTAGTAAGGCTTAGGTCGTTAAGTCCGTCCATGGCGGCGAGCATGGCAATGAGTTTTTCGACCCCTCTTCGCACCAAAGGCTCGCCGCCGGTAATGCGGATTTTACGAATCCCTTTTGAAACGGCGAGCGCGGCAAAGGCGCTGATTTCATCGTAACTGAGTATGCTTGTATGGGGCAACAGTCGCACACCTTCAGGCGGCATACAATAGACGCAACGGAGGTTACATCGGTCGGTGACGGAGATGCGCAGGTAGTCGATGGTTCTTCCAAAGGAATCTGTCATAGCATTATGAGTTCTACCGGTTCGCCCGTAACCACAGAGGTAACGCCCACGGGGATACGCACTATACATTGGGCGCGGTCAAGGGCGGTAATGTGCCCCGAACCGTGATAGTCAATCAGCGAACACGAACCACCGGAGGAGTCGATTGAGGCAGGGAGGTGTGCCATGCGGTTGGACTGTTTGCGAGTATAAGGTCGGGAAAGTGGAAGTCGGAGCGAGACAGGAGCGCATTGAGCGCCCATGAGTTTCATGATGAGTGGTTTGACCATCAGTTCAAACTGGACAAAAGAGGAGACGGGATTGCCGGGCAGTCCAAAGAAATAGCATCCCTTACCCACGCCAAAGGTGGTGGGCTTCCCGGGTTGCACGGCTACGCGGTCAAAGAGAATGTTGATGCCCAACCGGCGAGCCGTATCGGGAACAATATCAAAATCACCCATCGAAACGCCTCCGCTTAGGATGACTACATTGTTCTCTTTCATTGATATAGCAAGCAAGGGAGCCAACGAATTGGGATGATCTTGGGCAATGCCGTAATAAGTGGCTAAGGCTCCGGCTTCTTTGCTTTGGGACAACAGTTGCCATCCGTTGCTGTTGCGGATTTGCACAGAGGAGGGGACAACGTCAGGCTCCACCAATTCGTCCCCGGTTGAGATGATTCCCACTTTAGGTCTTACCGATACGCAAAGTTCGGTGTATCCGTAGGCGGCGAGCATGGCAATGTGTTGGGATTTGAGGAGGGTGCCGGAAGAGAGGAGGAGGGTTTGCGCCGCCAAATCTTCCCCCTTGAGGCAAATATTGGTTTTGCGCCCCAACTTGCCGGCTCCGGCGCCGATGCTACGAACAGCGCCATTTTCTTCAAAGGAATCTTCTACCATCAACACACACTCTGCCCCTTGGGGTACCATGGCGCCCGTCATCACTTTGCTGCAACAACCCTGTTTAACAGAGTGTTTTGGTTCTCTCCCTGCCGGAATCACCTCCAATAGACGCATAGTATGCTCCTGCTCCAAATCGGCGAATATGCAGGCGTAACCGTCCACCGCCGATTTGTTAAAAGGAGGCGTATCGCGGTCGGCATAAACCTCCTGCTGCAATACCCTTCCGCAACACTCTGCCAGAGAGGTGCGTTCGCAAGGCACTTCGGGAAACAGCGTGGCGGAGTCGGCAGCATCCAAAACTGTGTGTAATGCCTGTTCAAAAGAGATCATGCGCCAAAGATAGACATTAGAACGATACGCTGATCTTGGTATAGAGATAGCGTCCCATCATCAAATTGCCGTTTGAATCTTTTACTTGTTTGTCAAACAGGTTATTAACTCCAATCGTCAGGCTTACTCCATGGGCAAATGAGCGCCATATTTTGGCGTCAAACTGCCCATATTCGGCAATGGTGTTGTCGTCATTGTTGTCGTCTGTGGTATATTGTTTGCCCAAATGACGGTACAACAGGTTGAGGTTGACGAGACAGGTTCTTAATGTACCACCTGCCGCCGCCTCAAAACGCGGAACGTAGGTCAGGTATTTGCCGTCTATATTTTTGTCGGGATTGTTGGGGTCAAAAAACTCCTTAATCTTGGAATTGACCTGAGTATAGTTGGCAAAAAGGGCGAGGTTTCCGGTTAGGGTGTAGTTCAGATCGATTTCAAACCCCGTGATTTTGACCTTACCGATGTTTGACTGCTTGAGCAAAGGGCGTTGCCGGTTGTTCATTAAAATGGTCTCTCCCGTATTGACAGCATAGACAAAGTCGCGCCCCAAGGTGTAGTAAAAAGAGGGAGACAATACCAAGCCCCGCACCAAGGTAAAGTCTGCTCCTACCTCATAATTGGTTAATTTTTCGGGTTTTAATTCAGGATTCGCCACCACTACGCCGCCGCTGATGGGACCTGTTCTGCACATATCTTCCAATGCTCCCGGACGAAATCCTGTTCCGATGTTGGCATACATCCGGCTCATTTCGCCGATTCGGTATTGGAAGGCAAGGCGGGGGTTAAGAGACGTCCACCCCTCGTTGGGCAACGAACCGGTAGCGCCGTGGTTTACCAAATAGTCGGAGATGGAGGTGGCGCCTTCTACGTAGAATCCGCCGTTACCAAACCGTGCATAATCAAAACGGAGTGCCGGAATGAGTGAAAATCTGCCGCTCCCCGGACGAATCTCATCTTGCAGATAGAGGGCAAAGGCGTTAGATTCCCCTTTATTGATAATCACATCGGTGGAGGTGCGGTACACATCCCGTCCATCCACAAATCCCCCCTTATATTCTAATCCTGCCGTAATGGTCTGATGGCTAAACCCCGAATAACTTTGGTTGAACCATACCCCCCAATCCCTTCGTTTGCTCGTAACGTCATAGAGTTCGGTGGTGCTGCGGAATCGTCCTTCGGTATAGTTTTCGGTGGAGAGAAAGGCGGTGGTGTTCCAACTGAAGAGTTCGTTGGTCCCTTGATAGGTAAGTTTATAGGTGCCGCTCTTTTGGGTAACGTCTGCGTCTAACACATAACCCACCCCTCCGTTTTCATTCATGCCAAAAAAGCGGTCGCCCCGCGAGCGATCGTTGGTATAAAAGGTGGTGGAAAACTCGATTTTATGGGTCGGATTAAGGTAGAAACCAATGAGTCCGCCCACTCCTGCCTCTTTTAGGGCAATTTTGATGTTTTGGGCGGTACGCTCCTCTTCGGGGACTCCGTTGTATCCCGTGCTGGTGCGGGCAAAGGCGTTAAGGTTTGCATATACCTTTTGACCACGCGCCCCGATGTTGGCATTAGTTCCTACTGTATTAAACATTCCGTAATCGGTAGAGACATTTCCTTCAAATTTGCGTTGCGGTTCGCGGGTGATGAAATTGATGGTTCCGCCCATAGCGTTTCCCCCGTACATAGAAGAACCGGGTCCCTTAACCACTTCGATCCGTTCCACATTGCCCAAGTTTATCATATTAAAGTTCACGCTCCCCGTAGAAGCCTTGTTGATAGGCATTCCGTTCAGCAGAACTAAGGTACGCCCCTGTTCGTGCCCCATGCCCCGCATCGAAACGGTAGCGCGTCTGTCTAAAAAACCCATGCTGCGGCTCACCGAAACGCCCGAAATGGACTTAAGGACGTCGTCAATGGTAAAGAAACTTCCCGATTTGATGGCGGTAACAGGTACTGCATATATCCTCATAGGGATTTCAAGAATCTGCCTTGGGGTTTTGGTGGCAGATACCACCGCCTCTTTGAGGTTGTACATACGTAATGTGTCGCGGTCGTTTTGCGTCTCCTGCGCCATGGCTGCAAAAGACGACATAATAAATAGAAATAAAATGCTCTTTTTCATGATATTAATAGTTTAAATACTGTCCGATTATCAGGTGCAAATATAGAAAAAAATGGATATGCAAAAATTAAAACGTACTTTTGCGGCAGAAGCAATTGAGATATGCACACAACCCATCGGATTAATGATCATCTAAGCGTTAAGGAGGAGGAGGGAGTCGTTTACTATTTGTACAACGACCAGTCCATTTTTCGCCATGTACGGGAAGACCGAAGCGGGTACCGCTTTGTTTTAGCGAATTTGGTGGTGAACAGGTTATGCAAGATATGCGAGTTATGCGATGCGCTGGGAGAGGGGCGCAAAAACATTGAGCGCTACGTAAAAGCGTACAAAGATCACGGTTTTAGCCATTTTTTTGAACGCAAGGAGGGACGGGGAAGGGGCTTCAAAATGACTCCGGAGAAACTGTTGGCGATTCAAGCCGCGCTTGACGAAGGAGTGAGTATTTATCGAATAGCGCTTAGTCAGGATATTAGCAAAGCGGCAATCCTGTATCACATCGAGAAAGGGCGTTTACAAAGACTCCGATAGAGACAATATCGGACAACACCCCCATGGCGGTTCCCTGAGCGCCGGCGCCCGCTCCGATGATAGAGAGTGGAGAAAGGTAATGTTCGCTGTGAATCAAAAGAATATTATCTTTTGGGCCCAAATTGAATATGGGGTGTTGGGGCAAAACGGATTGTAATCCTATGGAAGCGAGTCCTGTAGAAGCAGTTCCTCGCTCCCAGGAGGCTATATATTTAAGTTTGGCTCCCTGTGCCTGCGTTTCCTCCAAACGTTGTTTAAAATGCTCTTCCTGACTCAGGAGGGCGTTGTAAAAATCATCTAAAGACCCCTTGAGGCACGATTCGGGCAAAAAGGAGGTTTTGACAACATCTTTTTCTTCCAAGGGTATATCGATTTCCCGACACAAAATGAGTAATTTGCGCATCACATCTATCCCTTGCAGGTCAATGCGCGGATCCGGCTCGGTGTATCCGGACTGATGCGCCTCCCTGACAATATGAGCAAAAGGTCGGGTGCCGTCGTAAGAGCCAAAGATATAACTGAGGGTACCCGAAAGCACCGCTTCAAAACGGTCGATTCGCTCCCCTGCAAGGTGCAACTGCTTCATGCTTTGCAGATAGGGAAGCGCTGCCCCCACGTTGGTGTTGTATAAAAAGGTGGCGCCGCTCTCTTTGGCAGCGGCTTTGAGTCGGGCATAGTGGGCCATGGGTGCGGAACAGGCGATTTTATTGCACGCAACAACATGGATTCCACTTTGCAGCAGGTTCAAATAGGTTGCCGCAACGTGTTCATTTGCCGTAACGTCAACAAAGAGAGCGCCGGAAATTTTAAGTCGTTGAATATAAGAGATAAAGGCGGGTAAATCTGCTTTTCTCCACTCGGTGCCCTCCGCTAATGTCTCTTGCAGGGGGATGCCTTGCTGTGAGAGGCGCATCAACCGACTATTGATGATACCGTTTACAACAATGTCAATTTCATGACTTTGATACAAAAGTCCGTGTTTGTGGAGAATTTGCTCAATCAGCGCTTTGCCTACGCCGCCGGTGCCGGCAATAAAGAGGTGGAGGGTCATATAGTTTTTAGTTTTCAGTTTCCAGTTTTTTGGGGGGAGGAATAGTTGAGGGAGTAGTTCGATATAGTTAATAGACTGATGATTATAGGAGGTGCAAGAGGGCAGGAAGTTGTCCGACATGGTTGATGGTCCTCAATAGAGTGTGTTCTATGGGGTCAATATGTTCGTGTATCCAGAGAACTTCGGAAGGGATATAGACCGCTTGCGCCCCCAATGTAAGTACCGGCAGAATGTCCGATTTAAAGGAGTTGCCCACCATCAAAAATTCGATGGGAGCAAGAGAAAGGTCTTCTAAGATTTTTTGGTATGAGCCGCTGTTTTTTTCACTGACAATGGAGATATATTCAAAAAAGTGGGCTAACCCCGACCGTTCTAATTTGCGCTCCTGATCGCGCAGGTCTCCTTTTGTTGCCAAAGCCAAACGGTAGTGCGGCGCTAATTTTTCAAGGGTCTCCCGTATTTGTGGAAGCAACTCCATGGGCGGGGCAATGTTTGCCTTTCCCAAAGCAATCAACTCTTTAATGAGGGTGTTGGGCAGTTGATTTCGAGAGAGATCCAAAGCCGTCTCTATCATTGAAATTGTAAACGCCTTACTTCCGTACCCCAACAGGTCAAGATTGCTCATTTCGATCTCGTAGAGTGCCTGTTGTGCCTCTTCGTGTGTGGAATAGCGCTCCATGAGGTTGCAGAATCGTTGTTCCGCCTCCCGATAATACTCCTCATTCCGCCATAGGGTATCGTCTGCATCAAAGCAAATTACCCTGGGGTGAACAGAGAGAGCGGTATGGAATTTTGTTTCCTCCATGACGTAAAACCAGACGCGAAGGTAGCGTTTTTATCGAAAAAAATGCTACCTTTGTCGCCTCAATTCGGGGTGTAGCGCAGTTGGCTAGCGCGCCACGTTCGGGACGTGGAGGCCGGAGGTTCGAGTCCTCTCACCCCGACAAGCCATCAATTATTTCTGAAACGCTTCCGTAATCAGATTTTCCAAATATTTATAGTGTGCCCGTGACACCATATCGGAGGGGGACGCCGATTTGAATCTCTTTTGTAACTCAGTGAGTTGAAAATAGATTACGCTGGAGGCGTCCGTATTGTCGGGGGCAGGACGTGCTTGCGTGGCGGGAGCTGGTGTGGCACCCGGACGGGTTGAAGGTGTAGCGCCGCCATCTTTTAGCATGGAGATAAGGTGCTGCACATATATCTTTTGAAGAGAGCGGCGATAAGGGTCAACCCCTTGGCGGCTGTTGAGTTCACTCCAAATGTGTTGGTTGAGGTCGCTAAAAAGGTTGTCTATGGTATAGGCGCTCTTTCCTAAGGCGATTTCCGCCTCTTGCAGGTTGTTGAGTACCCGTTTGCTGACTAAGGCGGTCACGGCACGGCTTTGGACGGTAGCCATCAGGGTGTATCCCTTCTCTCCGGTTAATGAGGTAACCGATTCTGGTACTAACCATTCGGGTGTAGAAAAGGCGTGCCTGCTCAAAAACTGCATGGCCTCTTGCTGGCGGGACTTCTCTACAAAAGTATAGATAACACCTGCTTCACCTACCGTTTTGGGATCTTCATAAATACCTCCAATCCACTTGGCTACATGACCAATGTAGCGAGTGAACTGCCCCTGTACCTCTCCACGAATGGTGCGGAGGTAGGTATAATCTTCGTTGGAATCTTTTGCCCACTCCGGCAGGTTGCTCATAATGAGTTTCAAGTTCTTAATACCCAATTCGCTTGCCTCCATCTGGTTTTCTCCAAGGTCTTCCGATTGGGAACGCGGGTCGTTGGGGTTGGACTCCTGGCCAAACCAGTAGAGGGGATTCTTGGTTTTTTCTATAATCCACTGATTCAATTTCTCTTTTTCTGCCCAAGGATCAGTAATGTCTAAAAAGCGACGATAACCCCATTCAATAGCCCAGTAATCGTAATGGCTGATGCGTGGGAAGAGGAGGTCGCGGGGGATATTGTCTTCGGGCTGGGCTACAAAGTTAAAACGTGAGTAGTCCATAATGGAAGTGGTATGGCCGTTTTCTTTAAGGAATTGAGGATTCCTTAGTTGATCTGTTGTGTATAGAGAAGTGGCTCCAAAATTATGACGAAGTCCAATAGTGTGTCCGACTTCGTGAGAAGAGACAAAGCGGATGAGTTGCCCCATCAGTTCCTGATCAAAAACCTTTTTACGGGCGCCCGGATCCACAGTAGCGCATTGAACAAAATACCAGTTATGTACCAAACTCATGACATTATGATACCAGTTAATATGGCTCTCAATAATCTCTCCGGAGCGCGGGTCGTGTACATGAGGACCGCTCGCATTGGGAATATCGGAGGGTTTATAAACAATGGCGGAGAAGCGGGCATCCTCCAGGCTCCATGACGGATCTTCATCGGGTGTGGGGGCTACTTTGCCCATAATTGCATTTTTAAACCCGGCCTTTTCAAATACCGGCTGCCAATCGTCAACCCCCTGAATCAAATAGGGCACCCACTCTTTGGGCGTAGCCGGATCGATGTAAAAGATAATGGGTTGGGCAGGCTCTACCAATTCGCCCCGCTTATACCTCTCTACATCTTGATGTTTCGGTTCCAACCGAAAGCGGGTAATCATACGTATATTCTCTACACCCTGCGGGTTTTGGTCAAAATCAACGTAGTTGGCGGTAAAATATCCCACACGGGCATCTGCATAACGGGGCTGCATGGGTGTTTTGGGAAGCAACACCATGGAACAATTGATTTCGTAGCTGGCAGGGTCAGTCGATTCCGTCACAGAATAGGTTTTTACTGTTCTCAGTTCGGTATTGATAGGAAAGGTGCGAACTCCCACGATGTACGATTTATCGGCCTGCATGGCGCCCAATCTGAATGAGGTTTTGAAACTTCTTGGAATAAAGAGAGCTTCATTATCTGCCGAGATCAAATCGGTAATATCAATCAACGCTATCTCCTTGTCCGCGGATAATGCTTTGATTTCGAGATTGGCCAATATGGGTTGAAAACTTGAATTCAGTAAAGATTGATACATACTTTGGGTGCTGTCTTTTGATTGCTCACGTGAGAGGACTTTGCGTAGTAATATTTTGTTATTGGGCCCTTTTTCAAAGCGAAGCACAGCGGAATTCACCTGATCGCCACCGTATCCGCTCATGGAGGCGCGCATGGCTGCTGCTGCCTTGGAGAGGCGGGTGACCATTAAAATATCGCGTCCGATAAGGGTATCGTGGATAGCAATAAAATAACGTCCATCCTGCACATAGACAGAGGTGAGTCCGGTCATTACCGATGTCTCCGATTTGATAAAGGCATCAAGAGCGGCAGGCTCTTTTTCCGTTGATTTGGAATCTGAGTCGCCGGAGGTGGATGCAGAAGAAGATGTTTGAGATCCGCGCTGGGCTACTACACACAGAGGAGTACACAGGATAAGTGCCAAGAAAAGGAATCCGGGAAAGAATTTGTAAGAAGTTTTCATCATGTTTTATGTTAAGAATGGACAAAAGTAGTAAATTTGTCCCGAAAATAACTCAAAGAAAAAAATAACAGGATGAAAAAAATTATAACCCTTTGTGTATTGGCGTTTCTGCTGTATGGATGCGGTAGTGTGGCCATCACTGGGCGCAGGCAGGTGTTACTTTTTGACGCCGGTCAGATTGCTTCGCTGAGCAATGATGCCTATACTGAGGTGATGAGTACGGCAACGCTCTCAAAAAACGCAACGCAAACACGCATGGTGCAGGATGTGGGAGTACGTATGGCGCAGGCTATCACCAACTATATGAATCAAAACGGGATGGGGCAAAAGTTGGCGGCGTACAGTTGGGGCTACACCTTGTTGCAGAGCGATGAAGTGAATGCTTTTTGTTTGCCGAATGGAAAGGTGGTAGTGTATGAAGGGTTATTAAAATTTGCCTCCACCCCTGACAGGTTGGCAGTGGTGATTGGGCACGAAATGGCACACGTGATCGCCAACCATGGGAATGAACGCATGAGTCAGGAGACGATCATGAATATGGTTGGTGCAGCCGGCGAAGCGGTGTTATCTTCCAAAAGCGAGGCAACACGATCCATTTTTGGGGTGGCTTTTGGTTTGGGCAGTTCTTTTGGGGTATTGATGCCTTACTCCCGCACTCACGAATATGAAGCCGACAGATTAGGGCTTATTTTTATGGCGATGGCGGGGTATGATATCAATCAGGCGCCTCTTTTTTGGGACTTGATGTCGCAATCAGGTGGGGCAAAACCTCCCGAATTTTTGAGTACCCACCCATCTGACGCCAATCGGCAAGCAAGGTTGAGGGCGGCATTGCCGGAGGCGGCGCAGTATGCCCGCAGATAGGAGGTGCAACAACGGAGTATAGAAAAATGAGCATCCGCCCCCTTTTAAAGAGAGCGGATGCGGTTGTGTTGATAAAGTCGCTCAAGGTGGGCAACTGCAGTTGCGGGTACTTCGGTTAAAGCACCTGAGGATTTTGTGCTTGATTAAATGGTGCGCCGGTAACGGTTTTGAGATGAGGCAGGCGATTGGGAGCCAAATCCCAAAAAGCGGTGTTGCATCCTGCACTCCAAAATGTTACGCAGTCCGCACCGTGCGTCAGGTTTGCCGGAACACTCCCGCCGTCCTTGCCCGTCAAGGTTGCATCAGATGGGACTATCTCGGAGCCGTTTCTCTTTAGCGACAGACCTGCGGCGCGGGCGAAGTTGTCGGTCAGTTCAGGGGAAGCATTGCCTGCTATCCGACCTACAAAGTTTGTTACAGTTGTAGCAGAAACCTCCTTGTTCAACGCCACGCAACGCCCAACAGTGCCGTCTGTGGAGCCTACGATGCCACCTACGTAGGTTCTTCCGGTGATGATTCCCGTTGCGTAGCAGACTTCCACAGTGCCGGTATTTGAACCCGTTAATCCGCCCACATACCCTAATGGTCCGGTACCTGTAACATTGCAGGTAGTGTAACAGTTTAGAATCACGCCGATGGTACTGTTTGCACCGGCTATGCCTCCGATTCCGTTCAATCCGGTGAGTGTTCCGGTAACATAACAATTCGATATGATACCGTCGTTAATACCTGCAATACCACCTACATATTCTCTTGTTGATGTGATGTTTACGTTTTTCAACGCAACACCCGTTACGCCGCCTCCACTGCCGACAGCGCCGAACAAACCCTGACTGTAGTCGGCTCCGGCAGAAATAGTGAGGTTATCAATGGAGAATCCCTGTCCGAAGTATCCACCGGTAAAAGGATTTGTATATGTTCCCATCGGCGTCCATATTACGCTGCTTAGGTCAATATTGGCGGTTTGCCTGAAGTGAGCGGATAGATAGTTGCGCACCAAGTTTAACTGCGCGGCATTGGCAACAAGGTAGGGATTGATCGGCGTACCGCTACCTTCGGCAAAGGGAGATACCGCAATGCTGAAAACGTGCGTGAAGTCGGTTGTTTCCGAAACCCCCTTTGGAATGGTTGCCTGCACGGATATGGTTCCTTCATTTGTGGTATTGATAGTGTTGCCGCTGATGGTGGCGCCGGTGGTTCCCGCACTCTGGATGCTCCATACGATTGTCTTGTTGGTGGCGTTAGCGGGAGTTACCGTGCCTGTGAGCGTAAGTGGAGTGCCCACTGCCGCCGTTGCGGGTAAGCCGGTAAGATCGGTTACGGCAACAAACGCCGCTTGCACCGTAATGGTAAGCGTTCCCGATTTGCCGTTATTGGAGGTGGCGGTAATCACGCTCGTGCCGGGGGCAACCGCCGTTACCGTGCCCGCGCTGACCGTTGCGACTGAGGGAGTGGCGCTCGTCCACGTTACCGATTTGTCGGTGGCGTTATCGGGTAGCACGGTTGCCGTGAGCGTCAGCGGAGCGCCGCCAACGGTTAGTGTGGTTCCACCCGGAGGGGTGGCAATCGAAACGGATGAGACCGCTACATCACTTTTTTCTTTTGTACAGGATGTTGTTGTCGCCGCCAATACCATACAGGCGGCAAAAATTAAAGATACTGCTTTTTTCATTTTGTTTTAAGTTTAATTATTTATAAATGAGATGATTAACAGTTTTTATTCATGTTTAAGCGAAACGGTGATCCCCATTCCGGCGCACTGTGTGTTGGTGGGCAAATAGTCGGCGCCAAGCGCGGGGTTCACTTCAATAGAGTTGCTTTCGCCGCCAATGTGGGTTTTCCATGCGGCAAGTCCCACATTTTCGATAAAACTGCTTGGTCGGTTATCGGTAAAGGTGGCGCTTTTGCCGGTCACATAGTAGCAGTTGTTGTTCATGGTGGGTTTGCCCTCTAAGGAGGATAGATCGCCAACAAAACCGCTGTCGTAGCGAAAATCTTCAATAAAACGAATGTCAATCATCCGATTAGAATATGTAGATGGCTGACATACAATATTATGGTGAATATCCGGATTGATGCTCGGAGGGCACCCCGGAATATTGTCCCAATCCTGTGTGGCAATGCCAAAGTAAATGGGGCTGTGGTACTTCCCGTTGCCATACGTTACTGCGTTGACTATGGTGTTGTTATACACTTTGGCATCTTTGGAGGCATACAAACCAATTCCTTCCCAACCTGTGTCGATAATCAGGTTGTTGCGCACAACGCCGTTGATGTTTTCATAATATTTTGGGTTTGTGCCGGTATCAAAATAGTCGGGACTGGTATCAAAACCCACCATAATCCCCGCCCCATACGCGCGTTCAATCAGGTTGTTTTCGATGATTGCGTCTGTGGAGCCGCCTTTGGCATAGACGGCGTTGGAACAAATATCGTGGATATAGTTATTATGTACCGTGATGGAATCGCCGTTGACAATATCAATGCCTTCGGAGTTACACTCCCCCAATTGAAAATCCGGATCGCTTACCCACTCCCGTCCCGAATTGTAAATTTCGTTATACCGAATGATCACGTTCTTGCATCCGGGTTTGACCTTTACCACGTCATCTTTTGAGTCGTGTAATTTGCAATCTTCAATGATGATATTGGACGCCCCGGAGCGGTCTGCCTGCCCCCAATCCCACTTGGTCTCTAAATTAACGGCATAAAACCCTCCCATGATTTCGAGGCTTTGTAATTTACCGCCTGTAACAATACCCCCATCATCGTCATTTTCGGCATAGAACTCTACCGCCGAATCTTCATCATGTCCTGAATTAAAAGTGGTCAGGTCAATAATTGCCCACTCGCCTTTGGCGGATTTTATGGTAATATTAGATCTTCGAACGCGAACATCGCGCCCCTCTTTGTAGGTACCACCGCGCAAAACAAGGGTGCTTCCGGAGGGGGCATTTGCCAATGCCGTGTTGATGCTCTTGTAGGGCTTGTCAATAGCGCCGGTGGCGGTGGCGTCATTTCCGGTGGGAGAGACATAGATGCCATTTGCGGGATCGTCGTAGGTGTTGGCGCGGGGTCCAACATTGCCGTCTCCGGCGGGGGGATCAACCACTACCGGAGGATCGGGGGGATCCGGCGGGGAAGGAGGATCCGGTGGATCAATACGGCTTTCGGGGTTACACCCCAAAGCGAAGCAGAAGAGAAAAAGGGTGGCGAATCCAAAGATGAGTTTTTTCATGGTGTGTGTAAATGAATGGTTTTCGATATAAGAGATAGAAATGGATGAGGGTACATCCGTTAAAGCACCTGCGGATCTTGCCCAACAAACAGGACGCCCGTAGTGGTTTGTAGCCATGGCAACCGACCATCCGCACAATTCCATGATGGGGTGGTATAACCGAATGCGGGCCACCATCCTCCGCTTGAAAAACCGTGCGTTCTTGGCGCCAGAGCATCTTCACCGTGAATGCTGGTTAAGGTTAAGGGTGATGGAGAAAAATGTACGCCGCCCCGATACAGTGACATATCGTTACGGGCGAAGTTGTCGTCCAAATTCCCGCCGTCGTTTAATCCCACCACGCGCCCAACGTCTGCGGCGGGAATGGTTGAAGAAACTTCTGTATTTAGTGCAACGCAGTGGTAAACAGTGCCTGAGGCTTCATTCAATCCCACGATGCCTCCATTACGGAAAGAACCGGAGATTGTTCCCGTAGCGTAGCAATATTCAATCCTGCCCGAGTTGTCGCCCACGATACCGCTCTGTAAGGACCCACTGCTCGTAACATTGCAGGTGGTGTAACAGTTTTTTATTGAACCCGACATGTTTACACCCGCTATGCCACCGAAAATGTAGCCTGTTCCGCCGATTGCTCCGGTAACGTAGCAGTTCTCTATGAGACCTTCGTTTTGTCCGGCTATTCCGCCACCTCTGCCTTGCGAATATGTGCAGGAAATGTTAATCAACGCCACATTCCTCACTACGCCAAGCGTTCCAATATCGCCGAACATACCTTGATAACTGTCAGTTGTAGAAGGGATGGTGAGGTTGTTGATGGAATATCCCCCGCCGTCATAGGTGCCCTGAAATCGTGAAATATTATCTCCTATCCGCGTCCAGGTAGCAGAGAGGGTGATGTTTGCCGTTTGCTGGTAGTGTTTGTCAAGTCCCCATCCATCCACATTGCTGCCTACCTTTCGCAGGGTTGCCTCATCAGACACAAGAAACGGTCTTTCGGAAGAGCCATCCGGAGGGAGAATGACTGGGTTAACTACTACGCTACAAGTGCCCATAACTCCGCTGCCATCTTGGGCGGTTGCCCTAATGACTGCGCTACCCGCAGCAAGAGGGGTTACAACTCCCGCAGCGCTCACCGATACAATTCCCGAAGGAGAGGCGCTCCAGGTAACATTTTTGTTGGTCGCTCCTCCCGGAGTTACGTTTGCGGCTACTGTAGCGGATGCACCGCCAACCGTAAGCGTTAAGGTCGGTGGGCTTACGGTAATTCCCGTTACAAGAACGGGACCGGGACCAATGCTGCTGCAGGCTGACGCAATCAGCGCTACCGAGACAGCGGATAAAAACAGTAATTTCTTCATAATGGTAATCATTTTGTGTTAAAATATATTTTAATGTAAACAGTTTCTTATAGTATGTAACCGTTGTCTTGCCTCCTCCAGATGCCCAATCACCCTGTCAATGGTTTGAATCTTTTCTAAAGGGACAAAAGCAACACAGTCGTCATAAAAACGGTCAGGTTCAACTTTTTTTTGTTCACTCCGTGGCTTCATGGAAAAAATCTTGTTATTCTGTTTTGTCAATCATGTGTAAAAAGGAATGGTTTCTATAAAACCCTCTGCAAAGGTAAGGAGGAAAAAAGAGATGTGTTACCCCCTGATGGGGTTTTTTTCGGGCATGGTTAAAGAATTTTTACAACTCTATTAATGAGAAGTTTGGCGCTTCACAAAACTTAATTTGATGTAAAAACAGGCGGATTGCTTACGTTTGTGTACCCCCAATACCCCCCACAGGGGGTATTGGGGGGTACCACTTCCTATAATAAGGGATTTACGGTACTACTTCGTGGTGCCTTCGGTGAGATTGCAAGTTCGGTTAGTTTTAGACATTCTCTGATTATTACTATATTGGCTTATTTACTGAATCGAAATTTGGTTAATTACTACAAATGTGTCATATAGCGTTGTTAATTCAATGCGGATTTGCAATTCGGACAGGAAAGGGAAACGTTCTCTATGATGAAAATGGATCTATATAAAAATTCAAATCCCCATTCTTCATGGTTTTTATAGATAAAATATTTATTGTCGATGGAATTTTGATTGCTTTTAGGCTCGTTCCAATTTCTTTATCCAATATGGTTTTAAAACGATTAGGGGCATTATTGCTTATTGAATATTGAGTGAGAACCGCGTGTAATGTCTTCGTGCTCTTGTAATAGGACATTTTAATACACAATATAAGGTTATATGTATTCATGAAAAAACCTTTACAATTTACTTGAATAACATGTTTTCTGTTGTGAACCATGTGCCCGTCAGAAGCGTAATCTGTAACTTCCTTTAGATAAGGGTTGCCACCGATTTTTGGAAAAATGTTGATCCTTTCCAACAGACTGCTGATCGCAGTTTTCATTTCCAGTACAACTTCATTGCTTGTCCTGCTTGTTTTTATCCCTGCAATAGTACCTGTTGTTTTTTGCAGTGACGTTACTGTATTGGTTGTTTGTTCCCATACCAATACCCCGTTCTCAAAATCGTTGTACCGGTTTTTACTTCCCGCCTTTGTAAACAACTCTCCGGAAATTGGATACCCAAGATCAGGATTGCTTTCACTTCCTTTACTAACCCAATAATTCTTGATAGAACCATATATTTCGTGAGCAGAAACAGATGGTTTCCAATAGATAGAACCATTTCGGAAATGATTATACCTGCCAATACCGTCAGTCGTCGCAGTTTCATCGGTTATAGGAAATCCCAGCAATCCTTTTTCCCAATCCAATTGCCCCCATCTATTTAGAATTGCTCCATGTACTTCGAATGCCTCTGTCTGCCCCGGAAACCAACACATCGTTCCCCAAATAAAACGTTGATATTTACTGTTTGGAGCCAACGAATTACATTCATCTGTCTTAGGATACCCCAAGAAACTCCTTTCATAACCAAGGCTTGCCCATTTTGCGAAGATGGGTCCATGTATTTCAAAAGGCTCTTTTTCCGGGCTTTGCTTGTAAATGGAACCATACTGATAATGTCTGAATCGTCCAATACCATCCGGACAGGTTGTTTCCGGTGAGGTCGGATTTCCCAAAATCCCTTTTACCTCTTCATACTTTTTATCAATTGTCATTGGGATACTACCTTCTGTGCTCCAGGCGTAAGCATATCGAACAGGATAAAAGGAATTTAAGATATTTGAGATAGCGCTTGCTCTTGTTACTTTGATCGAAAACTGATTACTGACGGAAGATAACGGTAAATAGACCATTTTCTTGCCGCTATTCCGTTTTATTATTTCCAGAACAGGGTTGATTGGGTAGAAGATTGGGTAGTCGATTGGACTGTTGTTTTGTACACTCAAATCTAATTCCTGCATTGTACGTGATAAAGTAGGCGCTGTAAACCATGTCAGGCTTACGTTGAGGTTACTTCCGTTTTTGGGCTTTTGAATGTTGCCGGTAACTTGAGAACCGGAGGTAATCGTTCCCGTGCCATATTGACCCTGTGTTATAATGCTGAGTGCGCGGTAAACGTCAATCGCGCCGGCTCCCTGCCTTTGCGTCAAGCCGTTAGACATCTTTTCCTGAGGTCCTCCATCTACGTTAGCCGGTTTCACTTTTCGGTGGCATGAAGCCATAAGAATGGCTTTAATTACCTCCGGCTTTGCTGCCAGTTCGGGTTTTAACTCTATCATCAGGGAAATGATCCCTGAGAGTGAAGCCGCGGAACCACTGGTGTGGTCGGAAGCGATAACCATATCCGGCTTATAACAAACCTGATCTCCGCTTCCGTTTCCGTAATGACGGTAGTCTGTGTCGGGAAAGTTGCCGGGGGCGCCGTTGTCAAAACTGCCCGGATTGTAAACAATCGGGTTATATCTGAATTTATCATGCATAATATCATCATCTGAATTGCCGTTGGTATAGTAAGCGCCTGCTCCAATGGTGTTATAGCAACCCCCGAAAATTGCACAATATGACCCTACTTCCGGGTAGTCATCCGTACTGTTGCCTGTAGCGCCGACTAATATCACATTTTTAGAAGCTGCCAGCGCATCCCACCATTTTGCCCACGTATTATTTGAATAACCATCACGTGGGCTGCCATGTAAACTGTGACTTAAAATATCAATTCCGTAGTTTACAAGCGCCCATTCAATATATTCCTGTTCCCCCTGTGCAACCGCAAAAATATTTGCATTGCTTGCATAAGCCTGCATTGACGCTGCCATACTGTTAGCATGATGTCCTGTATGAAATGGCGGAGTATCCGGTATAGCCGATCTCTCCGTTTCTACATTATAGCGTTTATTTTGATAAACATTTTTTATGTTTTCGGGATGGATGATATTTTTAATGTCATCAATATCTGAAATAACCCAGCCTTCATATAACATAATATTCACGCCGGATCCCGTCAATCCGGTCTCATATTTGGCAATGTCTGCCCGCATTGATTTTTGCTGATTCTCTAATATGCAGGGTGGGGACTTGGTATCATCATAAAAGCCTATACTCACTACATCCGCCGATTTCACTGTTTCCAATATCTGCGCCCTGGTCAGATTTACAACAGTAGACGGGGTCAGTCGGCTTTGGAAGGTAATATCCTTCTCGGGCAGTTTGAGCTCTTTTATCAAAGCGCTGTTTTTCTTCCCGTATGCATCCCACGCCGCCCGCCGCTTGGCCTTAACATACGTTTCGGTACGCTGACGTTCCTTTATGCGCTGGTTTTCAGTCTCATTGACGTATGCCTTAAGTCTGCCGCCGGTCGGGTCGCGCTGTGCATCTTTGACTTTTTTTTCGGATGCGCTTTCCAAAGCCTTTACCAGTTCGTCGGGTACCGAACCGTAGTCCACTGCGAGATTGTCGGCTGTCAAGCCAGTCTCTTTTCCTACCTGTTCATCAATTTCACTTTGATCGATGTCCACAAACCAAAGCCAAACAGGTATTTTCTCATCGTCATTTGCGGATTCAAGCATTTTCCAAAGCTTTCCGTCGATTTTTTCTTTCCAAGATTCTTCCTCAGAATAAATTCCATTACTCATAATTTTATCCCTGATACGTGTCGGGCGCAACTTTTAAATTTTTTTTGAGATCACTCATTTGTTTTTGAAAATATCCGCAAAGTTATTGGCATAAAAAGAGGTGTGTTACCCCCCGATGGGGGTTTTTTCGGGCATGGTTAAAGAATTTTTACAACTCTATTAATGAGAAGATTGGCGCTTCGCGAAACTCAATTTGATGTAAAAACAGGCGGATTTTTTACGTTTGTGTACCCCCAATACCCCCCGCGAGGGGTATTGGGAGACCGGCGGCACCTCAAACGACAGGGCGCAGACCTCAGAATATGTTGTGGCAATTCTAAGAAACTGTTTCAAAAAATTGTATCTTCGCGGGTACAAATGAAAAGAGGATAAGGTATGGATATTTGTCATCAAAACGGAGGGATGAGGTAATGAAAGTTTTTCATGGCAGTTATCCTTTCTCCCCTCTTATTGCCGGATTGGTGCTTATGGCGGGATGGTTCACTTTCTCCTGCCATGGTACGTATAATCAATCCGTTGCAAATACAATGGTAACCGATTCATTGCTTGCGCCCACCGGTAATGCCTATTTAGACAGTTTGTTGCATATTGCTGCAACGGCGGAGCAGGATACAAACCTTGTTGAACTGTACTATGAAATCGGGTGGGTATATGCCGATAGCAACCACGAAAAAGCAAAAGAGTATTTTCTCAAAATGAAAAGTTTGAGCGAAAAACTGAAGTGGAGACAAGGTCATTATCTGTTTGCGCGAGGTTTTACAGAGATATTGAATAGAGAGGGTTTTATTGATTCGTCAATCGTCATTCACCAACAAGCGCTGGCATGGGCAACAGAGGAGGCGGATGAGTTGCAAATAGCCTTAATATCAGGAAACCTTGGGAATTGTTACAACTATAAAAATTGGTATGAAACCGCTTTAAAGTATTACAACAACACATTGTCGGTTTTTGAAAAACAAGGCGATTCATTAAGGCTTGCCCACCTGTATCATTTGATGGCTATGGTCTATTTTGATATGAACATACAGGATGAAAATTTGGTCTATAGCGAAAAAGCCCTCGACATTTTAAAGGGCAATCCCGATGTATTGTTGAGAGCGCACGCACTCATTAACTATTCATTAGGGCTTTTGGCAAGCGGACAATTACAAAAAGCGGAAGAGGTCCTTTTAGAGGCACAACGCATCTATACCCTCCACCGGAACAACTATTTTTTGATGAAGGTATATGACAACTTAGCGTCATTGTCTTTGAGAAGATTTGATTGGGATAGGGCGGAGATGTACCTTGAAAAAGCATTTGAACTTGCTACGGAATTTGGGGACGTCGAGGGGTGTTGCATATCCAACAGAGGATTCGGTATAGTAGCATTATTCAGGAAAAATTTCGACAAATCAGAAGAGTACACCAAAATCGCGCTACAGGCTGCTCATGAATATGGCTTGCAGGTCCAAGAGATGAGGTGCTATCGTCAATTATTGGACATCTCCACAGCGCGGCACGATTTCATCAGCAGTAGAAATTATGCCGCAAAAAGCGATTCTATTGCCAATAGACTTATGTCGGAATCGGCTTTACGCGCCCAAAAAGAGATGGAGGTGAAGTACGAAACCGAAAAGAAAGAGACGCAAATCGCCTCGCTCAAAGAGGAGCGGCGTTTGATGATTTGGCTAAGCATGGCGGGTGGTGGTCTGTTGCTGTTGGCGTGGGTTGCGGTATTTCTCCTCTGGCAGTGGACGATACAAAAGCGCCGTTTTGCCGAGTCGCACATCAAACAACTTGAACAGGAGAAGCAGTTGGTTGCCACCCAAGCGGTATTTGACGGTGAAGTGCAAGAGCGCTCCCGCCTTGCCCGCGATTTGCACGATGGATTGGGCGGTAAACTCACCAATATGAAACTCAATTTGCAGGTTTTGCAAAAAGAGACCGGATTGGAGGACAGCAGAGAGATTCAGTTGAGGGCGGTATTGGATCTACTCGACGAATCGGTCAAGGAGATGCGCCGCGTGTCGCACAACCTCATGCCCGATGCCTTGAGCCGGTCGGGACTCAAAACGGCAGTGGATGACTTTTGCCGCAGCATGTCGCCCATCATTGTTTTTCGCTACTACGGAGACGAATCGCACTTGGATATGAAACTCGAAGCGATGATTTACCGCAGCATCTATGAATTGGTAAACAATGCGTTAAAATATGCGTCAGCCGCTCGGATCATGGTGCAGATTGTGCGGGAGACCGATCATATTTCGTTTACCGTTCAGGACAACGGTTGCGGCTTTGACCCCGATGCACAAACAGAGGGGATAGGGTTACGGGGCATTCGCAGCCGCGTTGCCTCTTTTGGCGGGGAGATACAGATTGATTCCAAAGTTGGGGAAGGGACGGAGGTGAATGTGGAGTTGAACATTGAGAACTGAGAATGTACATAAAGAGGTAGCCATGGCGCCAAATCATTTTCAACTTTCTCCGTTTAATTTTCAATTGATTAAGGTGGCAATTGTGGACGACCATACCGCTGTAGCCCAAGGAATTGAGCGTCTGATTAACGAATCTGGAGTGGCAGGGGTAGTTGGCGTAGCTTATTCGGCGGCGGGGTGTATGCAGTTGTTGGGGCAAAGCGAGCCGGATGTGCTTTTGTTGGACGTCAACCTCTCAGACGGCAACGGGCTTGCGCTCGTTCCGCAGATTAAAGCGCTGTACCCAAATCTGAAAGTGTTGATACTCACAAGCCATACCGAAGTGTCTATCATTAAACAAGCCTTAGACAGCGGCATTGAGGGCTATATCATGAAGAGCGCCGCCGCAGAAGAGGTTATTGAAGGGATTCAAACGGTAGCCTCCGGCGAGCGTTTTTTGTGCAAAGAGACCCACAGAATCCTCCAACATCGCGACTGTCAAACTGTTTTGTTATCGCGGCGCGAGGAGGAGTTGTTGCGCCTGATTGTGGCTGGACAATCCGGCAGCGAAATAGCAGACACTATGCGTCTCGGCTACGAAACCGTCAAAAGTTACCGAAAACGCCTGATGCTCAAATTCAACGCCTCTAATGCAGCCGAGCTGGTGCGGATGGCGTTGGCGCAGGGGTTGGCAATATCCGGTTTTAACACACCCCCAGAACGATAGAGGCGTCAATATCCAATTTTGCAAACATAATTACAATATCGTTAGTCGAAAGCGCTACATTCAACAATTAACAAAGTTAAAAGACGAACGTATGATCAAAATAATTACGAGGTTAAGGCGTTTGGGGCAATTCATCTTGTTGGAAATGCTTGCCGGACAAAGATATTTTTTTACCTTCGCAAAAAATTGCCTGAGATGCAGCCACGTAAGAAAATACCATACGCGCTAACGAATTTTGAACGAATACGTACAGAAAATTATCTATACGTGGACAAAACTCGTTTTATTGAGATGATTGAAAAGGAAGAGTCGCAGTATCACTTTTTGATTCGTCCGCGAAAATTTGGCAAATCTTTGTTTACGTCTGTTTTAGAGCACTATTATGATCTCCGTTTTGCCAACAGGTTTCAAGAGTTGTTCGGGGATTTGTATATTGGTAAAAACCCAACAGCGCTGAGGAATCGTTATTTTGTTGTAAACTTTAATTTTTCGGGATTAGACAGTTCGGATGTTGAAAGTTTTAAGGCTTCGTTTAGGGCGTCTATCCGAAATTCAATAGTTCGATGTATCACACAACATCGTGTTATTATAAAAAATTATAAAGAGTTAGAAGAAAAATTAGATACCTATCAAGATGTTCGCGGGTATGTTGAATTTGTATGTAATATAATAGAAAGTCTTGGGTATAAAGCCTATATTATTATAGATGAGTACGACCATTTTGCCAATGATATTATAGCCAAAGGCACACATCTATCGAGGGAGCAATATGAAGAGAGCGTTTGGGCAAACAGCCTTACAAAAGATTTTTATGAAACCTTAAAGATTGGTACACAAACAGTTATAGATAAGATGTTTGTAACAGGGATT
>Ga0082212_10002669_pt1 | contig 25788 bp, 9 predicted proteins | sample TergutNt197P3_FD_71548 | JGI IMG/M metagenome (GOLD analysis project Ga0082212, IMG submission 71548) | Neocapritermes taracua P3 segment gut microbial communities from Petit-Saut dam, French Guiana - Nt197 P3 | ecosystem: Host-associated > Arthropoda: Insects > Digestive system > Gut ...
CATAACAATCCGGTGGGAAGCGCCGGAACCCGGTTTCCTCTCGCTGGAAGCCGATTATACTGCGGAGGGAAGGGATTTCCTTTTCGCCGCCGGGGTGTTTCTTACCGAGGGGCTTGCGTCCGTCGCTGAGGAATACCCGGAACATTGCAGATTAACGATACGGAGGACATAAATGGCACGAAAACGCGGCGGAAGCGGCGCTAAAAACGGACGGGATTCAAATCCCCAATATCTGGGTATCAAGGCGTCGGGCGGAACCATTGTCAAGGCGGGGACGATCATCGCCCGCCAGCGCGGAACAAAGATCCATCCGGGGGACAACGTAGGCTGCGGCGGCGATTACACCCTTTTTGCCAAGGCGGACGGCACGGTCAAGTTCCACCAGCGCCGCGGACGCAAACTCGCATCGGTGATTCCTGCCGAATAGCAGCACGGCGCAGCCGCGCCGGTTCATGTTACCTGTTACCGAACTAACTCCCGCCCAGGCCGCCGGTGTCCGCTATGTGCTGATGGACATCGACGACACGCTCACCCGGCGGGGCAAACTTCCAGTCTCATCGTATAACGCTCTCTGGAAACTCCACGAAGCAGGTCTCAAACTGATACCGGTTACCGGCAGACCCGCCGGCTGGTGCGACTGTATCGCCCGCGAATGGCCGGTGGACGGGATTGTCGGCGAAAACGGGGCGCTGGCTTTTTGGGAGGAGGATTATCCGGAAATTTCTCACGCAGAGGCGCAAAGATCGCAAAGGTCGCAGGGGACTGGGGACTCGGAGTTACCCACTTTGAAAACAATGTATCATCCTGAGGCGGTGCGAAATGATCACCCGGTACTGCGGCGGGTGCGTGAGCGGGCGTTAGCCGAAGTTCCCGGCCTGCGCGACGCCAAGGATCAATTTGCCCGCCTGTTCGACATCGCCCTGGATTTTGCCGAGGAGGAGCCGGTGCTGCCCCTGTCCGCGGCGGAAAAGGTAAAAGAAATCGCCCTTGCCGAAGGAGCCGTGGCGAAAATTTCTTCGATACACGTTAATGTCTGGATGGGCAGCTACGACAAGCTTTCAATGGCGGAACGTTTTTTGACAGAACGCTTCGGCTGGCAGGGCGATGTAAGCGGGGTGGTTTTTGCCGGCGATTCCCCCAACGACGAGCCGATGTTCGCCCGCTTCCCCCTTTCCTGCGCCGTCGCCAACATCCGCCGCTACGAAGGAATGGTCAAACATCTGCCGGCCTTTGTCGCCGCGCAGGAAAGCGCCGACGGCTTCGCCGAAATCGCCGAGACATTACTGGCAAGAAGAGTCAGCGAATAAATATTTGAAGAGTCAACGAATGACGCGAATTATCGCGAATGAATTAGGGATCAGGTATCGTAGTTTGGACTACAATAGTGCCTCCGAAAAACGCCTCCTATTTCCTCTATTCGTTTACATTTGCGTAATTCGTTGATCCTGCATTTTACGGATTCTCGTAGTGCTTGTACAAAAAGCGGCGTATCTTCTGCTGGGCGTTTTTCTCAAACGGTTCGGAGCGCAGCATGAAATCGCTAATCTTCTTGTAGCCGGGTAATGTACGGTTCACATCTTCTATTGTCCGCTTTACAAGACCCTTGATGAAACTCTCGTCTCCTTCTCTTCCGGGGTAATCTTCCGCTATCATCTCAAGGTTGGGAACAACAACGGCAAAAATCTGCTCGCCGCCGTAGAGCGGTTCCCTGCGTCCTACGATAAGGATTTCACCGATAATCCGTGAGTTGTTAAAATGCATCTCAATTTCTTCGGGATAAATATTTTTTCCGCCGGAACTGACAATAAGATTCTTCTGCCGCCCTTTGATGTAGATATAGCCGTCTTCGTCCCGGTAACCAAGATCACCGGTTAAAAGATAGCCGTCTTCGGTCATAACCTCTTTGGTCGCATCTTCGTTCTCAAAATAGCCCAGCATGACAGAGGGGGATTTTACGGCAATCTCGCCGATTCCCTCGGCATTGGGATCGATGATTTTTACATCGGTGCGGCCTACCGGAAGGCCAACCGAAACATTCCGCTTGTGCCTCGGGGTGTTAACGCTGATAAGGGGACTATTCTCGCTTGTGCCGTAACCGTGAACAATGTTGAAACCGAATGAATCAAAAAAGTCAGCGGTTTTCGGGCTGAGCGGGCCGCCTCCGGCAACCATTACTTGTATCGACTCCAGGCTGGTTTTCTTGCGGATAAAACGGAACACCGTCCGCCCGAATTCGACCCGCCCCTTATTGGCTTCGGCCAGGGCGATTTTGCGCATTACATTTAACGGACCGCGGACAATCCCCGGCAGTTTATTGTAGCCCGCATCAATGGCGGACATTACCTTGTCGTAGAGCAGGGGAACGGCGATGAGGAACGTTACTCCCGCGTCATGTATATCGTCAATAACCACCTTGCCGACAATTTTTTCGGCGATAACAGTCGGGATGCCCATAATAAATGGCGCGATAAACGAACAGGTAGTGGGATAGGTATGGTGCAGGGGAAGCACATTCATAAATATGTCACTGCTTTTCACCTGCAGGATACGAACCGCCGCGCTGGCGTTGGCAATAATGTTTTTGTGGGAAAGGGTAACGCCTTTGGCAAAACCGGTGGTTCCCGATGTGAATACAATGGAAGCGGGATGATCCGGCGCAATGTTGTCGGGCGGCGGCAGTTCCTGCGATTTGGCGTCCATGCCGAAGCGGCTGTATTCGCCTTCCTGTCCGCCCTCGCTGCCCGTGCTGATGCACACCGAAACCGGCAAATGTACTCCCTTTTCCGGCAGGGACATGGCAAAATCCCGCTTCCTTCCGGAGTAGAAAAGAGCTTTCGCTTTCGTAAGGGAAATAATATTGATACATTCCTGTTCGGACACGAGAAAATCAACCGGCACTATAACGATTCCCGCGATGAGGGCGCCCATCCAGACGGCCATCCACTCCGGCCGGTTTTCCGACCACAGCACCACACGGTCGCCTTTATCCAGTCCTGCCGCAAGCATGCCCCGTGCCAGGCGGCGGCATTCCTCGCCGTATTGTGCGAAAGTCCAGCGGGTAAATTCCACCTGCTTGCCGGATCGATACAGGATATAGTCCCTGGCGGCATGGTCTCTGGAAATCTGATCCAGTAATTGGGCAAAATTTTGATGGCGAACTTCGGGGTTCTTTTCAGAAATATAATCTTTGAAGTCAAGCATAAGAGCCTCCTGAGTAATGTATGCAGTATAGACATTTTTCCGGTTTTTGTCGATGTTAAAATGGTGACTGTCACCATTTTTGCCATTCTTTTGGCCGCCGGTTTTTCCAGCCGTTTCGCCGGGCAAAACAAACTGCTCGCGGCCTTTCGCGGCAAGCCCCTTGCCCGTCATACACTTGATCTGGTCTGCGCCATGAATCGTTTTGAGAAAATATTTTTTGTCTATGCACACGAGGAAGTCGCTGCCCTTGCCGCAGGGCTGCCGGTTACGCCGGTAAAAAACCCGTCGCCGGAAAAAGGGCAGGGAGAAAGCGCCCGCCTTGGAGTGGCGGCGGCGGCTGTTGAAACTGCCGGCGATGAAGAAGTTTATTACCTTTTTCTCCCCTGCGATCAGCCCCTGCTTGATGCCGAAACGCTTCACCTGCTGCTGGATGCCGCCCGTCCCGGCTGTATTGTGGAACCCTTTCATCACAGCCTGGTCTGCCCTGGCATCCTGGTCTGCCCTGGCAGCCCGAGCCTGTTTTCCGCCTCGTTTCGTGACGAACTGTTGGCTCTCGGACCGGGCGAATATCCTCGCCTACTCAAGTCACGTCATCGTGATGCCGTGATTCAGGTTGAAGTTCCAAACCCCGCCGCGCTGAAAGACATTGACACGCGGGCGGATTTACAGCGTATCATTGAACCATGAAAAGCCTCCTTGTAAAAAACGGTCTGGTTGTCACCGAAAATGCCGAAGTAGTCTGCGACATTCTCTGCGAAGGAGAAAAAATCACGAAAATTGGCAGAAACCTCGACTCAGGCGGGGAGGGCGAAACAATCGACGCGTCCGGCAGGATCGTGATACCCGGCGGAGTGGATGTTCACACCCACCTGAACCTTGAGACAGGAAGCGCCGCCAGCAGCGATGATTTTTATACAGGGACGGCTGCGGCTGCCTGCGGCGGTACAACCAGCATTGTGGATCACCCCGGCTTTGGGCCCGCCGGCTGTTCTCTGGATCACCAGATACAAAAATACCACGGTCTTGCCGAAGGCAGGGCGGTTATCGACTACGGCTTCCACGGAGTTTTACAGCACGTTGACGGCGATGTGCTTGCCATGATGGAAAAGCTGGCGGGGGAGGGGATCACTAGTTTCAAGCTGTACCTTACCTATGGCTTCAGGCTTTGTGACGCTGATGTTTTTAAGGTGCTCAGGCGCGCGAAAGAGTTAGGTGTAATCATTGCCGTTCACGCGGAAAACGACGGGGTGATAAATCTTTTGCGCCAGGAGTGCAGGGCAGCGGGGAAAACAGGAACCGAAAACCACCCCCTGACGCGCCCTGCCGAATGTGAAGCAGAGGCTGTCGGCAGAATGGCTCTTTTTGCCCGCATGGCCGGCGATGCGCCGCTGTTCATTGTCCACCTGAGCAGCGCCGGCGGGCTTGAGATTATTGAGGCGGTCAGGCGGCATGGACAGAAAAACATATGGGTGGAAACCTGCCCGCAGTACCTGTTTCTTGACGAAAGCCGCTACTCCCTGCCAAACAACGAAGGTCTCAAATACATTATGTGTCCGCCGCTGCGTACTGCTGCCGATAACGCGGCGCTCGTCCAGGCTCTTGCCGCCGGCATTGACGTTGTCGCTACCGACCACTGCCCCTTCTTTTTTGGAACGCAGAAAATGGCGGGCAAAGACGACTTTACCGCGTGTCCGTCCGGTGCGCCCGGCATTGAAGAACGCATCCCGCTTATGTTCGATCTTGCGGCGCGGGGAAAGATCAGCCTGCGGCGTTTTACCGAACTGTGCTGCGCCGGCCCTGCGAAACTCTTCGGCCTGTACCCCCAAAAGGGGGTGATCGCCGCCGGTTCAGACGCCGACATCGTGATTATCGACCCGGACAGGCAGACGGTTCTGTCGCACAAAAACCTGCACAGCAATGTGGACTACAGCGCCTGGGAGGGGTTCTCCGTGCGCGGATGGCCGGTCTGCACGATTTCGCGCGGTGAAGTCATTGTCCGTGATGGTGCATTTTCCGGCGCTCAAGGCCGGGGAAAATTTCTGAAAAGGTTAAGGATCAACGAATGAATACAATGCTACAGATCAACGAATTACGTGAATGAACGCGAATAATGAATAGAAGGATCAACGAATGGCACGAATTAGCGCGAATGAATTAGGGATTATGGTTTTGTTATACGAAATATCAGAGTACAATTCGGAAGCAATATCATCTTCCGTAGAACAATCCCTACTCCCCATTTGTTTACATTCGCGTAATTCGTTGATTTTTAAATAAAAGGAGGAGAAATTGGATCTTTTATATAAAGACGAGTCATATAAAATCATCGGGGCAGCAATGGTTGTTCATAATGAAATTGGCTCTGGTTTTTTAGAAGCCGTATATCAGGAAGCCCTTGAAAAAGAGTTTTGTTTGCAATGTGTACCATACAAACGGGAAGTTCCATTGCCAATATATTATAAAGGTGAATTATTAACAAAAACCTATATTGCGGATTTTGTTTGTTTTGATAGCATAATTGTAGAATTAAAGGCGGCATCTACCTTGTCCTCCGAGTATAAAGCACAGGTATTAAATTATCTGAAAGCATCAAAATTAGAACTTGGTCTTCTTATAAACTTTGGTGAAAGCAAGTTAAAATATGAACGCCTTGTTCGTGAAAAGAGCAGGGCAGGATAACGAATGAACACAATGCTATAGATCAACGAATTACGTGAATGAACGCGAATAATGAATAGAAGGATCAACGAATGGCACGAATTAGCGCGAATGAATTAGGGGTTAGGGTTTTGTTATACGAAATATCAGAGTACAATTCGGAAGCAATATCATCTTCCGTAGAACAATCCCTACTCCCCATTCGTTTGTATTCGCGTAATTCGTTGATTCTTAAATAACAGGAGGCGGAAATGTCCAAATACATTCTTGCGCTGGATCAGGGGACAACCAGTTCACGGGCGATACTGTTTGACGAAGAACAGAACATCGTCGCGCAGCAGCAGAAGGAATTTACCCAGATTTATCCCCGAGAGGGATGGGTCGAACATGATCCAATGGAGATCTATGCCTCACAATATTCGGTGATGATGGAACTTATCGCGCTTCACGGCATCTGTCCGGCGGACATTGCCGCCATTGGCATTACCAACCAGCGCGAAACAACGGTACTCTGGGACAAGGCGAGCGGCAGACCCATATACAACGCCATCGTCTGGCAATGCCGCCGCACCGCTGGTATCGTGGACGGCCTGGTGAAAGCCGGCCTTGCAGATCACGTCAAAAAAACCACCGGCCTTGTGCCGGACGCATATTTTTCGGGGACAAAAATAAAGTGGATTCTTGATAATGTGGAAGGGGCAAGGGAAAAAGCCCTCAGGGGCGAAATTCTCTTTGGCACGGTTGACACATGGCTCATCTGGAAACTGACAGGGGGCGGTGAAAACCGGCCGGGCATTTTCGTCACCGATTATACCAATGCCAGCCGTACCATGTTATTCGACATCCATAAACTTGACTGGGACGATACCCTGCTTGCCGCGCTGGACATTCCCCGCGCCATGCTGCCGAGAGTTTTACCTTCCAGCGAATTGTATGGTTACGCGGAAATTCAGGGAACAAAGATACCCATTGCCGCCGCTGCGGGGGATCAGCAGGCGGCGTTGTTCGGGCAGTGCTGCTTTGAAAAAGGGCAGGCGAAAAACACCTACGGCACTGGCTGCTTTCTGTTGATGAACACCGGCGCAAATGCCCCCGAAAGCCGCAGCGGCCTGATTACCACCATCGCGGCGAGTCTTCCCGGCAGGGTACAGTACGCGCTGGAAGGTTCGGTATTTATCGGCGGCGCGGTGATCCAGTGGCTGCGGGACGAACTGCGTTTCATTACCGAAAGTGCCGACAGTGAATATTTTGCGTCAAAAGCTGCCGATACCGGCGGGGTCTACCTCGTCCCGGCCTTTGCCGGCCTGGGCGCGCCGTATTGGGATATGCACGCGCGGGGCTGTATTGTCGGCCTTACACGGGGCACCAAGCGCAGCCATATCATCAGGGCAGCCGAAGAATCAATCGCCTATCAGGTAGACGACCTCTTGCGCGCCATGGAAAAAGACGCCGGCTTTGCAATGAGCGAACTGCGGGTAGACGGCGGGGCGAGCAGAGACGGCTTTTTGATGCAGTTTCAGGCCGACATTTCCGGCTGTACGATCATCCGCCCCGTGATCCGCGAAACCACCGCCCTGGGCGCGGCCTGTCTTGCAGCCCTGGCGGCAGGTTTCTGGAATATGGAAGATATCGAGCGCCGCTGGAAGCAGGATGCCGTTTTTAGCCCCGCGATGGACGGCCAAAAACGTGAAAATCTCCTGTCCGGCTGGCACAAGGCCGTAGACCGCAGCCGCAGCTGGGCAACGAATAACACCAATGCCTAACACGATCAGCGAATTACACGAATAAACGCGAATAAAGAATCAGAATTACATTTGTATTCATTCGTTTTCATTCGCGTTATTCGTTGACTCTTTATAAGCCTACTTTATCAAGATAAATTCCACGCGGCGGTTCTTCCACCAGTTATCGCGGTCGGCATGCTGCACTACCGGCCTGGTACCGCCCATGCCCACATACGAAAGCCTTGAGCGCGCAACGCCGAATTCTATCAGCATATTCATCACCGCCCGCGCCCGTGCTTCGCTGAGAGGCTGCAGCGATTCCCGTTCTTCCTGCGGGGTGAGCAGCACGGGATTCGCATGGCCTTCCACCTGCACCTTGTAGTCGCGGAATTTGTTGAGAATTTCCGCAATGCGCCGTATAACGCGGCGGTTATTGGTTATCCTGTCTTCGGGGATGCCGTTAAAGTCGGGGGCGTTTTCCCTGAACACAATCGAAGGAACCTGAATCCGCAGGCGGTTGCCGTCACGGATCACCAGCACGTCGACACCGATCTTTCCTTCGATTTCGCTTGTATTGCCCAATATGTCCGTGGCGGAAAACTTGACGGGGTAATCGGTGGCGGACTGTACGAGTTCTCCCCTGTTACTCCTGCCGTCCCATATTATCGTGTCGGAGGGGCTGCCCTTGCCGGTAATGCGGTAGAACATAAGGTACGGCGGTTCCGGTTCGCGGATTTCCAGGAACCAGGAATCGACGCCGACAGGGCTTCGTGCCGAAAGATTGATGAACAGATCATCGTCTACGCCGTCGTTATCGGGGCTGAAATATTCCGGGCTAAAGCGCATGGAGAGCTGCGGCCCCGAGACGTTGACCAATATTGGAGCAGCTGCCGCGGTGACAACATCTCCCTTTGCGTAATTGACCGTGAGTGTGGGGGTAAATGATCCCTCGCGAATACCGCCGCTTTCGGACAGCCCGTTCCAGCCGATGTTAGCCGGCGGCGGGGCTACCCGTCCTGCAGAGGGCGGCGCCGAGGCGAAGCGTCTGAGTACGCTGCCCCTGTCGTCTTTCAGTTCAAGGTTCCAGCTTTCAATACCTTCCTGCAGCGAACAGATAATTCCGAAGCGTACCAGGTCGGTTCTTTGGTCCGGCCGCGGGGCAATGCCCGTAGTCGAGGCTGTCAGTATTACATTCGGCACCCGTTTGTCCAGTACCAGGCCGGGGACATTGTAACGGGCGCTGTTGCCCGCTTCGTCGGTGGATTGCAGGGTAAACTGGTAGGTACTGTCCGGGGCAAAGTTGCCTGCCATGTCCCGTCCGTCCCAGGAAATTTCCGGGGCCGCCCCCTTCCAGTTCCAGGTACGAATCTGCGTGCCGTTAGCTGAAACGATTGCCGCATTCCACTCGTCGTTGGCTTCCGTTTTGACATTTATCGGCAGGGCGGGGCGGCCTGTTCCGGCCGAAAACACATTGAATAGCGCCGCAGCCGTAGCCCTTGGCGGGGTATTGTCCAGTTCAAACGGCAGGGATGTTGCACGGGGCTGATTTCCCTGTTCGTACTGCAGTCCAAGACGCGCCGTGTACATACCTTCCGGCGCTGGAGTGTTGGCGTCTGTCCTGCCGTTCCAGTTAATCGTTGCCGGCGGCAGTCCCCGTCCCTCAAATATCCGCACCGGAGTGCCGGCATTGTTCAGCACTTCGACCCTGTAGCTGATAACCCCCTGTTTTACCTGTACCTGCGGAACCATGTTGATGGTGGTTCTGGGGCTGTTGCCGGCGGGCGCGAATGCCCGGTAGTCGGTGGTGATCATCACCGGCGTATCGGCAGTGCTGAGGCGGAAGCGCAGCATATTGGAACGTCCGGTATTGCCCGCCTGATCAGTAGCGTACAGTTCGTAGGTGTATTCGCCGTCTGCTGCAAATGTTCCCGATTCTCCGTGGCCGTCCCAGCGAAGTTCGGAAGGCGGCGCCCCGCTGAAGCGGAATGTCCGCACCGGCCGTTCACCCGGCGCGGCAATTGCCCGGCGTATTTCGCCGATCCACAACAATTCCCGCGAACCTTCCTGCCTGATAACCATTTCGCTCTGTACGCCTCCGTGGTTAGGTGAAAACGCCGTGTAATTTGACTCCACCCTGGCTGTGGGCGCGGTTATGTCAATAAAGAAGGGGGGCGAAACTGCCGTGGCGGTAAAACCGTTCACATAGTTCACCGAAAGTTCGCCGGTATATTCCCCTTCGGGAAGAACCGTGTTCATAATATTTTTGCCGTCGTATTCCAGACGATCCGGTACCTGCACTGCGGGGGAGTCGGCATTCCACACGGAACCGACCCCGCCGGCCTGCCCGCCGGAAATGGTGCGCCGCAGAGCTCCCTGCTTGTCCTTTATCTGCATAGTCCAGCCCGTAACTTCATTCTTTGAAGGTACGTTCAGTTCCATTATCACCGTGTCCTTGATGCCGTTTCCGTTGGGGCTGAACCAGGGGTCGGCGATAAACACGCTGATAACAGGCCGTATTGTGTTGACGACGAGATTGCTCATCGACGCTTCGGCGGAATTTTGTGCCCTGTCCGTTGCGCCAATCCGGTAGGTATACACGCCGTCCCTTACTATCACTCCGTCGTCGTTCCTGCCGTCCCAAACCCGCGGCTGGGGATTCCCGCTCTCATCGTCAAAGGTTCTGATTTTTTCGCCGGCAGCGTTGTATATGCCGCTTTCCCACGCGTCCTCGTGGGAACCAATGGGCGTAATGGTGATGGCGCTCCTGCCGCCGCCGCCCGGACTGAACACCCGCTGGGCTTCTTCCATAGGCCGGATGCTGATTGTCGGCGGGGTGTTTTTCAAAACTGTTTCATAGATTTGAGTGGTTGCCGTATTGCCGGAATCGTCGGCAGCGGTAACGGTGAAATAGTACCTCCCGTCTTCCGCCAGCTCTCCCCAGTCGGTGATTCCATCCCAGCGCAGGGAAGCCGGCACTTCAACTTCGGCCTTAACCGCAAAAACGCGGGCGAAAAAATTCCTGAATCCCTGGGTTTCCGGGCGCAGTTCCTTGTTCCGGTAGACGCGGACAATTTCGCCGTCTGAATCGGTTATCTGCCAGACCCAGCTTTCCACATACCGTTCGTCGGTAATGCTGACGGGGATATCCAGGTAATCGGCCTTTCCGTCGTTGTTAGGTGAGAAGTACGCCGTTTCGGGATAATCAAGAATAATAACCGGAGGTTTTTTGTCGGCTATGCCTACGTTCCATGTTACCCCCCCGCCGATTGCCATAACGCCTTCGTACAGGGGCTTGTAGGCAAGGTCTACCGCCAGATCCCCGTCCGAGGGAAGCCGCCCGCCGGCAATGCGTCCGCCGCCGGAAGGAAGCGCAATATCAACGCCGATGCCCACCGAGGGAATGGGGGTGAACTTGCTTGATCCCCCGTCCGCCAGTTCGCGGACGTTCAGTCCCGATCCGCCCGGCCATGAAAGCGAGACCTTGAAGAAACGGGCAATCTCGGCACGCAGACCCAGCTTTATGATCATGCTGGTTTTGGGGAAGTATATTATGGAAGGAAAACCCAAATCCGCCGAACCGATAAGCACGAAGGGGTCGTCCTTGCCGTCCTTCCCCTGAACCCTCACGAGGTCCATAGCGACTCCCCCCATAGGGGTAAACCAGGTGGGGGTCCAGCTTTTGCCCATGCTTCGCATCACCGCAGCCCAGGTAAAGTTTCCGAAGGGGCCGATTTTACCCACATTCCAGCGAAAGCCGAGATCACCGGAGAGAGTCCATGCGTCTTTTTCGCCAAAACCGTAATTCAGCCCCGCGCCGAGCGACATCCGGGGGTAAATTTCCTTCGCCGCGCTTAAATTGCCCGAAAAAGCCCATCTAATGGGGAAACTTTCGTCAAAAGGGCTTTGGATGAGCCGGAAAGAGCCGCCGAACACACCGTAACGGCTGGGAAACAGCGCCCCAACTTCCAAAGCGTTGCCGTAACCGTGTTCTTCCCCCGCCCCGATAAGCCCCAGATAGCCGGCGTCAAAGACGATCCGCCGGGCGCCGCCTCCCTGGGCGGGATTTAGCGCGCTTGCGGGTGCCCCGCCGGTGCTGGTGGTAAATCCCCCCGGCCCTGCGAGATTCGGCGCGTACAGGTCGGGCGCCGCGTTTGCGCCCCATTCCGGAAAAGGCGGCACATCCGCCGGCAGCGGCATTCCCATACACAGAACAATTCCAAAGGCAACAATGGCCTGTATAAATTTTCTCATATTCAACCTTATTCACCCAGTATATCACATTTTCCGGCTGGTGTCAGTACGAACTCCAAATGAAGGGTGCCTGACACCATTCATTTGAAAGGTGTCAGGCACCAGCCGGCACCAGCCGGCTGGCCGGCGCGGGGCAAATTTTACATAAAATACTTGCAATAGGAAAAATACCGTGGTATATTTATCGTTGAGTAAGTGTAAATTGCGCGAGGTGTATCCATATATATTGGGGGTGTTGTATGTTTAGGTTTTTGAAAAAAACTTTTATCCTTTTTGCCGGAATTACCGCTTTGCTGGGTTTTTCGATTTCATGCGAAAACCCGCTCAACAATAACCTGGGGGCAAAAGTCACTGTAGAGCGCCCCATTATCACCGTGGAGTACCCGGAACGTACCGGGGTATTCCTCAAGGGGACAATCCCGTTCAGCGGAAAAATTTCCGCCTACCGCAGCATTAAGCACGTCGAGGTGATGATCCACAACAATGAGCCGGGAAAGGAAAATGAACCTTTGATGAACTGGACCACCAGGGGCATTCGCTTTACCGGCGCCGGCCAGAAAGAGGGAACATGGTGGTATGATCTGGACACCCTTAAAGAAACTCTCCCCAATAACAATAACCGCAATGGAGTAAACGACGGCCTGTTAATAATTCAATTCCGTGTTTATGACGATACTTCCTTCGGTGATACGATAAAACTGGTATATTCGGTAAAAAACCGCGGCTCCGATGTCCAATTAACATTCCCCGCCATTTCGTCACAAACTTCCGCTCCGCCCAATGTTGTTCAGGGCGCAAGGATCCGCGGGCAGGTAACCGACCCGAAGGGGTTAAAGCCCGGCTATCCCCAAATAAAATTCTGGCCTGAAGACCTTGGCAGCGAACCTGCCGATGATGATCCCACCTCGGGCTATGTGAGTTTGTTCCTCACCGGTTACGATGAATTTGAAGGCACTCCTTCTTACGGGAACCCCGACCAGGGTTCGTATAATACGCTTAAGGATCGTTATGCGTTAACCGAGCCGGTGCGCGCCGCAGAATTTGTTTTTGATCTGCATGAGTATGATATTGTTGATGAAAATGGTGTTTCTGCGGCCTCATCCTCCTCTACCCAGCGCCTGGTTAAATACAGACTTGACGGAAGCAATAATCGCATTCCTCTGGATACAAAACGGTACCGCTTTAGGATAAAGTCCTCCGATACATTTTATGACGGCAATGGAACTCCCCTTCTTGGTACTCCGGCCGGAGAAGAAGACATAGTGGGCTACTTCCCCCCGCAGGGTTGGGGCGATCCAAATAATGAAGCTACCACCATACCGAGAGGGGATCCGGTGACTATCAATATAATAAAATCCGAAATACCGGTGTCCATCAGGCTGGACAATTCCGATATTGTCGCTCCCGGGGCACTGACCAACAAACCCTATCGCTATATCACCGAATCGACCAGCAATAAAATTCCCACCAACGGTTTCCGCCTGAGAGTGCTGATAACTCATCCGGATGGAATCGTTTCCCACTCATTGACATATTCACATCCCAGCAGCGGGGCACTGGGAGTATCTCTGCCGTGGACATCGACCCCCGCTCCCAATGGCGTCATATGTACTTTTGAGCTCACTGCATCCGATCCGCGATTTACCAGCAGCACTGAACCGTACGCTTTTGAAGTACGGGCAGAATCAACTACCGGCATAAACAACAATATCCTTCCCCAGCGATACTATGTTTATTTTGACGGGGATGGTCCCATTGTACGGTTAAAAGATGAAATAAAAGGGGCGACCAAACGACCGGATAATACGATTTCTGGTTTGGCTTACAATCCCCCGCCAAACGACTCTCCCTATACGGTCAAGGGCAATATACAGGTTTTTGTCGACCGCTATGACAATATTTCCGGTATTATGGCCCACGGGCCGGGCATGGGGCCGGCAAACCCGGCTGAAGAAAATAATTCCCCGATGGTAAAATGGCTTGTTGAGGGGGTAACAGCTCTTGGCGAAACCACACCTGCCCTCACCGGTACCGTTTTTGCCTCTCTCAATACGTACCGGTTAAATCCAACGAATGCTAATCTGCAATTCTTCTATAATATTACCGAAGATCCCTCAAGCGAGGGCTGGGTAAAGAGGGACGAGCAAGACGGCAACAACTTCAAATTTAACACACTCCCCCATGACGGCTTTGAAGTATGGCTCTATGTTATGGCGATGGACGGTACGCACAACCTTGGCTGGGTTATCCAGAAACTCAAGGTGGATTCATCCGGTGACACGCCCGTACCGGAAATTCTCGGCCTGAAAGATACTCTCACTATAAAAGAAGTTAGTGGCACGATCGTAAATGATCTGCTTGTGACCGTTGGCAAGGACGCAAGCGGCATTTCGTATAGAAACGGCGGCAACTGGGGCGTAAACGGCAGGGAGAACATTCTGGAAATGGGCCAGGGTATTAACCTGGGCTTTAGGGATTCAGACGGCATAAAGGTTCGGCAGTTGGTTATGGACGGTGGCAATGTTGTTCAAAGCGGTATAATGATAAGAATTACCGACCTGAATGTTTCACCTGAAAAAACAGTAACGCTCAATGATACACAGTTGGCGGCAGCCCTGCCGCAGGGCAGCAGTACGGACCGCCGGGGTATGCTTACCCAGCAGATAATGGCACAGGCGCTTGGTACGGGACAAACCCTTCCCGACGGTTTCTATAAGGTAGAGTTCCAGGTTGCAGACGATGTCGAAACCAAGGTAGCAATATCTCCGCCCGCGTCCCCGGGCGACACCCCCGTGTCGGAAGCAACCGGCGTGTTAACATATTTCTTTGGCGTTTATACCGAACCGCCCAGCCTGGTGATAACCGGCCCCAGGGAAAATTCCATTCAAACTGGCGGCTTTGGAGACATTGAAGGTACAATAAGAAGCCGCTTTGATATAGAAAAGGCGTATATTACCTACAGTCCCAATATTTTAATTACTCCCCCCGAACTGTACAAAGAGATCATTCTGCCTGCACGTACCGCCCCGAATGACGGGGATTACTATTCCTACGACTGGATATTAGAGGAAATAAATTTTAACCCCTGGCCGCATGGTGACCCCCTGAGCCCCATTAGCGATATGAGGCGCTTTACGGTAGAGGTTTTCGACAAGATCGGCAACAGGATAATACTGGAACGCATGGTGCAGGTAGACACAACGCCGCCGACCGTATCCCTGGTCGAGTTCAACAATAACCGCATGGAACGTGTGCATGGCAAGGTTGCTTTCGTCATCAGCGGCAACGACGCCAATGGCCTGCGGAAATTCCCCTACGATCCGCACGATCCTGAAGATATAGACAATAAAGCAACGCACTCCGGCGTTAAGTGGTTGGTGCTGCACGAAGATGATCCGTTAATTAATCCGTTACCCGCCGACCTAAACGACTTGTGGGGCGATTTCCCCTATCTCAATACGCCGGTTTCTGGCGGCAGGCTGGGCGGTCATTTCCTGAAAGACGAGGATAACCCGCCCGGAAGCTACCGGAAGGTTATTAATACGACATCCCTTGTGGATGGCGCAACGTACCACCTCCTTGCCGCGGCGATAGACAATGCGGGGCTGGTTACCGTCAATCTGGTGCATACCTTTGTGGTCGATCAGGACTCAGATTATCCGACATTCGAAGACGGCCCCATGAGTCCGATTAACGGCACTGGGCTTGAAAGTTTCAAGCGGGGAGACGGCCTGTTTATCAGCGGTCTGGTCAAGGATGACGATCTCTTTGACATTACCAAGGTCAACAGCTATGTTAAAATTGGATTCCCGAAAAGTACCGCGTATAACGGTACCGAACTCAGTTATACCAGCAATGCCAATAACTGGAATTGGTACGATGTCCCCGGGACTCTCAATTCCATAGGGGATATCAGCTTTAACTTCAAGTTTGAAGATTATACAACGCCGGGTACGAACGGCAAGGCCGGAATTTACGATCCCGCATTTTTCAACTATTTCGACACTCAGGGCATCAAATACTATCTAATCCAGGTTACGGACGAGCCGGTAGCCGGGGATAACAACTACGGCAAGAATCCGGATGGCGAGTCGTCCGATGGTTCCACCTACATCGATAAGGTAACCAGGGTATTCCCCCGTGACACCGGCGGTTATGAGATAAACGATGTAAACGATATGCAATATGTTGAGAGTCCCAAGACCAGACTCTATGCCTATCGTTTTGTACTGGACGACGAACCTCCCATAATCAAATTTAACACGGCCGACCCCAACGATCCCCGCTATGACCGGGAAAGCCCCCAGTATGTGGGAGACCGTCCCATCCCCTCCTACACAAACAGCACAGAGCTGCTTGATGCCTTGAATGGTATGGTAATAGAAGGAAACCTTGAATACCTTAGCTATACCTTCGGCAGCCTGAACGGAAACCTCCTTGAGTACCAGGAGGGTACTGAACACGATTGGGATTTTAATGAACTGTCCTCCACCGATAAAAGCCGGTTTGTTACCCAGTTTAACAATATGGGCGATGGGTCGCGTACCATTACCCTGGAAGCCAGAGATAAAGCCGGCTTCATTACCCGTGTTACCTGGATGTTCTACAAAGATACCCAGGGCCCAAAAATTGACATTACCAGCATTTCCAGGGCGATACGGCACGACAATATTCCTGCCGTTGGGAATTTCCCTGCAACCTGGCCGGACGACTGGCCCTATGGCTCTGACTGGACAACTGACGGGGCATGGGCTGCCTTGAGGGATACCTACGGTGTTGCCAACTGGCCGCTGGAGTACCGCCATCTGAGCGCGGCCGATGTTGTCGCCAAACTTACCGAGGAACATAACAGAACAAAGACACCGTCCAACCTGGTCATTACCAATACCAGAAATGTAGACGGTGACGGTAATATTGTTATAAAGGGAACGTTCCAGGACTCGTATTCTGACGTCAGAATAAACGATACCAACAGTCCGCCTACCATGTTCGAGTACCGCTTGAACAACGGCGTCAGAAACGATGTCGGCTGGATTGAAAAACCCATTGAAACGCCGGCGGTCACCGTTCCCGGCGATCCGAATTACCGCGACAGAAAATTCGCCGAATGGACTATCCTGATTCCGGGTAGACCGGAAGTTCCGGGCTATGATGATTTTACGGACGGGCCGAATCATATTGACCTTAGGATTAAGGACAGTGTAGGCAACTGGTCGGAACTGTTCAATTTGGAATTTATTCTTGACCGCGCCGATCCTTACTTCTTCTTTGATGAGAGTCCGGCTGTACGCCACAAGAACGATCCTGACTATTTTGAATTATTGGCTTCCGGCTGGACGGGCGGACCGCTGCAGGCGGAAACCAAACGGGTAATCGGTGCCAGCATCACTTCGCCGGTTAATGCCACCGTCTTTACCCTGCGCGGCACAGTTTTTGAATACAACCTGCTTGATTTTGCCGTTACCATTGGACAGCAGGGTTCCAGCTACAACATTACGGCCATGTATGACCATATGCTCACCCTGCAGGTGCCGCCGGATGTGCAGCCTATCGACAAGATTAACGGCGTTGCCGACCCCGACAACTTGCGGCGCCTGACCGTTACTCCGGTAATGGATGGCCCCGATTTTACCGGTGTCTATGAGTGGGAACTTACGGTACTTGATAAAGACGTTGTGGGACTGCGAACAGCCGCAGGTGCCAATGCCGACAGAGTGCGCCGCCACGTACGGGTGACGGTGCGTGACCTTGACAAACGTCAGAGCGGCCCCCACGACTGGTATTTCTACCTTGATACATCGACGCCTTCCATTGAATACACCAATGTTGAAAGAGGACCGAATAATTTCTCGGTCTTTAGCGACTTCCTTGAAATGAGGGGTATCGCCAGGGACACCAGGAAGATACAGGACATACAGTTCCGCATCGGCAAATGGAGTTATGAAGATGCCAAGTGGTACTGGTACAATACGACATCTCACGAATGGGACATACAGGCTTCCGATTCCGGCAATCCTCTGTACGATTATGTTTTCGATTCTGCAACATGGCCCAGTCTGCTCACCGACTACCCCATTGAGGACGCCGCTACCACGGTTAACTGGGCGCTGACCGAAGCGATAATCGACGCTTCGGGCAATTACCCGAATAATCTCTCTGCGATTGAAGGTCAGTACCGGCTCGATCTGCGCGTTACCGACTGGTCGCTGGGCAGCGGCAACCCCCTGGATACCAGCATCGAGGCCGATCCCGCCGCCGGTATGGCATGGACCAATGCGAGAAAATTCTTTATTGACCATGCGCCGCCGCAGGTAGCGTTTACCGGTGATGCGTTTGTCAAGCAGTATTTCAGCAACGACAGCAACGGCCAGGTGGTATTTGACATCGTAGTCAGAGATCCCAACACCATCGCCAGTATTGCTGCGGATGTTGTCGCCGAAGACAACATAACTGTGGTTGTTCCGGAATTCGGCTTCTCTCCTATATCGCCCCGCACTTCTAGCATAACGCCTATGGTTAAAATAGATGATCCTGGAGACGACCACTATGGCTGGTATAAAGTTACCGTAAAACCCACCATGACCGTTGGTGAAAGATACGGGAACACCTCCACGGACTCGCTTGATCAGGAAGGGGGAAATACCTCGACCAGGACATTTACCCTGCGTCTGTACGTAAAGGACGGCGCGGGCAGGGAGGCGACCAGCGGTACTACCAAGGAATTCAAGCTGGACAACAGGCCGCCGACGCTGGAAAACATTCATCCTGAACATATGCTCACCGGCAGCACAACTGATTATGCGGCGATTGCCGGAAAGGTTACCATCAGGGGCAATGCCAACGACAATTCCGACTCGCTGAATCGGGTAGCGTTCTATGTGGCGAACAGCGACAATAGCTTTGCCGCACCTGCCGATTTCACCACAGGCTGGTATTACGGCTCTGAAGGTGCCACCCACATACTTAAGATCGACACTGTCGAACTCATGGAGATAGACGGCGGGACATTCACCTGGAATATCATGATTCCCAACAGCAGTAACTTCTATACCCTTACCGGTTCTGGCGACAAGGACAAGTATGTCCAATGGACAACGGCAGCCGCCGCCCCACCAATCTGGTTTGATGGTAAGCTCATCCGCACCGACAACCCCACCCACGATGTCGGCAAATTGACCGTCTACATCATGGCCGAAGACGATGCGGGCAACAGGGCTGTCGAAGAGTTGGTATACTGGATATATCCCGAAGGCGACCGTCCCATCGTAACCGCCATTCGTAACCCCAACCAGGATTCCATTGAAGTGGAACGTATGCTGAACGGAACGTTCCGCATATCAGGACAGGCGAAGGACAACGAATATGTACGGGATGTATGGTTCCGCGTGCTGGACGGCAACATAACCGATACCGCCGGTAATCCCAATCCGGGCTATGAAACACCCTACACCCTTGATATGCCCATCTGGAATGAAAAAGACTGGTCACAACCCGGCTCGGGGAAACAAACACCGCAGGCTTCCGCCGATATTGGCTTCCCCAATTCAACTGATGCGGTAAATCACGGCAATGCCATTGACGGCTGGTACAAGGCGAACCGCGGCGGAGATGGCAGAACCACCGTCAGCTGGTGGGCTTCGATTAACTCGATGGGCGAACTGAACAGAAAGGGCGGCAACGGTCCCAACAGGATCATTATTGAGGTGCGTGTTCAGGATATGACCACGGACCGAGACGATGAGCCGATAACAGCACTGGCTGGGCTTTTAAGCTGGCCGCAAACGGTTTCCGCCTTTGTGGCGACCGGCGCGCCTATCTTCGACAGTGAAAAAGTATATCCGGGACCCAGTGATCCCGAACCGGCTTTCTGGGGCAGTATCTCCGATACCCATATCCGCAGACGCGCTTCGTACCGCATCACGGTAAGGGACGATAATGGTATTCGCGCCATCCGCTGGACAAGAACACAGGGCAGCTCCCCCGCCACCTTTGCCCCGAACAACAGTGAAAGCTATAACCTGCTGGATAGATCGAGCACCTCTTATGCTGCCACCAAATACGCCGTAGACCTGGCGGCGGTAAATGCCGGTACTTTGGGCATGGCGGCCAAAGCGGAACCGCACCCGGACTGGCTGAAGGGACCGGGTGATTCCATAAGTGGGAGTAAGGAATACCTGGTATGGACATGGCCTACCACTCCTCTTACCTCCGCACATGAACCAGGCCTATTCCCCCACGATCCTACCCATGATATTTATGACGAAAACGGAATAACGGTTATCGGTCACGCCGATATGCGTTTTACAGTCTTTAAACCGGCAACCACTACCGCTGTTCCCTCAGGCGTGGAACTGATTGAGCGCGACGAAGACGGATACTTCAGGTGGGTTGTTACCGTAGACGTTAACACAGAGGGATTGGGTCTGGGAACTGAACCTTCGGTACTGTACCCCGTCTACCTGAGCGCGACAGACGTATCGGGGCCCTCCGCCCTGACCGCGTCCCGTGTGTCCTACCTGCCCATCGACGAAAGCCCGCCCCACGCGGTCTATACCCTTAACCGGCGGCCTGCCGGCCTTCTGGTGGCGATAGGCGGCGAAGCGGTCGACGAAGGTGAAGTGTCCGGCGTTGGAAAGGTCGTACTGTGGTTCTCCAGGCTGAACGATTCCTTGCCCACCAGGGGAAGGAGTTTTGTTTCCTGGCGTGAAAATGACGGCGGTCCTGGAGCAGTTCCCTTTACGGCTGATACGTCCGGCTGGGCCAATGAATTGAAAACATTGGGGGCAATCCCCGCAACCACATGGGATGGAAGAGGAACGCCGCTTCTGATTCCGCACATCCCCGGCGCGGCTGCCGGAGGAATAGATCCCAATAATACTAACGGTACCGGCGGCGATTCGGCAATTGTTATTGACCGGAATAATCCGTCTGTGGGTACCAACCACCACGGCCACAACCTGCCGATGGGCTTTAGCGCCGGCGGCATCGGAACGCGCTGGTATGTTGAAATTAACAGTACCAACATAACTTCCGGTCCCGTAACGATGCACGTTGTGGTCTTTGACAAGGCGGGCAACGGCAGGTATTACGAAGAACCGCTGGTCATCATGAATAATGCGCCGTCTATCCGAACCATTAAACTCGGCACCGATATTCGGGATATTCAGGCTTTACGGACGGCCAGCACCGGCTTTACCGCAAACGAAAAGGCAGAGACAAATGACTGGCAAACAACCGGAACCAGCGATCTTCTGGACAGAATCCGCGCTGGGATGAATACTTTTTCCACTACCCAAACCGATGTTTCCAGGGGAATCAGCGACTACATCAACTACAATGCGATGACCGTTGACAACATTATTGATTTTAACGTCCGTAACAAGCTGTTGGCCCTGAGGGTAGAGACAAACGGCAAGCCCAATACCGGCAAGAACAGACACTTCCGTCTTGAGTATGTTTCGGGCGCCACGCTGATAACAGACCTTACCCATGTCAAGGCAGGCCGTGTCTACATCATCCATGAGCCGGGTATTGATACCACATGGGGAAGCCTTGGCGCTGTAGGCGCCGGCCCCTGGACGAGGGGCTATGCGTTCCTCGCCGCCGTAGACGGAACATATAAGGATGGTTCACCCACGGTAGTGTGGAACGCCGGAGGATCGACGCCATCTGCCTATGAACTGAACTCCTCATACTATGCATACCCCAGCGGTTACACCAATCCCGTCGATACGTACTCAAGCTATGTATACCCGAATCCGACCGTTCCAGGTGTTCTCACGCTGGCCGATGCTGCATACGGGACGGGAAGTTCGGATGCCACCAGCGCCGAATTTGCCTACCATAGCGGGGCGTTTAGTTCCAATGACAGTTACAGCGACAGAACTTCGCAGTTTGGCAGCCGTATTATCGACTTTGCCGGAGACGACCGCTGGCCGACAGATGCCGCCGCCAATGGAGAATGGACAACCGCCAGCGGCACGAACTGGACACCGGCGCGCGACCATTCACTGTTTATATTAAAGGTAATTGACGGCATAGAAGACGACCTCTTCTGGGACTTCGCCCTGCTTCGCATCAGGGTGAACAACAACGATATGACGGCGCCATACGCGCAGATGCACGACCTTAACCCCATGACCGAAGGCCAGGGTGAACTGCGCCAGTGGGATCTGCAGCGATCCGCCACACCGATGATCGTGGGAGAAGGTCCCTCGGGCAACCGTCTGCGCGGCGGCCTGTATGTCGTAGATGGCGGCCAAAGCCCCATTGAGAAATCCGGCCATATTGAGCCGAGAAGAATTACCACCTACACCGCTTCGCCGTACAGCGGCTACCAGCACAGCCTTTCCAGTATGCAGATGGGCGGGACCAGAAATACCCGTCCGACAACTGCGGCTGACCTGAATGATCCTTCCGAAACCTTTGCGAATCCGCTGGCCTTCTTTGCCGCGGATACCGTCAGCGGTAAGGTGATCCTCCGGGGCTATGCGGAAGACGACCAGCGCATCGAAAGAATAGCCGTAGAATTTATTACCACCGGAACCACCGGAACGGAAGTTACGATTCTGGAAAAAGGCAACTACAGTACCGCTGCTGCTACCTGGGGCTTTGCGGAAGGCTATACAATAGGTAGTCCGGCCGACTACCAGCCGCCCAGGACAGGCTTCCTGAAAGTGCCGAGTGCACAGGTTGTTGGCGGAGTCCCGCAGGTTTACTTTACCGATTCGGTCGACCTGTACCGCCACCGCGTGGAATGGGCCTATGTCTGGGATTCGGAGACACTTCCGGCCAATACCGTCGTGGGCAATATTACCGTCCGCGTTAATACCTATAACGCCAGGGCGGGCGCCGGCGGCAATCCGGCCGGTATGCCCAGTCCGGCTGTTAGAGCTTCCGACCGGCTGGCGCATCGTTCGACAGATACGAACAACCCGGGCTTCCCGGTTGGGCTGTACCGGTACAACGAAATAGGCATTAACCTGCGCCCCTACATAACCGGCTTTGTGCGGAACAAGACCCAGTTCCGCCACGATACACGATCCCTGCAGGGCAGGTATATTTTGGCCCGGGCAGAAACACCTGTTATTAAGGGCTTTAACCTTGGCAGAACAGGGGTTGATCCCACCATCACCCTTCCGGGTACTGCAGCCCTGGCGACTGCCGCAACCATTAGTACAGCCAACCAGAGCAATTACGAACTGGCTTCAACCAACATAAGCCGGTACCGGGTTATGAACGCCGCCATTCCCGCCGGCGCGATAACCGGCAACGGTACGGTAACGCTGACTGCCGGTGCCTTCCCGGCGGCGAATACCGGCGCCGAAAGGCCGCGCCTGAATGCCGCCGGTAACGCCCCGGGAGACGTACGGTGGATACAGCCCTGGAATACCGAAAGTGCAAACACACTGGAGACTAATCTATGGGACGACTTTACCTCCGTCCATATCTGGCAGTCGCAGGTTGTAGCGCCAGACGTTATGACAACCGCAGCCGGAAACGGCGAAGACAGGGCAATGTTCCGTAACGGTGCCGGTACTGTCGCTGCCACTAACGGGACCACCGCCGGTACCATGAATTGGGGTATCCTGAACCCCTCAATGTCAATTGACCCCACTACCGGTGTCCTGTATGAGGGCCACAACGAAGGCGGCCCGGGTAACATCGGCCATTCCGAGTGGAGTACCAACAGGTCCAATGAATTGCTTACCAAGGTAGCATCGTGGGTAGACCCGATAATAATGGCGGACATCTACCGGAGCCCGGGCGAGGGCACTAATACTGCGGATGTCTGGATGGTTTACAGTGGAATTGGCAGAAACGGGCAGGGGCAGGCATGGACAAGCCTTGGCGGCATATATATCCGCGGGCCGAACGGCTATAACGGCTTCCCGCCTGGCACCGGTTCCACCCACTATATTGGTGAAAGCACCTATTACAACGCCAGTAACACTACCCCGGGTGTGCAGTCCAGGCCGCCCAGTACCGACCAATTTGAGAACCCCCATATAATAACATCGTATGGACCGGTCAGCGGGACCAACTATGAACATATCCACGTCAGTTACTACGACAGCCTGACCGGTTCCATCAAATACCGGTATAACCGGCGGGGAACCGCAGGTACGATAAACACCACCGGAGCGTCTTACGCATGGACCAACCTGGATGGCGGTTTTGACGCGGAAGACGTAACGGCCCTTACAGCAGCCGCCCCGTATTCTGCGGTACCGGCTAACGGACGCGTTGTCGGCTATGGCAGCGGCGGCGCCCGCAGCAATATTATAGTGCATAACCCAAACGCCGATTCCACTAACACGGGCATCCTCAACACAGGCCAACACAATGCCATCGCTGTTACCAGCCAGGGGTACCCAGTTGTAGCCTACTATGACAGAACCAACCAAAAGCTCAGGCTGGCAGTGAGCAACCGTATCGATCCATATCCCGCAGCAAACTGGAATTTAACGGATGTAATACCCGCTGGGACGTATGGCGCTTTCGGCACCGGCGAATATGTCAGCATCGCGATAAACAGGGTAGCCGGTCCCAACCCAGGCCAGGAGTTGAACCGCATCCACATAGCGGCACTCAATTCGGTTAACAAGCAACTGGTCTATGTTTCCGGCATAGTCAACCCGACGGCAACATGGGTTACCGGCACCAACAGCGACCAGGTAAACCCCGATATTTTTACCCCTGACAAAATTCAGATAGTGGACAACGTGGGCAGCGTTGGCAAATGGACCAACATCTCCCTGGACGAATACGGGAACCCCTGGATAGCGTATATGGACGAAGACAACAGGGGCGGCAAAGACGGAGTTAAAATGGCGTACCTTGATTCAGGCGCTTTTGATAAAGAAAAGTACGATCCATACGGCGTCCTGATTACCGGCTGGGAAGCGATGTACGTCCCTGCCCGTTACAATGTGGACGACAAACGCCTGGGCTTCGAAAAATTCCCCACGCGGAATTACAATCCAGCAACCCCGGTTACCCGCAGATTCTGGACGGCGGCGGTAGGTTATATGGTTCCGTCCTCGGCGTACCGCATAGCGTACTATGTGGACAGGGATCGTTAGGGGAGGGCGGCAATGATGAACAAGAGGATTTGTGCCATGAATGCAGTTAGAAAAATCTGCCTGAGTCTGTTTATTTATATAATACTTTCCTTAATGCTTTCCTGCGAACAGCCGTTTGTCGCGGGCCTTGGTCCCCTGGTGGATCTCCGTCCCCCGACCATCACCCTGACCTACCCAACCCCCGGCAGTTTTATTCCGGGCGGAGATAATAATTTTCACTTTAAGGGTACCGCCGAAGATGACTACCAGTTGGAAGGGGCATATTTCCGGGTAACCGGCCACCCCTTGCTGCGTGACGGTTCAAATTCAACCCCCTGGGATGAGTACTATGAACTGGATGTGTATGACGAATTGTGGGAACTCCCCTTCAATACCAGACTGTTTGAAGACGGCGAACTGAGGATCCAGCTACTGGCAAGGGACACCGAGGGTAAAGAAGCCGAAACCAACGAAATGTCCTTCTTCATCAAAAACGGCCCGCCGCAGATTTGGCTGGCGTTCCCTGCCGTGATTAACGGGATGGAAGATGGGCAGTTGGGGGGCGACCACCTGAATTTCGGGGAATTTGGCCCTACACTTCCCCCTACCATGTCCTTTGACAACAGCCGTAAGATCAGCCTGGATTCCTTTTTGGTCGGCATGATTGAGGACGACGAAGGCGTTATTACCAATGAGAACAAGGGCACCTATTATTATTTCCTACCCCCATACTCCGACCGCACGTTACCCCAATACCGCCTCTGGATGGTGACTGAGTCGGGTGGAACCCCTTCGGGTTACACCGGCAAACTGAAGGCATCTCAACCCGGGGTGCTGCCGAACGAGAACGATGTTCCTTGGCAGGAATTCGGCGAGCTTACCCAGTTGGG
>Ga0082212_10002670_pt1 | contig 25778 bp, 24 predicted proteins | sample TergutNt197P3_FD_71548 | JGI IMG/M metagenome (GOLD analysis project Ga0082212, IMG submission 71548) | Neocapritermes taracua P3 segment gut microbial communities from Petit-Saut dam, French Guiana - Nt197 P3 | ecosystem: Host-associated > Arthropoda: Insects > Digestive system > Gut ...
TAAAAATAACGATCGTGGATGAGGACGGAGAGTTCGCCGTGCTTATATACACGCCCGCCGGCTAACGGCTAACGGCTAACGGACAACGGACAACGGCTAACGGTCGACAGCCGCTGCCGCAAATTAGGCCTATTGCAATAAACAAGTAAACAGACTTCACTGAAAATGAAATGGAGGGTCCGCATCGATGAAGAAGTTTCTGAACAAGAAAATCAGCGTAAAATCCCTGATGATATTACTGGTGATAATCGTCAGTGTTGCGGTAGCGCTCGCCGCTATGCCGACGCAGATCAGCGCACTGCTCTCACCGAACGTAAAGATCACATATAACGGCGTCTTGCAGACTCCAAAGGATGTTGACGGCAATGTTGTTTATCCGATCAATTATAACAGCGGGGTTTATCTGCCGATACGCGGCGTCGCAAACATCCTTGGTATCGACGTAGATTGGGATAATGATACAAAAACCGTCTTGCTCAGCGGCGGGGAATCTTCAGTATCAGCGTCTTTGCCCAGCGGCGGGGATCTCCCCGGCAGCGGCGGGCAGATCAGGGTGAATGGCTCCACACGGTATACGTTGACGCCAAGCCAGTCAGGGATATGGTCGATTCGCACGTCGGATAACGGCAATTACGATCCGATGCTGAAGGTGTTTGACTCAAGCGGCAGGCTGATCGCCGATGACGACGATAATAACTGGGGGCTTAATGCGCTGGTGTTTGTCAATCTCGACGCAGGCTCAGCCTATACGATCGAGGCGCTTTTCTATAACAGTTCCTCAGGAAGCTGCACATTGGCCGCGGCGCCCGCCAAAACATTGGCGGCCGAAGGCGGTTCGGTGGACGTAAACGGCACGACTGCATACGTATTTACGCCGAACAGGACTGGTGAGTGGACGTTCCGCACGTCAAATAACGGTAACAGCGATCCACACCTATCATTATATGACGCCCACGGCAACTATATCGACGAGGATGATGACGGCGGCGATAACATGAACGCGCTGTTGATTATTACGCTTAACGCGGGGACGACCTATGTCCTCGACGCCGACTTCTATGACGGTGCACCAGGAAGCTGTACGCTGACGGTATCATAGTAACTAACCTAGCAAAAAACAATATAATATATGTCAGTTAGTTGCTCGTCGCGCTTGCGCGTCGTGTGAGCAAGTAATCTTCAGTATTGATTGGGTTGTGGGCGCAGCTCACATTAGGCAGTTCAGCTTTTTGCATGAGAGAGGAATGACCATAATATGCACGACAGTATTTTGGACGCGATAGGAGACACCCCGCTTGTGAGAATAAACAGGATGAACCCTAACCCGTCCGTGCGGATTTACGCGAAGCTTGAGGGGTTCAATCCAACCGGCAGCATCAAAGATCGCATTGCCCTGAAGATGATCGAGCAGGCCGAGAGCGAAGGTACTCTCACAAAGGGAAAGATAATAATAGAGCCGACGTCGGGCAACACGGGTATCGGGCTGGCTATGATCGGCGCTATCAAGGGTTATCGCGTTCAAATCGTAATGAGTTCCGCAGTCAGCGTGGAGCGGCAGAAGATGATAAAAGGGTTTGGCGGCGAGATCATCCTTACCGACGCTGAACTTGGCACCGATGGCGCGATTATGAAATGCAGGGAACTTATTGCGGAAAACCCCGGCGTTTATTTCAACCCTAACCAGTTTTCCAACGAATATAATAAACTGGCGCATTACAGTACGACGGCGCAGGAGATATGGGACCAGACTGGCGGCCAAGTTACGCATATGGTGTCCGCGCTCGGTACGTCCGGCACGTTGATGGGCGTCGGTATGAAACTGAAGGCGCTGAACCCTGATATAAAGATCATCGAGGCGCATCCGGTAAAGGGGCACTATATCCAGGGCCTCAAGAATATGGAAGAGGCGATAGTGCCGGAACTCTACGATGTGTCCCAGATCGACATCAGTATTATGATCGACTCGGAGGAAGCATACGCGACGGCGCGGCGCATCGTTGTGGACGAGGGCATTTTTGTCGGAATGAGTTCCGGCGCCGCGATGCTGGCTGCAATAAAAGTGGCCGAAAAAATCGACAGCGGCCTCATAGTCGTGATTTTCCCCGACCGCGGCGAGAAGTACCTTAGTACCGATCTGTTTCAGGTGTAAGACCGCTAAAAAGCGTTTCGTAACGTAGAACGCAATAATCAATTAAGGCGCGGCTGCGGACCGTGTCTTTTTTGCGTGTTTCAGCGCGAAAATAATGCCTTTTGAACCGAAAACCCCCAAAAAAAAGGCCTTGCAAAACGAACATTATTTCTATAATTGTTAACATTTATGGATATACTTTTACAACACGCAGACAGTAACTTGCAGTTTATTTATTCGCAGCAATGCTGTGTGATGGTTTCGTGACAAGAAATTGCTATATTTATAGAAAGACTTATGTAGAGAAACAACTCCGTTTGTTCAGTTGGAGGATAGGGCCATGGGGGCAATAAAGAGGCTTCCGGATTCGGAATTTGAAATAATGGAAATCATTTGGGAAGGGTCGCCGCCGATGACGACCTTGCAGATAATGAGCAAAATGAGGCCCGATAGGGATATCAAGCTGCAGACTTTGCTGACTATGTTGCTGCGCCTTGTTGAGAAAGGCTTTTTGATAAGTGAAAGAGTAGGCCGTGAACGGAGTTTCAAACCCATCGTATCAAAACACGATTATATGCATGTCGAAACAGAGACGTTTATGGAGCGGCACTATATCAAATCCATCGGGAACCTGATAACTACATTCTATCAGGACCGGCAGCTTTCGTCTGAAGATTTAAAAGAGTTGAACGATTTGCTCGCGGATCTATAATGACGCGTGTTTTGTTCCGGATTCTCCAGATAAACGCTGATCAAACATTACGATTTGATCAGCGTTTATCTTGTCGCTAAAAGCTGTTGACAAGCGGGGGATACTATTGTAAAATCAGTAAAAGACTAAAGTAGTAGTTCCTGCATTGTAATCGCAAATCGCAGCGATCCGGCGACATCATCGGCGCGCGGTGTGTTGACACGCGTCGGGAGGAGGTGCTAAAGATGAGGCTTTGCGTCGCGAAGGGTAAAAAGGCGATTTTCCATCGCTGGGAGCAGTACCGGGCCATTGTTGAGTATGAAGACGGCGCTGTGGAGGCTGTTGATGTTAGCGTCATTAAGTTCGAGGACAGCAGGAAGTTGATTGATAAGCTTGAAAAGCAGGTCGGGAAATGGGAAAACAAGAATAAAGAATCAGGACAGGCGGATGAAAACGATAACAGTGGGGAGAATCCGGAAGACGATGGCTGGGGAGGCGACTATAAAAGCGACTATGTGAAATACCCAAGGGCGATGTAAATAAAACTGCGGATGCACCCTGAACAGCGGCAGTATCATCGACGCCCTTACCTTTGCGCGACCGGCCGCTATGCGGCGGCGGGAGCGGTCAACCGTCCGGGAAATTGCTTTGAAGGAAACTCTCTATCAAATCTACGATCCGGCCGGTTTGTGATGTGTATTTACTGAACCGGTGGTTTTTAGCTTTTTCTATAAGCTGCGGTAAACTGTCTGTTTCACCGCAAAACAGGATGTAACCTTTCCCGGCGAACGCGCGCGCGATATCTTCCTGGTGGTCGTCTACATGCTCGCCGTATTTGGCGAGCCGGGGGAAGACTACAACCGGTTTTTCTTTTTCAAGGGCGGTCATAATGCTGCCGACGCCGGCGTGAGAGACAACGACGTCCGCTTCGTCAATATACGATTCAAATATGCTTTTTTCCAGAAAGCGATGACAGACGATATGGCGCGGTTCATAGTCGGAGTATCCGGATTGGGCGATCATTTCGTCGCTGATCTCACCGCGCTCCTTACATTCGTCAAGCATGCGCAGCAGCCTGTTTTGCTGAAACTTCTGGGTCCCGAGTATAACAAAAATCATTTTTCCACTCTTTACCGTTCACTATCTTGTTCTTATTTTAGCACCCCCGGTACAGGCGCGTCAATAATCCGGCGCATTGGTGTTGGAGAAAGGAGATCCTATGGTCAAGGTCAGCGTGATCGTCCCTGTATATAACATGGAAGAATATCTTGAAAAATGCCTTGATAGCCTTCTTGCCCAGACTCTTGAAGAAATCGAGGTCATCGCGGTAGACGACGGGTCGACGGATTCGTCTCCTGAGATCCTGAAAAGATACGCCGGTAGATCGGCAAAGATAAAATACGTCGGTAAAGAAAACGGAGGGGTTTCCGACGCAAGAAACCACGGGCTTCCATATGCCGCGGGAGAATACATCGGATATGTGGATTCAGACGATTTTGTCGACCCGGATATGTACGAGGTCATGTACAATAAAGCAAAGGAGCGGGACGCAGATATAGTCGAATGCAATCTGCACCATACGTACGCCGGTTTTGAAGACACTGAAATCGTGGAGAAATACTACACGCCCGAAGAGCTTTTATGTTACGGGAGGTATGTGGTTTGGAACAAGATCTACAGACGTTCCTGGCTTCTTGAGGCCGGCGTGCAGTTCCCTGTCGGCTTGATTTATGAGGAAGTCTGCTTTTTATCAAGGCTCGTCCCGTATATCACAGTTTACGATTATGTGGACATTGCCCCTGTTCATTATGTACAGCGAGGCGAATCGCTGAATAATAAAAGTTCTGAAAAAACCATGGAGATTTTTGATATTCTGAGAGGTGTTCTGGAATTTTACAGTGAGAACGGATTTTATCAGCGGTATGAGAAAGAACTGGAATACATATTGACGCGTATCCTTCTGTGCAGTTCTTTCACGCGGATGTGCCGTATTCCCGACAGGACCCACAGAAAGAAAGCGTTGGGTTTGAATTTTCTGGAGCTTGAGGGCAATTTTCCGAATTGGAAAAAGAACCCTGTTTTGAAAAGAGTAAAAAGCCGCCGCGAGTTGTTTATGCGCAGTGTGAACCGGGTCACATACAGGCTGTATTCCGGGATTTTCCCGGTTCTCCTTAGCGCCGGCCGTTAGCTAGTTGCCTCAGTGATCCATGTTTAATAACTATCCGGGTGGGTACAGATATGTTTGGTCGTATGGTCGTCAGCGTTATTGTTCCCGTATTCAATGGAGAGAAGTTTTTGCGCGAGTGTCTGGAATCCGTAAAAGCTTGCCCGTCGCAGGAAATGGAATGCATTATCGTAAACGACGGATCGACTGACGGCACAGACGAAATATGCAGGCGGTTCGCATATGAAGACGCGCGCTTTCGCCTGATAAACAAGAAAAATACAGGAGTTTCAGACAGCCGGAACAGAGCTTTGGCGGAAGCGTCAGGGGAGTATGTTTTTTTCCTTGACGCTGATGATTTCATACTCACAGACCAGTGGCCTGAGATCCTCGCTTTTGCTGAACGGGGCGATTTTGACATGGTCGCTTTCAGCTACCGCGATTTGTTCAGCGACGGCGGCACGAAAGAGGAACGATTCACCGGCGACAGCGATATCAAGCTTGCCATCCTTACGACGACGCTGATGAATACATGCTGGGGCAAGCTGCTGCGCCGTGACGTTATAGAGAAGAACGGCTTGAGTTTTGACAGAGAATTGAAAACGTGCGAAGACGCTGTTTTTATTCTTGATTTTACTCAGAAAACGGAAAGCATATCGCTGTCAAACATTTGCGCTATCTGCTACCGGATCCACTCCGGCGGAACCATGCGGCAGGCAGAGCTGGAGAATAAACTCTCGGATTTTTCCGTTTTATATGAGCGGCGCTGCCGTTATCTTGATGAAAACAGCGGCGAAGCGCTGGGAAAGGGTATGTACCGGCAGTTATTTTCAGTAATAACCGACCTGCTGCGCTCATACGCCGGAAACCGGAGAATACCGGAAATCCGACGCGCATATAAAAAAAACATGGGAAATCCCGTAATTACGGCAATTATCGATAAAACGGAGATACGGTCGCTGTCGCCGGTTTACAAGAAGTTCGAATATGCGCTGCTGACGACAGGTTTATATACCTGCCTTGCGATGTATTTTAAAGTGAAGGGTCGTTTCCGTGTACATCAGCGGGGCTTGTACAACGCGCCGGCGAAAGGAGTGTATATAGAAAATGCCGGATCAGGGGAAGGCCTTTGTAACCACTCTTATAACTGACGACTATTTGCCCGGCGTTCTTGTACTGGATAAGACGATCCGCGAAAAGTGCAGCCACAGTTTGTTTGTACTGGCTTCGCACGGTTTGCCAGAATCAACGTATGAAACATTGAGCCGCGGCGGTATCGAATTTGGCCTTGCTGACGACATCGTCGTTGATCCGGGGTTTTTTGCCAATACCGATCCTATATACAGCCACTGGACGAATACGCTTTTTAAATTACGGATATTTGAGCTTACGCAGTTTAAGAAGATCGTATTTATCGACAGCGATATCATGGTTCTCGAACCGATAGACGATTTGTTTGACCGTCCGGATATGTCCGCGGCGGTAGCGGGCGGGTCTTACCCCGGCAATGAGGACTGGCATGACCTCGGAAGCGGCGTTCTTGTTATAGAGCCGCGCATGGGCGTCGTCGAGAAGCTTGTCGGCGTTGTGCCTGCCGTGGCTGCAGAAAAGCGTAATTTCGGCGATCAGGATGTTTTCATAAAATACTTTTCAAATTGGCGGCAGGATGAAATCCTGCATCTGCCTGAGAGTTATAATGTCTTTTTTGACCATTATCAGTATTATCTCAAGCGCGGCGGCGTAAAAGCCCTGCACTTCATCGGCAGAGTAAAACCGTGGATGATGAAACGCGGCTCTCTGGCCGTTCAGTTTGCGAGGTGTATTATCAAGGGCAACAGTTCCGGTATCGGGATGTTGATGCGTTATCGCAGATACCTGAAAGAAGTCGGCGAATATGGATGAACTCGTAACAGTTATTATTCCGGTTTATAACATGCGCGGGAGCATAACCCGCTGCGTGGACTCTGTCACATCGCAGATTTATACCGACCTGCAGATCATCATAGTGGACGACGGTTCTACGGACGGCAGCGGCGAGGTTTGCGACAGGCTTGCTGAGAAAGACCCGCGCGTCGAAGTTATACATCAGGGTAACGGAGGTTTGTCAGCCGCGCGCAACGCGGGGATCGACAAGAGCAGCGGAGTGTGGATCGCTTTTGTCGATTCTGACGATTTTGTTTCTCCGTATTATATAGAAGACTTGATTACAGCGGCGGTGCGGGACGACTGTGATATAGCGATATGCCGCGCTGTCGCGGTACCGGAGGGCAGCGGAGAAACCGTGCCTTTCCGGCGCGTATCGCTTTCACAGCGTATCACCGGGCGGGAGGCGAGCATACGCCATTTCGGCAAGGACGCGATCATATTCAACATGAGCTGGGGTAGACTGTATAAAGCGCGCTTGTGGGAGGGCCTGCGCTTTCCCGAGGGGAAAATCAATGAGGATGTGTTTGTCTCCCACGCGCTGCTGTACCGCGCCGGGCATATTGCGGTCACAGACGCCGCGCTTTACGCTTATGTACAGACCTGCGACAGTATCATGCGCAGCGCTTTTACCGCGCGGCGTCTCGATTTGCTCGATTCGTGGCAGGAAGGCGTACGGTTTTTTGACGGCGCGGGAGAACCTGATTTTGCTCAAATCGCGCGCCGGGTATACTGCTGCAGAGGGTTTGACGCGAGGTGCATATGTAAAAGACTCATCCCGCAGGAACGCGAGGTATCGGGCAAACTCATTGCGCGCGCGGCCGGAGCCTATCGCGAGGCGAAAACCATACGTGCGTACGCCGACTGTACCCCGGTCAGGGCGCTGGCTTACAGGCTGAAGCTTTTCCTCGGACGATGGTGCCTGCCGCTCTATTGTCTCATGTTTGTCCGTAACCGGACATACATATAGGAAATCAGTAATAATGCAGTTTTGCAGGGTTGCGGTTGCCCATTTGACCGCAACACTGATATAGAAAAGGATTATGCGCCGATGGACGAACTGGTGACGATTATTGTCCCTGTGTATAACAAAATCGGGTATATCAAGCGATGCGTCGCCTCCATCATGGATCAGACATACTATGATCTGCAGATCATACTTGTGGACGACGGTTCGACGGACGGCAGCGGTGAGATCTGCGACGCGGTCTCCCGGAAGGATACGCGGATCGAGGTCATCCATCGGGAAAACGGCGGAGTCTCCGCCGCCCGCAATACCGGACTAGACAGAATGCGCGGCTCGTGGCTGGCTTTTGCAGACGCCGACGACTATGTCTCTCCGTACTATATAGAGGATATGCTTGCGGCTGTGCGGGATGATTGCGAAATGGTCATGTGCTGCCCGGTATACGTAAAGGAAAGCGAAAGTGAAACGGCGGCTTTCCGGCGCGGCGGGCAAACACGGTATATCACAGGACGTGAAGCGTGTATGCGGAACTTCGGCTATGAAATGAACACGTTCAGTTCAATCTGGGGCAAGCTCTTCCGTGCGCGTCAATGGGACGGCTTGCGTTTCCCGGAAGGAAAAATCAACGAGGACATGTTCATATCCCATGAGTTGCTGTATCGCGCCGGATATATCACATTAACAGATTCGCGGCTTTACGCGTATGTATTGTCCCGCGACAGTATCATGCGCGGCGCTTTCACTCTTCAACGCCTCGATATTCTTGACGCATGGCAGAAAGGCGTACGTTTCTTCAGTGATATCAAAGAACCCGACCTTGCGCTGGTCGCCCGTCGCGTTTACTGCTGCAGGGTTTTTGACGCGCGTTGTATCTGCAAAAAGATGATGCCGCGCGAACGGGAAGCCGCAAACCAACTGCGCCGGCGCGCGGCGGAAGCTTACAGGGACGTAAAAGCAATTCGCAGGTATGCCGACTGCTCTTCGGGCAAGGCGCTCGCTTACAGGCTTAAGCTTTTGCTCGGGCGATGGTTTCCGCCGCTGTACAGTCTGATCTTTGTGCACGGGCGCGCATATATATAGTCAAGTATATAACCATTAGGGGGACAAGCCTTTGCAGGACGCCAATACGCTCGACAAGCCTATTACGCTCTACCAAAGCAGAAGCAGGATAATGAACGACGCGATCGACAGGATCGTAATCAAACTGTATAGATTTAAGGAAGAGTTTAAGAAAAGCACTATCCTCCTGACAGGCTGCAGCCCCGGGAGCGGTACGACTACGATCGCGATCAATCTGGCGATAGCGCTTGCGGACGCGGGGTGGAACACGCTTCTTGCGGACGCCGATATGCGAAAGGGCATTAAATACAAGCGCTTAAGCGGAAACGCGCCGGGCCTTTCCGACTACCTTGAAGGTAACGTCGGACTTGAGAGCGTGATCTGCCATACAAATAAAAAGAAACTGCGCTATGTGACGTGCGGCCCGCCAAACAAGGACACAGTCCGTTTGCTGTGTTCCGAGCGTATGCAGCGATTTATCAGAAGCGCTCAGGAGTCGTTTGATTTTGTAGTATTCGATTGCCCGTCGCTGACTATCGTTCCGGACGCCACTGTTTTGTTCCCCTTTGTGGATTGCGTCGCGCTTGTCCTGAGGCTTGGCGGAGCGACGAAAAAGCAGCTCGCCCGCGCAAAGCTGGAGACGGCAAAATATGAGGAGAAGTATGCCGGTATCATAGTAAACCGTGTGGATATGCGTCAGTATGAGCGCGCGTTTCCGCAATTCGACTATTTCGAGGAAGACAACATACGCAGGGCTCATAAGCGTTTCCTGAAAAAATCAAACTCGAGAGGCGGGGGATGACTTTATGAGAGCGGTAAAGCGGATACTTCGCGTTATGTCTGTTATTATGATCACGATAGCGGTCTCAGCGCCCGCCGGGGCACTGCTTCCGGCGCAGGCCATGCCCGCTGCGCAGGCCACGCGTTCAGAGCAGGCAATGTCCGCCGAGCAGGCCACGCCCGCCGCGCAACCCTCGCCTGCCGCGCAGGCCGGTAAACCGCGTATAATTGTCGAAGGCTGCGCAGTGGAAGGAGGCGGGCTTGTCTCCGGAGCCGTATGCGAAGTGAAGATCACGCTTCGAAATATGAGCGCCGCCACTGAAGTGACGAGTATTTTAGTAACGGGGCGATGGTCAAACGACGTCGTTCCGCCTGTTGATTTCGAGACGACAAATCAATCGTACGTAAGCGGCATAGGGCCGACTCAGACGCGCGACGTAAGATTTTCGCTGAAAACCAAATCGGTGAATATCATGGCGATGGACACTGTGCCTATGTACCTTGATATAGTCTATTCATACGACCAGTCGCCCGATAACACGAACACCGTATTGCTGCAGTTGCCTGTCGGCGGGGAGCAGCTTGAGCGCCCCGTTCCTCACGCTGATGATGGACCTGCGCTTGACGGCTTTTTTAGGAGACTTCCGATATCGGTCAATTCTCGATTCGTCTACGCGGGCGGCAGCGCTTTATGCTTGTTTGCCGCGTGTATATCGGTGTATCGGCGCCTCAGGCGGCGGTGACATATGACCGCAAGCAGGCGATCGCCGCGTATAAAGGGCGGTCCGCCCGGTTTTCCATACAAAGAGAGTATTACAAGCTAAGGCGGTACTGATATGAGCGTGTTCACAACGAAAGATATAGGTCACATATTTGCCCAATTGTGGAGAAGCAAGTGGATCATACTGTTCATAACGCTTGCGGGACTGCTGGCGGGCATGGCGGCAACGACTGATGACGAGCCTGACATCCGGTACCGCGCGACGTCCTCCGTATGTGTGACATACACCACATATCAGGAACAGATGCGCGGCAGTTCCGTGATCACAAGCTATTCCGACCTGGTGACCAGCAGCCTCGTATGCGGGCGCGCTGCGGAGATGCTGGCGGATACCGGCGTCCTTACTTCGCAGATCCAGCGTATGATCGAAAATTCGGTCAGCGGGAACTCCTATGTTATGTTCATCAACGCGACAGCCCAGGAACCACAACTCGCTATTCGCGTAGTGAACGCCGTTGCGCAAGCTTTCATTGAGGAAGTATCGACCGTGTCGGGCAACAATTCGCTGCAGATCCTGGACGTCGCTTATACGACGACGACGCTTGCGAGCGCGGTCAGCAGCAAAGTCATTATCGCTGCGCTGGCGCCTTTTTGCGTCGTGTGCGCGTGGATCATCCTGCGGGAGATTTTCGAAGGGAAAGTCCGTTTTATCTCCCAGTGCGCCGCGGACCAGGGAGAACTGTTCGGTATTCTTCCCGATATCGACCAAGGGAGGCCGCGTTAGCGTGAAAGACCAAAGAGTGTGCAGACTATGCAGGAATGGCGGGTCAATATGAAGCTTTGTTTCGCGGCGTCGTCAGGCGGACATCTTGAGGAGATAATGAGACTTGAAAGATTGAAAGACGGCCGGGACTGCATCCTGTTAACGGAAGAAAGCCCCGAAGAGTGCCGGTTCTGCGAGCGTGTTTATTACGTGAGGAAAATCGATCGCAGGGAGAGACTGTTCCTTCCTCACTTTATATCGCTGTTTAAGCTGTCGTGGAGCGTTTTGCGCCGTGAGAGGCCTGACTGCGTGATCACAACGGGGGCGCTGTGCGCTTACCCCATATCGCTGCTCGGAAAGCTCCGTGGATGCAAACTTGTTTATATCGAGTCGTTCGCGCGCACGAACTCCGCTTCGCTCACGGGGAAACTGCTGCATCGCATCGCCGACTTGTTTATCGTTCAGTGGGAGGAAGGGCTCGGGTACTTCCCGAATGCAGTATATGGAGGAGGGATTTTCTGATGCGCGCGAGGATCCTCTCAAGCGTCGACCCGCAGCTTGTTCAGCGCTTTTATATACTGGCTTACCTGCTGTTTATTCTCAAGTACTTGTGCCAGCCGTCCCTCCTTGTGCCGTGGCCCGGCTATATCGATGTGGCAGTCAGTTCGCTTTTTATAGCAATGGTACTGATAAAAATAGCGTTACAACATTTTACGGCGCCACAGATACTCGGCTTCATCGCCGTATCGGTTCTATGCGTCTACTCGAGCGTAAATGCGCATTACTCCAGCCCTATGCTCAGCCTTTTACTTGTCATGGCGCTTCAGGATGTGGATCTTCGCGACGTTCTGCGCGCGGGATACCGTTTTAAAGCCGTTATAATACTGATCCATGTCATATGCTACATTGCGCTCATCATAGTCAGCCCCGACAGTGTCGTATACCTGTATCGCGGAGGAGTGGCGCGCCATTTCTTTTTGCTGGGTCATCCGAACCTGTTTACGACTCTCGTTGTATGGACATGCCTCGAATATATTTATGTTAACTACGACCGGATCCGCGCTATCCACTATGCCGCTATTTTGCTGGTAAATATCGTGATCTACCGCTTCACGGACTCGAGGTCGGGGTTTTACACTCTCATTATCGTGGTTGTGTTTGCCTTTTTTGATAAACTCAACTTCCGGCCTATGCGAACGGTTGCAAATGCTCTGGCAAAGTATGGATTCGGGGTATTATCCGTGTTGTCCATAGCGCTTACAGTCGTCTATACGCCGGAGATTTCGGGCAGAGCGAGGGTGCTGTGGCTGAAACTCAACGAGTTGCTCACAGGGAGGCTCGTGTTCGGAGCCTACGCGTATCACGACTTTGGATTTACATGGCTTGGGCGCGCGCTCACTTTTCCCGAAAAAGTCCTGTATAACAGCCATTGGTTCGACGATGTGATTTTCGACAACTCGTATCAGTGGTTTGTGGTCGTTTACGGCGGTATTTTTCTTGTCATTATTGCCCTGGCTTTCTTTTTTAACGCGAAACGCATGACTGTTATTGAGAAAATCATAATTTCCGCCTTTTCGATATTCGCTCTGATGGAAAATTATACCGTAAACGTTGCGGTTTGCTTCCCGTTGCTGCTGATAGGGAAATGTATCTTCTCGCAGCGGCGGGAAGACGAAGAAACGATCAAGATTACCGGGGAGGAAACAGTCCCGTTATGGAAGCGAAAATCAGCGTAGTCATCCCCGCGTATAATGCAGAGGATTTTTTACCGGCGTGTCTGGAAAGCGTGCTCGACCAGACACTGCGCGAGCTTGAGGTGATCATTGTCGACGACGGTTCTACAGACGGCACTCCCGGCGTCTGTGAAAATTATGCCAAAACTGATTCCCGCATTACGGTGATACATAAAGAAAACGCGGGCGTTTCCGAAGCCCGGAACACAGGAATAGCGAGCGCCGCAGGCGAGTATATATGGTTCGTCGACGCCGACGACACTATCGAAGAAGGAGCTTGCGCGGAGTTATACGGCCTTGCGAAAGGAAATGACGCCGACGTTGTGATATTCGACTACAGCCGCGTTGAAAACGGCTCGGACGCCGGAATATTCAACTCGGTGTTCTCCCCGGGAGCGTATGAGGGCGACCGGGTGGTAAATGTTGTTCTTGAGCGTTTCCTCGGATTTTCGAATGAAAGCCTGCACCGCTGGCTGCGCCGCGAGCCGAACGGCCTGTACGTGGAAAACCCGGCATTGTGGCGAACGCTTATACGCGGAGCGATGTTGCGCGATAACAGACTGAGATTTGATCCGGCGCTGCGAGTCGGCGAGGATACGATTTTTCTCTCCCTCTGCCTGAGCTACTCGACGCGCGTCTTCGTGGCCCGACGCGTTCTGTACCGGCAGCGTATGCATACCGGCTCCGCCGTGGCCCGTTATGAAAATGATCCGGAAGCAAAACTCGAAAACAAACTTGCGCTGCTTTCCGCGCGGCGCGCGCTCACGGAAGATATTTCCACAAGGCGCGGTATCAGCGTTTACTCCTGTTGGCAAGGAAGCGTCGTTATGTCATATATGGAATTGTGCTTTATGTTCGCGCGGCGCGCGTCAGGCACGGGGTTCCGTTCCCGGTATCAAAGCTTTTTGCGCTATGCTAAAGACCCGGGCGTGTCTGAAACTCTTTCACGTTACCCCCCGCTCCGCCGCGTCAGCGTCCGCAATATACCGTTTTGGCTCATGAAGCGGCGGTTACACGGGATCCTTTTCCTCTGCGCCGCCTTTCTCAACCTCACAAATTTCAAATTTATCAGAGAATGAATTATGCGAATTGCTTTTCTTAACCTTTGCCACTGCGACCCCGGGCTTGTCGCCCGCGCGGCAAAGCGCCTCACGGCGCACAGGGATTTTGACATGTATGTCCACGTGGACAAAAAAACAGAACTGGCGCCGTTTTGCGCCGCGCTTGCAAACTGCGCGCGAACGCTTATCATCGATGAACGCCGCCGCGTATACTGGGGCGGGTTCGGAGCCGTCGAGGCTGCAGTGGACATGATGCGGGCTGCGCTTACCGCGCCGCGCGCTTACGAATACTTCGTAATTCTCCAGAACCTTGACTATCCGCTGCGTTCCAACGCGGCGATCGAAGAGTTTTTTATCAAACATCAGGGAACGGAATTCATCAGAGCGTGCGATATATCTCATACAAAGGATTGGCATTTCTCCCGTAAATACAGGATATACAATCAGCGCGACGACGATTTCTATTTAACCGCGCATTCGAAGCCGCGCATGTATGCCCGTTATCTGCGACTGCTCCTGCGGAGTTTTCCCACATTGCTGCGGAGCGGCGTGATTTACGAGGGCGGCGAAGCTCTGCGGATACATTACGGCGCCGCGCAGTGGGCGGTAACGCGGGAATGCGCGGAGTTCCTGATTGATTTTTTCGACACGCATCCTGTGTTTAACGCGCGCATGGCGCATATCCAGTTCCCGGATGAAGAGTACTTCCATACGGCGGTGCACAACTCGCATTTCAAGAACAATTGCGCGGCTTATGACGAACCTGAACGCCGGTGGCTTGTGAACTGGCGCAATCTCCACTATTTTGAGTACCCTAGAGAAATCACAGTGTTTTCGGAAAAGGATCTCGGTACGTTGATCTCGCAGGAGGACGCGCTGTTTGTACGGAAAGTCCGTACCGGCATTTCCGACGCGCTGCTGGACCGCCTGGACGAAAATGCGGACGCGGAACTAAAAACAAAGCAGGCGGCGCGGTAGAAGATCACCGCGTAAATGAGTAAAGCCGGAGGATAGGGATAAAGTGAAAGTATCGGTTATTACAATGCATAATTATCCCAATTACGGATCTGTCCTTCAGGCGTTCGCGACGCAGGAAAAGCTGAAGGAATACGCGGACGATGTAGAAATCATTGATTACTCGGGGGGCGTCGGCACTGTCGGGCGCAGCATACCGAAGTATCTTTCGATCGGGTTCGGCGCAAACCCGGTAAAGGCTTGTCTAAAGCTGCCGGTACGAATAAGGCAAAGATCGGTATACGGCGGTTTTGCTAAGCGATACTTGAATATTACGGCGGAGCGCTATTCGTCAGATGAGGATCTGGCGGGATATCCGATCCATGACGGATTCTATTGCACCGGGAGCGATCAGGTGTGGAACCCGTTTTTTGCGGAAAATATGCCTTTCTTTTTGAATTTCGTCCCGGCGGGCAGGAAAAAGTTCGCTTACGCTGCCAGCCTCGGCAATTACAGGGAAGAATGGTTTAGTCCTGAACAAGTTGAGAGGACCGGAAAATATATTGAGCAGTATGAATATGTTTCGATTCGCGAAGAGCGGGGGCTGAAGATCCTGCGGGAGCAGTTTGACTGCCGAAACGCAGTTCAGCTTGTGGACCCGACTCTGGCGATGCCCCCGGAGTTTTGGAGAAACCTTGCCCCGGAATCACGCATAAAAGGCGAGTATATCCTGCTGTACAAGCTCGGGAAAGAAAAATATTTTGAAACATTTGCGGAAGAAGTTTCCGCGCGGACCGGCTTGCCCCTCGTACGTTTATGCAGCCAGAGTTTTCATCAGCTTTTGTATAGAGCAAAGAAGCGGGTCATACTGCCGCAGGTATTTCGATTTATCACTTTGATCGACAACGCGAAATATCTTATTACCGACTCTTTTCACGGCGTCGCGCTTTCGATGAACATGAATACGGAGCCGATCGTATACCGCGAGGAGTATGACGGTGATCGTATATACGGTTTTTTGCGCATGCTGGGGCAAGAAGACAGGTACGTCCGGAGCTGCGGCGGCTTTGAAATCCTCGATCGCCGTGTTGATTTTGACCGCGTCAATACAGTTCTCGACAGGGAGCGCAAGCGGGTCGACGAATTTTTGAGCAGAGTTTTCAGAGAGGTACAGGAAGTATGAAGGCAGTGGTTCTCCCTTGGCTTGATATAGCGAATTACGGTTCTGTCCTGCAAGTGTTTGCCGTCCGGAAAGTGCTGGAAAAATACGCGGACAGCGTTGAGATAATCAATTTGAAGTTCAACTCGCATATAAAGGAAATGATATGCCGCAACCCGTTCAAGCTGGCGAGCAATATCATGTCATATCCGTTTATCAAGCGCAATTTTAAAGCGATGGAAGCGCATCTGGGCTTATCAAAAGATGTATTCTCTTCTGAAGCGGACTTCCTGGACTATGACCCGGACGCTGATATTTATTGTACGGGAAGCGACCAAATCTGGAACATGCGGAACGGCTCGTCAGTGTTCGGGGCAAGGTTCCTCGCGTTTCTTCCCGAAGACAAACGAAGATTCGCTTTTTCATCCAGCTTCGGGGACCGGATGGAAAATGACCTTGCCGCGCGGTCAAAAGAGTGGATTCACCGCTTTGAGCGCGTCTCAGTGCGCGAAGATATAGGGGTCAACATACTTAAGGAGCAGTATGATTATAATGACGCCGTTCAACTTGTAGACCCGACGCTTGCCCTGCCTCCGGAATTCTGGCGGGGATACGCTCCCGGACCTGAAATAACCGGGGAGTATATATTCTTGTACGACGTCATGAAAAACAAAGAGTTTTATACATACGCGAAGGCATTGTCCGCAAAAACCGGGCTGCCGCTCGTAAATTTCTGCCAGCGTTTTTCACGCGTTTTTTTTGGCGGAAGGATCGTGTTGATACCTCCGGTATTCGATTTCATAACCCTGATAGACAACGCGAAGTATGTCCTTACGGGCTCTTTTCACGCGACGGCGTTCGCGATGAATTTGAATACGGAACCTGTTTGCGCGATGACAAGCATGAATCCCGGGCGCTTATCAAGCTTCCTTCGTCTTACGGGGGCGGAGCACCGCGCGCTGAAAGATTTCAACGACTTCGACGTCATCGGCCGCCATATAGATTTTAGTCATGTAAATAACGTCCTTGCCAATGAGCGAAGGCGCGTGGACGGGTTTTTGAGCGAAATATTCGGTTTCGGGGAGTAGAAGTATGATGCAGATAACCGTTCCGCAAAGATGTACGGGCTGCCTGGCTTGCCGCGCTGTTTGCCCGGTACAGTGTATCAGCGCCGTGGAAGATAACGAAGGGTTTCAAGTGCCCCGCATAGATGAAGCCCGTTGCACAGACTGCGGCGTATGCGCGTCGATTTGCCCGGAGGAGAATAACCGGGAGGAATCCGGCCGGAATGACTGTCTCAAGGTTTTTGGAGTGAAAATAAAAGACGGCGCGCTCCTCGGCAAGAGCGCGTCAGGCGGAGTTTTTGCCGGTATAGCCTCGGAAATAATAGAAACGCGGGGCGGCGCGGTATTCGGATGCGCTTTTGACGATGACCTTGTGGCAAGGCATATATGTATAAACGATATGAAAGATATAGGGCCGCTGCAGAGCTCAAAGTATGTTCAAAGCGACACCGGAGATACATTTTCGCAAGTAAAGAGTTTGCTTGATGAAGGGAAAATGGTTTTTTACACAGGCACGCCATGCCAGATCGCCGGCCTGTACGCTTATATAGGAGAGGGTCACAGCAATCTTTTAACAGCCGACCTTATCTGTCACGGTGTACCGTCGCCCCTGTTATTCAGGCGTTATATCGGGAGGCTGCGGAAAAAATACGGCGGAGAACCTGCGTACTATGACTTTCGGTGCAAAGAACAATACGGTTGGGGAGTTAGGATCAAAGTCGTCGTAAAGTCCGTAACAAGGATAAGAACCAGATACATCAATTGGAAAACCGATCCGTATTGCTATAGTTTCCTCGACGCCCGCACTTACAGGGAGTGTTGTTACACTTGTAAATACGCGAACAGCCGCCGGGTCGGCGACTTGACTATTGGTGATTTTTGGGGCGTAGAGAGAGTCCATCCGGAGTTTTATGATTCAAAAGGCGTTTCTGTAGTCCTTGTCAACACGGAAAGGGGAGAACGTATTTTTGCATCGGCGTCCGGACGCTTTGACACTATTGAGACGACTTTTGAAAATGCGGCCGTACGCAACGCGAATCTGGAAAAGCCTGCGCTTCGGCCTTCGCTGCGCGACGCCGCCTATAACGGGATATATGATGAAAACACGGATGTTTTTAAGAACCCGGCTTTTATTATCAGTAAAAAGATAATAATAAAAACCCGCATCAAATCGTTTATCAAGCTGATATTGCCGCGATCGGCTATCGAGTTGTTGAAAAGAACAGCTCTATAGGAGAAGTAAATGAGGCGTATAGCAATTTTCCTTGCAGCGGCGCTTGCCCTGACGCAGGCCCTGGTAATCATAGCCTGCGCTTCAAAGCCAAAGACGCCGGGGGAAACCGAAGAAACGACTCCTTTGAACACGACACATCCGCCTGCGGTATATGAAGATTCCGGCGGAACGCTCCGCGCGAATCCGGAATCAGCCGCATTTATGCTCGTGGAAGACATGAAAGCGGGGTGGAATCTGGGAAACGCTCTTGATTGCCTTGACAATCAGAAAAGAGGGATCGACTCTCAGCTTCAAACGGCGACGGCGGAGGTTTATTATGAAACGCTGTGGGGCAACCCCGTCACGACGCCGGGAATTATCGCCGGCGTGGCTGAAATGGGATTCGGCGCGGTACGCGTTCCGGTGACATGGCAGGACCATATGGATGAAAACTATGAGATATCGCAGACTTGGCTTGAACGCGTCGGCGAGGTCGTAAACTGCGTAATCGACAACGGCATGTACTGTATAATAAACCTTCATCACGACACAGGGACAGGCGCGTGGCCGTGGCTCAGGGCGGAACCTGAAAAGATCGGCGAGTACATGAAAAATCTGCGTACTGTCTGGACGCAGATCGCGGTCTGTTTTCAGGATTACGACGAACGGCTCCTGTTTGAAAGCTTTAATGAGATCCTCGACACGGAAGACCGGTGGACGGGAAGTACGGCCGCGTGCTACGACGCGGTGAATCAGCTTAATCAAACGTTTGTTGATACTGTGCGCGCGACAGGCGGCTGCAATGACCGGCGATTCCTGATCGTCAGCCCGTACGCTGCCGGCGCGGACAGCGAGATACTCAGTTACTTCCGTATTCCTGCGGACACTATAGAAGACCATCTTATAGTGAGCGTACATACGTATGCGCCCGCAGGATTCACATGGCATGAGAATATGGCAGGCAGGATAAACGTATACTCCGGGTGGGATGACGATCCAAGCGGCTATGAAATCAGGGAAGCGCTGCGTTCATTACGCGAGAACATCGTTGACAAAGGCGTGCCTGTGATCATCAGCGAATGCGGAGCCTGGAACAAGAGCAATTCGCCCGACCGGTGCGCTTACGCGGCTTTTTTGGTACGTGAAGCCGCAAAGGAGCGGATCACGTGTTTCTGGTGGGACGCGGGTGGAGAGTTTGATACGCCTGAGAGTGTGGATAACTCATCTCTGTATGACCGGTATAATGAAGCGTGGTTCTTCCCCGAGGTTGCCCGGGCGTTCACGCAAGCCGCGTCGGCGCGCGGGTGATGATTACTTTGCGGAAGTGTGTCTGTTCGGTACCTTCCTCACCGGGGCTGGTATAGATACGCGGAAGTAAGGAATTGTTTGTAAATAGTTGCTCAACTGTTCTTAAGGGCGCGTTTCAGGCGCGACTTGATATCGGCAAATTCTTCTGTGCGGAAGTATCGCAGAAAGAATACGGCATTTATGACGACCATGCATCCGCAGCCTTTGGCGACCCACCGGAGCCAGCCCGTCGCTTCGTATACAGGCGACAGCGCGCGAACTAAAGCGATACATGCGACGACTATTACAAAGTTGATTATTTGATCTTTAAAGTATCCGCCGGCTTTCCCGTCGAAGAAATCCCTGAACAGCAATATTGGCTCATACCATATATGCGTGCTGACCTTGGAGATAAAGGTCGCCAGAATGATGCCCGCGACGCCCAGCCATAAACCGAGCAGAACCGACAACGCTATATTTATGGCGGCCGTTATGAGCATTATGTTTTTTACGCGCTGATACAACCCGCCGGCGTCCCGGAACGCGCGAACGGGCTGTTGTGTTATGCCCAGATAGAAAACGAGCAGGATCGCGATTTTTGTGAACTCATCGAAAACGTATTGCGGCCCGATCCAAAGCGATATAAACTCATCCGTGAGAAAATAAAGGCAGAATGTGAAGACTCCCGCCGCCCAAAAGCTTATTGTCTGCATCATAGTGAACACCCGGCGCTGCCGCTCGGGGGTTTCTTTTACGAGAAGGTTGCCGATGCTGGGCGTGAGGGACGAGAATATGATGCCGGCCACCATGTTGAGGTTCACGATAGTAACGCTATAGTTGCCGTATACTCCCAGAATTGCGGTGCTGACAATCGTGGAGATTAGTATATTGTCGGTATTGTCTATAGCGACGGTAGCTATGCGGTATATAAACACGGCCTTGATGTTTTGGAAGATTGAGCGCTTTTCTTCCGGGTCCAGTTCGGCTTTCAGCTTGATCTGCGGATATTCGCGGTCCGCTACATAGTTTATAGTCAGGTTGTATAGCATTGTAGCGAGTATTGAAACCGCGCAGTATGCCATATAGTTGCGCGTCGCGTACATCACGGCGATTTGCAGCCCCAATCGGAGTACGCTCATCCAGATCGTGATCCGCGTAATGCGGTAGCCGCGCTGGTCCGCCCTGATCACCGTTGCTTTATATACGAACAGGTATGTGGACACCGAGTTCACGAGCGTGATGAGGTAGTATACCTCCAGGTAAGGGATATCCTGTTCGGTATTCACAATAAGCCGCAGGAAAGGGAGAACCGCCAGACCCAGTACCGCAACGACTGCCGCTATGCGGTTATATGCCTTGCGGTAAAAGCGCGTCAGCGCGGCAAGCTTCAGGTCGTCTCCTTCGGCAAGCGGTTTGTAGTAGCTGTAGATCATCGCGGTTTCTATGCCGAGGTCCGCGAGCGAAAGCACCGTCAGGATTCCGCCGAAGAGGCCCGTGATGCCCAGGTATTCGATCGTGAAAATCTGCAGAAATATCCTGCGGCCGATAAACGTCAGGATGACCGTAGTCATCTTAACGATAAAGCCCATCGCGATGTTTCGCGTCGAGTTGTATGTTCGCGATTTTTTATCCTTTGTCATGGCGTGATTATAGCGTATGCCAATATGAAAGTCAATTGTCGTAAATATGATAAAATTTTACAAGACTTTTGCGGAATTTATACAAGACATTAGACTTTTCTTAGACAAGACTATTGACTTTTCTGACCAAAAAAAGTATAATCCTGAGTTGGGAGTACGGACGAAAAGAAGGCAGTCAATATGAACCGGAAAAATGTAACAGCGGATTTCGATATTGTTCAGATGTTGATGGATAACATGCTGATATTTTTTGCCTATATTTTTTCGTGCTTGATTTACAGCGCTTTTATGCAAACGAATTTGCTTAAAAGCCATTTTTGGCTGTTCCTCATATTCACCATTATCTTTTCGCTGACCATGTCGATATCGAGGATGTACAACATAACGACTTTTTACTACACCGACCGGATAATTACAAAGTCCCTGATTGCCACGGTGATAGCGGGTATGTCGCTTAGTATGGTCATATTTCTGTCGCAGGCAGTTCTGAGCAGCCGCCTGCTGTTCGCGCTTTTCTGCGTATTCTCTTTCGTGCTGGTCACGTCAGGCAGGCTGATAAAACGTATCCTGCGCCGCGCTAAGATCGGCAACGGTTATACTCATGTGATTTTCATTGGCAGCGAGAAAGCACTGGAGCGCTATGAGAGTTATATCGCAAAGACGGCGATGAAAGTAAAAGTGGACAGGCACATCGGCGTCGGCGACCCCATTTTAGGCGCGCCGGAGGTACTGCGTAATCTGCTGATCAGCTATTCGACCAACGAGGTAATACTAGCTTCGGACGCTAACGGTGCGAAAACAGGGGACAACCTTGAGATACTTGAGTTGTGTGAAGAGTTGGGTACGACGGTTCGCGTTATTATGGATATCCACGACATGCCGAACTCCAGCCATTTTATCAGCAGCCTCGGCCCGTACCCGGTCGTTACGTACCACAGCGTATCATTCGATAAGGTGCAGCTCTTTTTGAAAGCGGCTATCGATATCATAGTCGCGGCCGTCGGGCTTGTTGTGGTTTCGCCGATCATGCTCCTGACGGCGGTATGTATAAAGCTGGAATCTCCCGGCCCGGTGTTCTTCAGGCAAAAGCGCGCCGGCCGTAACGGTAAGACGTTCGAGATAATTAAGTTCCGCTCAATGTATACCGACGCCGAAGAGCGTAAAAAAGAGCTCTTAAGTCAGAATAAAGTCACCGACGGGCTGATGTTCAAAATAGACAACGACCCGCGCGTAACGAAGGTCGGCGCGTTCATACGTAAAAACAGCATCGACGAGCTGCCCCAACTGATAAACGTGCTTAAAAACGATATGAGCCTTGTAGGCACCCGCCCGCCGACGCTCGACGAGGTCGAGAAATACGCCCCGAACCACTGGCGGCGCATCAGCATAAAACCGGGCATCACCGGTATGTGGCAAGTCAGCGGACGCAGCGCTATCACGGACTTTGAGGAAGTCGTTTCCCTTGACAAAAAATATATCGACAACTGGTCGCTCGGCCTCGATATCTTGATCCTCTTCCGCACGGTGGGTACGCTTTTATCCAGATACGGGGCGAGTTGAAGAGCAGCATTCACGGACATTCCGTGTTAATGCCATAATGAGTAAAAAAAAAACATCCGCGTGTATTGGATTGGGAGGTGATGCGTATGCGGGGAACAGGCGGAAAACGAGGTTTTCCTTCGAACGGAGCGAGTCCATGAGCTATTTCAGGATGGGGACAATATCACATTTTATTTGGAGGACATAACGTATAATGAAGAAAAAACTAATATCACTGGTACTGGTCATAGCTTTAGCGTTCTCGCTTGCGATTCCCGCGATGGCGGCGGCGCCGTCAACTATGTCCGAAGAGCGTCAGGCTGAACTGAAGGCTGAACTCAGGCAGATAATCACGGGGCAAACTGAGTCTGTCGTAGGTTTCGTCGGCGGACTCATAGATGACGCCACGGTAAAGGATCTGGTCAAGGGCATGATCACCGGAATGCTGGATCCGAACAATCTGGGCGGTACGGTCGGAGACCTGCTCGGCAGCCTGATCGGAGGAGCTATAGGGGGCAGCCTTGGGTTTGACCTCCCGGATTTCGATCTCGGCGGGATAATCAACGGGATAGTAGCCAATGATATCGTCAATGCAGTGCTGACCAGCGATTTCCTTGCCAAAGTCATCGACAGGTCCATCGACAACATCCTTGATTCGATCGACATCATGGATATAGCGATAAGCGTGATGACCGAAGGCATGATCGACCAGCTCACTGAGGACATCTGGAACAACGGCAATCCAAGCAGCTCCACTATATTCGGAGTCCAGACCGGGAACTGGAATAACACAGCCGAGACATGGAACAGCGGGGTAATAACCGCAGCTATATTGCTTAGACTCGGCGGCTCGGCGCTAAGCGGCAATTTTGAAGACTACATCGACTTCAACAACATAGACTGGTTGTCGCTTATACCCGACTGGGATGTCCTGCTGGGAGCGATTTGGGACGCTGTAGTTGAAACCGCGCTGGAATACTTCGAAGATTTCAAAGCGGATCTCATAGCGCAGGTCGAAGCCGCGATCGGCGATATCATCTATCAGGCTAAAGCGAAGCTGGCCGCAGAGATAAACGGTTACTTCTGCGCCGAAGTCGTAACAGCGGACATGAGCTGTGAGGAAATGATGTGCGCGATCGAAGCCTGGCTGTGCGACATGGTAGCGGGAGCGAAAGAGCAGTTGAGGGCGGAAATCAAAGCGGCAATCACAGCCAAACTGGTTGCGCTGAAGAAGGATATCCACAAATGCATCCACAGCTTCATCGACAAGCTGATCGAAAAATGCTGCAAGTGCTGCGATGGCGGCGGAGACGTGTACGGCGAGTTTGCCATGATGAAGATGGTGGTCGATGGCGAAGCTAAGATAGAGATCTGGTTCTGGCTTGAAGACCAAGGATATTCCATGCCGCAGATTTCCGCCATCCTCGAAGATATGACATTCGAGTTGTACCAGTACGACGTAGATAATAATGTAATTGGAGCGAAGGTAGCCGAAGGCAAGGTCGACGTATACAACGAGATAGTGTTTGTAGGCGAATTCGGCCCCGGCTGGTATATTGTACGCGAGGTACTCGGTGAAGTCGCTTCGGCAATATTTAACAAAGCCGACGACCTGCTTGTCTACTTCAATGGTAAATCGGCAAGCATACCCGGCGAGGAACCTCAGACAATAGCCGAAGGCACGACGTTCACGATCGAGCAGTTCACAGACATGGATGTGAGGCGTCCAGTCCAGGTGCTGTACTCACAGGACGGAGGGGCGACGACGTCCTTCTATCTGAGGACTGTACCGAAGCTCGACCCGGATGTCCTCGGTTTGCCGTCGACGCCGAACGGCGGCGGAGCGCTCGAAACGTTCAAGTTCGAAGCTACCGCTGATGACGAGACTATATACACATCATTCTGCGCGGACATCGGAGCGACAGGCGTCAGGGGGACCTATGTGGTTGACGAGACGAACCACGGGCTCGACGACGCTCAGATGCACAGTCTCGTTGCCGCGATAGACTTCATATACGGAGCGTACGGCTTCGGCAGCGACGGCGAGTACAGCGAGGGCTTGGCCCTGGCGCAGCTCGTGGTATGGAACCTCGTACTCAAATACACGGACGACCCGTCGGTCGCGGACGCGTGGATCAGGGATAAGGACGGCTTCTGGCTGTATACGGACGCGTTCGGAGAGATCTACAAGATCGAGGGATATAACAATACGAACGGTACGAGATACTGGTATACGCCGGGGTACAAGGAAGTTATTGACGATATAATCTCGAATACGGAAGTTTATGTCGAAAACTACGATTTGAAAATACCATCGTCCAAATACGTCAGCGACGTGGCGTTCCTCAAAGGCGACGGGAGTTCGCCCAGCTTTTACCAGCAGCGTCAACTCATCGTACTGTTCGCCGACCCGTCAACTTTCGATAATACACCGGACGACGGCGGAGGCGTATACGGCGAGTTTACCATGAAGAAGATGGTAGTCGACGGCCGGCTTAAGATGGAAATCTGGTACTGGCTTGAAGACAACGGATATACCGTTCCGCAGATCACCGCCATACTCGATGATATGACATTCGAGTTGTACCCGTCCGATGAGTTTAAAAACGTGCTTGGCGCGAAGGTAGCCGTAGGTAAGATCGACGTATTCGGCGAGATAGCGTTTGAAGGCTCGTTCGGCCCCGGCTGGTATCTGGTACACGAGGAACTGGGCGACGTCGCCGCGGCGATATTTGATGCAGCAGATGACTTGCTCATCTACTTTAACGGAACGTCAGCGTCCATACCCGGAGGCGGAGAGCAAACTATCGCCGAAGGCGCGACGTTCACCATCGAGCAGTTCACAGATATGGATGTGAGGCGTCCGCTTCAGGTGCTGTACTCACAGGACGGAGGGGCGACGACGTCCTTCTATCTGAGGACTGTACCGAAG
>Ga0082212_10002671_pt1 | contig 25777 bp, 12 predicted proteins | sample TergutNt197P3_FD_71548 | JGI IMG/M metagenome (GOLD analysis project Ga0082212, IMG submission 71548) | Neocapritermes taracua P3 segment gut microbial communities from Petit-Saut dam, French Guiana - Nt197 P3 | ecosystem: Host-associated > Arthropoda: Insects > Digestive system > Gut ...
ATGGCGGTAAGTATGATTTTTTATTGCGATACCGCCAAAACGGAGATACAAGTTCCTTCCCTTTATGTCGTATATTTCTTCCGATAAGCATAATAAAATACCTGCGGTAACACGCTGAACGACAATATCATACAGATAATTATTCCGCCAACAATCATCACTGCTAACGGTTTTTGCACCTCCGAACCCATGCCGGTGGAGAGGGCGGCGGGTAGCAATCCCATGGAACCCATCAGCGAAATCATCAGCACGGCACGTAAACGGGTTTTGACCGCTTCGTTAATGGAATATTCGATGTTGCGGCTCTTTTTCAGCAGCGATTTCATCAGCGAGGTGAGCAGAATGGAGTTTATCGAAACGATACCGAACAGAATGATAAACCCGATGCCCGCCGAAATGCCGAAAGGAATCCCCGCAATCCACAGCGAGATAAATCCGCCGATGAAGGCGTAAGGCATGGCGCTGGCGGCGATGAGGGTGTCTTTTACCGTGCCGAAGTTCATGTAGAGTAGAAACAGAATGAGCAGCAACACCGCAGGAACAACCATCGAAAGACGTTCTGTCGCCCTTTGCTGGCTTTCAAACTCGCCTGCCCACTCCATTTTATAACCGTGTTTTTGTAAAGACGCATTGCAATGCGTCTCTACCTTTTTTTGCGCTTCGTTAATGGTAGAGCCAAGGTCGCGGTCGCGGATGCTGAACCCTACGCCGACGTAACGACTGCTACCTTCGCGGTAGATAAACGCCGGTCCCGTAACAAATTCAATATCAGCAATTTCTTTTAACGGAACTTGTTTGCCGTCCATTGTGGGAATGAGGATGTCGCCGATTTTCTGTTCGTCGTTGCGAAATTGTTGTTCAAAACGGAGCATAACGTCGAAAGTGCGTTCATTTTCGTAGAATGTCGTTGCCGCTTTACCGCCAATCGCCATTTCTATAACTGCCTGAGCGTCAGCCATTGATACGGCATATTGCGCCATTTTCGACTCCTGCGGACGAATCTGCAACTCGGGCAAACCTATCGAACGGAAGACATTAACATCTTCCACGCCTCTTACGCCGCTGATGATTTCGGCGGTTTGGTCGGCGATTGTCTCCAATTGGTGCAGGTCGTTACCGAAAATTTTGATGACAAGGGCGCTTTTCACGCCGGCAACATACTCTTCCACGTTGTCTTGAATGGGTTGCGAAAAGGCGAGAATAATCCCCGGATAGACCGCCAACGAATCTTGTATCTGATTGATTAGCGCATCTTTAGAGATTTTGCGTGTCCATTCGGATTCGGGTTTCAGTTCAATGTGAAATTCGATGTTGAAAAATCCGGTGGCGTCGGTGCCGTCGTTAGGGCGACCGGTTTGGGTGAGGATAAAATCCACTTCGTCGAATTGGCGAAGTTTGGTTTTCATCTCTTTCGTAATCCGCACACTTTCAGTGAGATTGACGCTGTTGGGCAAGGTGGCGCGCACATAAATTGCGCCTTCGTTCATGCTGGGAATAAACTCCGTTCCCCAAAACATAAACCGCAACAAACACCCGCCAAACAACACCACAAAAGCCGCAATCGTCGCCCACCGATGACGGCAAGTGAAACCATAAAGCGCCGTTATCCAACCAATCAACGTTTTTGTAACTTTGTTACTTTTATCTTTTAACGGCTTGGTAAACATCACTTTACACATCACCGGAACGTAGGTCAAAGACAAAATCAACGACCCCAGCAACGCATAACCCAATGTGAAAGCGAGCGGCGAAAACATTTTCCCTTCTACCTTTTGAAACGAAAAAATCGGAAACAACGCCACCATCAAAATCACCTGCGCAAAAAAGATGTGAGAGGCAACCGAACCGGCGCTTTTTTTAATAAGACCGCCTTTGGAATAGTATTTGAACCGCCTGCCCATCTGTTCGGACTTTTGCAACAGGGCAACAAAAATCACCTCCGCTATGACGAGCGTCCCTTCCAACAACAACCCGAAATCCAATGCGCCCATCGAAATCAGGTTTGCGGGCAAGCCCTGAATCCGTAACATAGTGATAGCGAACAAGAAAGAGAGCGGAATGACCGAAGCCACAATCACCGTCGTCCGCCAGTTGAACAGGAACAAAAAGACAACGCACGCCACCAACAAAATGCCTTCCAACATATTTCGCAGTACGGTGTGAATGGTAGCGTCCACCAATTTTGTCCTATCCATAAAAGGCTCAATACGAACATCTTTCGGGAGAATACGGTCGTTGAGTTCGGCGATTTTATCTTTCAGATTATGGATAACTTCGCCCGGATTTTGTCCGCGCAACATAATCACAATGCCCTGCACCACATCATCGTCGTCATTGAGACCGACTTGTCCCTGTCTGGGTTTTGACGAAATGGTTACGGTGGCAACCTCTTTCACGCGGATAGGAGAGTTTCCTTTCACGTCAATCAACAGATTTTCAATGTCTTCGACACTTTCCAACAACCCCAAACCACGCACCACATAAGCCTGCGCCCCCTTTTGAATAATATCGCCGCCCACGTTGATATTGCTTCGGCTGACCGCCTCGTAAACGTCTAACGGCGAAATGTCGTAATTTGCCAACTCAATGGGATTCACCCGTATCTCGTAAATCTTCTCCTCGCCGCCAAAAGTAGCAATGGTCGCCACTCCCGGCACCGACAAAAGTTCGCGCTGCACCACCCAATCGTTGATTGCCGACACCTCGCGAATGGGCAAGTCGCTTTTTAACACATAACGAAAAATCTCGCCCGTAGCGCCACTGGGCGGCTCTATCGAAAGTTCCACTCCTTCGGGCAACGACAACTCCTGCATCCGGTTGGAGGCGTATTGTTGCGCGTAAAAATCATCAACGCCATCTTCAAACAGCACCGTAACAACCGACAGCCCAAACAGCGAAGTAGAACGGACGTCCGTTTTGCGCGGAATGGTATTGAGTTGCTGCATGATGGGCAGCGTAACAAACTTTTCGACCTCTTCGGCGCTGCGTCCCGACCACTGAGCGATGATTTGAACGCGGGTGTTGGTAACGTCGGGATAGGCTTCGATGGGAGTATTGGTGTAACAAACGATGCCCGCCACAAACAAAATTCCCGTCAGAAAGAGGATAAAAACGTGGTTTTTAAGCGAAAAACCGATAATATTTTCTATAAACTTGTGCATCGCTATTTCCCTTTCAGTTCGTTGTAAATGAGAAGTTGATTTTGGGTAACGACCTCTTCGCCGGCGTTAAGTCCTTCGGAGATGTAGGTAAAACCGTTGTGATGGTCAAACGGGACGACTTCGCGAATGGAAAAATCGGCGTTTCCCGCCACCACAAAGTAACGGTTATCATCGAAAATGACCGCCTCGCTGGGAATGGTAACCATTTCAGCGGCGGTTTCGTTGAGTAGTTTGACTATAACCGACATTTCGGGTTTGAGTTTCAGGTCGTCGTTAGGCAACACAATACGCGCCTTCAACGCCTTATCTTCGGGGTCAAAAACCTGCGAGATAAAATTGATTTTTCCTTTGAAAACCTCTTTCGGATATGCCACAGAGGTGATTTCAACATTTTGCCCTTCGGAAACAAATTGCAGATTACCGGCATAAACATTTGCCACCACCCAAACGGTGTTGAGGTTGGCAATGGAAAACAACGGCTCGCCTTCGGCAGAAACGGTGCTACCTGTATTTCCCTGTTTTTCAACAATATATCCGCTAATCGGAGCAACAATGGAAAAGACGCCGTTGCCTTTGTTTTCGCCATACAGGGCGAGGTCTGCCTCCAACTTTTCACACTCAGAACGCGCCTCCACGAGTTCTTTTTCGGAGACTACGCGGTATTCGTAGAGCGTCTCGGCACTTTGCAGGTTGCGACGGGCAACGGTCAATTCGGATTGCAACGCACTCAACTCCGCCGAGCGGATGTCGAGCATGGTTTGTCCTTTGCTCACGCGGTCGCCAAGGGTAAAGTAACTTTTGACGATAACACCGCTCACCAACGGCACATAACTGACGGTTTTGTCGGGGTCAGCGGTAACTTTGCCGTTTAAGGTGAGTTCCGCCTGCCGATTGCTCAAAACGGCTGTTGCTGTTTTTACGTTGGGAAAAGAGATGAAATTGGCATCGGGCGAGGCGTTAATCCCGTCCGGACGGTCGTTGTTGCAGGAACTTACAACGATGATTAAAACGATGATGATGTTTATTATTCTATTTGACATGATTGATTTTTTAAATTATTAAAATGATTTTTTGTTATTCTTCGTCATTGGGGAACCTGACCTGCAATCCCCTGATAAACAGTATCGTTCTTTCAGGGGGTTCCGGCTTTCGCCGGAATGACGCGGCTTTCGTCGGAATGACGTTGTCGGGATGACGCGGTTTAGGGGTATTACGGCATTAAACCACCTTGGGGGGATGGTCAATTTTGCCGTAAAAATCGTTTATGGGAAGTGTTTCCTTGTTTGGAATTATGTTTTTTTCTCTTTCTTTTGAAAACAAATTGACTAATGCAAGCGTTTGTGCAAAGTGCTGTGAGAAGTCGTAATGCGCCATTTGAACAACATTATAATCGCTTTGGCGGTCGCCGTCTTCGTCAATGCCATTTTCATAACCTGTAATAAGTTGAATAGCCCACTCCACAACGCTATTGACCTCGCCGCCGGGATTTTCTACCTCAACGGAAGAGATAAAAAAGCCCCTGTTGGCATATATCAACAATAAAATTATCGTTGTCCAGCGTCTTAAAACAGGTTTGTGTTTCATTATAAACAGTTTATCATTGCAAACGAGCGGAGGGCGTAAATATTGCACGAGGCGGCGTTCACACCAACTTATTGCTCATATTCCTCTCGTATTTTCTTTGGCAGTTTTTTCACTACTTCATCTATTGAGTGTTGAATCCAATGTTTTACGGTTTGGTCATTCATGTCGCGGTTGAGGGTGATGGTGTTCCAGTATTTTTTATTAAAATGCCATGCTGCTTCCACGCATTGATACTGTTCGCGTAGTTCAATGGCTTTGACAGGGTCGCACTTTACGGATATTTTCAGTTCAATATTATCTAAAGCAATAACGCCAAACCATTTGTCAAACACTCTAAAAACAAGGATTTCATCTTGAAACGGCATATCTTCGGTGGCGCCTTTGAGCGAAAGGCAATAATTGCGGAGGGTTTCGATGTTCATGGGCGCCGGTTATTTTGAAAAAATCACGTTAGAGGAAGCGTGTAAAATAAAATGACTTTTTATATGGTTGAAACAATGAGTCCGACGATGATGCCTAACAGTGTTACTAATGCTGCTTTTCGGTCTTTTGTCATGATGATGGATTGCGGCATTATTTCACAAAAAACGATGTATAGCATTGCTCCGCCTGCTGCTGAGAGCGAGATGGCAACGGCAACATCGGAAATATTTCCGATAAATTTTCCAATAACGCCGCCTAATAATGTGAGTGAACCGGACAAGGCTGTCAGAAATACGACTTTCCAACGGTTTACGCCTCCGGCTAACAGAGGTGCGGCAATTGCCATTCCTTCCGGAATATTATGTACGGCTATCATGAGTGCCAATAGCATACCCAGACGTAAGTCATAACTGCCTCCCGCACCGATTGCCAACCCTTCGGGGATATTGTGTAGCCCGATAGCCAACAGCATCAACATACCGGAACGGAGCATCTGTGAACTGTTATGTATTATCAAACTTTCATGGTAAAGTTCTTCGGGTGTTTCATGTATTTTGAGTTTATCTCCTTTTATTTCGGTAATGTTATCAACGGCGCGGCTTAATGCCATAATAATGGCAATACCGATAATTAAGCCCGCTATGCCGATAATCATGCTGGAAAGTTTAATGGCTTCGGGAACAAGTCCGAAACACACAATACTCGTCATTACGCCTCCGGCAAATGACAGCATCCAACAACTTATCGTTTTCGATGACCGTTTGAGCAGGATAGCAGATATTAAACCTCCTAATCCTGTTCCGCAAATTCCGGCAATAGCGCTAAAAAGAATGATTTTCATTGATGATATGTTATTTATAACAATTTGCAAAAGTACATTTTTTTAATACATGTTTGTTAAAAATAAATTTTTTTTTCAGTTGGGGATGATGAAACAAGTATCAGCATGATGGAGATGGTTTTTAGTAGTTCTTTTAAAAAAATCTATTCTCAATTTTTCATTCTCAATTAAAGTTGTACCTTTGCGCCCTTGTTTAATTAAATATTTATTAAGAATGAGAAAAATTTTTGTAACAATTATTGCATTAAGCACGTTTTTGAGTGCGTATGCAGGTGGTTTATTAACCAACACCAATCAAAGTGTGCATTTTTTACGTAATCCGGCACGCGGCGCGTCGATGGAAATTGATGCGGTTTATACCAATCCGGCTGGACTGGCGAAGTTGCCGGTGAATGGCTGGCATTTTACGTTTAGCAACCAAAGCGCATTCCAAACGCGGACAATTACCTCAACGTTTGCTCCTTTTGCAGGATATGGCGGCGAAGAGACTAAGGTTTTTGATGGAAAAACAACAGCGCCCATTATTCCAAGCCTTTTTGCTGTTTATAAAATGAATAAATGGGCATTTTCTGCAAACATCGGCGTCATCGGCGGCGGCGGAAAAATCACTTTTGACAAAGGATTAGGCTCGTTTGAAGCGCCTATATCCATGATTCCTTATCAATTAAAAGCAAACGGATTGCTCGGCGTTGATGGAAACCCCTGTAACTATTCGGTGAATACCTACATGGAAGGCTCTTCCATTATATATGACGGTCAATTAGGCGCCACTTACGCCATCAACGATATGTTTTCCGTTTACGCAGGTGGCAGAATAAATATTGTGAATAACAGTTATGTCGGTCATATACGGGATATTTCCATTAACCCGTTTCATCCCATGCTCAATCCTACGGGAGAGATGATGCTTGCTACTACGTTTTTCAATAATGCCAAACAAGCCGCTCAAGGCGCTTCTGCATCATTACAACCAATTATTGATGGCGGAGCAGGAGGCTTTACATTAGACCAATTGGTAGCAGCGGGACAAATGTCGCCGGAACAATTAGCACAATTAGCAGGCGGATTAGGACTTTCTCCACAAGAAGGAGGTGCGATGACAATACTGCAAGTACAGGGAGGCTACGACCAGGCTGCCGCTGCTTACGGAGCATCTGCTAATCAAACCGCTGATAAAGAACTTGATTGTACACAATCAGGTATGGGAGTAACGCCCATTCTCGGTTTCAATTTTAATTGGAAAAACCTGAATATCGGTGTGAAATATGAATTTAACACCAAAATTGATGTGAAAAATAAAACCAAAGTTGATGACGTGAACCAATTCCCCGATGGAGAAAAAACACCTTACGACATTCCGGCATGGTTATCTGTTGGCGCACAATATAAAATTATTCCAAGTGTAAGTGTATCAGCCGGTTATCATCATTTCTTTGATTCCAACGCTAAAATGGCAAACGACAAACAAAAACACATCGACGGCGGTATTAACGAATTTCTACTGGGCGCCGAATGGCAAATCAACAAAATGTTTTTGGTTAGCGCCGGAGGACAACTCACAAAAACAGGCGTAACCGATGATTATCAAACAGATATGGCTTATTCATTAAATTCCTACTCTGTTGGTATGGGCGGCGCAATCAATGTTACGGAAAAAATCCGCATCAACTTAGCCTATTTCTTTACCAAATATGAAGATTGGACAAAAGAATCTACAAATTATAACGGACTTCCGCTCCCCGGAAAAGACACTTTTTCACGTACCAATAACGTATTCGGCATTGGCGTGGATTTCAGATTTTAAGTTATAAAACACCATTAATAAAATAACCGCAGATTATCTGCGGTTATTTTTTTGTATGCTAAAAAAATCGTAATTCGTAATTCGTAATTATTAATTTTCAATAAAAAACCACTTCGCATTCCGGGCGTTTGGCTTTAAAGTCTCTGACGGTGCGTTCCGATATTTTGGTGCGGAAGATGCGCAGTTTTTTTAGATTGGGAAGGTTTTCGATGGGTTTGAGTGCGGAGACGGCGGTATTGTTACAACTCAACTCTTCGAGATAAGTTAAGTTGGCGAGCGGTTTCAGGTCTTTGATTTGCGTTCCGGATATATCTAACAGTTTCAGATTTTTCAGTTGTCCGATGGGTTCGTATTTTTTGATTTGGGTATTTTCCATGCGGAGGGTGTCGAGGTTTATCAGCGATGAAATGTTATCGATGCTGATGATTGGCGTATTGGAAATATCGAGGAATGTCAAAGTTTTAAGGTGCGAAATGTCGCCCAGATTATTGACGAAAGTGCCGCGAATGACCAACTTTTTCAGATAGTTAAATTGACGCAGAGGCGACAGTTCGCGAATATCTCTGTTTTCGCCCACGTCAATGGTGGTGGCGTTGAGCATTTGTTGCAACCGATATTTGTCGGGCGTGCTTTCGCTGCCGGAGAGTATTTTTTTCCATGTCGGACTTATATTTTCCCACCATTGATTGTTTGTTCCCGTGTTGTAAATCACCATACAGGCGGGGTTGACGGTGCGCAGAATGACTACGTCGTCGGTAGAAACGCCCGCGTTATCACATTCAATTAAATGCAACGCCGGTGCAGTTTTCAGAACGGAAATGGTTTTTATTTTTGTGAAATTTGCCAGTAACGTATCCAAACGGGGAAGTTTTTGTAACGGTGAAACATCGTTGATTTCGGTGTAGTTGATGCTAACTTTCTGTAAATAAGGAAGTTCTGCCAATGAAACAAGCGAAGTTATCCCGCTCATGGAGGCGTCGAGTTGTTCTAACATCCATATTTTATTGAAACAACTGATGTCGGTAACTGTTTTGCGGTTGGAGATGTCGATGCGGCTGATGGCGGTGATGGCGGCTAAATGTGCCTCTGTGGGCGTTCCGTAGAAGCCGATGCGTCCCGAAAAATATTCTTGCCAGTAAGGGGTGAGCAAACTCCACCACGTCTCCATTTCGGAGGTGTTGAAGATGGTTAAGGTGTTCGGATTTTGGCGGATAAATTTCAAAATTTCCGCCTGCGGGACAGATGTTTGTTTGCAATAGACGGTTTTCAGCGTTGAAATGTCGGTGATAGGGGCGATGTCGGTGATTTTTGTTTGGTTGAAAGATAGTTCGGTAAGTTTTTTAAGGTTTGAAAGAGGTGCGAGCGAGGAAACGCCGGATTGATTGAGTTCTAAAACCGTCAGCGCCGACAAATCTTTGACAGGGGCAAGGCTTGCGATTTTGGTGTTGTTGAGGGTTAAAATTTGCAGAGTTGTGGTTTTTTCCAACGGTTTCAGGTCGGTAACGAGTGTTCCGTCTAAATACAGTTCGGTGAGTGCAGGCAACGTCGACAGCGGCGTAATGTCTTGAATACGAGTGTTATTAAGGTGAACAATGTTCAAACCCAAGTTGTCGGATAGCGATGAAATATTGGTAACCGCCGACCCGCTCAGGTCAATCTCTTTCAGGTTGATAAGAAAACTGATGGGCGACAGGTCGGTGATTTTCGTTTGGGAAATCTTTAACGCTTCCAACTTGTTGAGGTTGCGGATGGCGGTTAAATCTGTTATATCGGTGTTACTGAACGAGATACGCGTCAGTCCGGTCATTTTTGCCAACGGCGACAGGTCGGTAACTTCTTTGCAGTTTTCAAAGACAAATTCTGTTTGTTTGATGAGTTTTGAAACCAACGGCTGCAATATTTTTCCCGGATAAACGATGGTAATCAGCGTATCGGGTTTTTCCGGTTCCGGTGTTTTTCCTCTTGGGACGGTTTTTTTCGGAGGCACATAGAGTTTGTAAGCGACGGAATCGGCGCCTACGGCGTTTTTATAAAACACACGTCCTTCGCGGATGGCGTTAAGTCGCGCCTCGTCCATTGAAAATGAAATAGTTGAGTCGGAAAAAGTAACAATATCCGACATTTTCACGCCGCCCTGTAATATGGTTTCTTTGGCAAAGAAAGAACGCCAAAAGGGAGACATACTCAGCCACCAGTTGGCTAAATCTTCGCTCTCTTCGAGCAGGGTAGTATAGATGCTGACGATTTTAAGGTCTTCTTTATCAGCGTTATACTCAATTTCAACATAGCGCACCGTGTTGTTTTCATACACCTCGTCTTTGATGGTAGAACCTTTCAAACTACGGTTGGCGGTAACTTTGAAACAGAGTGCGCCATTCACATTGTAAAACGGCTCAATGCTTTGCACGTGATAGGCAAAAACGACTTGTTTGTAAAAGAAGTTTATATCGCGCATGTAGGCTTGTACCGGTTTGTAAAACACCGTGATACGGTCGCTGATGAGGTCGTCTTCAATCTGTACTTCGCTGTCGCGGAAGACTTTGTGATACGATTCGTTGATGACAATCTGTCGTTCTTTGGGCAACGTTGTCGGGTCGCCCAGAAAGTTCAACGTTTCCTCATAATATTGTATCAACGCCTCGCATTGATAGCGGTATGAGTCTAATTTTTCCTTGTCCATTTTCACCGTTCCCCGCTGTGCGAAAGATGTGAGGGAACAGATACATAATAAAATGGTTAAAATCGAAAAACGTAAATTTTTATTCATAATCAAAAGCACTTTTAAGAGATATAAAATCTTCGTTATTAATTTTTAACATATTGGTAATCAACCATCCGGAGTTCACATCGCTACGGTTGAGGTAGTTGATTTCGAACCACCAGCCATCGAATTGCAAGAAATGAAATTTTACGTGATTGACGCTCACGTAGGTCAGATTTTGTTTGCGCATGGCGTCAATAAAGAGTGATAAATGATTGGGTTTGAAGTTTTTACCGATGTAACATCCGATTTGGTCGGGGTCTTGAAACGCTTTGTTGATGTTGATAAAGTCAATTTCGTGGCTCATCGGATGCAAAAATACGCCGATACGTTCTTCTTCGTTCACTGTGCGGTAGAGGTGGTTAAAATCCGGTACTTCCACATTGCTAATCACCCATTTATAGCCTAAATGTTCGGGTTCGAGTTTCAGGTATAATAATATGGTACGTTCTTCGCCGTTCCACAGGAATTTTGTGGTAAGTTCGGCATACCATTTGTCGCCGTAGAAGTCCAAAAAGAGCGGTTTTTCGTCGGCGGTTACTTCTTTTATAAAAGCGTCGCGCACTTCCGCAGGGATAGAAAATCCTTGTCGGTCGAAGAGTGAAACCAAATAAGGTTTGCGCATTTCGTTGCTGCGAAATTCGGGTGCATTCTCGGCGTAACGCACTCCCATAGCGTTTTCTTCATTATTAAATCGTCTAAAAAACTGATTCACCTGTTTCACTTCCGAATAAAACAATGATTCATCATAGACAATTTGTCCGATTTGCTGGTTTGTTTGCGCTGTCGCAGTGTAACAGCACAGTAAAATAGATACTGTTATCAGATGTATATATTTCATAAAAATCTATTATACAATTTGTTATAAAAAACGTTTGCACGTCGTAAATTATTGCAAAGATACGATGTTTTTAGAGATTAAGAAACTCTTAAAAAATGAGGATGGCTCAAAAGTCTTGTCATTCCGGCTAACAAAAAGTCTAATGCGGATTTGAGTTAAAAAAAACCGTCAAGTTTTTTATTCTTGACGGTTTTTTCAAATTTAGAAAAAAAACGAAAAAATGCTATTATTTAATCCAGTCTTCTGTTTCTTTGTAGATGGTACTGAATGCGCCGAGATTGATTTGGATAATATTGATATCTGTTGAGAAGATACCTTTATTACCTATCAAGTCGTATCTTGAATTATATAAGGCTGATCCGTATTCAGTTATCTTCGTAGAAATAGTAGAAACATCTTTTGCATTAATGGTTTGATCGCCGTTTACATCGCCTCCGAGAATTTCACGGTGTCCGAGGTAGTGGTCTCCTGTTACTGAAACTACTCCATAGCGGGTTAGGAATCCGTCACGGGAAATGACTATCACATAATCGTCAGGGGCAACATTGTTGAATTTGTATTTACCGATATTGGAATGTGGACATGGGTTAGATGTAGAGAGCGTAATATAGCCCGGTTCTTCGGTGGCGTCCAAGCCAATGGCATCCCATTGAATGGGCAGTCCGGGGTTATTAATATGACCTATAAAGCCGGGTTCTAACGGCGCTTCTTCAATAAGGTCATCGGTTGTACAATCATAATAGGTTACAAACGTTGAATGTATCGGTGTTTGTTTACGTATATATCCAATTTTGTCGGTAACAGTTGACGGAGGCAGAGCATACAATTTTGCTGTGGTTTCAAATTCAGCGTTATAGACAGTTTCACCTGCTATATAGACAAACGGGAAGATGGTGCCGTAGGGTTTGTAGCAGTCAATAACAACGGAGACTTCTACGCGGTCGCTTTCGCAATCGTCTAACGATTGTGTTATCCAATAGGTATCGCCGTCGTCTATGGGCGTATTTAATGGTAATGGGCTTCCTATTGTTGGGTGGTCGTACCATTTAATGTTGGCGCCGGTAACTGTTAAGTCACCTAATGTTAAAACGGTTGCGCTACACAGTGTTTGCGTGGGCAAAGTTGCCGGTTCGGGATATTGGTCGAGGATAACCTCTACTTTTACCCGTGTGCTTTCGCAATTTCCGGTTTTTTGTGCTGCATAGTAGAAGCCGTCTTCCAGCAGTTCATAAGGTTCTAACGGTTCGCCGCCTATGAGGGCTTTGTACCATACGACTTGGTCGTTGGGTTTGGTGAGGTTGTCCACCAAAGCGCCTTCGCAGAAATGTTGTACGGTTTCCATTGTTGGAGGTTCGGGGTTATACATTGCATCTATAACGATGGTTATTTTGGTTTGATGAACGCTCACACAAGGTCCGCCTCCGCTTTTGGCAACGTAGTAAACATCGCCGTTTTGCATTTCGTGGTCTGATAGTGGTAATGATAACGGTGTTGTTCCGGTGTCGTCATACCATACAAGGTTGGTGTTACCGAAGGTGGGGATATCTGCCACAGTGGGCGGCGGTGTTGAATCGCAAAATTCAAATAAGCCGGGTAAGTCGGGAGCGTCCAATAATACATTATCATCGAGGATAACTTTTACAGCGGTACGTTCTCCTTCGCAGCCATTGATATTTTGTGCGGCGTAATAGATGGTTCCGTCGTCTAATGCGTCGGTTGGCAATAAAGCGGTTCCGCCGGTTTCTTCATCATACCATACTACGTTAGCGCCGTTTTCTGTTCGCAAGTTAGCCACAGTGGCTCCGTCGCAGAATGTTTGCGGCGTAGTAGCCGATGGTGCTGCAATGATGGCTGTTTGTTGCGGTACTTCGACGTTTTCAAAGGTTATTTCGCAGTTGGTGGTATTGTCTTTTATGGTGATGTCGTACGTTCCGGCTGTAAATCCGGTAATGGTATGGGTAGCAGGCAACGAGATAAAGGAGCCGCTGTTAATTTTATAACTGTAGTCGCCGCTGCCGCCGTTGATGGTTAGATTAATTTTACCACTGGCTTCGGCGCATGTAGCTGCGATGATATCATCTTTGTCAAATTCAACGGTAAATGTTTCTCTACCGATTTTAACGTTTCCTACTTCGTAGGTACAGTCGGCGTCATCTTTTACCTGAACATAATAGATGCCTTCCGGCAGGTTAGGAATAACGCCGTTTATCAGCAGACTGAAATCTTCCCAGTCGGGTGTTGGCATTGTTGCGGGCGAGACTATCCAATATTCGTAAGTTCCGGTTCCGCCGGTAACATTTAATTTAATGCTTCCGGGTGTGATGTTTCCGTGGCAATCTACTTTGGCTTTTGTTGGCGTTGCGGTAAAGGATAAGCCATTGCCGCCGGCGTCTTCGTTTTCAATGTAGAAGGTTTCGATCACTTCGCCGCAGGTACTAAATACAAATAATGTATGTTTACCGGCGGGCAGTTCGGTGATTTCGATGGTTTTGTTGCCGGAGAATGGTCCTGTGAGCGGTTTACTATTCAATTGGTAGTAATATTCGGTATCGGTGGTAACAATTTCTATTTCTGCCTTGCCTTGTTTCAGTCCACATTCGGTATCGGTGGTGGTGATGCTTGCTATTTCCAAATCCCAATCTTCGGCTTTGATACGTACTTCGCCGCCGCTGGTTAAACAGCCGGTTCCGTTGTCGTCTTTAACGTCCACTCTGTAAACGCCTGCCGTTAAGTTTGAAAAGACGCCGTTAGCATCGGGTGTTGCGCCGATTACTTTGTTGGCAACCGTTCCTTCTTCTGTTTGGGTGATTTTGTACAGGGTATATACATAATCTGTTACGCCGCCGGTTACGGTTACTTGCAGTGCGCCTTCGTCGCTTGCGCAGGTAGCGGCATCGCTGATGACTTCTACCGATACTTGCAAATTGGAATCTGTGTTATAGAGTATTATTTCGCCGGTTTCCATGATTCCACATTCAACATATTCAATATCCCAAATTTGGAAACGGTAACTGCCGGCGTCTAAACCGCTAATGATGTTAGCGCCTTCTTCGAGTTCTGCGGATTCTTCGGCGCCGTTGTTAATTTTATACAGGTAGGTGCCGCTACCGCCATTTACTTCTATAACTACTTTGCCGTCGCCGCCGGAACAGGTCGGTTGTGAAACGACAGCAACGGTACCGATAAACAGACTTTCACAGGGGAAACTGGTAGGTGTGAGACAGGTAATCACTATCGGAGATTGTTCTGCTTTCGCAAAATCTTCTTTTGTAAATACCTGTAAAATAGGCAAGTCGGTATATTCTGCTACTTGCCATGGGTTGCCGGCATCGGTATAATCGTAGTCGAAAGTCCAAACAGTGGCAAAGTTCCATCCAAGTGTTTCGTAAGGATTGGTTATAGGGGTATCATCTGTGGCGTCTTCCGACAAGATATTTTTGCCGTATTTGTTGGTTTCGCTTCCTGTTATTCTGAGTTTTCTAAGCGTTTCGCCGTTGATAAGCATACAGATAAGAGCATGGTTATCGGTTAAATTTCCAACTAATACAGAACCTGCCACACGTCCCCAATTTCCTGTTGCCGTTATGGTTGGATTAAAGGCAAAGCAATTGGTTACGCCTGCGGTGGCGCTGTTTAATGTACCTGAAATTCCACCGATGGCATCGGTTCCTGAAATGTTGCCTGTGGCATAACATTTATCGACAACGGCGTAATTGGAAGCATATCCCATAATTCCGCCAATGGAGTTGGTTCCTGAAATATTACCTATTGAGTAACAGTTGGTTACATCTGTGCCTGCGGCATAGCCTGTTATTCCGCCAACGTTGCTGCTTCCGGAAACATTAACGTTTGTGTAGCAAGAAACAATGGTAACGGAATGGGCTGCCGAATGGTTTGCATAGCCTGCCAATCCGCCGACATCACTGCCTGTGCCGGTAACTTTTCCGCCGACAACATAGCACTTGTTGATGGTTGAAGTTGCTGTTACAGCGCCTATCAATCCACCGACGTGGCTGTTTCCGTTGACGCCCTTTGTGCTTACTTTCACACCCATATTTTTTATGGTTGCGTTTTCAGCATATCCAAACAATCCTTGGTTGTTAGCGTCTCTGTCAATCCACAGTCCGTTGATTTCAAAGCCTTGTCCGTCAATGATGCTGCTGAAAGGTTCGGTTAGTTCTCCTATCGGTATCCAGCCTTCGGTGGCATTCCATCCGTAGCCTGTTTGCGGGGTTTCGGGGTCGTAGGTTTCTGTTCCGTCATAACCTTGATAGCCGTACCATCCGTAAATGGCATCGCCGGTATGCGGGCAAGGTTCGCCGTTAGGACCGGTGCCGGTGCCGTAAGTACCGGGGGCGTCGGGTATGCCGATATGTTGCATCACTTCAAATTTGCTGTAGCCTAATGCTTGTTTAGCCATTACTTGCGAGAGGTCGTTCCAGTTCCAAATTCCCCATGTGTCGTTCCATTGTGCATAGAGTATCAAATCTTCGGTTGGGTCAATCGCTTGTGCCGGAGCGTAGTAGTCTCCTGTGCCGTCGGCTTCTGTATTCCAGCCTTCAAAGGCATAACCGGCAGGCGGAGTAAAGGATGCAGGAAGTTCTCTAATGGTGTAGCCGAGTGTTACGCAGTCATCGAAGACGTCCGATGCGGGACTTATTGATACGTTGTGTTTGTATGTTGCCGTATAAGATGGCAGTACAACGACTTTTTGTATGGCGCTGCACCCGCGAGCGTCGTCTTCGACAAAGGTAACATAGACTGTTCCCTGCGCTATACCTGTAATGGTTCCATCTGCTTCAATTTCGGCTATATTCGTATCGTCAACCGACCATGTTCCGCCGGTGTCGGCTGAAAATTTACCGGGGATACAGAAATAAATGGTATCGGGACCTGATATTGCGGGGGTTACGATGGTGATGGCGTCGCTTTCTGCTATACAGTCAAATTCGTCTAAATGGAAGAGGAAAGTGGTTGTTCCGCCTCCTACACCGGTAATTTCTCCGGTGTTTTCGTCAACGATGGCTACATCGGGGTCGCTACTTGTCCATGTTCCGCCCATCCATCGCGAGAGTTGCGATGTTCCGCCAATGCAGATAGATGTTTCGCCGATAATGCTAACGTCGGGTAACGCTTCTATGAGTAAGTCTCCGTAGGCGTGATAAAATGCAGAGGCTGAGCAGTCGTCTTCTTCGGAGAGTGTTAAGAAGTCAAATGAAATGCCAAGAGGTGCATATAGCGGGGTTCCGTTTTCATCTACCAATGGTATTCCGTCGCTGTCGTAGTCTATTTCTAATACGGAAGGCGCTTTTATTTTAAAAGAGACGGTGAACATACCCGATGGAATAGAAAATCCGTCGCCGCCGGCTCCGACGGAGAAGAAACCGCCGCCGCCGTCTTCAAGGGGATAAATGACGAGTGGCACTAAGGCAGGGGGAGTTATGCTATTGGGTACATAAGTAAAACCGTCGTTATAAAGAACATCAATACCTGCTTGTGGAATAGGTTGCGCATTGGGATTATTTGCTACAATGGTTACTGTTATCACGTCGTCTGCCTGATAGCACTCTTCGTCGGTGGAAAAACTTACTATTTCCAAAGGTAAGATTCTATCCGGCGCATCAAGTCCTATAACGGTTGTTGGTTCACAACCCAGCGACATACGGTCGCAACTTATAAGGTGGTTTGGTACGAGTACGCTGTTTTCGATGCGTTCATAGTCTAAATGCGCTTGATTGGTATATTCTCCCGGCATAGCGCTCATTTCGAAATAGGCGCGTGCGCGGAAAATGGTAATTTGAGTAGGTAATAAAACAAGGTCGTTGATAGTCAGTGTGTTGGTATTGCCATAGTCGTTGATGGTTGATCCTTCTATGTTAGCGTCATTAATGGATAAGGAGTTTCTTTCCCAGAACATACCTTCAGGCAGTTCTACGGTAAAGTCTCCTGTTTTTTCACTACAGTTGGTATTTTCAATACGCCATGTATAGGTTACTAATTCGCATAAAAGAAGTTCTTGTGGCAATGCCTGTTGTGCCAACGAAAGTCCGTCTTCGTTGACCGGTGGCGGTGGTGCGGGACATACAAAGTTGAGCGGACCTAAATGGAAATATTTAAGAGCCCTTGAATTTCCTCCGGTGAGGGTATGTTCTATCACAATTCGGTCTATGGGGTTATCGAAATCAACATACATCCACGCTTTACGCTCGTTGGCGCCGGCAATTCTTCTTAACTTCGCTACTGCTTTACCTGTTGAACCGTTGATGGTGTAATAACTGGTGTTTGCCGGTGCGGCATAATTTAATATAGGGAGAACGATTCCGCTACCACATTCACCATAAACAAATACGTTGGTGAATCTGCTTGAAGAATAGTCAATTCTTCGCAAGTCGAAAGACGCCATAGCAGCCGTATCTAAATCGATAACGGTAACCATTTTATTATATGGATTGTAACGACGTGTCAAAAGAAGTGTGCTGGCGGATTGTCTTGGGTAGCCGGGGTAAAAAGCGCTGCCTGTTCCTTCAAAGGAAGTACTTACATTTGCCTTAAAGCCGCTTTCGTTGTTAAGGATAAAATCAGCGGAAGTCCATCCGTTTTTCCATGTATTAGTATTAAAGACTATCGGGTTGAAACGGTTTTCCAGGGCGCAAGCCTCGCAACTACCGGCAGCGGCTTTTGCTCCAAAGGTGAAAAAGTATGTTTTTCCCGCTTCCAAAGTCAAATTAAACTGGTGCAGTTTATCTACCCATACGCCGGTAATGGAGTTATCCCATTCTCTGTCTATAATTTTTTGTTCGCTATCTGCAATGAGAAGATATACATCCCAACCCATACCGTAGGGGAATGCGTTGTATCCATCGTTAAAGCCTTGGTCGCCTACGCCCATAAGCACGGCATAATCTTCTTGCGTCAATACATCTACCATCCACATTCTGTTGCTGATGGTTTCGGTAAAAGGACCGCAAGGTGTAATTCCTGCAGGAGGATAGGGTTCGCGGTAGTATGCTTCTCCGTTATTTCCCCAAATAATGGCTTCTGTATTGGTATTTAATCCGGTCAGTACTCCTTTATTTCCTAATCGTTCGCCGATACCCATCAATACTGCCGAGCCTGCTTCGGTGGAGTGCGATTGAAGATTGTTGAGGTCTGCATCGTCGTCGCGTACAATAGCAGATACATTGTGGTGAAATCTTCCGTGAAGCGCTGCGTCGGTCGTACCTGCCCAAATAGTGTCGCCGGTGGACAAAACGTAATCAAATTTAATATTGGGAGCGCCGCCGGTTGGATTATAGTTTGGAGTTTTATCTATGGTCATACCATATTTTAAACCAAGATAAGTATATATCTTATCTTTATTTTCCTCAGTTAAAACTCCTTCATAAGCAATTACTTCTGCCATAGAACCTATCAAGCCTCGGCTAGGCAAAGATGCAGCGCCCAGCGTACCTTTACCGCCCATTTGTTGACCGCTATGATTGTCATTCATTCTATTGGCATTGGCATTGGCTTCAAATTGGAAGTAATTGCCGGAGAGGTTATTATGATATCTTTCGTACCATGAAATAGTGGAAGATACCGTATTATACAACTCTTTAGTTCCCCTAAGTTCTCCGCTGTTACCACCTTCTTTATACAAACGTCCGTAATTCATACCATTGAGTCGTCTAAATCCTACAGCAGGATGTCGGGTAAGCCCGGATAGAGCATGTCCTCCAAAACCAATAAAATAACCTGATTGAGTACCTGTTGCATAAAAATCGCGCAGGCGCACTACGGTAACAATAGTCCAGTCGCGCGGATAATTACTGTTTCCGGTGGTTCCGGTCTCAAATGGCGCATTATCTGTTATTAAAAATTCTCTGTTGGTGCCGGTAAGTTTTTGGAAACCAACAGAAGGATGAAAGTTCATATCGCCATCAACAGTGTTAAAGGTCGGCGGTTTTTGTGCAGATACAGGACCGTCATAGTAAACGGTACCCGAAAGATTTGAAAAGTCGCGCCATCTTTTAACCTTACCATTGGGGTAAAGGTCAAGGGTAGTCGGTTCGTCTGCTTTCAACCACATAACCAGGTTGGGACTCACTCCTCCCGGAAATACAGCGTAGAAGGCAAAACCTATGTAATCGCCATTGTTGAGCAATACGTCGGTTGCAATATAGTCATCAACAAGGTATAGACGCGTAGTAGTCGGTGGGAAAGTCGGATCGGCAGAAACCATCAAATAGTGGGCAAAAACTTTTTCTGTTTTTATGCTCACTGTCATGGAAGGTGCGCCGGTAATTTGTGTTTTTAAAATTTTCTCAGAGAGACTGGTAAGAGTCATATCTAAAATCATATTGGCAAATGGAGTATTTTCTTCAAGATAATGTGGTATAAATCCTCTTTTTCCATTAGAGCCAAGAAGTAAAAATGTTCCGTCGTTCAATACGCCATCATTTTGTTCGCTTAATGGATATAAAGTGTTTCCTAAAAATACGGCGATAGATCTTTCGTCTTGATTGATAGATTGTTTTTGGTATAAACCGGAGAGGTCGTCTCTACCGATACCAAACACACAATTATTGTAGCCGGTATTGCTTGCAACACTCCATACAATATTTTCGGTAGCGCTATACAGGTTGGGTTGGGCAATGGTGTCGAGCGATTGACCATATTTAATGGCTAAATACGACATTATTTTGTTCACTTCCATCTGATTGAAAGAACCTGTTGTGCTGGAAAGAACGATGATTTCCTGTATTTCGCCATTTATAGGGTTATAAGGGGTACCGCTCGTATTTCCGATACCTATATGGGGTTTTCCTGTTCCGGCTGACCATCTGTTTGTTAAATTACCCGATGCTTTTGCATTATGCCAAACTTGGCTGGTAGTAGCCGTAGCGGTACCTCTGAATACACTCGTTATTCCGTATCGTGCTTCTAATCCTAAATTGGTTGAGGTATAGGTTCCGTTGTAATAGTATAGATAATTGGTGGCACTGTTCCATCCTTCGTTGAAATTATTTCTATATGAAAAAATTGTTCCGTAGGTGCCTGTACCGTCAAAACTATTATTTCTGCTTACAAGGAAAGTACGGTAAAGGCGGATTGCAGGGGCTTGCGTTGTAAAGTCTTCCAGCGCCGTAAGATATTTTCCGCCGGCAGCCGTATTGGCTGTAGGAATACATTCTATTGCCGGATTAAAGTTCATACCATCGTAAATATATTGTGGTCTGCGTGTGGCAATGTCTTGAGTAAAGTGCATCGTGTTATTCATCGGCGATACATCTTCCCAAAGCGCTACGCTTGTTTTATCTTCCAAAATGGGGTTGTTAATTTGTATATCGTCTGCCTTAAGCCACAGTTCAACAGTATGCAAACTTGCGCCGCCCGGCGTCATTTTTTCAAAAGCAAAACTGATAAAATCACCATCATTTATCGTTAGATTATAAACCATATCATTGGGAGAAAAACGATATATCTGGGTATTGGAAGCATTAAAAAGTCCATCGGGCGATATCAGAATATACTGGGCTTTGATATTTGCGATTTTAAAACTTACCGCTAACGAGGTAGCGCCTGTAAGTTGTGCTTTGTATATCCTGTTTTGACGTACAATGGGAGTTTTTGCCGTTAATGTTTCATTGACAAATGGCGTACCATTGGCATACGATGTATTAGAAAATCCTGTCTGTCCGTTAGATCCTAAAATTAAATAGATCATATTGTCCATTGCTTCCTTATTTTTAGCGTTAAGGTCATGGAGGGTATTTCCTAAAAATACGGTAAGAGTATTATCATCTGTACTGCACGATTGTTTTTGATACAAAGCCGTGGTTCCGTCGTGCGCAATACCGAATACATCTTTTTTGTATCCAACGTTGCTGCTACCGCTCCACACAATATTACCGTCAGAGTTTAACAGATTGGGTTGAGCAATGGAATCAAGGGTTTGCCCATATTTGATTGCTAAATAAGAATAAACCTTTTCCATATCCGTAGCGTTGAAAGCGCCGGTTGTGGAGGATAAAATAATTACTTCTTGAATATCTCCGTTAAAATAGTTGGTGGTAGAATTGTATCTTGCGCCTATCGCTGCTTTATTGATAGCGATGGTAGCAAGCGGACGGGCGGTTCCGGATGGCGCTAATTTTGCATTGTGAGAAACGGTGTTCGCCGTACGGTCAAAACTGGTGATTCCATAGTACTTTGGCGCTAAGCCGGGATTAACGTAAGTGTAGGCTGCTGTTGCTGTTCCGTTATTAAAGTAGAGATAATTTGCATTGGTGCCATACCATCCTTCTTCATAGTTTGCTCTATAATCAAAAATTGCTGCTTGATTATTTCCTGTTCTTTCCGATTTGCTTACATAGAACGACCGGTAAATTTTTGTTGATTCAATCTCAAAGTTATCTTCCGATTCCAACCTTTTTGTTGTACCGGCAGAGGTGGCGTTGAAATTTACCGCCGGATTGAAGTTCATGCCGTTGTATGTGTAAGACGGTCTCGTGCCGACTGTGGGTGGTGCAAAATTATTCAAACTTTCCGATTGGTTTTGCCAACGATCTACGCTTGCTCCATTAGCAAGAATACCATTATTTTGTATCTCATCGGCTTTCATCCAAAACTCAACGTTATATCCAACTCCTCCCGGCGTTGCCGACGACAAGGCAAAGCCTATGTACTCGCCATCGTTTATTTCTACATTGGCAACACCATCTATAGTATATACTCTCGTAGAGGTGTTTGGAAACAGCGGGTTGTCCGATACAAGAACATATTTTGCTTTAAGATTGGCTGTTTTCAAACTTACATTTATTTGAGATGTGCCTGTCAATTGTGCTTTATATATTCTATTTTCACGTTTGTTAAAATCTTCCGGCAAAGTATAATTTAGAAAAACAGTTCCTTTGGGGTATGTGTAACCGGAAATGCCTGTTTGTCCGTTAGAACCTAAAATCAGATAGGTCATATTATCTATGGTTTCCGGATTTTGGACGTTGAGGTCATAAAGGGTATTTCCTAAAAATACGGTAAGGGTATTATCCTCTGTGCTGCATGATTGTTTTTGATACAAACCCGTTTCCAAGTCGTGTGCAACGCCAAAAATACCTTTTTTGTATCCAACGTTGCTGCTACCGTTCCACACAATATTACCGGCAGAGTTTAACAGATTGGGCTGAGCAATGGAATCAAGGGTTTGCCCATATTTGATCGCCAAATAAGAGTTTATTTTTTGTATATCTGTCGGTGAAAAACTTGTTGCTGTAGATAATACGATGATTTCCTGAATATCGCCGATAAACTGTGAGGCTCCTGCCGCCGTTCTGGAACCGATAACAGCCTGTCCGTTTGTTCCGGCAAATGGACGAGGTGTAAGAGATGTTATTGTCTTTGCATTATGCATCACCGTACCTCCTATTCTGTTCATACTTACAATACCGTAACCTTTTGCCAAACCCTGTGCTGTAGGAACATTGGTAATTGTACCATTGTTATAATAGAGATAATTAGCGCCGGTACCGGATCCCAACCAACCTTCATCATTATTGTTTCGGTAAGCAAAAACCGCTCCGGCAGTTACTCCCGTCAAATTCGATTTTGACATATAAAAAGTTAAATAAGACTTGCCGGCATCAATAACAAAATCATCATTTGAAACCAATCTTCTTGTGGCTGCAGGGAAGTTTACCGCCGGATTAAAGTTCATACCGTCATAACTATATACCGGATAGGCAGTAGTAGTAGTTTGTGCAAAATTATTCAAACTTTCCGATTGGTTTTGCCAATGATCTACGCTTGCTCCATCGGCAAGAATGGTGTTATTTTGTATTTCATCGGCTTTCATCCAAAATTCAACGCTATAACTCACTCCCCCCGGCGCTACCGACGACAAGGCAAAACCTACATAATCGCCATCGTTTATTTCTACGCCAATAGCCATATCACCATCCATAGGATAAACTCTCGTAGCGGTATTTGGAAACATAGGATCATCTGACACAAGAACATATTTTGCCTTGAGTCCTACTGTTTTCAAACTTACCGTTATTTGTTCTGCACCTGTTAGTTGTGCTTTATATATTCTGTTTTCACGTTTGTTAAAACCTTCGGGCAAAGTATAATTGTCGAAAGCAGTTCCTTTGCTGTATATATAATCAGAAATACCTGTTTGTTCGTTAGATCCTAATATTAAATAGGTCATATCTTCCATTGTTTCCGGATTTTGAAGGCTAAGGTCATAAAGCATATTTCCTAAAAATACGGTAAGGGTGTTGTCGTCCACATTTGCCGATTGTTTTTGGTACAAGCCGGTATTGTCGTCGCGACCAATACCAAACATTTTACTGTTGTATCCGGTGTTGGTAGCAGAACTCCATACAAAGATGTTATCAGAATCGTACAGGTCGGGTTGGCTGCTGTAATCGAGCGTCTGTCCATATTTAATAGCCAGATATGAATTGATCTTTTGTAACTCTTCGGTTGAAAACGGCATATTTGTCGGAGTAGATAATACAATAATTTCCTGTATGTCGCCAAAAAATGGATGTGTAGTACCGCTTGCCGTACTTGTTCCTATAATTGCTTGAGCACTTCCATCAGCAACCAAACGACTTTGAATGCCGGATGTAGGTCTTGCATTATGCCATACTGTACCGGTATTACCCGTAGTACCTCTGTCCATACTCACAATACCGTCATAACGCCTGCCCAAACCATTCGGAGTTTGTGGGGTGATGGTCAATACTGTTGAGGTATTGGCATAAAACAAATAATTGTTTTGGTTTGACCCCGCCCATCCTTCATGGTTATTATCTCTATATGCAAAAACAACCCCGTTGTTGCTACTGGACAAAGTTGCCTGCGATACATAAATAGTCATATAACGCATGGTTGTATCGGAGAAAACGTCAAAATCTCCTTCCGAAACCAATCGTTTTGCTGTTCCGGAAAACGTAACAGCCGGATTAAAATTCACCCCTCCGTATTTCATAAAAGGGGCGTTCCCTGCTGCAGTTCCTTCTGTACCGGTAAAATTAGCGCCTTCGACATCTGTCCAGATGAGAACTTGTTCACCATCCGATAGCGTCGCCGGCAGGTCATCAGCCCGCAGCCAATATTCGGCTGTGTATGGCGTATTGCCGGGTATTTGCGCTTGCGCATTAAACGTTACGCTAAAAAGCGCCATAGCCACCACAACAGGTAGCATTTTTTTGAAAAAATTGTAGATGTTGTTCATTTTCTTATTTTTTAAATCATTATATGTTAAATTTTCCTGTTTTATATTAACCTTTATTATTTATCATGCGTATTTTTATTTTTAAATTCTATCCGTTTTTGTACTGTATTTATGAGAAACCCTACATGAATATACAAAATTTTCAACCTATTATAACACGGAAAGCAGAATCATCGTTTGATATAAGTGCAACAAAATGAGCAAAATACATCATTTTTTTGAGGTGTTTTATAAAAATGAAAGCCTTGAAAAAAAACACTATATAGAATGGGATGTGAAATTTGAGATTTTGGAGTTGAATGCATCCATACTGAAAAATGGGTATTCGTATAAAACACAAAAGAAAAAATATTTGCTTTTGTTTTGGTATGCTTATCCCAAAAATGCTCCCGTTTATCATAAAACCACTATGTTTACACCGCGTATCTTCCACGAGGGAATAACTGTGAGCAAAGATACGGCTTTTAATAAAGGATATGTAATATTTCCCGCAAAAAAACAGATAAATATTTTTATTACTTGTCAATTTATTGAAAATCAAATAGGTGTGTTTTTAAAAAATGCGTTTTTTTTACCATTTATTAAAAATAATATTCACATTAATTTTTTTTTAGCGATAAAAATAAAGAAAAATTTCTGGATTATGGGATTTTTAAAAATAGAATTACATAATTATATAAATAAACCCTGTTATATTATATGATTTTTTTTTATAAATAATTGAATATCAACATAATGCAACGCAAAAAAAGAGTAAAAAAATAAAAAAAGAGCAAAAAACGTCCGATTTTTACAATATGACTGCAAAATATAGACAAAAATGATGTGTAATGATGATTCGATTTTCGATTTTCAATTCTCAATTAATTCATATCTTTGCCACTCAAAAATAATTAGTATTCATTTCAAAAAACAGAACGATGAAAAAATTAATAACAATGACTGTAATTGTCTCAATGGCGTTGTCGGCATGTAACAATGGCGCCAAAAAAGAAACTCCATGCGCTCCCGAAATGCAAGCAAAAGTGAGCGAATATGCGTGGGTAAAATTAATAACCGACTTATCGGTATTAAGTGAAAATGAGCGTCTTATGCTCCCTTTGCTGATTGATGCGGCAAAGATTATTGATGAACTGTTTT
>Ga0082212_10002672_pt1 | contig 25776 bp, 25 predicted proteins | sample TergutNt197P3_FD_71548 | JGI IMG/M metagenome (GOLD analysis project Ga0082212, IMG submission 71548) | Neocapritermes taracua P3 segment gut microbial communities from Petit-Saut dam, French Guiana - Nt197 P3 | ecosystem: Host-associated > Arthropoda: Insects > Digestive system > Gut ...
CCGTTTTCTCTAGTGTCCTGTAAAATACAGATTTCACGATGCGGGGCGGAAGCCCGGCGCTCCCGGCACATGCAGGGCGAGCGTCCCCGCGAGCCGTCAGACGCGATGCAGGGCGGAAGCCCTGCGCTCCCGGCACATGGAGGGCGAGCGTCCCCGCGAGCCGTCAGACACATTGCGGCTTCCTGCCCCATTGGCCGCACGCCGCGCCAATGGGGACCCCTGTCTCGCCCTCCATATCTCGCCCCCCATATCACGCCATCCAAACATTGCGATGGCCTCGCGCGTCAGCGTTGCAGCTCTTTCATCAGCTTGTCGAGGAATTCGTTGGCGCGGTCGATGACTTCTTCCTGGATGGTTTCGGTGACGGTGTCGGCGAGGGCGCGCGTCAGGGCGGCGGTGTCGATGCGCGGCGCGTGCACGGTGCCGGTGACGGGGAGCTTGACGCTGCGGCCGGAGACCGCGCGGCTGGCCTCGCGCCCGATGAGCCGTTCCGTGAGCGGCACCTCAATCAGGTAGTTGATCGCGCCGTTGAACGTGACCCAGCCGCTGAACGTCATGGGCTGTTTCTCAACCTCAACCCGCACCGGGGCAATGTGGATGCGCCCGTCTTTGATGACGGTGCGGACGCTCAGCTGGTCGGTGCGCCAACTGTAGTTCTTAATTTTCAGCAGGGTCAGGAGCTCGCGCATGGCGGGACCGAGCATGAGCCTGGGGTTGCGCAGGAGGAGGGTGGTGTCGGCCACGAGGCCTTTGTCGGGCGTGATGCCGTGCACGTACTTGAAGGCGGCCACGTCGAGCGTCGCCGTGCCGTCCTGCGCGATGCTGCCCCTGAACACGGGGAAGATGTTGACGAGCAGGTAATCCATGGCCTCTTGCGAGACGCGCACGTTTTCGAGCAGGCGCGTCTTGGGCGGGATGAGGCAGGTGAGGTTGCCGCGCTCGAGCGTCAGCACGGGGACGCACCGCAGCTTGCCGCCGTTCAGCGGCGGCGCGTATGAGACGTTCATCACGCCGCGCGCGAGCTTCACGCTCAAATCGGATGACCCGGCATCCAGCCCCATGCCTTTGAGCGAGGCGATGAACACGGCCGCGTCCACCTCGCCTTCCGCAAACAGCGTGTTGATGCCGCCGGCCACAGGGCCTTTGAATTTGAAATCCCGCGCGGCGCGTCCGGCCAGCGTCCATTCGTCAATGCCGTGCGCGTCGAGCAGGTGCGTGACGCTCTCGCAGTCAACGGTCATCTTGCCTTGCGCGGCGACCATGCAGCGCGACTGCAGCTCGGTCACGTCGAGACTGCCCTGCGCACTCAGCAGCCCGCTGGTCAGGCTGAACGATTTCGCCCGCACCCGGCTGAAGTCCGGCGCGATGAGCAGGTCCGTTTTCAGCCTCGCGTCCTTCTCGGCAAACACGGTGCGCTCGTCGCGGAGGCACGCCATGCTTCCGCTGAGCTCCGTGTCCGCGCGGATGTCGCCGTCCGCGCGTTCCTGCGCGATCGAGCCCGACAGCCGCACATCGGGAATCGTCACAACCGTGTTGGTCCCGGCCGTGCCGGAGATGTTCATCCCTGCCGCGTTGAAGAGCGCCTTGGTCGTGCCGTCGGCGGTCTCGGCAGTCGCGTTCAGGACGAACTGCCCGCGCCACCCTGCGGTCTGCTGGCGCAGGCCTTCGGGCAGGAACGCGCCGATCAGGCGGCGCAGGCTGCCGAGCTCGAAATCGCTCTTCATCGAGAACCCGCGCAACAGCGGCACGGCGGGCGCGTCGTCGTTTTTCACGAGCGCGAAATGGTCGCATTTTCCCGAGGCGCTGCCGCCCTCGACGGAGAGGTCGAAGGTGGCCATCTTCAAAAAGGCGAACGGGGCATTACCGTCTGCACCCGTGACCGCGCTTGCCTTGAGCGTGCCGTGCGGGATCACCATACGCGCACCGGGCTTAACCTCCGCCGCGAGGTCTTTCGCGGTGAGCAGGATGTCCGCGGTCTGCCCGATTGACGCGGTCTGCGTGGACGCATCGAGCGTGATTTCGCCCACCATCGGCGGAAGCGATTTGAACACGCGGCGGAAGTCCCGCGAGAACGCCGTGAGGTTGAGGAAGCCCTTCATCTGCGCACTGTCCAGACTGCCGCTGGCGCTCACCTCCGCGAACGGCGCATCGAGTTTCATCTCGCCGCTCGGCATCCTGCCGTCATGCGGCAACACCATCTTCAACAGGAACTGCGGCTCGGGCTTCAGCACCAGCGGCTCGTTCGCGAAACGCATCTGAAGCCCGCGCGTCACCAGCCCGGCCTCAATCCCGACCGCCGTCTCCTGCGCGTCGAGCGAGAACCCCAGGTGCGCGCTCCCGGTCTGCATGGTGAACTCCGGCGAGAACCCCAGCATCGTCCCGAAGTCACGCACGAGCGTGGCCAGATCCGCATCGGCGGTGGCGTTCACCGCGCCCGTCATCCGCTTGTCCTTCGCGCCGAACTGCAACGCGCCCTTCGCGCTCGCCCGCACCCACGGGGAGGTCAGGTCAAAGCGCGTGATGTCCGCCTTGCCCTCCGCGCACGCGATGTCCGTGCGCAACGCGACATCTGTCTTGGGCGACGGCGCACCCTGCCCGCTGGCGACGGACAAACCGTTGACGCGCATATCGCCGTTCAGGCTGAAATGGTCCGCGCCCGCAATCGCGAACGCCAGCGTGCCGTCGGCCTCGCCGCTGTCGAACCAGACGCTCTCGCTGAACTGCCGCATCAGCGGCGTGAACGCGGCGAGGTTGACGCGCGCCAGCGTCAGCGTCAGCGTCTCGGGTGCGCCCACCTCCTGCTTCGAGGTCAGCGACGCAAGGCTCGCCAGCCGCCCGCCCAGCGCGGCCGTGCCGTTGCCGACCTGCGCCTGCACGTTCACCTCGACGGGCTTCCGCCACGACGGGACCGTCACCTCCGCGTTCAACTGCTGCGCCGAAAAGGCGTGCGCGTCCCTGCCGCTGACGGTCAGCCGCCCGTCCTCCAGCGCGAGCGTCCCGGACATCCCCACGACCGGCAGGACGAACCCGGAGGACTTACGGCCTGCGCCTGCGCCTGTCCCTGCGACGACGGGCGGCGGCGGCGCACCCGTTGCCAGCGTGGCGGCGATGTCCGGCTTCTTCACCGTCACGCGCCCGAGGCTCAGCGTGCCGACGGGCAACAGCCGCAACAGCCCCCTGTCGAACACGACCTGCTCCGCCTTGGCGGCAACCCCCTTGACCGCGTCCGTATAGCGCACGCCGTCCAGCACGGGCGCGCTGAACCACCCCAGCGACCATTGTTCGACGGCGACCTCCGACGGCGCGATCTTCGCGTTGATTTTGCGGAGCGCCCACGCGCGGCCGGGGTCGGACGACAACAACATCGGTATCACCCCGGCCACGAGGGCGAACAGCAACGCCGCGACCAACAGCACCCTCGCCAGACGCAACGCGCACCCCGGCCTGTTGGCGGACTCCTCGGCCGCCTCATCGTGCTCGTCGTCGCGAATCGCAGTGAAATCCATGCGTGCCTCTTACTTCTTGCCCGTTGCTTCGTCCCCGCCCATCCCCAAGATTTTACGGATGCGGGGGAGCGCGTCCTTGAGGGGGTGCGTGCCGCCAGCCCCACTGTCCCAAACGTCCTTCTTCTCAAGGAACGCGATGACCTTTTCTAAATCGCAATATTCAAGTTGTGTGCGAACCAAACGCTGATCCACCGTGACGAGGATGTGAAAGGTTATCCCCTCCGTGGTTTTGTCACGGCGGCACTGGCTGCACAAATCCGTCTCGTCCAGCGTGGCATCCAGACCGAGCTCTCGGATGCGCTTCATTTGATTGCGATACTTATCCGCTGTTTGCACTCGCCCTGTTTTCTCCCACTTTTCATGAAGCGTCTTTGTCTTGCACAACGGGCAAAGGTATTCGATTCGGTTTGGATAAGGCATCGGGGAATAGCAACACGCTCCTGGGAGCAATTCGGATTTGACTGGATTCGTCGCCGTCTCCTCCAGCATCTTGTTCAGCTGCTCCCGCGTCAAATCCTCCGCCGCCAGCATCCCCGCGCCCGTGACGCCCAGCGCGATCAAAGTTTGTCTCGATAGTTTCATGGTGCGGGATTATACCCCCTGCCGTGCCACGCTGTCAACATCTTACGCACAGCACACCCGCCTTGTGGACGTTGTCCACTTTGTCCACCCCCACTTGGACATTGGATATTCCATGTTGGATATTGGATATTCAAACCCCCGCGCCTACTCCGCCTCATGGTTGCGCAGCGAATGCCCCCAGCGGAGCTTGCGCCGCAGCACGTCGCAGGGGTTGTAGCCGTTGAGTTCAATCACCGGCACGTCGTTGTCGCTGCGCGCGACCTCCACACGGTCGCCGACGTTCAGCATCGCGTTGTCGCGCCCGTCCGAGCTCACCACCACCGGTACGGGGCACTGCACCACGCGGATGGTGACGCGCGTGGTGTCGCGCACGACCAGCGGGCGGAACGTCAGCGTGTGCGGGCAGATCACGTTCAGCACCAGCACCTCCGCATCCGGCAGCACGATGGGGCCGCCCGCCGACAGCGAATACGCCGTGCTGCCCGTCGGCGTCGCGACGATGATGCCGTCGCACAGGAAATCCGCGATCGGCTTCTCGTCCACCAGCAACTCAAGCTCCACCGCCCGCGCCCGCGCGCCGTGGTTGACCACGGCATCGTTCAGCGCGTCGGGCAGGATATCCGCCGCGCCGCCCTTGCGCAGGATGCGGATGGACAGCGCCGTGCGCCGGCCCACCGTGAAGCGGTCCTCGCGCAACTGCTGGAGCGCGTCGTTGAAGTGGCGGCTCTCCACGCTCGTCAGGTAGCCGAGCGAGCCGATGTTCAGGCCCATCATCGGCAGGCCCTGCCCCGCCAGGCGGTGCGACGCATCCAGCATCGTGCCGTCACCGCCCAGCACGACCACCCCCTCCACGCCGAGGTGCGCAAAGTGCCGCACGTCGCAGACGTTGATGGCCGGGCTCAGCTTGGCCGCCTCCGCATCCGCATACAGCGCGAACCCCATGCCCGCCGCGAGCGACGCCACGCGCTTCACCTCGTCCACCGCCTGCTGTTTCTTAGAATTGACGATCAACCCGATTTTCTTCATCGCTCAAATCCTCCCTTTTTATTACACAGAGTTTCACAGAGGAGTCACAGAGCCACACAGAGTTTTTTTTAGAATTTCTCTGTGAACCTCTGTGGCATCTCTGTGGTTCTCTGTGTAACATATTCTTCCGTTTTTTTTTCTCGCGCAGAGGCGCAGGGACGCAGAGTTTTTTAGTGCAGCATCTCTGCGCCTCTGCGCGAAAAAATCCCGTAGCGCACCCCATTTGGACATTGGACATTCCGCAAGGCGCCAGCCTTGCACATGCAGGGCAGAAGCCCTGCGCTCCCGGCCTTTCCCCATAGCGCACCCCACTTGGACATTGAGTGTTCCTTGTTGGATATTGGATATTCATTCCCTTTCCTTCCGCCACCACGCCAGAAACTCCACGTTCCCCTCCGGCCCCAGCAGCGGCGACGGCACACAGCCCAGCCACGCCAGCCCCAGCACCCCCGTCCCGAACGCGCGGATGCCCTCCACCACCGCCTCATGCACCGCAGGGTCGCGCACGACCCCGCCCGGCGCCTGCCCGCGCCCCGCCTCGAACTGCGGCTTGATGAGCGAGACGATCTCACCGCCCTCCTCCAGCACGTCGCGCATCGGCGGCAGGATCAGCCGCAGCGAGATGAACGACACATCCGTCACCGCGCGCGCCGGCCGCTCCGGCAGATCCGCCGCCGTCAGGTAACGCGCGTTGAACGACTCCATCACATGCACCCGCGCGTCCTGCCGCAGTTTCCAGTGCAGCTGCCCCTTGCCCACGTCCACGGCCATCACCCGCGCCGCGCCATGCTGGAGCAGGCAGTCCGTGAACCCGCCCGTGGACGCGCCTACGTCCAGGCACACCCGGCCCGCCACGTCGAACCCCTCGAACGCCGCGAACGCGCCCTCGAGTTTCTCGCCGCCACGGCTCACGAACCGCGGCCGCGCGTCAACCGACAATTCCGCCTCCGGCGCAAACTTATGCCCCGGCTTCGTCGCCACCTGTCCGGCCACGCGCACCTCGCCCGCGAGGATCAGGCGCTGCGCCTGCTCCTTGCTCTCCGCCAGCCCCGCCGTCACCAGCAATGTGTCCAAGCGCTCCTTCATGGGGCAGTAATAATCGCATATTATTCTGCGCTGCGCAAGCCATTTCCCAAACGGGATACGCCGTAAAAAACCGTCAACGCCGAGAGCGCCAATGCCGGGAGCGCCAATGCCGGGAGCGCAGGGCTTCCGCCCTGCATCTATTAAATTGGCAAGGCGGAAGCCTTGCGCTCCCGGCGTTTTGCACCTATTACATCAGCAAGGCGGAAGCCTTGCGCTCCCGGCGTTTTGCACCTATTAAATCGGCAAGGCGGAGGCCTTGCGCTCCCGGCTGCCGCCGGTTATTCATGTTCAGCACCGTGCGGTGCCCTGTGGCAACATGAGGTTATCCGTTGCGCTTCTCGAAGTCCTTCATGAAGGACACGAGCGCCTCGACGCCGGCCACGGGGAAGGCGTTATAGACGGAGGCGCGGATGCCGCCGACGGAGCGGTGGCCCTTGAGCTGCTTCATCCCGGCCTCGGAGGCCTGCTTGATGAAGAGCGCCTCGGCCTCCTCGGTGGGCAGACGGAACGTGACGTTCATGTCGGAGCGGCTCTCGCGCACGGCCGTGCCGCGGTAGTAGCCGCTGGCGTCGATCACGTCGTAGAGCATCTGGGCCTTGTCGCGGTTCTGCTGGAAGAGGTTCGCCAGCCCCTTGCGCTTCATCCAGCGCAGGGTGAGGCCGAGCATGTAGATGCCGAAGCACGGGGGGGTGTTGTAGAGCGAGTTCTCGTCGATGTGCGTCTGGTACTTCAGCATGGTCGGCAGGGTGATGCTGCCCTTGGCCGCGAGGTCCTTGCGGATGGCGACGAGCGCCAGGCCGGACGGCCCGAGGTTCTTCTGCGCCCCGGCATAGACCATCGCGAACTTGGCGTAGTCCAGCGGGCGGGAGAGGATGTCGGACGACATGTCGGCGATCAGCGGCGAGCCGGTCTCGGGGATGTCCCTGAGCTGCGTGCCGGAGATGGTCTCGTTGGTGGTGACGTGGCTGTAGGCCGCGCCGGGCGTCCACTTCATCTCGGCGGCGGCGGGCATCCGCGTGGGGATGTCCTTCTGGCACTCGGCCGCGAGGTTGACGTTGCCGACGATGCGCGCCTGCTTGACCGCGGCCGCGCCCCACGACCCCGCGCTGACGTAATCCGCCACCTGCCCCTGCTCGAGGAAGTTCATGGGGATCATCGCGAACTGGAAGCTCGCGCCGCCCTGGAGGAACAGCACCGCGTAGTCGTCGCCCAGCCCCATCAGCTCGCGGGCGTTGGCGATGGCCTCGGCGTGGATGGCGTCGTACTCCTTGCCGCGGTGCGACATCTCCATCACGGACATCCCGGACCCCTTGTAGTCCGCAAGGTCTGTTTGAGCCTCTTGCAGGACCTCCAACGGGAGGATTGCCGGGCCTGCGCTGAAATTGTAAATGCGTGACATAATCGAACTCCTTTACCGCCAAGCCGCGACCCTGCGGCTGGGTTGCCGCCTTCTCGCGCCTTGAACAAATCCAATATAATGCCGTTTATCGGGGGGGAAGTCAATCATTGAAAGTTGAGCGTCAGGGGAACGTTGCGCCGCATCTTGTGACGCTACGCCCTCTGATGGTTTCACTCCCTCACAGGCCCAGCGCCTTCAGCTCTTCCTGAAGCACCTTCAGCGTCTCGGCGTCGTCGCCCGCTTTCTTGAACCCTTGGTCGAAGAGCGCCTTGGCCTCTTCGCGCGCCTTGGCGGCGTTTTCGGGGTCGGGGATGGATGCGTAGATCCCGGCGATGCGGTGCGCGTTCCGGCCGAGGAGCCACTCTTGGCTGTACGCCACGCCCGTCGTGGGGTCGTGCTCCTCCTCCATCCCCGACGCGCGCACGGCCGCCATGAACGCGCGGAAAAAGCCGATGGCCTCCAGCGGCTTGCCCTGCGCGAGGGCGCGGTGCGCCTTGGTCTTGGGGATGGCCATGTCGTGCCACGCCTTGGGCTTGTCCGCGATGCCGCGCTCCAGCATCTCCAGCGCGAGGTCGTAATTCTCCGTGATGAACGCGCCCTCCAGCAGCTTAACCTCCAGCAGATCGACCGTCTCTTTGTCCGTGCACACCGCCTTGATGCGCTCGCCGATGGCGTACAGTTTCTTAATCGCCTCCGTGTCCTCCACCAGCTGGTAGAAATGGCGCTCGAACGAATCCGCCACGTCCCTGGGCAGCACGTCGGCGTCCAGCAGCGCCGTGAGGCGTTCCGGCAGGACCTTCTTGTCCGCCATCATCCCGAGTTCAACCCAGGACCGCGCGGCATAGCCCGCGGACACCTTTTTGGACGGGGCGGACAGGAAGATGCGCTTGCAGACGTCTTCGACCAGCGCCATCTGCTGGCTTTTCCTGAGCGCCGTGAACATCTGGCGCAACAGGCCCAGCAGGGCGTCATCCGCCAGCTGCGCGGCGCACGCCTCGAACGCCCCCGGCACCTCCGGCCAGTCTTTCGCCGCGACCCGATTCCTGAGGTTCGCCGTCACGACCAGATCCTTGTACTCCTGCGCACTGCCGAGCCTGTGCGACGCAAGGTGCGCGATGAGCGCCGCCGCCTGCTCAAACTTGCTCGCGCCGATCAGCGCGTTGACGGCCTGTTGCAGACGCGGCGCGGCGACCTTGGGCTCAAGGCCCGCGAGCAGGCGGTCCACCGCATCGGCGGTGGCCGCCGTGTCGTCCAGTGCCATCGCCGAGGCGAGCAGCCACTCCAGGACTTGCGGGCGCAGGTGCTTCGGAAGCGTCTCCCCCTTGCCCATGTCCAGCAGCCGCCTGCCCCACGCGAGGAGGGCCGCGTCGTCATGCTTGCCCTGATAATAGGCGCGCACGCGCCCGAACACGACCTGCGCGAGCCGCGGCTCCTTCGCCCACGCCTTCACAATCAGCTCGCCCGCCTCCCCGGCCTTGTCCTGCGCCAGCAGCAGGTCCACCTTCTGCGCGAAGAACCGCGGCCGGTACGCCTTGAACTTCGCGTTGGCGAAACCCTTCTCCAGCACCTCCATCGCCGCGCCCGCCTGGCCGCCCGCCTGCAACTCGGCGGCCTCCGCGAACTGCGCCTCGACCTCCTGCCGCAACGCCGCCTCGCGCAACGCCTGCCTCTCCGCCTTGCTTGCCTTGGACCTGCACCCCGACACGCCCGCGGCCAGCACACACAACACCGACACCATACACATCAACGCTCGCATACAACACCTCACATTCTGGTTCGTGATTTATTCGCCGACAATTATACAACCCCGCCCCCCAGACGGCAACAGAAATTCCGCGCCACCTTAGCCCCGCGTCTTCTTGCAGTTGATGATGCGCTTGTCGCTCACGACCCAATCGACGCTCATGTCGTGCTGTTCCAGCGGGAGCGGATCGCTGAGGATTTGCCAGTCGTAGCAAATCCCGATTTTGATTGCGGCGCGGTTCGCCTTGCTGAGGATGCCGTCGTAGATGCCCTTGCCGTAGCCTAGGCGGCCGCCGTGCGCGTCGAACGCCAACCCCGGCAGGATGAACGCATCCGCGTCCCACGGCGCAAGGTGGATCTGCTCGACCGGCTCGCGGATGCCGTGCTTGCCCGTGACCAGCCGCATCATGGGGTGCAACTCGCACAAACAATACTTCGCCTCATCCGGGCTCCACGCCGGAACGCAGACATTGCGCCCGGCCGCCCATACCGCATGGCGGATGTGCCGCGTCGAAATCTCGTGCTTTGTGCTGAGGTAGATGCTGACGCGCCACGCACGCCGCGTCAGGGCGATCTCGCCGCCGTCAACGTGCTCGGCAATCACCTTCCCCGTGTAACGCCGCCGCTCGTCCGACACCTCCCGGCGCCGCTCGCGCATCTCCTGACGGATATCGTCCTTCGTCCGCTGTTCCATCCCGTCCCCGCGCTTAAAACAGCCCCCTCACTTTACCGGTGGCGGTGTCAATGTCGATGCGCCGGAACGCCGCGTTCGACGCCGTGCCGGGCATCAGCTTGATGTCGCCCGCCACCGGCACGACGAACCCTGCGCCCTGATACAGCAGCACGTCGCGCACGGGCAGCGTCCAGCCCTTGGGACGCCCGGCCAGCTTCGCGTCGTGCGAGAGGCTGTACTGCGTCTTGGCCATGCACACGGGCAGACGCGCCGTCACGGGGTCTGCCTCGTATGCCGCAAGTTTCGCCGCGGCCTCATCCGAAAAGCTCACGCCGTCGCCGCCGTACACCTCGCGCACGATGGTCGCGATACGGCTTGAAATCGGCTCGTCCAGCTCCGACAAAAACGCGAACGTGTTCGGCTCGTCACACGCCGCGATGACGGCCTCCGCAAGCTCCGCCGCGCCCTCGCCGCCTTTCAGCCAGTGGCTCGACACCGCGAACCGCGCGCCCGCCGCCTCCGCGATTTTCCGCACCAGCGCGTGTTCCGCCGCCGTGTCCGTGTGAAAATGGTTGAGGCACACGACCGGGCGGATGCCCGAACGCTTCACAATCCCGATGTGCGCCAGCAGGTTCTCGCAACCCTTCTCCAGCAGCCCCAGCGCCTCGCCCGTATAGACCGCGTCCAGCGGCCGCCCCGCCTGAACCGCAGGCCCGCCGCCGTGCAGCTTCAACGCGCGCACCGTCGCCACAATCACCACCGCATCCGGCCTCAGCCCCGATGCGCGGCACTTGATGTTCCAGAATTTCTCAAACCCGATGTCCGACGCGAACCCGCTCTCCGTCACGAGGTAATCCGTCAGCAGCGACCCCAGCTTGTCCGCGATGACCGAACTCTGCCCGATGGCGATATTCGCGAACGGCCCCGCGTGAACCAGCATCGGCTGACCCTCCAGCGTCTGCATCAGCGTCGGGTTCACCGCCCGCATGAGCCACGCCGCCATCGCGCCGTCAACCTCCAAGTCCGCCGTCGTCACAGGCCTGCCCGATGTGCTGTACGCCACGATGATTTTCCCGAGGCGCGCGCGCAAGTCCGCGAGGTCGGACGCCATCGCCAGCACCGCCATCACCTCCGACGCCACCGTGATGTAGAAACCCGAGTCCATCGTGAAACCGTCCATCGGCCCGCCGCGCCCGATTTCGACATTACGCAACGCCTGAGCGCAGAAGTCAATCGCCCAGCGCATCTGCACACGCGCAGGGTCGATACTCAGGCGCGACAGGTTGCTCTGCGCGAGACGCGCGTCATCGTAATTGCGCTCATGCTGCATCCGCGCCGTGAGCGCGGTCATCGCCAAATTGTTCGCGTTCGTGATTGCGTCAATGTCACCCGTCAGCCCCAGCGACAACGGCGCGAGCGGCACCACCTGCGCGAGACCCCCGCCCGCGGCCGAACCCTTGATGTTGAACGTCGGCCCGCCGCTCGGCTGGCGCACCGTGCCCATCGCGCGTTTGCCCAGCCGCCCCAAGCCCTGCACAAGGCCCAGCGTCGTGGTCGTCTTGCCCTCGCCCAGCGGGGTCGGCGTGATGGCGGTCACGTCGATGTACCTCGCCCGCCGCCCGCTGTCCCCCAGACGCGCCAGCACGGCGGCCGCGTCGATTTTCGCGATGACCTTGCCATACGGGATGACCTCATCAGCGGACAGCCCCAGCCCCGCCGCCACATCCGCGATCGGCCGCAGGTGCGGCTCCGCCGCCTCCGCGATCTGCCAGTCCGCCATCTCCACAGGATTCCATTTCGGCATCATAAAAAACTCCTCATCCTCTGCTTCCCTTTTGAAAAGACAGTATATCCCATCTTGTGCCGGAACCGCAAGCAAAAGGAACAGGGAGTGAGGCGAAAGGAGGAGGGAGGGGTCGGCAAGGTGGCACGGGCATTCCTGCCCGTGGAAGGCGGGAGTAGGGGACTACAGGACAGCGGGACTACGGCGGGGGACTTGGGGACGGGGGGGAGGTTTGGATTTTTCGACTGAGAGCAACTGAAATCGACTGAAGGCGACTGAAGCCGATTTTGTTCGACATTACTCGATTTCAGTCGGCATCAGTCGATTTCAGTCGGTCTGTAGTCCCGCTGTCCCGTAGTCCATGCCGCCTTGGTCATCCACGGGCAGGAATGCCCGTGCCACCTTTGCTACGACCTGTAATTCGGGGCTTCCTTGATGATTTTCACGTCGTGCGGGTGGGCCTCGCGCACACCGGCGTTGCTGACGCGGTACATCGAGGCATCGCGTTTGAGCTCCGCAATCGTCCGCGCACCGCAGTAGCCGAGCGTCGAGCGCAGGCCGCCGCAGAATTGCGTCATGATTTTCTTCACCGATCCGGCGAGCGGCACGATGCCCTCGATGCCCTGCGGCACGAGCTCGTCGTCGCCCACGTTGTCCTGACCGTAACGCTGGCGGCTGCCCTTGCCCTCCTTCATGGCCGCGAGGCTGCCCATGCCGCGATAGACCACATAGTGGCGGCCCTCGTGGATAATCTTCTCGCCGGGGCTCTCCTCCGTCCCGGCGAGGATCGAGCCGAGCATCACCGTGTCCGCGCCCGCCACGAGGGCCTTCGGCACGTCGCCCGAGAGGCGGATGCCGCCGTCCGCGATGACGGGGATGGAGTCGCCCAGCGCCTCCGCCACCTTATAGACGGCCGTCACCTGCGGGATGCCCACGCCGCACACGACGCGCGTGGTGCAGATGGAGCCCGGGCCGATGCCGACCTTCACCGCGTGCGCGCCCGCGTCGCGCAGCGCGACCGCGCCCTCCGCCGTGGCCACGTTGCCGCCGATGATGTCGATGTTCGGGTAATGCTTCGCCAGCCACGACACCATGTCGAGGATGCCCTTGGAGTGGCCGTGCGCACTGTCCACCACAATCACGTCCACCTCCTCCTGCGCCAGCTGCTCGGCGCGCTCGTGGTCGCCCGCGCTCACGGCCGCGGCCACGCGCAGGCGGTAGCGGCTGTCGCGGGTGTAGAGCGGCTGGACGTTCTCGACCAGCTCATGCACGTCCGTGAACGCATACAGGCCGACGAGGCGGCCCTGACCGTCCACGAGCGGCAGCTTGCCAATCTTTTTCTCGATCATCAGGTTGTAGGCCTGCTCGAGCGTCGTGTCCGGCTTCCCGGAGATGACCTCCCGCGTCATCACCTCCGCCACCGTCGCCGTCGCCCGCTTCGCGAACTTCAAATCCGACGACGTGATGATCCCGACGACGCGATTCTCCGCGTCCAGGATCGGGAACCCGCTGAACGTGATGTTGTGCGCGGCGCGGTACTCGCGGATGAAGTCGAGCGTGTCCGTGGTGTGGAAGGCCACGGGCCGCATGATGAGCCCGTTCAGGTACTGCTTCACGCGGCGCACGTGCAGTGCCTGCGCCTCCGGCGGCAGGTTCTTGTGGATGACGCCGATACCACCGAGGCAGGCCATCGCGATGGCCATCTTGTATTCCGTCACGGTGTCCATCGCCGCGCTCACGAACGGCATATTCAGCGAGATGCGGCTGGTGAGGCGCGTGGTCAGGCTCGTCTCATCCGGCAGGAAATCGGCGTACCGCGTGACCAGCGTCACGTCGTCAAACGTCAGCCCCTCGAAGGGGAACTGCTCCATAAAAGCAGAGACATTATTATTGACATGCATAAGAACCTCCAATTGGTGCGATTCCCCCAATGTTATATTCTATTTGCAGAAATATGTCAAGGCCGAGAAATGGGATTTTTTTTAAAGGGGCGGAGGTTTTCGTGTGCATCGCGGCCAGGCGCGCCCGATGACCGCCGAAGGCGGGCGGGGTGGAGTCCGCGCATTGGCACGCTAGAATTCCCGAACGTCAGAACGCCTCACACAACCCTAACCGCCGTGTGGTTTAATGGCGGCGATTCTTTTTTGGGGGAATCTGGAATATGGGCTTGTTTCGGGGGGCGGTAACGTGTAAGCTTGCCTCTGTTTTTCGGAACGTGCCGCGTCATTCCAAACCAGTGAAGGAGTGTTCAAAATGAAAAGACTGTTATCGTCTCGGGTGACATCGCTCATCCTCCCGTCGGCTCTCATCGGCTACCTCTTCGGCCTGTCCGCGCAGGCCTCGACGCTCTTCGAGGACTTTGAGACACCAAGCCTTACGTCTAAAACTAGTTATGCGGGCGAAGTGCGTACACTGGCTTCAGGCGACTGGTGGATCTGCGCTGTCGGGTCAATGACTGCGGGTTCCGATCATTATAATGGGGCGGTCGGGTTGCGTCTCAGGGGAGACGTGGGCGACACGGGCGTATCGCAACACATGGTCGAAATGCGTTTTGACAAGCCTGACGGTGCGGGGACGGTATCGTACAAGTGTGCCTCATACGCCTCCCACTCCGGCGGAATCGTGTACGTCGAATATTCCACCGACCAAGGGGCATCGTGGGCGCTCGTCTCCGGCAGTTCAAACACCGTCCCATCATGGGCGAGCGCCGGGGAGCAAATGCTGCCGGCCTCCGTTGCAGTGGAGATTGCCGGACCTGTGCGCATACGCATCGTCAAGGCCGCCCAAAGCGGATCCAACAGCGTCAACATTGATGACATCGAGATTACCGACTTCGGCGACATCCCGCCGACGGTGACGGTGACCCCGCCCTTTGTCACCGTGGAGGCGGGGAACACAGTCACGGCGAATGTTACGGCGAAAGACAGCGAAGACACTGTTTTAGCGGTGACCGCTTGGAGCCTTGACATCGCAAACACGGACTATACATTTGAGAATGGCGTCTTCACATGGCTCGCGGATGCGACGGGCACTTACACCGTGCTCTTTGCGGCAGAGGATGCCGCCGGGCTTGCCAAGACGAACACGCTGACCATCACGGTCAATCTCCCTGCGCCGAGCGCGCCGACTGTGGAGACGACTGCCGGAAGCATCCTCCTCTCGTGGGATCCTGTGCCGGGCGCGACGGGCTATTCGGTGCAGGCGTACAAGCTCGCGACGGAAGTGGACGTGTTCACCGAGGGTTTCTCGGGGTGCACGGACATGAGGTCTCCACAAGGAACAACGGTCGGTGTCGCGGGCGGGAATACAATTGCGAATGATTTTTCAAGTTTCGGGTTGGACGGGTGGACGGGATTTTCCGTCTATAGCGCGTACGCAAGCAACGTCGTCAATAACGTGACCAACTACATGGTGAAGTTCGGCACGGGAAACACCAACGGATGGATACAGACGCCGCCGATGGATTTGTCCGCGAATGACGGCGAGTGTACCCTGACGTTCCGCCTAGCGAAGTGGGCGAGCGATACGGTCAGCGTTTCCGTGCTGCACATCACGGACGGCGGGGCGACAACAAACACGCTGGAGACCATCACGACGTTGCCCAACCAGCCGAAGGCGATGACGCTGTACACGGTCCCCGTAACAGGCGGGACGGAAGATTCGATGATTTGTTTCGCCTCGCAATCCGGGGGCAACCGCCGCTTCTTCCTCGACGACGTGCGGCTGTTCTACGTGGCGGCGGCGCGGATTGAGGTGCCGAACGAGCAGATTGCCATCGACGGGACGACCGCGCGGGTCTTCGGGCTGCCGACGTATGCGGAGTACCTCTGCACGGTGACGGCGACGGACGGCGACGCGGAGGAGGTCTCGCCGGAGGTCCCGGCGCGGACGACGGCGCCGACGGTGATAATCCTGCGATAACGGAGTAGGCTATGGTTACGAGAAGACGTGTGCTTGGGTTTGTTCGCCTCGTTGCCCTCTGTGCGGCAACGGGGTGGATGTGCGGTTGCGAGAGGGCGGCGGTCGGGCAAGGCGGCGGCGCCATCACCTCCGCCACGTTGCGCGTGGCCTCGTGGAACGTGGAGAACCTGTTCGACACGGAGAACGACCCCACCAACCCCGGCGATAACGAGTACACGCCGACGGGGCGGCAGCTGTGGACGGAGGAGGTTTACCGCATCAAGCTCGAGCGCCTTGCCGAGCTTATCGCGGAGATGAAGCCCGACATCATCGGGCTGGCGGAAATCGAGAACCGCCGCGTCCTCGTGGACCTGCAGAAGGTGCTGGCCGACGCGTATGACTGCCACCTGCCCGAGATCGTCCACCGCGAGGGGAACGACCACCGCAGCATCGAGGTGGCCCTGCTCTCCAAGTACAAGCCCACGGACACGCGCTGGCTGATCGGCAACCCCACGGGGCGCGAGATGATTTGCGCGACGTTCTCGACGGGCGCGTCCGAGCTGACCGTCATCATGTGCCACTGGAAGTCGAAGCTCATCCCGGCGGGGATGACGGAGCAGGACGTTGACAACATCCGCATCCGCGAGGCGAAGGTCGCCCGCCGCGCGTTTGAGCGGAAGCTGCGCAAGAACCCCGGCGCGGCCGTGATGGTGATGGGGGACTTCAACGACGATGTCACCTCGCCCATCCTGACCCGCGACGGCGGCCTACTCGTCTCGCGCGGCCTGCTCAAGACAAACCCGACCTGCCTCTACAACCTCTCCGCCGACATCCCCGCAAACCGGCGCGGCACCTACTACTACTACCCGAAGCGGCTCTGGAACTCCCTCGACAGCATAAGCGTCTCCCCCGCGATGCTCGACGCGTCCCAGGCCAGCACATGGACGGTGCAGGAGGGGTCCTACCAGATCTTCAAATACCCCGAGCACCTCGACGCCAACAGCAGGCCCAAGTCCTTCCGCCTCGTGCGCCCGAAAGACGCCGACCCCTACTACATCTACGGCTACTCCGACCACTTCCCCGTGACGGTGACGCTGGAACGGGGTATGGCAGAAGAGCGGCAGGAAGCTGGAGATTTTTAAGAATTAAAAAAAGTACAAAATAGTGTTCGTTACAGCTTGCTTTCCTCAAAACCATTTAGGATAATATTTTTCTTGGAGGTAAATTATGAGAATTTCTACAAAAGGCAGATATGCATTACGGTTGATGATTGATGTGGCAGACCACAAGGAGAGCGGAAGGATTCCCATCAGGGAAATAGCCAAACGTCAAAGCATGCCCGTGAAGTATCTCGAGCAGATTGCGGCTGTGCTGACAAAGTCGGGGTTGCTGTTAAGCGTTCGCGGCGCGAACGGGGGATACACGCTCGCGCGCCCGGCGGAGCAGTACCAGATCGGGGAAATCCTGCGCCTGACGGAGGGCAGGCTTGCGCCTGTCGCGTGTCTGGATGCAGACTCGAACCCGTGCGAACGGCAAGAAATATGCCCGACCTTGAATTTTTGGAAGGGGCTTCAGCAGGTTGTGAATGACTACGTTGATTCCATGACGCTGAAGGACCTCCTCGATTCCGAGTGCGATATGTAATCGGCGCTAGTGTCACGTCAATGAAAGCCGGGGATTTCGAGATTGCAGGGACGACGGGAAATGCAGGGGCGGCGCTTCCCGGTTCCCCCCCCCGCCGCGTGTGGCTTGAAATCAGCCTCGGCACACTGACCGGAAACTACCGCAAGATCCGCGAGGCCGTCGCCCCGGCGGAGGTCATCGCCGTGCTGAAGGCGGACGCTTACGGGCTGGGCGTGCTGCCCATCGCCGAGGCCCTCATCGAGGCGGGCGTGGAGCGCTTCGGCGTGGCGGAGCCGCACGAGGCCATGCGCCTGCTGCCGCTCGGCAAGCGCGTCCAGATCCTGAGCAGCGTCCTGCCCGAGGAGATCGCGCCGATGGTCGGGGCGGGCGTGACCCTGCCCGTCACCGACCTTGCGACCGCCGAGCGCATCAGCGCGGAGGCCACGCGCCAAGGCCGCGCCGCGACCGTGCATTTCAAAATCGACACGGGCATGGGCCGCCTCGGCATCCTCGCCGCAGAGGCCGCCGGGATCATCCGCGCCGCGCACCGCTTGCCGGGCCTCAACTGCGAGGGCATCTTCTCGCACTTCCCGTGCGCGTATGACGCCGAGTCCGATTTGACCCACCGGCAAATCGGGACGTTCTGCGCCCTGCTCGACGCGCTCGCCGCCGACAACATCACGTTCGCGAAAATCCACATCGCCAACAGCGACGCCATCAACAATTTCCCGCGCGCGTCCCGCGCCCCGTTCAACGCCATCCGCGCGGGCATCAACCTGCACGGCTCGTTCGACACCGCCGGCAAGCGCACCCTGCGCGTCGCGCCCGTGCTGACGCTCAAGACGCGCCTCACCGCCATCCGCGACCTCCCCCAGGGCACGGGCATCGGCTACGGCCACACCTGCCGCCTCGCGCGGGCGACGCGCGTGGGCGTCATCTCCGCAGGGTACGCGGACGGCCTGCCGCTCGCGCTCTCCAACCGCGGCCACGTCCTCATCCGCGGCGTGCCGTGCCCCGTGCTGGGGCGCGTCTCGATGGACTACACCTCCGTGTCGCTCGAACACGCGCCCCACGCGCAGGTCGGCGACGAGGCCGTCTGCCTCGGCGGCGCGGGTGCGCACGCCGTGACGGTCGAGGACTGGGCCGCCATCAAGCAGACCCACGCCTACGACATCATCTGCTCGTTCGGCAACCGCGTCGAGCGGCGCTTCGTCGGCTGAACGAAAAACTAACACGCGCCTGATTATTTCCTAACACGAACCCGCTACATTTTCTAACACAAAAGGGCGTCATCAGGTTTCGTTGAGGAACGGGACTGACCGATGGCCCTTTGAAAAGAGGAAAAAAGATGAAACGATTACTGTGTATGACGATGTGCGCGGCGGCAGTCTGCGCGAACGCCCAAGGCGCGAAGGACGCGGAAACCGTGCAGGAGGAGAAATCCCCGCTATCACTGAACGGCGGCCTCGATGTCCGCCTCCGCTATGACTGGTATGACAACCTGCCCAACGGCAACGGCAGCCGCAACGGCCAGGTCAGCCACCCCTACGTCGATTACATGCGTCTGCGCACGCGCCTGTGGGGCTCGGCGTACTACGGTGACGTCGGCATCTACGCGCGGCTCGCGGACGAGTTCCGCGAATACCGCAACTACAAGCCGTCGCACAACTATAATACGTTCCCCGACCAGTTGTTCGTGGACAACCTCTACCTCGACGTCAACAACCTGTTCGACCTCGTGAGCATCCGCATCGGCCGGCAGGACATGAAGTACGGCGCCGGCCGCGTCATCGCCGACGGCACCCCGGCGGACGGCTCGCGCTCCGCGTACTTCGACGCCGTCAAGATGTCGTTCAAGGTCACCGACAAGACGACGGGCGACCTCTTCGCGTCCTACACGAAGGACACCGACAAGTTCTTCACCGTCGGCGACGCGGACGGCTCGCAGTACAACATCACCAGTTACGACGGCGCCACGGGCGGCGCGGACCGCATCGACGACCTCGAGGAATGGGGCCTGGGGACCTACTGGACGATGAAGGAGATCGACTCCGTGCCCATGGAGTTCTACCTCATCTACAAGGGCGAGTCGCGCTGGTACAAGGGCGGCAAGGACGCCGGCAACAAGATCCCCGGCCGCAACTACGCCACCGCCGGCATCCGCGTCACGCCGAAATTCACGGGCGACCTGAAGGGCGACTTCGAGGCCGCCTACCAGTTCGGCCGCACGGACTCCGACAGCTCCCGCAACATCGACGCCCAAGACATCAACGCCTTCATGCTCTACGGCGGCCTGACGTACACGGCGAACAGCCTCGACGCGCTGAAGCCCTACGGGACGCTCGCCATGCTCTACCTCTCCGGCGACGACAAGCACTCCGCCTACGACCACACCGGCGGTCCGAAGAAGGGCGCCACGGGCTGGAACCCCGTCTATGGCCGCTACACCTACATCGGCGAGCTCCCCGTGAAAATGTACGGCTCCAGTTACCGCTGGTCCAACCTGCTGTGGCCCCACGCCGAGGCCGGCTTCCAGTTCAACGTCTTCGACCGCAAGAACGCGATCAAGATTCAGACCGGCCCCATGTTCGCCGACAAGGACGACCGCTCCGGCGCGCCCGCCGACAACGACAGCCTCTATCGCGGCTGGTACACGCAGGCCTCCTACGAGTGCACCTTCGTGAAGGAGATTGTCAACAAGCGCGGCTCAATCAAAGGCCGCCTCCTTGCCGAGCACATGACCTACGGCGACTACTACTACCAGTCCGACCGCCCCGACAACGGCTACTTCCTCCGCGCCGAGATTGCCATGACGTTCTAGTGTCCTGTGAAATACAGATTTCACGATGGAGGGCAAGCGTCCTCGCGAGCTGTTAGACACATTGCGGCTCGCGGGGACACTCGCTATCGTTTAAAGGCTTGTAAGCCTTGCATCTTTTTTGATGGTAGGCCTGCCTACAAACGTTGCCCGCCCCTGACACAGGGCGTTGCCCTGTGCTACTGATAGAAGGCCTTCAGCCCTCGCCCCGCCTTGTCCTCGGGCAGGAATGCCCGAGCCACCTTGCGCACCCCACTTGGATATTGGATGTTCTCATGCCCCATTGGTCGCGGCCGCGCCAACGGGGACCCCTGTGTTGGTTATTGGATATTCCCGAAGGCCTTCAGCCCACCCATGCCTGCGGCCTTGAGGAGGCGCTGGAGTTTCTGAAGCAGGTTCTCGGAGTAAGTCGCACGGAAATCCGTGAAGTAAACATTCGCCTTGTCGCTCATATCGTGTGTCCTATCCATAGTTCGTAATATCTGGATATTATGACACCTGCACCATGCCCTCTTCAAGCGCAAAATATGGCGGGAGCGTTTTTAGGGCGGCCTTTTCGATTCTATCCTCGCCACGGGGTCATTTCCTGCGGATGCGTTTGCGTTCCTTGACCACGCCGCTCTCGCAGCCGTCCAGCAGATCGCCCCACGAACAGTCGAGCGCGTCTTTCAGCCGGACGAGGCTGGCGACGGTCATGCCCGTCTCGCCTTTCTCGAACCTCCTGATCGACACATGGCGTAACGTCGTCATTTGAGACAGCCATTCAAACGTGACCGTTTCCCCTTTAGGTGTTCTGACGTTCAATCTGACCTTATGCAGATTTTTACCCAACGCAACATTTATCTTGCGGTCATCAGCCACCTTGTCCCGATATTCTTCCTCGTTCTGTGATTTCGACATATTTTCATTGTAGCGAGTATTGGGAATGTTTTTTTAACGTATACGTAAAAATGTGTTGCGTATACGTAAACGGCTGTGATAATGTTTATTTGTTTTTACACCGATAGGGGAAATCATGGTGGTTTCTCCGATAGGTCAACAGAAGTGGACATGGGAATACAAGAAAGGATGAGGTGAGGCTATGAAGCTTACAGATGTACCAGATATGGAAAAACATATCACCGAGATACGCGGCGAATCCATGAGGATAATCGACTACTCAAAAGAATTGGACACCATCGAACAAATGGGGCATAAGTGGACTGTTTATTGGCATCCCGAAACGAGCAGTGTTTTCCTCAAGAGAACCACACCGAAAAAAGGAACACAGGTCCTTCTGGTGGGAGAGGCCGATTGCCCAGCAGGCGCAAAAATTACGGCAGAAGGTAAACTGCAACTTTTTGAAAATATCCTCCGTAATCTTCGCAAGGGAAAATGTTCAATGTGGGGTGGTGTTTGGGGGATACCTTGGGGATTAATCGCTGGTTTCATTCAGGGAGGAGTCGCGAATATTATCGGCGCAATAATAGCTGGTGTTCTTGTAGGAGCTATTCTCGGAGGTATCATTGGGTTTGTTTCGCCCATTTTCCCTCTGACGCTAAAAGACTAACCGTTGTATTCTGGAGTATGTTGACACAAAGGAGTTGACGTGTGTACACATCTGCGAAAAACAAGCCCAAGGGGCTTGCGGATAGTAGCGTAGGGCAGCGCCCTACGTTAGCGTTGCCGAAACCATTCAAGGCTGTAAGCCTTGCATACTATGGCCTGGGTTTTTATCATGCGTTTATCCGCAAGGCTTACAGCCTTGTGAAAGGGTATGCCCCGTTTCGTAGGGCGTTGCCCTACGCTATGATACGAAAGGCTTTCAGCCTTTGTGTCAGCATGCCCCAGTTTTTTTGTCACTATTCTGTCAGGGTAATTCTGGCAAAAGAGGATCCCTTGCTGTCGTTTGTGCGGTATGTGTGATTTACGTTTTGTCGAAAACATGACAAAATCATCGGGCGTGAGGTTCTGCCGTGACGCAGCCCAATGTTTAGTAACTACGGCGATTCAGAGGAGAGTAACGATGGCCTTCAACTTAGAGAAACCCCCAACCCAACAGACGGAGCAAAAGTGGGTCACTTGCCCGAAGTGCAACGGCACAGGGAAAGAGAAGGACGGCAGTATATGCCCAAAGTGTGGCGGTACGGGACGGGTAATCGAACGCAACGCTTGATTCGGTCTGCCGAGTCAAGTCTCACATCAAAGAAGGGAATAGGAACATGGCCGATAAAAAACTCATGGAAACGGTGTACGGTAAGTACCACAAGTATGAGATTTACAAGGTGTGGAAAACATTCACGACAACGTTTTATATCTACAAGGACGGGAAATACTGGAAATCGACGACCGACGGTTTGGCAAGAGCCGTCGAAATCACAAGGAAAGAGGATTGAAGGATTGACAACGTTAGATGCACAAGGAAGCGCAGGGCGTGATGTCCTGCGCTTCTTTGTTTCAAGCTTGTCTTCATTGTGGCCGGCTCGCGGGGACGCTTGCCCGCCACGCTCCACACTATTCCTAATTCGCCTCAGGCGCAGGTGTTGCCGCAGGTGCGGGTGCGTCGCCCTTGATTTTGCCGAGGTAGGAGGGGAGTTCCACGCCGGCCATGGCGGCGACGTCTTGCACGGGTGGCAGGGACTTGACGAGGCTGGAGATGAAGTTCGCCGTGGACGAGCCCTTCTCGCCTCCGGCGGAGTCCCACACGGTGATCTTGTCGATCTTGATTTTGCTGATGGCCTCGGTCTGGCGGGCGACGATGTCCTCGAGCTTTTCAATCATGAGCATGGTGGCGGCGGATTTCGCGTCGCCGCCGGTGCTGGTGACGAGTTTCTGGTAACCCTGCGCCTTGCTTTCGAGCAGGGCTTGGATGCCTTGCGCTTCGGCCTGGTATTTGAGGAGGATGCCGTCGGCCTCACCCTTGGCGAGGCGGCGGATTTTCTCAGCCTCGGCCTCCGCATCGATGATGAGCTTCTGCTTGTTGATTTCCTTCTGGGCGACCTCCTCGGCGTTGAGGCGCTCGAGCTCGGCTTTGTACTGGGCCTTCTGGATGGCGACCTCGGCCTCGCGCTTGGCGACCTCCGCTTGGCGCTGGGCCTCTGCGGCGCGGACGGCGAGGCGGGCGTTGGAGTCGGCGATTTCGGCCTTGGCCTTGTTCTCGCCGTCAACGGCGGAGGCCTCGCGCTCGGCGACGAACACGCGCTGTTCGGCGGCGGCCTTCTTCTCGCCGTTGATGGCGTTGCGCTCTTGCTCGGCGACGTAAACGCGCTGGTCGGCGATGGCCTGCATCTTGCCCTTCTCGGATTCGGCGAGGTTCTGCATGAGGCGTATCTCGCGGAGCTTCTTGGCCTCGGCCTCGCCGACCATGGCGGAGGTCTCCTGCTCGGCGACGAACACGCGCTGGTTGGCCTCGGCCTGCTTCTTGCCCTTCTCGGCCTCGGCGACGTTCTCGGCGACGCGGATGGTCATCTCGCGGGTGTTCTCGGACTCGCCGATGGAGCCGACCTTGGCGTGGTGCGCCACGTCCACCTTGGCCTTGTTGATGGCTTCGGCGGCGGCCTTCTTGCCGATGGAGCTGATGTAGTTCGACTCGTCGGTGATGTCGGTGATGTTGACGTTGATGAGGTTCAGGCCGATCTTGTTGAGTTCTGGCTCAACATTCTTGCGGATCTCGACGAGGAAGCTCTCGCGGTCCTGATTAATCTGCTCGATGGTCAGCGAGGCGACCGTGAGGCGCAGCTGGCCGAAGATGATTTCCTTGGCCATGTCCTCGATGGCGTTGGGCTTCAAGCCCAGCAGACGCTCGGCGGCGTTGACCATGATGCTCGGCTCGGTGCTGATACCCACCGTGAACGTGCTTGGCACGTTGATGCGGATGTTCTGGAACGAGAGCGCGTTCTGCAGCGGGATGCTGATGGTCATGGGCGTAAGGCTCAGGTACGCGCTGTCTTGGATGAGCGGGATGATGAACGCCGCGCCGCCGTGGATGCAGTGCGCCGAACGGTTGCCCCGCACCTTCCCGTAGATGACGAGGATGCGGTCCGACGGGCATCGCTTGTACATCTTCGCGATTGCGATGATGGTGAAGAAAATAATCAGCACCAGCGCGATGGCGGCGACCGCCACGGTGCTGAACGTGTCTATGAGTGCTCCGAGTGTGTTCATGTCTGTTCTCCTTTTAGTGGTCAGTGATTAGTGGTCAGTGATTAGTTATCAGATGGTTAGGATTCATGCGTGTTTATGCGAGTGAACCATCGCGATATAGCATATCGGGCGAGATGTCTATGTCCCCGTCGTTCCATACGGGGACACCGTGGTCAATACCCACGGCGGAAAAAAGCATCCTGTCCGCCAATGGGGAAAAGGCCGGGGTTTCCAGCAGAGGCTTGAAATCGAATACCCGAATTTCGCCCGACGAAAAGCGCACCCAAAGCCGATGCCCTTCAAGGGGGCGCACGCCTACCACCGTAAGTGGCTGCGCACGCTCTCCCGCATAAGCAATTCCGTTATCGACGTACATATCAGCACTCCTATTGCAAAGGCTCGATTTTTCCGGGAGGGATATTCCTGACCGCCATGTTCCACGCGCGGTAAAGTTCCTCCTCGTGTATGGCCGCCCATGCTTGCACAAGCCGCAATTGTTTGACAGGAAGGCTGCCCGCCATCAACTCGCCATCCACGCCAACCGATGCCTCATACTCGGCGTAATAGACATGGAAATGCGGTTTGTGATGCTGGGCGTTATCCGAAAAAAGCATCTTGATGACGATGTTGAAAAACCTTGACAGTTCTGGCATTTCCCCTCCGTAACAGCCCCTTAATTAGACTCCTGCTCACCTAACGCCTCTCCACCACCAGCACGTCACTCGCCTCCACGACCTTGACGTGTTCGCCCGTCTTGATTTCGGCGGCGGCGTCCTTGGCACGCGCGTCGAAAACTTTCAGCGCGTTGCGGACGGTCACCTGCACCTTGCCGATTTCACCCGGTCGGATGGTCAGATAGACCGAGCCGCTTGCGCCGACCGCATCTGCGGGGTAGATCGTGCCGTCGCTGGAGAGTTTGCGCGACGACTGGAAAATCTTCGCGATGATGAACATCGTCACGGTGCCGACGGTTACGGCGGCAGTCCCCGCAACCCATGTCGCCTGCCCGTCCTTGCGCAGGACGAGGAAGCCGACCAGACCGAACATCATCAGGAACGCGGTCAGGCCGTGCAGCGTGACCATCTTGAAATCCGCCACGGGCGCGCCGTCGCCGTGGGACATATCCGCATCCACGTCCGCGCCGCCGCCATCATGCCCGTCGTCGCCGGCAAGCCCGATCAGCAGCATGATGGAACGCAGGATGAACATCCCCCCGCCGACGATCGCGCATCCGAGGAACATGATGTCCACTCCTGAAAGATACTCGAACATTTTCCGCCTCCTTTCTCAAGACCGCAAATTATACACCCATACGCCCTATTACGCAAGGGCGTTGTGTGCGGGGATTGAAAATTTATGCCAGCCTTCCTGGTGTCCTGTAAAACACAGATTTCTCGATGGAGGGCGAGCGTCCTCGCGAGCCGTCAGACACGATGCAGGGCGGAAGCCCTGCGCTCCCGGCACATGCAGGGCGAGCGTCCTCGCGAGCCGTTAGACACGATGCAGGGCGGAAGC
>Ga0082212_10002673_pt1 | contig 25768 bp, 23 predicted proteins | sample TergutNt197P3_FD_71548 | JGI IMG/M metagenome (GOLD analysis project Ga0082212, IMG submission 71548) | Neocapritermes taracua P3 segment gut microbial communities from Petit-Saut dam, French Guiana - Nt197 P3 | ecosystem: Host-associated > Arthropoda: Insects > Digestive system > Gut ...
TGGAGGAAAAAACGGTGCAAAAATCGCCCGTAAGTTCGATTTTGGGACAAAAAGTAGAAGATTCGCGGCAGGAACCCCACTTCCGGTTTCCACTTGCCAATCAACTCGTACTTTTGTACTTTTTCAGTGGTTACTAAGAATGCTCGACAAAGTGGCACTTGACCGCTGCATTCCTGGAAACGGCGAGCTTGGCAGACCGTCTCGCTCGAACCATTCAAGTTAGGGCGGGTGGTTTTTCAGTGGTTTCGCAAACAGCAGTTTTTCCTGTCAAAGGCCGCGGGCCACCACATTTGCCTTGTTCTATGTGATGCCACGGGTCTGCCTGTTTTGGCTGAAAATTGCGGTTGTGGTTTCGGACGGTTCTTTTTGTCCTTGCCCTTTGTCCTTCTCCTTAGCCCTTCTGGTTTCTACAGTTTCAGCAAACGCTCCGCGTTGCCGTACGCTATGGCCTTGAGCACGTCTTCGGGGAGCTCCAGTGTCTTGAACCACTCGTTTGCTTCCGCCGGGTCTTCATAAGGGTAGTCGACCGAATACATGATGCGGTCCGGCCCCATGACCTTTAGCGCGTGCTCAAGCGCCGGGGTGTTGAATATCCCACTGGTTGTCACATATATATTGCGCTTTATATACTCAGATACAGACAGCTCCCTGGGCCTCCCGTTCGCAGCCGCAACTTCGCCGTCCCAGCCTTCCCTCTGGATGCGGTGATCCGTCCGCCAGCACCAGAAAGGCAAAAGCTCGCCCATATGGCCAATAAAGACTTTCACATCCGGGACCTTGTCGAACAAGCCGCTCACGATCAGCCGCAGCACATGCTCCGCTGTTTCGATATGGAAGCCCCAGGCGGCGCCCTTCAGCTCCGGAAAAGACCCATATGCCGTTTCGCGGCCTTCGGGCGCGGTACGGGGATGGAGGTAAATGGGGACCTTAAGCTCCTCCGCTTTCTTCCAAAAGCCCAGGTACTGCGGCGCGTCGTAATAAACCGCCTCCTGTCCCCCGGCGTCGTCATACCCATTGACCAGCGCGCCCACCAGCCCAAGTTCCTTGACGGCACGCTCCAGCTCAAGCGCGGCGGCGTCCGGCTCGCGCATCGGAAGGCAGGCAAAAGCGCGCAGGCGGCCCTTATGCCCCTGGATGGCTTCCGCGATATAGTCGTTCCAGGCCCGCGCCGTCTCCGCTTCTATCCCGGGATCCCGGATGCCTTGTATGCCCGGCGAAGTCGCCGACAACACCGCGATTTCTATCTCGCCTTCATCCATCGCGCGGATCCTCATCTCCGTGAGGTCGATCAGCTTTGCCTCGCACTGGCGGAACTCCCTGAGCTTGAGCAGCTGCGGCGTGAACTCCTCCACGCCTTTGACAGCAAAAGCCTCTTCTAAAGCAATTTTCTTCATTGTCATGCCCTCTTTATCAACCTTCTGCCTGCAGACCTTCTATCTGCAAACCTTCTATCCGCAGACCTTCTATCTGCAAACCTGATATCCGCAGACCCTGCCGCTACGCTTCTTTCTTCTCCGGCCCTTCCTGCGCGACCTCCTGTCCGTCCGCAGCCTCCTGCCCGGGCCGCCCCTTTTTGGCGCCTTTGATGAAATAGTCCACAGTGTCCAGACCCAGCGCGATTGTCAGCGTCAGCAGCCCGACCGTCATTATGCAGGCAAAGGGGTAAAGAGGTATGTACAGTACCGCCGTATAGATCCCCGATTTGAAATCTTCTATTACAAGCAATACGCCCGCGTAGAACGTGATGGCGGACAGCACCGTCATCGCAAGCGAGACGCCTGCGTTCTCAAACGCCTTCGCCCGCTTCGGAAGCTTGTCGATGAGCAGCGTCACGCGGATATGCTCCTTCTCTATCTGGGTTATCGCCAGGCTAAGGAAGATTATTATCACCATGAACATTTCGGAAAGCTCATACGTCCCCCGGATAGCCATGTCCCGCGTCACAAAACGCAAGACGATGTCAGCTACAACGATGAGCATGATGACGAAGATTGCCACCATGGCGGCCATCGCTATGCTCCTGCAGATTCTTGTTATGCGCTCTTTTGCTTTGATATACGTCGCCATGCCAACCACCCCCTTTCAATAGAGCAAATTCGGCAGCCAGATCGCTATCTGGGGCAAGAGGATTATCGTGGCGACCGCAAGCACGAGCGCCGCCAGGAAGGGCAGGACCCCTTTGAACACAGTATAGAGCGGGATGTCCTTCGCTATCCCCGCGATAACGAACACGTTGATGCCGACCGGCGGCGTGATTTGCCCGGCCTGCATGATCATGACCATCAGCACGCCGAACCATATCGGGTTCATGCCCAAATCCAGGACCACCGGGTAGAAAATCGGCACCAGAAGGAGCAGCCCGGCGAGCGAGTCCATTATGCAGCCCACGAACGTATAGAGCAAGAGTATCAGCACCAGGACTATATACGGCGAGACATTCATGGACGCTATGCCGTTTGCCATCTCCATGGGGATCCTCGTGATTGTCAAAAAACGGCCGAATACATAGGCGCCGATGATGATGAGGAAGATCATCGCCGAGGTCTTCACCGTGTCGTAGATGGCCTTCTTCATGACTTCCCGCGTGCACCTTCTGCGGGCCACGAGGAAAATAAACGCCCCGAAAGCCCCTATCGCCGCGCCCTCGTTCGCCGTGAACCAGCCCGCGAATATCCCCCCTATTACAACAATGAACAGAAGCGCAATCGCCCAGACTTCCTTGAACGCTTTCAGTTTTTCGGTAATTGTGAATTTCTCACCTTTGGGGCCGGCATCCGGGTCGATCACGCAGATGACCACTGCGGTAATGCAGTAAAAGAGCGTAAGCATAATACCGGGCATCAGCCCTGCGGCAAACATCGCGCCGACGGAATTGCCGGTGGCGATCCCGTAGAGGATGAAGCCGACGCTTGGCGGTATCAGGATGCCAAGGGTGCCGCCTGCGGCGAGGCACCCCGTCGAAAGCGTGTCCTTGTATTTGTATTTCCTCATCTCGGGGAGGCAGACAGTCCCCATCGTGGCCGCCGTGGCAGCGCTGGAGCCTGTGACCGCCGAGAACATTGCGCTGGCGCCCAGGGTGGCTAGCGAAAGGCCGCCCCTCATCCGGCTCAGCCAGGTATAGCAGGCCTTGTACAAATCGCCGCTGATCCCCGAGTGGAAGCAGAACTGCCCCATAAGGATGAACAAGGGGATGACAAACAGATTGAAGCTCGCGGTCGTGGAAAAAGGCACTGTCTTCAGTATACCTATCGCGGCATTAAAATTGACCGCAGCCGCAAACCCGAAAAACCCCACGGTCAGCATGCAAAAGCCGACGTTCATGCCCGTAAACAGAAGGACAACCAGCACAATGATCCCGATTATCCCTATCACTGTGAGACTCAATTAAAACCCCTCCTTGCAAATGCACAACGGCCATCCTGAAAACAACGCGTTCCCAGGATGGCCATATTGGATCCATCGCCGAAAACTATGTCCTATTTATCCTTGTGCTTATCCAAAAGCTCCATGGCCTTTGCCACCAGGGCCTCGGCGTCTGTGCCGCGGTCGTTGGTGTCGGCCATCCACTTCTCGCGGGCCTGCACGCCATATTCGTTGAATATTGCCTGCTCTGCGTCATCCAGCTTATATATCTCGCCGCCCGACTCCGCGATCTTGTCAAAGACGTCAGCCTTCACATCGGCCCACCTGGTTCCGACCACTTCAAGCGCGCCATAGCCGCTGTACTGGTCGATGACCGCCTTAAGGTCGTCTGGCAGGCTGTTGTAGCTGTCGTTGTTCATGACCAGGAAATACGGGTTGACGTGGATAGAGTAGTCAAGGAAATACTGGCCCTGCTCGTAGAACCTGAACGCGCTTACGACGTCCCAGCCGGTTGAAGTGACGCCGTCAACAACGCCCCTTTCCATGGCCGAATAAACGTCGCCAATGCCCATATTCATCGGGTTGGCGCCCGCGAGCGTCGCCCATTCCGTCGGCGGGCCGCCGTTGACCCTCATGTTCATCCCGCGGATGTCGTCGGCCTTCTCGACTTTTGTATTGGTAATCAGCGGGGCGTCGCAATTCGTGTGCAAAAGGATCATATGGACATTCGACCACTCCTCCTTCAGGAAGTCTGTGCTGTCATACAGTTCCCATATGGCATAGCTTGCCTGAAGCGACGTTTTGACCCCGATGAACGGGAGGGCTATGACATCGGTATTGGGAAAGAGCCCCGGTGTGAACGAGGGCAGGCCCCACGCGATATCGACTGTCCCGTCAGCCACCATATTGTAGGAGTCCCCGGGCCCGCCCATCGATCCGCCATGGAAGCAGTGGATAACGATCTGGCCGTTGCTGGCCTTGTTGACCTCCTCCGCCCAGGCGTCAAGGAACATCGCCGTGGCGCCGGTCGGCGCGTCATGGTTCTGCAAATTAAATTCGAATACCTCGCCCGCAGGCTCCGGGGCAGCGGGCTCAGGCTCGGGGGCAGCGGGCTCAGGCTCGACCGCGGCGGGCTCACTTTCCACCGGCGCCGGCTGCTCTATGCCGCCGCCGCACGCGGCCAGAGCAAAGCAGGCCGCCAGCAATAGCGCCAAAACAATATAGAATTTTCTCCTCATTGGTTGAATCCTCCTCCTCATAAAAAGACTCCAAGATACTGCTACAAACTGCTACAAACTGCTACAAATAGAACGATTCATTCATTTATTATAGCATAGCAGGCCTGCCAGGTTTATGGTTTTGCCGCCGCAGCAAATTTTCGTATAGCGTCCCAAAAACACAGAGGGGCCCTTTGCTATTTTTCTCAAGACAGAACACAGCGGGGACGGTTCTTTTTGTGTTCTTCCGAACACAGCGGAGACGGTTCTTTTTGTGTTCTTCCGCGACAATCGGCGGAGACGGTTCTCTGTGTCTTGCCCAGTGTTTTTCCGTTCCGAAGACGCAGGCAAAAGCGCTGGCTGGAAGCAGCCGGGTCACGGCAGGGCCTACAAAACCCGGTTGTCCCCTGCGTCCACGATTTCAGTTATTTCACCCTCTTTAATGATGGCCATGCAGCCCGTCGGCAAAAAGAGCAGCTTCAGCAGCTCCGGCCTTATCGTCAAAAGCTGATATGTACGAACAGAAATATAGTCAGAGGCCGGCCTCCCCTCCTTCTTGTCGCCCAACGCCCCCAGGTACCACCCGCTGTCCCCATCGCCCCGGGCCTCCTGCCTCAAAAAGAACAGGTCGTCCGTTTCAAGCGCCTCTTTGAGTATGATCATAGTGTCTTTGAATGTGACGTACTCGCCCTCCAAATTGGTTTGCTTCAGCAACGCGATTTGCCGCGAGCAGACCCACAGCGCCAGCGATATATCGCTTACCGTATCTTCAAACGGGTTTTTCATATAGTCAGGCACAATGAGGGCCAGCTCGCCGTCAATAATGGCCATGATATACATCGACCACCCGATTTGGAGCTTGTAGCCTTCCAAAAGCACGTTTTTGCTTTTCTGAGTGTCGCTGACCAATTCAAGGATAGATTTGGCCTGGAGGGAAAACGCTTCTTCACAATAAGCATTGACATTCCTGCCGTCTATTTTTTTTGTAATTTTTCTTGTAGCCATATTCTTTCCCTCGTGTGAGATGATGATGTTTTTCATAATAGTATTGCTGCGGCTATTTGTCCATACTATGCAAGGTGATAATGGCGGCGCGGTTTTTCTATGCGGCTTTTCTATGCGGCTTTTCTGCCCATTGCATTGTCTTCCTTAATATGACACGCTGTTGTCAGATTTACCTGATATAATAAAGAATACTTTTGGCCGCACTGAAAACGCAGAATACAAGGCAGGAGGCGCTTATGCCCAGACCGGCAACAAAACAGGATCTGATCCTTACAGCAAACACACAGTTTGAAAAGATGTGGAATATAATCGATTCCATGCCCGCAGGCGCACAGGAAGCCGTTTTCTGTTTCGGGGACGACCCGGGCCTGAAAGAAGCGCATTGGAAACGCGACAAAAATATCCGCGACGTCCTTGTGCATCTATATGAGTGGCACCAGCTGCTGCTTGATTGGGTGCGGTCCAATCAGGCCGGGGAGTCAAAGCCCTTCCTGCCCGAGCCATACAACTGGAAGACCTACGGGGACATGAATGTGGGTTTTTGGGAGAAGCACCAGGACACCCCTTACGAAAAGTCGCGCGAGATGCTGAAAGGCAGCCACCTGGAAGCGATGGCGCTGATAGAGTCTTTCACGGGCGATGAACTTTTCACAAAAAAGCATTTCCCTTGGACAGGCACAACGAACCTTGGCAGCTATTGCGTGTCGGCAACCGCCAGTCATTACGATTGGGCGATGAAGAAACTCAAAAAGCACAAAGCCCTGTATGAACAGGCTCTTTGAAATCACTTACATCCTGCTGAACAGGACAACTGTCACGGCAAGGGAATTGGCGGGGCATTTCGGCGTGTCCACGCGCACGATATACAGGGATATTGATGCGCTCAGCCTTGCCGGCGTCCCGGTCTATACGGAAAAAGGCAAGGGCGGCGGCATCGGCCTGCTGCCGGATTTCGTCCTGGACAGATCCATTTTGAGCGAGCAGGAACAAGACGATATCCTGTCCGCTTTGCAAAGCCTTTCCGGTGTCAGGGCCGCGGAAAACGGCCAGGTGCTTGAGAAGCTATCCGCTGTTTTCAACAAGAACGCTGTGCGTTGGCTGGAGGTGGATTTTTCTGATTGGGGCGCCATAAGCGACAAAGCGTTCGGGGATTTCAAGACCGCCATCCTTGAGCGCCGTGTCGCGGAGTTTGATTATTACAGTACCTATGGCGAAATGACGCGCCGCCGCATAGAGCCGGTCCGGCTGTGGTTCAAGTCAAAGGCGTGGTATGTCAAGGGCTTTTGCCTGACCCGGCAGGATATGCGGCTGTTCAAGCTGTCGCGGGTACGCAGCCTGGTCGTGACGGATGAGCGGTTTGCCGGACGCAAATACCCGGCGGGCTTGCCGGATCCCTCCCCGGAATGCCTTGAAAGCCAGGCCGTGGCTCTGAAACTGAAAGTCGCGCCGGAGATGGCCTATCGCGTATATGATGAATTCATCGAGGAAACCGCGGAAAAACAGCCTGACGGCAGCTTTGTGGTTTCGGTCACATGGCCGGAGGACGACTGGATCTATAGGCTGATCCTGTCATACGGTGAATATATCGAGGTGCTGGAACCTGTGCATGCCCGGGAAACCATCAAGGGGATGGCCAAAAAAATCGCGGAGAAGTATCCCGGCGCTTGCCCCGGCATTTAAATATGACACACTGTTGTCAAACCAGTCTGCTACAATCAGGGAAAACACTTAAGGGAGGTTGCCAGGTGTGGAAGACTGGATCGGAAGACGGTTTCCTATGCCATATTAAGGCGACCGCCGAGCAGAAGAACGGAGGAACGAATGAGTATTGAGATTATTATGAAAGAGTCGGAAATCGCTGTGGCAATGAAGAAGGAAGCGGTCGGATGTGACACCATCTCCGATGTTATGGCCGAAGGCTATCAAAAGCTGTTTGCGTACGTGGGGCAGCAAGGCAAGGAAATCGCCGGCGCGCCATACTGCAAGTATACCAATGGGAACGAGGGCTTCACACAATTTGACCTCGAGCTTGGGGTCCCGGTAAGCGAACCCTTGCCGGAGCAGGACGGGTTCTATATGGCCAAAACCTGCGAAGGCAAGGCTGCCTGCGCGATGCACACAGGCGCATACAAAGAAATAGACAAGACCTATGGGGCCCTGATGGAATACCTTACAGCAAACAATCTGGAATCAACAGGGGTGTACTACGACTACTACATCAGCAACCCCGCTGAAACGCCCGAAGACGAGCTTCTCACGAAGGTGATTTTCCCGGTCAGCCAGGAGGCGGCCGTCTGAGCGGGCGGCGCCGTAACGTAGCACTGCTTAGCACCGCTTAGCACCAAAGTAGCACCAAGTAGCGCCCCCGCAGCATGGCAACGCCATGCACGGCGGGGGCCCTTGTATTTCATTATTCGTCTTTGGGCGCTACCAGCAACAAGACGCCTGCGATGACGCCGACGAAAAGAAGGCAGCAAACACCAAACGCAACTGTATTTGGGCTATAGCCTTTCCTGATTTTGTTCGCATGTATCGTCATCGGTATGCCCCAGGCAAGGGCGATGCCAAAAGTAGGTATGGCCAAGCCGATAGTGCCGACGATCATCAGGATAAAAGCGGCGGTGAACAAACCATCGTTTTGTTGGTATCTGGGGTACATCCCCATGCCGGCTTGTGAGTATTGCGGCGGAGCCTGATACTGCTGGCCCTGGTACGGGGGCGGCGGCGGGGCCTGGTACTGCTGCTGGCCCTGGTACTGCTGCTGGCCCTGGTACTGTGACTGACCCTGGTACGGGGGCGGCGGGGCCTGCTGCTGGGCCTGTTGCTGGCCCTGGAACTCGTACGGAGTCGGGCCCGGCGGCGGGGCCTGTTGCTCAGGCGGGTCCGGGTAAGCAGGCGGGTCCGGGTAAACAGGCGGCTCCTTCCCGTAATCCTGGCCGAAACCGCTGGCAGGCGGCTCCTGCTCGTGTTCCTGACCGAAACCACCGAGTTGCACACCGCAACCACAATTTCCACAAGTAGTAGCGGTCCCTATTTCCGCTCCGCATTTTGGGCAAGTAGCCATATTGTCCTCCTTTGATTCTTACAGGCTGTATTGTGAATACCACCGAAAAAGGCATACCCGATATTCATTGGTGTTCCAACGCTTTTTGCATCATTCTCGGCTTGTAGGCTAGTATACCACTTTCTGAGCCAAAAGGGGGGCCAGACCCCATTACTGCCAGGGGCATTTTGGCAAAGTGGCAGCGATTCGGAGAAAACATAGCCTTTTTGTTAGAAATGGCAGCCGCTTACTACACTGCAGACGCCAACATGTCCGATGTCAACAGGCCAACGCGTGAAAAGGGGACAGGTCGAAGGTCGAAGCCACTTTACTCAAGACAAAAGGTTCAATTGGCCCAGAACCTTTCCCATACCAGATTCAAAAAGTATTCTTCCAGCCTGTGGACAGGATCATCCTCCTCCGGCGTCCATCTGTCTACAATATGGTATTCTCCGTCCTTTACGCCTTCGATAACTATTTCATGCCCATCCAGCCCAAGCGAGTCGATTTCCATCGGCAGGTTCCAGTAATCAACATCATCCAACAACATAAGGAAGTCACGGGTCTCATCTTTGCCCAGTGTTGACTCCCCGGAATCTGCAACTCCATTGCCATCCCCTTGGGATGCAATGCCGTCGCTGGCTTTGTAGTAGACATCCGCGGCCCCATCATCCCTTATTTCGACCCGCACGACAACCGTGTCATCAAAAGCCGGGTAACATGAAAGGCGGTAAATATGGCCTTTCGACCCATACAGCGCCTCTTCATCCAAAGCATAAAGCTCCTGGGAGTACCAATCGTTGGCGTAACCGTGCAGGTCCTTGATGATCGGCGGGATTTCATCGAGGCAATATTTGGCATAGCTGCTCCCCAGCCCAGACGCAAAAATCCCGCTTGTCATGCTTTCAAACACGTCATTCGGGACGGTATAGCCTTTGACCCTGTAAAGGTTTGTAGCCAGGACTCTGGCTTTCCCAGGCAGCCTGTCAAGCACTTCCCGCACTTTGGGATACTCGCGCGTGGCGTTCACCATGACCCTTTGCATATCCGTGGCGTAGTCGCCGCTGATTATATAGGAATACATCAGCCCGCCCGGCGAGGAGTCCTCCCTTTCGTTCCACACATAGACATAGACGGATGTATATTGGTAGAATTTGACGCACTGGAGCCTTTCGTTCCAAAAAACGCCGTAGCCCAGTGCATGACCGACATATTCGAGTGGGATGTATATGGTCCCGCCTTCCTGTACAGGCGTGGTGGCCATTAAGATCTCCTGCCCGTCCCTTATCAAGATATTGCTGCCAACCTCAACGCTGACGACCGTCAAAACGCCAAGGACATCTTTCGTAATTGTGGTTTTGCCGCCATCGGTCTCGTAGCGTATATTGCCGCCGAACAGTTTGCCGAAATGCGCCATCGGAAACATGGTCATGCCGTTTTCGTCGAAATACGGCTTGGGCTTTTCGAATCTGTATGGTGGGATGGATCCGTCGCCTTCTATCTGCACCTCTTTCATCCCTGCCCTGTCTTTTGCATAAGTGAGATCCGGCATGTCTTCGTAATAAGGCAGGCCGGGGGCTGGCTGCAAACCGTTGCCGCCGGCGCCCGAACAGGAGGCCAGCGTGTAACAAAACATGCACGTCATAATGATGCAGCATATCCCTTTGAAGGACTTTGTTGCCTTTCGCAACGCCATTCGCAGCGCCTTTCGCAACGCCATTCGCAGCGCCATTTGCAACGCCATTCGCAGCGCCTTTCTAGCGTGCGATTTGGACGACCCTGCTTTTATTGCAAAGAGGGTACTCTTCGATGAAAGGGGTCATCAGGCTGTTCATCCTGCCAAAAGACTGCCCATAAAAATAGAGGGCTGTCTCCTCGGGCCCTTGCCAGTAGCTGTAGAACTTGCAGTCCTCACCCAAGGCCCTAAGCAGCTCTGATATCACGAAATTGACGTCACAGGACTTGTATACCTCATCTTCAAGATCAGTCCCGTTAAGATACAGCGCCAGGCCCTCCAGGAACCCGATTTCCTCATTTTTGTCCTCCGAAACCAGGAACGAGCCTTTGGGGATCCAAAGGCGCCCGAGGAAGCCCTTTAGTTTTTCGTAATTTTCATCAAGATTCCCGGTCAGGCATATTTCGACGTCACAATTGATTATTTCGCCCGTCTTTTCTTGAAGCGTCCCCCCACCGTCGACCTCTCCTATGCCCGCTTCCTGCAGCATATCATTGATAGGATCCTCAAACAGGTCCCCCCTGTCGAACGGCATGATCCGCGCATTCAGGTTTAATGTCAGATGCCTGGACTGTCCCATAATCCCTCCTCAAATAACTTTGTACAATAAATAACTTTTTGCAGCAGCCTGTTGCAAAATTATCGGGTCTGGCCATCAATTGCCGCCAACGGTATAAGTATTGAGCAATTGTGCTTCGTTTTCAAGCAAATCGTCAACCAAGTATGCAGCATCAAGATACTGTATGCCATAAACCCCGCTATCGATTTGACCGGAAAGTTCGCTCCGATAGAAAACATCCATCGCTTCGCGATGAGTTATAGAGACACGTTCGGAAAGCAAATTGATGATATCTTTCTCAAGCGATTCCTTCAGTATATTGTCGAGCAGTTTTTCGTCTGTCTGCCCAGTCATTTTCTTAAAACCTTATATGATTCTGAAAAAGCCAAATGTTTATCAATGACTTCCTGGCTCAGCAGACAGATTTGGTCGTTATTCTCATAATACTGCAATTCGAATAATGTCCTCTCTATATCCCAAATCCCACGATAATACATGTCAACAACAGTATAGACCTTATCATTAGCGACACTGCCAATTACAACATCATACTGCTTATATACATCGCCGCCTCTTCTGCAGGCACAGACAAATTCCACCCATTCTCTATCGTTTTCAGCGAACTCCTTTTTTCGAAAACCTGCAAGCATCTCATCCATATTATAAACGCTTACAACAGCAGCCGCGCTCAAACGCAACGCTTTCCTATTCGCCCAGCGCTCTGCCTGATCTTGGATGGTCGTTAAATAAAACCCCGGCCCAAAATCGAGGTTTCTTTTGGAATGGATAACGTCTGGGTTTGGGATTTCTATCGTTGAACCATGATAGATTCTCATACAGCGACACCTTTTTCCCGCGCAAACTCGGTCAAATCCTCTACAAGATATTCCGTGCCCAAAGTATGCAAAGTGTCATAACACTTAAAAATATAGCCATCTAATATATCTGTATTATTGAGGATTGCGTATATTTCGGGCACAGACTTGCCCCACCGCTCCGCAAGGCGATGAATCAGGAACACTCCAAAGTCTTTTTCGTCAGCAGTACACTGTGTCATTTCAACCCTTATTAGATGTCAATACATCCAGTTTCCTTGTTAAACCACATTCGCGAACTGCTCTTTTATGGCTGCTCGAATAACGTCAGAAGGCGATATAGAAAGCGCCTTTGCTTTTGTATTGACAACGCGCGCGTATTCGGGTCCGAGCAACTCTGATACAAGAGCCTGCTCCTTTTTTCGTGTGAAATATCCCGGCTGCCCGGATAATGGCGGTGGCGTTTTCGCGTATTCATCAGCAAGTATTTCAAGTTGTTTCCGTGACAATTTTTCCATATCATTCACCTTATCTTATCTAATAACTCTTATTCGATACTCTTTTCTGCATGGCATCGCGTGGAACACGACCAGATAATCCTCTTCAATTTCATACGCTATCATTTCCACAAGATTCGCGTTCTCGTCATATCCGACCATAAGCGTCTTTAATGGATCATTATCCACCGCCTCATCAAAAAAGTAATTCTCAAAAACAAATAATACTGTTTCCCGCGAAATGCCGTGTTTCAGCGCCGAATCCAAAACTTCGATTTTTAACTCGATGCCGCCAATTACTTTTTCTTCAGCCAACAATCGATACCCCTTGTTTTTCGTCTCTTTCTTTTCGCGTGGTCATACCAATAGTATAAACGAAAACTGCTTCCTAATGTAAACACATCCAGTTTTCACGCATTGATAATTCCTTTTAGTAATTATACATCATTTCGCTGGCAATTATTTTACAAGTGAAACCTACCTTTGCAAACTCCAAATACATCAATACATCCGATATTTCACCGTGCATTACTACGGAACGCAAAAAATCGCTCCATAGCAAGAGTGCCTTTAATAGCCTTCCGGTTTAGTCTTCAGCTTTACTTTCATCTTGGTATGATGTGGTCAACTGTCCAGACACTGTCTGGACATCAGGATAGTTCCGATAATAATTCCTCATATTGAACATGGCAAAGCGACAGCCAGTTTTTCGATATCAACGCTTTCGGCGATCTCCACGCGGGGTCATATTCACTTAAAACGACTGGATACAGCTTACGGTATGGAAATCAATCAGATAGTCGTTTCAATAATCTATTGCACAGGAATGTTAAGTAGGGCGATACCGTTTTCTTTTGTCCAAAATCCCAACCTTTGAATTTTTGGTAGACTGATTCAGGCGTGAACATTCCGTCCGCGTCTTGTTTCCTTTTTATCAGGTCAACCATTTCACAAAATCGCGAATCAGTTTTAACAAAATTATACTTACTCAAAAGGTCGGCAACGCTTACAATGTCATACCAAATGGCGGGTGCTTTCAGCTTGCGGAAATCTGTACCCATATAAAACATATACGGATGCCTTTCAAGGCTGTTTTCCCAGAGAGATAGGATAACCTTTATCCCGCCCTTTACAATATCACTGTTTTGATACTCGTCAATTTCAGATAAGAGCTTTAACATGATAAGCGTTGCAGCCGGACAACAATCGTCTTTTCGCCCGGGGCCTCTGAATGTTCCGTGTTCTTCTGATACGGAACATGGAAAACCTTGCTCTTTGAACAGGCTTGATAAGTATTCCACGCCTTGTTTGATATGTTGTTCGTAGTTGATCTTGGCTTTGTGCAAAGCCATAAGCAGTAAAGGCGCGTCACACAGACACCAGCCAAAAACATCCTCGCCTTTTCCGCCGTAGTGTGGCGGTATATTGGTTAAGGATTGATATACTCCGTTCTTGTCTTTGTGGCTTAGAATCTGCTCAACAGCGTTTTCGATTTCAGGTATGTCCGTACCAAAGCCAATATCAAGCAAGAATAATAACTTATGTATTGATAAACCGGGGTCTTTATGATTTCTAACGATTGCATTGTGAAAGCTGGTAATATCGTCAAGGTACGATTGGATTTTTTTATCCTTCAGCGCATCATTTTTCAAAGCGGATAAATCCTCTTTGCTTTCATTGAGAAGATTCAGTCGAATTGCGTATTGCAACCACGGCTCACTAAGGGATAGAAGGTTTTCGTACATGAGTTATCCTCCAAGTAATTGCATATGAAATAGCCACTATACGATGCTCCGCTTAATCATACCATGCTCGAAGCAATTCAGGGTTGGCAGTGAATTCATCTGCATCATTGAATGTTTGGGAAAAATCCATTATCAAGCGCGCCGAATCAGGAATGCTCGTGACTTTTATACCATCTATCACTAATCGAGCAGTGTCGCGGCCTTTTGATTCAAGAAACCCTATGTACTCTACCGCCGCGCCAAAAGCTGACGCCCGCTTTCCGAATTCATAAAAAGTCCCAACAGTCGGTGAATAATTGAATTTCTGCTCAGGATTGATAAACCCGATTTCGAGTAAGCGAGAAAGTATCGCCAGTGAAAATTCACAACTTTCAGTTCCACCAAAAAACTTCTTGCCTTTTAGTCCGAGCATTTCGGCGGCACTATCCCACAGCTTTGAAGTTTCTGATTTTTGCTCTTTACTCATATATCCTCGCTTTCTAATAATATCTGCTGAACGCCGTTTATTACTGGCGTCAATGACTGGTATTTTTCAGGCATATCGTTTCCGATTTTATAAGTCGCGACACCAACAGGTTTATTGTAATCTTGCACCGCCAATTCAACGACAGCCTTATTCATTTCTTTGCAAAGAAGGATACCTATAGATGTGTTTTCATATGGTCGTTTTACGAATTTATCTAAAGCGGAAAGATAAAAATTCAGTTGACCCAAATCAGCCGGGGTAAATTTTTTTCGCTTCAATTCAAAGGCGACAAGACATTGCAAATCGCGGTTAAAAAACAGTAAATCTACAAAAAACTCATCGTCTCCTACTATCATTCGATATTCATTACTTATGAAGCAGAAGCCTTTTCCGCAAGTCATTATGAATTTTTTCACGTTAGCAACAATAGCATCCTGCACATCATCTTCATCATAATCCTCTGGGCTTTCAAAATGTATATAATCAAGAAGATAGTCGTCTTTGAAAGACCGGACTGCAAGCTCCGCAGATTTCGCATCTGAAATAGTTAAGTTGAAGTTGTTCGGCAGACTTCCGAATGAAGAGTATTCTTTATTATTCAGATGATTTTTCAGGGAAACAATATCCCAGAATTCTGAAGCACAACGATGAATATAGAACCAACGCTCTTCAGTAGAAATCGCTTTGCGGATAATTTCGCGATGATGCGTAAAACCAACCCTTGCGAAGGATTCCTTTTCTAAATCAGTCAATTCGGCAGTTGGCAACTGCCGAATTTCAAGATGGATTTCCGTTCCCATAATTTCGGCAGTCTTGAACTGCCGATCTGGTTCAAGTACGGGCATCCATTCTTCATAGAATATGCGCATATTTTTCATGTTTGTTGGGGAAAAACCTCGGATGCCAGGCAATTCACCTTGAAGTCGTTCCGAGATAGCTTCAATAGCTCCGCTTCCCCATTTGCCGACGCGCGTGTTATCTGAAACATATCTTCCCACATTATAATACAGTTTCAATTGCTCGATATTCGCTTTAGAAGCCACTTGAAATCGGCTTTGTAAAATTGCGTTTTTTATCTCTTTCACAGCTTTTGAATAAGTTTTTATATCACTCAATTATCACTACCTCTTTTGCCAACGACCTACCCCTGAAGGGTTGGGCTTGTGGGGCGAAGCTCCACGCTTCCTCTCCGATATCGACGGCTCAGTACAGGCTCTCCGGTCTGCCGATTTAACGCCCCCATTCCTGTTCATCTTCTTCTATGTATCGGTACAGGACGTCAATATGAAGATTGTACACTTTCCTCCGTGCGCCAAAGTACTTCATGAGATAGCACTTCGTCTCATTATCCGGGTATGCCCTGTATTTGTAGCCTCTGTTCATCGTCTCAGTCATACGGTGAGTATACACCAAAATACATACGATTGCAAACGTTTGTTTTGGGACTTTTGCGTTATGGAGTTTTTTAGTTACTACGTTAACTTCCTGAGTTTTCCCCACTAAAATGTCTTTTCTTGTCCTTCGGCTAAATTTCGCGCTATACGGCGCCTGTCAGGAACCCCAGTATCTCATCGTAAGATTTGTCGCTCTTAGCGAAGGCATCCATCAGTTCGCCTTTCATCATCGCGTCTTTTTTCGCCATCAGCTGCCGTAGTTCCGCAACCGCCGCGTCGTACCTTTCCTTCGAGCGCACGACCTTTTCCTGCGCCTTTTCGATCTTGCCTTCAATCGATATTCTCTGCCTTGCCTTTGCCATTTTATTCATCCCCTTTCATCGCCGACAGCGCCGCACTGATCTCGCCCGCCTGTTTCTTTATGTATCCTGGATCCAGCTTGAACGCTTTCAGGATCGCCTTTTGGGTAGCCGTCACCGCATGGTCCAGACGGTATTTACTGTCCAGCAGCTTCATCATCTCTATCTTCTCAAGTTCCCTGATCGCCGCCGGGACAGTCATGTAGTTTGCCTTGTTGTCGTTCTTCACCATTTCGTCCTTCAGGTATGTGTACATTTTGCTCCTGACAATGAGCGCGATGAACTCGACAAATATCTTCGCGGCCGCCGACTCATCCGAGTGTACGCGCAGGCTTTTGTTGCCCAGGTATGACTTGTCGCCCCGGAACAGTTTTTCCGACGCGTCCCTGCTCTTGTAAAGGGAAAGCGCTTCATTCGCCGTCATCTTCTCTGACGTGACGATCGCGAAGTACCCGCACAGATCGATATCGCGCTCTATCGCTGCCGCATTCTCCTTGGCGAACAAAAATACCTTGTCTTCCCCCTTGCCCTCCTTGTCGAAAAACAGCTTGAAATATTTCTCGTACGCTTTTGGTGACGAGAGCTTCTGGCCTTCCTGTTTCTCAAGGTATTTCGCCATCTTTTCCATATTCGCCTCGATCGTCTCGCGTTCAGAGGACTCCTTCCTGCTGCTGTGGAAAAGATGGAAGTACCTTTCAGTCTCGTCTGACGCGAACAGCTTGCGCTTTACGGTCATGCCGTAAACCTTGTATTCCCTTATGCTATTGCCCCTTTTGTTTTCGAATTGTCCCTTGTTTTCAAGCACGAGGGCATTTACAAGGTCGGCCATGCCCTTCACCATGATCACGAAATCGTATCCGCATTTGTCCATGTACTGTATGTTTTCTTTGCTGAAGTATCCCCTGTCAAGGATGAACCCGGCGCGCTTGTATCCATAACCCATTGCCTTTTCCAGCATGAACTGGAGCTGTGAGATGTCTACGATGCTGCCTGGGTACTCTTCATAGAAAAGAGGCTCCCTGTTGTACGTGTCATATGCGATAGAATAATTGAACACCGGCAGGCCCAGGTCCTTTTTCGCGTGCCCGTATTCGACTATCTCGATATCGCCTGCCTGGCAATTCTTGTTCGTGGAGTCGTATGTGATGTAGATCCTTTCACGGTGGTTCCGTGTGGAATTCCACTCATTCAGGAACCCGATGCTCTGTTCGTCGGTGATGCCGTTTAGGAAATCCGACACTTTTGAATCGCTGTACACTTTCATCCCTTCCGTAAAAAGCGGATGGTTATACGCATAGTCCGGATAATACTGGCCGGCGTTGTTTTCGCATATGATCGAATACGCTACGAGGTCAAGAAAAAACCCGGCGTCTTTCTCGCCAAGATAATTTGCGAGCATCCCTTTGAGCTTGTAGACCTCCATGACCCTCTTGACCACAATGAACGCGCCGACGCGCAGGCAACTGCTTCTCAGCCCGCCGCCCTTCACCTCCGGAAGCTGGGCGTCCGGGTAATACAGAAGGAAGTTTTGGTTTGGGCGCATCATCGTCTCGTCTTCATCTGACTGCTTGCCTATTGAGACACGCTTGGGGATAGTATATTTCCGTTCAGGCAGGTACTTCCGCCCATATTCAAAATAGATATAGACGCTTTTCCCCTCTGGCTTACGGGTGATCTTCGTGTCGTTGACAGGTATTTTGACCATAAAATCCAGGTACATGGCAGCTCCTTTCCCACTCAATATTTTAGTGTTATTTGACACTAAAATTATACAACACCCAGCACCGCCGTGTCAAGTAAAAAAACCCGGGAACCGGGTTTTTTTCAACACTTTTTTCAATTATTTTTTTCTATGCGCTATTTAGTGGGAATTTTTTCAGGAAGTTAACGGAGTATTCCAAAGCCCTAAAAACACAAAACGACCCTGTTTTTAATATTTATGTAAAAAAAATACATTTTTATTAAAAATAGGGTTGACATTATATGGAAGTGCTGTTATATATAAGAAAGTACGATTCGCATGGGCGTAAGCCAGGACGAGTCGGACGGTTATAGGCTTATATAGGTTCTCGTTCGTTGGATAGTTAAAGGAGTTGACATGGAAAAGGTTAGAGTAAAGCAATTGCGCAATGTTGTGTCCGTTGTGCTTGTCACAGTGTTGTGTTTCATTTTGTTTGTGCCGGCAGCGGGGTCGGATGTTTTGAAGGACCCGGCTTCCCCCGCGATCGAAAGCGCGAGTGCAGTCGGGGGCGATGCCGCAGCGGGCATGGGTGCTGGCGCCGGGGAAGGCGATGCCGCAGCGGGCATGGGTACGGGCGCCGGGGAGGCTGGCGGCGCAGGCGAAGGACGGCAGGCTGCTGCGGATGTGGATCTGCCGGACTACGCGCTGCTGCCGGACGGCACGCCAGACCCGGCTTTCCTGGGTGAGGACGGGAAGCTGTTCGTGCTGTCTTTGGAGGAGTATGAAGAGCTTTTAGAGGAATGGAAAAACCCGGAAAGAAAAACAGAAGGGATGCCTACAGTGCTTGAGCTGCTCGGGCATATCCCGGCTGACCCCGGAACTTTGGATGCAGAGGGCAGCGCCGGGACAGGCCTCGATCAGGGGTCAGCAGGGGCTGAAGCCGACGCGGAGACAGGCGCGGAGATAGACGCGGAGACAGGCGCAGGAACCGGTGCAGGGACGGGTGCGGACGCAGGAAACGGCGCAGGAACCGGCGCGGGGACGGGCGCGGACGCAGGAAACGGCGCAGGGACAGGCGCAGGAACCGGTGCGGGGACGGGCGCGGACGCAGGAAACGGCGCAGGGACAGGCGCAGGAAACGGCGCAGGAACAGGCGTAGGGAACGGCGCGGGAAACGGCGCGGGGCAAAACCCGGCGGTAGCTGAAAATCGGGCTGGTGGAATAACCGGCCAGGGACTGGCAGCGGCGGAAGGTGCGCCGGGGACGAAGGCCGGAAAGGGGCTCTTGGCGGCGGAAGGCGAACCGGGCGCTTCGCTGGGTGCGGGCGCTTCCCCGGGTACGGGCGCTTCCCCGGATGCGGGTACTTCCCCGGGTACGGGCGCTTCGCCTGATGCGGGTGCTTCCCTGGGTGCGGATGCTTCGCAGGATCCGGGCATGGCGCCGGATGCAGGCATTGACGGGCAGCAGGCGGCAGAAGCCCAGCTTGGCCCGGATGCCGCAGGGGCAGAAGCGGGAGGCATGGTTTCCGCGCTCAGCGGGGAGATTGTGGCCCTTGCGGTCAATTACCCGTATTTTTTCCATATTGCGGGGCAGACCGACCCATACGGCTCGGGCCATAGCTACAGGCAGTATTTTGTCCCGGCGGGCTCTGATATACCGATGCTCTCATTCTGCCTTGAGATGGGCAAGAACGCGCCGCCGGACAGCGAGAAACTCCCTTACATGGTGCTGGGGGTGCCATCATGGTCGGAGGCGTTTGCGACGTTTGGCCCTTCGGTCCTCAGGAGCTATGGGATAGATACAGAGACAGACAATGAATACCGCCAGTGGGCAATGCAGGATGCGGTCTGGGTACTGACAGGCGCCGACATAGGCGTCGCGGCCGAGGCGCCGGTTGTCAAGGCTTTGGTCGCTGCCGCGCAAAAGCCGGTGGTGTTTAGCAACCCTTATTTCTTCGGAATCCAGGACGGGGGGATGCTGGAAGCCCAGGACTATAGCCCGGGCTATGTCCGGTATGGTCCTTTCTCGATCAAGTGGATGAGCGGCACGGCCACGCTGGCCGTCACCACCGAGGATGGCGCGGCCGTCCCCGGCGCCTGGCTCGGCGACGCATCGGGCACGCAGTACGATATGTCCGCCGTGCCGGGGGAAGAGGATCTGTATGTCTATATCCCAAAGGGCAAAGGCCTGGGGCAGCGGATCAGCATGGAGATCGGCGCGCCATATGTCTTGCCTTCATACATGCGGGCCTATGAGGCGCCCCACCCGCAATATCAGAACCAGCTTGTCATGTGGACCTGGGACCAGTTCTCCGGCACGGTCTCGCTCAGCACAAGGCTTGGGGGCTTCGGCGAGGTAGAAATCATCAAGCTCGACAAGGGCTGGCAATCCGACTACCTCGAAGTGGACTACAATGGCGACGGGAAAGGCAATGTATACAGGCTCAGCGGCGCCGAGTTCAAACTCCAGGAATTGAGCAACGGCGTGTTCTCTGATAACGGTGTGGGCGTTGCATATGACCCGGTCACAAGGACGTACAAGACAGGCCTGCTTGCAGAGACAGAGGGAAACAAAGGGCAGTTCCGCATCGTCGAGACCGGCGCGCCATATGGTTACCGCTCGTCCGCCACACTTGACTTCAACTGCTTTAGCAAGTACGACCCTGTGCCTCCGGGCCGGTTGGGTGACATCTATAATGGTTTGGGCGGCGCGGACGGCTCTGTCAGCGGAAAACTGTTTGTACTTAACGACTTGCTGAATGTCAAAATCGAGCTTGTCAAGCGTGACAGGGCGGAAAACCAGCCAGGCTTTTCTTCGCCTGCCGTCCCGCAAGGGGAGGCGACGCTGGCCGGCGCTTACTATGGTCTGTTTTACGCTGAGGGGGTCACGGATCCGTCGGGGATCAAGCGCAAAGCCGGGGAGCTTGTCTGTATCGGTATCACAGATGAAAACAGCCGGATAGTATTTGACAATTCCGACGCGAAGAAAGGGGCTTCGGACAGGAAGCTGATCTGGGAAAACAGCGATACAGCCACGAACTACGGGACTGCGGATTACCCGATCCACCTGCCGGCTTTTAAGCGGCTGGACCGCCGGATATATCCTGCGCTGTATTATATCCAGGAACTCGTACCTTCACCCGGGTATTTGCTCGATATCGACCCCGGCACAGCTGAGCTTGACATCAACGGCATCCCGGTGCCAGGCACAGGTACGGCGCGGAAATACACCGCCGACGCGCGGGACAGCGGATCAGCGGGCAACCCGGCCGGCATACGGATAGAGACGACCGTTACCGAGCAAGTAAAGATGCGGGGCTTCCTCCTCAGGAAAATAAGGAGCGACGGCTACGAAACAGAAATATACAATTTGAACGGCGCGGGCTTTTCGGTCTACATGATCGACGACCTTCTGCAAACGATCAAAAAGGCAGCCTTATCTGATCCGTCAGTCAAGGTTCCGGTGCGCGGGCCAGGTGGATGGGACAAGCAGGACTTCATCGACTTCTTCTTCGAAGCTGATTATGAGTATCCTCCAGGGGCGGACTCGGGGAAGGACTGGTACGACCCGGGGACTGGCAATTATAAAGGCCGGTACAATTTCGATCTCTATCCCGGGCTTCAAAGGGCGAAGATCGACTACGCGGAAAGCCCTGTGTTCTATTCGGGCGCCCCGCTTGTCCCGGGGCTGCGCTACGGCAAGTATGGGCATTCAGGGTCCATTGACAACGGGGAGGTCGTCTTCCCGGAGTTCCCGTACGGTGAGTACATCGTTTTTGAGACATATGTGCCGCAGGGTCATGAGCGCGTCAAGCCTTTTGTCGTAAGCATCGCGGAAGACGCCGGAGACATATACGACCACGACGGGGTATGCAACCCGGACCGGCCTGAACAAAGCTGGCGGATCGCCATTGACAGCGATATGTTCTCTATAAGGCTCTGGAAGAAGGATGCGGAAACAGGCCGTGTCGTCGTTGGCAAGGACGCCGCGTTCCGGCTGAAATACCTCGGCGCTGACGGGGTCGAAGGCGGGGCGGACGACAGATGGGTCGAGATGGTCGTGGCCGGCCCGGGGGGGACTGAGCGTTTTGGCACGGCCGAAAACCCGTTCCGGGTAGGTGAAGGCGGGGTACTGATACTGCCGAAAAAACTGAAGGCCGGGAGCTACAAACTTTATGAAATCGAAGCCCCTTCAGGCTATGTACTTTCGTACCACGAAATAGACGACGCAGGCGGTTTCTATCAGGCCGACAGCAGCCTGGTTCATAAGCACGGCTACGGCAGCGATGAAAAGGCCGGGGACGCCAACTATACGGAGGGGCATTATATCATTTACGCTCCTGCCATTGGCACATCTGCCCCCCAGCCGGATGTCGGAATCGTATTTGATATAAACGAAGCGCACAGGGTCATTGATTTCGATATCGACGAGGATGGCTATGACGACTTTGTCATTGAGGTCGTCCAGTTCAACGAGCAGCAAAAAGGCCGGATAAACATACACAAGGAAAAGGAAAACACCGAGGCCGCCGGAGGGACATCACCCTTTGAAGGCGTCAGGTTCGAACTTTATGCGGCCGAGGACATCCGAGCGCTTGACGGCTCCGGGAATCTGGTTTTCAGAAAAGGCGATCTCGCCGCCTCTACCCTTACGGACAGCGACGGCAACGCGTATTTCAAAAATCTTTATCTTGGCCGGTATACCCTGAAAGAAGCCGGCATCGACGACGCTTCCAAAACGATGATAAACGGCAAGCTGGTGTCGGGGTACAAATTCGTCGACCAGATCGAAATCGACCTTACCGCGCCGGAAGGGGCGGGCCTTGACAGGGAGAGCCTTTTTCATCAGGAAATACCGATCGTATGCGTGTCCTTTGATATGCTCGATACCTGGCAGCTCGGAAGGGTGGAGGTTCACAAGACCGGCGAAAAGCCGGATGAAGGGAATGGCGGCGGCGTGCAAGGGGGCGCCCCGACCTCTCAAATTGAAGAGCCGCTTGAAGGGGTCGTGTTTGAAGTGGTTGCCGCAAAAGACATAAAGGACGTCAACACAGATGAGGTCATATGGAAGAAAGGGGATGTCGCCGGCTCTATCGTGACGGACAAGGACGGGTACGGCTGTCTGGACGGCCTCTTGCCGGGGAATTATATACTCAAGGAGGTAAGCGCCCCCGACGGATATGTTTTGATAGAGGACAAGCCCTTTACGATCAAAAAACGCAAGCCGGGGAGCAGTTTTGAATGGTATACCTGGGATATTTTCAACCGGCTTGAAAGGCTCATTTCGGTGGAAGTGGATAAGGACACAATAATAAGGACGTCGGCTGCGTTTGTAAGCCTGCCGGGCCAGGCCGGGTACAACAATGTCGGGAAAGCAGAAGAGCGTTACCGTTACGACGTCAATTTCCGTTCGACGTCCGCGATCTGGGCTGACGAGTTTGTGGTAGACGACCCGCTTGAAAACGCGATAAACGGGAAGGTCGTCGTCGAGGAGCTTTGGACCCCTGTAGTCTGGGGGGATCACGACGGGCTTTGGAATCTTTGGTACGCCACGAATAAAACAAGCCTCAAAAAGGACTATTCGCGCGTGAGCGCAATGGATACAAACCCTGACAACCCGGGCAATCCAGGCAAGACAGCCGTCTATCCGAACACGGGCCTGAGGCTGCTTGAGCAGGGGCTCAGGACGGATACGCGCTACCATTTCACGCTTGAGGATTTTGGCCTCGAGGAGGGCGAATACCTTACGCACCTGCGCTATGAATATGGAAGGGTCGAGGTTGGGTTCACTTCGAAGAATTATTCTTCGGTATCGCTGAATGGCGAGCACCGCGTGGTTTCCGGGGCGGACCTGAAGCTGCCGTCTGAAGCGGCGGGTGAACTCAGGCTGCTTGACCCGGCAAAGTTTTGGGGGCCGGCACGCCTGGGCAAGGCAGGCTTTACGGCGCCGGCATTAAAGAAAGGGACGGCGGCCGCGGAAGGCGAAGCTGGATCCGGATACATGTCCGGCCAGTCTGACACTTATATTACCGGCATAAATGGCGATATCGTGGACTGGACGCCGTCCAAAAAAACACGGTTCTACGCAAAAGGTGCTGTGGACCCGGGCTATGAGCTGAAGCCGGCTTCCTACCTGGTGTCTGCCGTGAAGCCGATGAAGGATGTGGACATCGTTTCGTCAGTATCGGCGCGTATCGCAAGGGATGAAGCCATGCGGGCGTATGACCAGGACGCGGTCGTCACGAAGGTCATAGATACATTTGAATATGCCGGCAGTGAGCCGGCTCCCGGGAACCCGGCGAAAACATGGGATGAATTCCCGCTGCTCGTATGGCTGCTTGCGCTGTTGACCGCTTCGATTGCTTTGCTCGCGCTGGGCCGCGTAATAGTGGCGGCGCGGTATAGGGAACGGCGGAGCAGGGTATAGGCGGATGTGTTGCTGCACCGAAGGAGGTCAGAAATGAAAATTAATAATTATCGCAAAAAAGTCACAATCGTATTGCTTATAACAATGGCGGCCTTGGCCATGCTCCCGGTCGGCGCGTTCTGCGCGCAGGAAAGCGCACAGGGCGAAAAGGTCACTGCCACCCGGGAGTTCACATACAGGGAAGGGGAGACGCCGGATATCCCGGATTCGATCATCCAGTTCGGGCAGACGCTTGTGCTGGCGTCGGTTTCCAGCCCTGTCGCGAACAAATCGCTGCCGCAAACGCGTACGCACACTTACAGCGTGTCCACCACCTATACGCCGGACCAGCTTGCGCAGGCGCCGTCAAATGTCACTCTGACGCCTGTATACGGGGAGGGTAAGAGGCAGGTCGACCGCAAGGAGACGATCAGAAACCTGCCGAACAACGATGTCGAAAAACTGCCGAAGCGCAAAACATATACGGATACGGACGGGCGCGGCCCCGGGGCGGCTGTGAACGGCGACCTCGCGCTTGCCGAGGTAAGGTATGAAGTTACCGGGCTTGATACGGACGGGCTGCCAAATAAGTATTCGGCGCACGTCGTCTATCGCGGTGAGGAGACATTTACCAACCTGCTTTACTACACGGCGGAAGAGATCTTCACGCGTGATGTGGCAGAAGGCGGGGAGACGCTGTATACGGTCGTGGCCACATATGAAGGCTATGCCCCCGCCCCGGGGTATGGAACGGATGGCGGCTATGTTCCGGCCGGCCCGGGGGATGGCAATGTGCCGCCCAGGCCGGATGCGGGCATGGGCGCGGGAGCGGACGGCGCCTACGACGCAGGGACGGTCGAGTATTCGCCAGTCGATGATGGCCCGGCCGGGGACGCGCTCTACACCGAAGGCGGTGACGGCAAGACTGTCATCCCGGATGCGGAGGCGCCCACAGGAAAGCCCTCGCTGCTGGCATCAATGGCTGGGCTGCCGCCGGTCGGTGTCGCCGCACTTGCCACAGTTGTCGCCGCGGCGGTGGCGCTCGTGACCCTGGGGGCCTACAACAGGAGGAAAGCAGCGTGTGATGATCAGTGACGTCCCGGGCGTGCGGTTTCAAGACGAAAAAACAGCAGACGAACGCGCTGAAAGGCGCTGATCCATATAACTCTCATTTTATGCGGGCGTTCCGGTTTCATCCGGGGCGTCCGCATTCCGTATCGATTGTCAACCGGGGCATCCGGATTCCGTATTCCGTATCGATTGTCAGCCGGGGCGTCCGCATAGACGTCGTCAACCGGGGCGTCCGCATCGCATTTGACATGAAAGGTATATTGCCATATAATTCAATCTGCCGTCGGGGTGTAGCGCAGCTTGGTTAGCGTACTTGACTGGGGGTCAAGGGGTCGTGAGTTCGAATCTCACCACTCCGACCAGGCGGAATAGCGAGAGCCATTGAGAAATCAATGGTTCTCGGCATATTTCAG